>ODAJ012181901.1_pt1 | contig 15842 bp, 26 predicted proteins | sample 1539241 | NCBI WGS metagenome assembly ODAJ01 (sample SAMN02144231, study PRJEB22623) | gut metagenome | biome: sheep rumen | host: Ovis aries | place: New Zealand
GTTATCGGCGGCAAGTACGGTTATGCCGTAGAAGGTGGCTATGACGGCGATTTCGGCACGGGCGCTGTAACGGTGGACGTAACGCCACCCGTTGAGCAAGCAATCAGCGCAGGAACAAGCTTGTACATCCAAAAGCAAGCGCTGTACCAGAAAGACGAGAACTGCACGCTAATGGACATTCCAGGCTACGAGAACGGCTGGCGCGTCGATTACGACCTGGTATACAACGTGGACAGCGTCAACACCTACGGCATGCGGTGCTGGACGTTCCAAGATAACGACATTCGCGATGCTTACGCGCTACGCAACAAAGCCATTGCGCAGACGGCGGCGAAACTCGAATTTAAGCGTTCGCTCACTGTCAGTGCGTTGGACATGGTTTTTTATCTGTCTGGCTACACGCACTTGCAAGCTGGTCAGCAGTTGCGCGTTATCTCGGAGCCGCACGGTCTAGACACGGTTATGTACGTGCGCACAGCCGACATAAACCTAGATGACCCGTCGCAAACAAAATATGTGCTCGGCACAATCGGACATGCTTTGTCACGCCACGTGCGGCAGGTCGAGTCGAACGTCAAGACAGGCGCGGACAACTTCATCAAGGAGCTGAACAACAGGATACCTTCGAGCGTGATAGCGGGGTTGCAGTAATGGCATATCTAGACGAGACGAGGCTCCTGGAACTTTGGGACCAGGTAGATAGCGTTTTTGCAAGGCTCACCGAGGCTGGCGCTTCAATCAGCTTGAGCGGTACTGACTTGGTGCTCACGTCGGCGGCTGACACAGAGCTTGCAAGTGTGCCTTTGGGCGATACGTTCGCGACCGACCAGGAATTGCAAGACGCTATTTCAACTGGCACTCAGGGCATGTTGACCCAGGCGGCGGCAGATGGTCGGTATGCACGGAGTATGACCTACATCAGCTCAACTAAACAGCTCACATTGCGCGACGGCAACGGCAACGCGCTCAGCACGGTAACACTGGATTAGGGGTGAAGCATGGGACTTATTGAGACATTCGACAGCTTGGGGATTGTGCCCAACATGCATCCGTTGATGATACCGAGCAATGACACCTCGGCCATCAGCAAGAAGCTGCAGGCGGCTGTAATCAGCTTTTACATCGAGTTCGCCGACAACGCGACGGAAATCGAATTCTGGAGCGGTTCGCATACCTACAACGGCAACACGTACAAGAGAAATCTCGGCTTGTCGCTTGCCGTCTCGGGTGGTCGCTTGCGCTTCTACTGGTACAACGACAACGACACGACTATTTTCGGAAACGAAGCATTCAACTTCACGTCTGATGATGGCGTGATAGCTGTTCTGGATGACACTGGCACGCTCTCAGGCAACGGCGGCATCAGGGTTCAGGAGTTCCCAGTCACGCTTGACGATTACAGCGCGACGGTTAAAGCTGTTATCGACTGGCGCGGATTACCGGACACTTCGAGCGCTGTGCACTTGCGCTACAAGAACGAGATGATGGACGCTTTCAGGCGCACGGCAGCGGCTTACTCGGGCATCAAGGCGAAGGCCGACATGTACCCGCTTTTCGCTAAGAAAACGCAAGAGCCAGAATTGTGCATCCAAAACAGAAAAGCAATTCTCAATTTGTGCTTCCTTTTCGACAGCAGCAGCGACGAGGAATCTTTCTGGGGCGGCAACCACACAGGCACGAGCCACAAGCGCTCTATCGGACTTTCACATGTGCCAACGGCTGAGAGTATCAGATTCTACTGGCTGGCTTCGAGTGGTAGGTATATCAGCGGTGACAGAGCATTCACAATCAACAAGACCGACTCTGTTCTATTGGAGAGCGGCACCATTCAGGCGCACAGAATCAGGACAACGCTCGACGGCTTCAACGTGACGATTGTCGCTATAGTCGATTGGGGGCGGCTTGTAGCGTCGGAAACGCAGGTGTTTGCAGCGTGCTATAACAGCCAGTACCGCGACTATCACAAGGCAATCGGTATGCTTGCCATGCAGCAGCAGAGCAATGCGGGAAGTATCAATTTCGGGGTTGACGGTGACAGCATCACGGCTGGCAACCAGTGGAGCTACATCGTGTCCAATATGCTAGGGTTCGCGACTCATCATAACGTGGCGGTTGGCTCTTCGCAGTGGCAAGACGAGATAGTCACATACAACGGCGTGACCTATTATCCGCAGGTGTACGGCGCGGCGGATTACGTCGGCATGAGCGACGGCTGGGGCGAGATTACGAGCGCCGAAGAAGCGCAGAAACGCGCAAACAATTCGGCGAAGGTTCATGTGATGAAGTTCATAGACGAAGTGAGCCAGGGAATTTACCCAGAACCAGATATTTTCGTCTTTGCGCTCGGCACCAACGACAATGTATCGCGGCTTGGCACGGTAGAAGCGGCTTTTGCCAACACGACGTTGCCAGATTACGGCGATGAGCTGCTAAGGACTACGACGGGCGCTATGCGCTGGTGCATCCAGAAAATCAAGGAGACGTACCCGAATTGCAAGATTCTCTGGTCATCGCCTATCCAATCGACCATCGACACGCGACAGAGCGGCAACGAGACGAAGATACCAGTCATGACCGAAGTTGCTAACAGGCTGTCAGTCGAAATAATCGACCAGTGGAATAACAGCGGCATCTCGGCGTTTCTCGAAAAGGCAACGCCTTACTATCTACGTGATGGTATACATCCGAACGATTACGGGCGTGCGACGATGGCTCAGTACGCGGCATCTGTTCTTAGCGGATTGACTGTCTAGAGTCGTTGACGTGACCTGCCGAGACATCCCAGACCCTAGACTTTGTGACGCATGTCGTAGCATTCAATCGAACCGAACGGAAGGAGCAAGATGGCGTGCCTATGGAGTTCCTAGCAACATCACTCATAACAGCGCTAATAAGCAGCGTCGTTGGCGCTATCGTCGGCGCGTTGGTCAGCAAGATAAAGACAGTTCACAAGGCATCGGAGGATGCAAGGCTAGAGGGCGAACAGCTCAAGAGCCTAATGCAGCAAAACATACTCATGACTTGTCGGCTGGCAATCTACGATGACCATTTTTCAGTTGACGAGAAACTAGACGCATACTCGATTTACACGGCCAACGGCGGTAATCATCAGACAAAGACTTACATGGATGGCCTGGTAGGTTGCGACGTTGACGAATACTTAGAAAGGCACGGGAAGAATCATGGATGAGTTTCTTACTTCGAATGCGCCTAAGTACCGACTCTTGCGGACAATCGTCCAGGGCGTGCTCGGCGTAATCGTGGCTAATCTTGACTTGCTTTTCGGCTACGTCATCTTTGATCCGTCCACACGCGCTTTTGTAGTTGCGCTTGTTATGGCGGTGCTCAGCCCGATCATGGCGATGATTGGCGGCACGTCCGATGCGGCGTAACTTGGTAGCCGCCGAACTGATGCGGCATCTGTGCGAGCATGACTGGCACGGCTATACCCAGGGCAGCGGTCGTTGGGGCGATGGCGAGGGCATGTGCGCGGTAGACGTGGACGGGCAGACTTACTACGTTGCCCAGGGTGACCGCGATTGTTCGTCTGCTGTCATCTCATGCTGGCAAGCCGCAGGCGTGGACGTGCAAGCGACGTACACGGGTGACATGCTGCAAGGCTTTTTAGCAACTGGTCTTTTCGAAAAGCAGCCGTTGAGCTTCATCGCGCAACCGGGGGACATATACCTAAACTATGCCGACCACACGGCGATGTGCATCAGCTCGGAGCCTGATTTGCTCGGCGAGTTCTGCATTAACGAACTTGGCACCACGACGGACGGCGCTGTCGGTGACCAGACTGGCTATGAAGCATACGTGCATGGCTACTACGATTTTCCTTGGAACTGCATTTTGCATTACATCGGAGAAAGCGAGGACGATTTGCGACCAGCGGATGTATGGGAGTACAACTATCAAGACTCGGCACCAGGCGGCAACATGTACAACTGTGCGTTGTCCACCAATGACAAGGTTAACGAAATCGCCGCGAAAATCGACGCTCTGACTTTCGGCGGCGTGGACGTGGACGCGCTCGCTTCGGCTGTAGCCGACAAGCTGGCGGCAAGGCTTCAGGAATGAACCTAGCAATTGGACTGCTCGTCGGCTCGGTCGCTATGGTTGCGATTCTGTACGTCACGAGCAAGTAAGCACGGATTAGCGCTCTACTCTTCGCAGGGTAGGGCGCTATTTTTTTATGCCGTGGATATACCGAAAACGGTACAGCTTTGGTGCAAGGTTGGTGCAGCCGATTGCTTTTCGATTGGTTTTCGGCGCTAAAACATAACGCCTGTTGGCGTGGTTTCGGTGTCAAAATTAATTAACAATCAGCATGTTTAGAACAGATGACCGAAAGCGGCTATGGACAGCCCTATATAATGGGAAAACTAACATTCGAACTTGTCGCAGGTTCGAATCCTGTCGTCCCGACCAGCACTTTTAGCAAATTTGGTGCAATTCTGGTGCAGAATTACGAGCGCCAGCAAGCGTTTACGGCGGCTGTTACCGCAGATAAATCATCATGTACATAGATTTTCGCAGGTGCGATAGATGACCAGCCAGCATAGCGCTGTAGGTCGAAAGCCGACATGAAACGGGCAATCATACTCAAATTGGAGTGCCGCAGCTCGTGCAGGTCTAGACCATCGAAGCCTAGATAATCGCGTGCGCCATAGCTGTTTTCGCGACCAGCCCACCAACGATATAGGTTCTGTGGGCGCATGGTGCCGCCGTACTTGTTACAGCAGAGCGTCGGCGCGTCGGACAATCCTAGCTCGGCGCGAATCTCTCGCCACTCGTCCACTTTTGTAAGCAATCTAGGCGGCGCTGGAAGCGTTCTAACGCCTGATTTGCTTTTGGGCGCGTCGATGGTGCCGCTAGCTTCTTTCACGGCGCGAGAGACGAACACGAAGCCGTCGTGAATGTCTGAATCGTAGAGCGCTAATGCTTCGGCGCGGCGCAATCCAAGCATCGCGATTAGATATACCGCCATAACGTGCGCGTCTGTCGGCCGCTTGTCCAAAGCGTCTAGAAGCTGGCTGATCTCGTCGGGCGTTAGGGCTGTGCGCTCCTTGCGGTTGATTTTCGGGTACTGCACGTGCTCCATGGGGTTTCTGGCTATCTTGCCGTCGTTGGCTGCTTGGGACAGTATGCCGTTTAGGGTGACGTGGACGCTGGCAATTGTTGAGTTCGACAGCTCGCCATACCCGGCAACGGGATTGCTTTTCAGCCACAGCAGGGCGCGGCGGCAATCCTCGGGCGTTATAGCGTCCATTCTCATGTGATATAGCTCTGTGCGTGCCAGGGCGCGGACGTTGCGCCTGTCCTTGGCTATCATGTTGGGTGACAGGTTGCCAGATTTTTCGCGGTAGGAGCGCCACAGCTCGGCGTAAGACCCGAAAGAATCAGGATTGGATACTTTGCTTGCCAGCTCGTCCACAAAGGCTTTGAGGGCTTTTAAAGCGTCGGTGTACGTGCCTGAAAAGCGGCGCGATTTTCGCCCCTCGTCGGTGTTCACCCATAAGCGCCACTTGCGGCATTCTGATTTCGGGCGGGGTTTTCCGTTGCGGCGGGTTTTGTCTAGCTGCTCGATTGATGTGCTGATGATTTTCATTGGTTACCCTTGCGCAAGTTCTCTCATAGCAGCCATGACAGCGCGTTTTCCGCTTGCTGGCAAAGAACGGTAGATGCTCAATAGCTGCTGTTCGTCGGCGTTTGCCGCGAAGTCTAGATGCGTGCTTTCAACTAGCTCACTTTTCGGTACACCGAAAACACGAGCCAAATCTTCGACAACTCCCATACGTGGCGTGTTTTTGCCTGTTTCATATTGGTATATAGCCGTTCTCGTCTTATTGATTTTGTCGGCTAATTCTTGCTGTGACCAGCCATTTTTAATGCGCAAACGCTTTATGTTCTCTGCTATGCCAGCCATGGTGACTCCTTTAATTTAAAAGTGTCGCTTTACATTTTAGTGATTTTGGCTTGACATGAACAGGATGCAAGTTTAACTTGATGTAGAGCCGAAAAGGGAGGTGAAATGATGCAGACGCTCAAAGAAGCACGAATGGCACGTGGCATTAAGCAGCAAGCAGTAGCCGCAGCGCTCAATATTTCCAGGCAGACATACGCAAAGTACGAGAACGACCCGCGAACCATGCCGATTGGACAAGCGGAGAGCGCGTGCGCGTTTATTGGCTGTGATTTCGACAAAATCAGCTTTACCGAAAGCAAGTAAAACTTGCCACGCGCCTATGACACGGCGTTAAACCACGTCCACAAGCGCATTTTGACAGTCGAATAAGGCACCGTGGGCAGCACCTCCTTAAAGCTCATTTCTCGGTTTACCGATACGACATACCGATTGTTTTCCTTCCCTTGATGACTCCTACGAAAACGATTGATTGCTCACGGTGTCTTACTCGGCTGTCAGGTAGCGCCAGCACCTTAACAACCAGAAACAAGCGGCGATGTTCGCATATGTGGCTTGTCCACTCGTGTGGCGTGCGCTAGTCGCTTGCAATGGCTATAGGTCGTGTGCCACGTGCGCCGAAAACGTGGGTACTAAGAACAGGAATTAGAAGCAATCTCTAGAGAAAAGAGAAATTATGACAGCAAAAGAAAAGGCGTGCGCAAGGCTCGAAACTAACGCACGCCAGCAATGGGGGCATAGCAAAGACCCCGAAAGCATTTTATCAGATTACGAAAAGGGCACATGTTGGGCTGCTTGGCTACTCGTCGGCATGTTCGCTTTCATGGCGTTTGGCGCGGTGGTGTTCGGATGGTAGAAATCAAGCAGCTACCGACACGAACGGAGCAAGCCATTAACCAGCTTATCAACGCTGCAACCGTGGACGGCTTTAGCTCGGTGCAGTTCGGCTTCACGGGCGGCGAATCGCCAGTTGGTCACTTGTCGTTGCGTGACGCTAACGATCTATGGTCGTTCTACTGGTACGACGGCGTTAGCTGGTTCTCGCATAACGAGGTGAGCTAAATGACCGATACGAACAATTACCCGATGGGCGTAAATGGTTCGTCCACCTACTTTAGCCAGGATGACCCGCCAGAGTGCCTTAACAAGCACTGCATGGCAACTCTCGAAACCGACTGGGAATTTTGCCCTTATTGCGGCTGGCATATCAACTGGGACGAATACGAGCGGCAGTCGAACGAGCCAGACTGGTACGCCGAGGAAGGCGAAGCGTTCTACCGCTCCGAGTGTATAGGGGGTGCAAAATGGGCGTAGCGTGCTTAATCCTCGGACATAGCGGCTCGGGCAAGTCTACCAGCTTGCGAAACTTTAACGAGGGCGAAATCGGTATCTTCAACGTTGCCGGAAAGCCTTTGCCGTTTCGTAAGAAGCTGACCAAGCTGGACAAAGCCGCATACAATCAGATTCACAGCTCGCTAGCGAAAAACGCATTGAGGGCGTATGTCGTTGATGACGCTAACTATTTGATGGCGTTTCAGAATTTCCGACTTGCCAAGCAAACAGGCTATAGCAAGTTTACTGATATGGCGGTGAACTTCGAGCAGTTGCTAGAAGCGGCGAACGGCACGAACGATGACACGATTGTTTACTTCATGATGCACCCAGACTATGACGAATCAGGGCGCATGAAAGCTAAGACAATCGGCAAGATGCTGGACAATCAGCTCACTATTGAGGGCATGTTTCCAATAGTTCTGCTAGCCGATCGAGACGATAGCGGCTATCACTTCATTACCCAGAGCGACGGCACCACGCCAGTAAAAACGCCAATGGGCATGTTTGACGATGCGGTTATAGACAATGACTTGCGCTATGTTGATGCGGTCATACGCGATTACTGGCAGATGCGTCCACTGGTAGAAGGTGCGGACGATGACGCTAATTAGAGCTTACCGACCGCAAACCAAGATTGACCACGACGATTTAGACGGCTTGCTGTACGTGCTCGACCGCGAAATACAGCAGCACGGCGAAAACGGCGAAGCTGATACGGCTTACTACGTCGGCGCTAGTATCGCGCTGCAAATCGTCAGAAATTACGGCTTTGTGGACACACAGCAAGACTTTATGGAGCTGTTTGTCCACCTGTTGAATGAGTTGCAAGGCATCGAAGAAAAGGAGTAAGTATGCCTAAGATTGACATGAACGAGTACCAAGCCGCGAAAGCCACGGGCGGCGATTACGAACGTATGCCAGCGGGTGGCTACGTCTGCGAGGTAAAAGCCGTTCGTGATAGCGGCGTGGACGGTTACGGGCGCATGATTGATTACGTGCATGACAAGCAGTACGTAAAGCTTATCTGGGACATTATCGAGGGTGATTTTACTGGCAAGTATTCCGATGATTACTGGTCTGAGCCTGAGCGCGATTACGGGCATCAGTTCTTTATGTCCTGGAAGAATCTTGGTGCTTTGAAAAACACCATTACATGCCTGGAAGAAAGCAACCCTGGTTTCGACGCTATGGCGGCATTCGAAGCTGACCGATGGGAGTTGTTTGTCGGAAAGAAGCTTGGTCTGGTTATCGGTGAAGAAGAGTATCGCGCGAACGATGGCAGCGTTAAACGTCGCTACACATTGCCACGTATTAAGTCGGTGCAAGACATTCGCGATGGCAAGTACCGCACGCCAGCGCTGAAGAAGCTCGCAGACGGCGGCGATGTGTCCACTACAGCAGCAGCGCCAGCGGCTAGCGTGTATGACGAAGATGTGCCGTTTTAACGAGCAATAACATACATCAAGAATGAGCCGCTTCTTTATGTTGCGGCTCGTTTCTTTAAGGAGCGTACATGGATGAATTAATAGAAGAATGGCGCTCTGTTGTTGGGTATGAGGGTTTTTACGAGGTTAGTAACCTTGGGCGCGTTAGAAGTCTTGATCGTGAAGTGACCATGAAAAATGGCATACGTCGTAAAACGCATGGAAAGATTCTTACGCAAGGACGCTATAACAGCAAATCAAATTATCGAGCTGTAGCATTGTGCTTAGATGGTAAAGCTAAAAAAGAAAGTGTCCATAGACTTGTTGCGCTTGCCTTTATCCCGAATCCAGACAACTTGCCAGAGATTAACCATAAAGACGAAAACAAGCAAAACAATTGCGTTGACAATCTTGAGTGGTGCGATAGGCAGTATAACAACACTTACGGCACCATAAGATTTAAAACAGCAATGGCACAAGGCAAACCAGTGCTACAAAAAAAAGATGGCGTGATTATTAACGCATATCCAACAATGGGTGTAGCTTCGATATTCACGGGCGCTAGCGAGGGCGGTATTTCCGCGTGTTGTCGTGGTGAAATGAAAACATCGGGCGGCTATGAGTGGGAAATAGCACCATGGGCGCGGTAATTTACGAGGACACAAGACAGCAAAACCATGGTGGCAACGATAAACACATCATTAAGCATGAATGGCTAAAACTTCACGGCATTACAGTGGCAAGAAAAAAGCTTGACTTCGGCGATTACCAGACTGACGGCTCTAATATCAGTATTGACACGAAGCGCAATATTGCCGAAATCGCGCAGAATATCAACGGCAAGAATCATGATCGATTCAAGCGGGAAATCTTGCGTGCGCGTGAAGCTGGTTATCGTCTCATCATCCTTGTTGAGAATCGCGAGGGCGTGACTTGCCTAGACGATTTGAAAAGCTGGATGAACGACCATTGCGTCAAATGCGGCACGCGCAAGAAAACGAGCTGTAACCCGTATGACGGTCAGAAATGCTTAAGGCACGGAACACGCAAGCCTATACAGGGCAACAGGCTAGCTAAAGCAATGTCCACTATGTCAGAGCGCTACGGCGTGCGCTTTGAGTTCTGCAATCCGCAAGAAACGGCGAAAAGAATCTGTGAGCTATTGGGGGTGAAATATGAACAAGATGCAGCAAGCGGCGAGACGGCTTCACGCGATGGGGTTCAAGACACTCCCGATTAAGCCGGGGACTAAAGAACCAGCAACGGCTCACGGGGTTAAAGACGCGACGAACGATGACGCTGTTACAGATGCGTTTTACGAAACCAGGCCGAATTACGGTATAGGCATAAGCGGCGATGGGTTTGTAATATTTGACTTCGATGTGAAAGACGGAGTGGACGGGCGCGACCAACTGCAAGGCTGGGACTTGCCAGACACGCTTTGTCAAACGACACCAAGCGGCGGCTACCACATGATCTATCGCACGAGCGAAGAAGTAAGACCGTCCGTCAACAGCGAACTAGCCGTGGACGTGCGCGGCTGGCATAGCTACATCGTATGTGACCCTACGCCTGGGTACTGTTTCGAGGATGACGCGCAGCCAGCCGAAGCTAACGAAACGGTAATGCGGTTTCTAGAAAGCATCAGGCCGAAGAAAAAGAAGATTCAGCCTTTTAAAGCCAACAGCGGCGGCAACAAGAAAACCAAAGAGGGCGAGGGGCGCAACGCTGAACTATTCGCATACGGCGCTTCTTTACAGTCGGCTTCACGGCCTGACGAAGAAATAGAAGGGCTAATGTATGCGTACAATAAAGGCCACTTTGACCCGCCATTAGATGATGCTGAGTTTCAAAAGTGCGTCAATTCGGTATTGTCCACTTTGCCCAAAGGCCATAGCGAAGAAGTCAAAGCGCAAGAAAAGCGGGGGCGCGGCAGACCTAAGAAGTTCGACCACGCTGCAATTGCTAAACAGCTCATATCCGAAAACGGCGCGTGTTTCGTGGACGGTATGCCAGCGATACGTAACGGCAAGATTTACGAAATCGGTTGGAAAGCCGTAGCGCGTGAAATCATCAGGCTACGCGAAGATGCTACACGCACGAATCAAAAAGAAGTACAACACTATCTGCAAATCATGGCAGAGCAGAAAAGGCAATCGCCGCCGGAGCTGATAGCGTTTAGAAACGGCGTGCTGGACATTACCACAATGGAGCTGCGAGACTTTGCCGACGATGACGTAATACCGAACATCATTCCGCATGACTGGGACGCTGACGCTGTGTGCCAGGACGTTGACAACGTGCTTTTAAAGATGGCTTGCGGCGAGTCTGACATACTCGAATCGCTAATGGAAGTCATGGGTGTTTGCATGTATCGATCATCGGAGTTCACGCAATCGGCTATTTTGCTCGGCGAGGGCAGCAACGGCAAATCGACCTATATCCGCATGATTCAGGCGCTTCTAGGCGTTGACAATATTTCATCGCTCGATATGGCTATGCTTGGAAAGCAATTCCATACTGGACAGCTTGCGGGGAAGCTTGCGAACTTAGGTGATGACATATCAAACGAGTTTCAGCGCGGCGATTTGCTGTCAGTGTTTAAGAAGGTCGTGGACGGCAACCGCGTGTATGCTGACGTGAAGGGCGTTGAGGGCTTCGAGTTTAACCCATATACGATGCTCGTATTCAGCGCTAACGAGTTTCCCAGGCTGGCAGATTACACAGACGGCATGTTGCGTCGTATCTTCCCGATTGAGTTTAACGCCAAGTTCTCGAAAACAGATGCAGACTACGACCCGCGAATATCGCGCAAGATTACGACCGAGAAAGCTTGTCAGCGCATGGCGGTGCTCGGCGTTATGGGCTTACATCAAGTTATCGAGCACAACGGCTTCACCCCGAACGCTGCTAGCAGTAGGCGCGTGGACGAAATCAAAGCGGACAACAACACGGTTCTATCGTGGGCGTTAGAAAACCAGTGGACGGCTGACACGATCGACGGCGCTGCGAGCGTCACGCTATACCAAGAGTACAAGCATTGGTGTGACGAAAGCGGCTTGCAGGCAGTGTCACGCAACAAGTTCACGCGACAAATAAACAAGGAATTTTCAATGCGAACGGTTGACAAGTGGGTTAACGGAGCGACGAAAAAGGTCTTTTGCACAGCCTAATTTTTCACGGTTTTTTGTCACAAAATTCCTTGCGTATTTGAGTTGCCAAAACCGCAAGGGACGGATTATTTATTTTTATGGATAATCAATCCTTGCGGATATTCCGACGAAAAAGCGCAAGGCGCAATGAAACCGCAAGGAATATAACAGCAGTTCAAACAGTATAAAAATTCAATTCTTGCGGACTTGCGCATTTCTTTATTACCTGACCTTAGTAAATAGTAAAAATAATATAAATATATTAGGAATAAAGGAAAAAGCGAAAGGGCAAGGATTGTCAAAGACTTTAAGTCTTGGCAAGAAAAGAGGTCTTTCGCGTGTCTGATCTAATCCATACATCACGAAAAACGAAAAGCTGGTACTGCGACGGCAAGCCATGTTTCGAAGTGCTCATGCGCCGGAAGAATCGCCGCGACGTTGAGTGCTACTGGTGCGGTCAGATGCACGGCTATTTCGAGCCGCAAAAGATGAATGAGCGCAAATGTCCGAAGAACCAAGCCGTCAAAGAGTACAAGCAACCCAAGTTCAACAGGGGGTGGAAGAAGCTTTGATTGATTACGAAAGGCGCGATTACGACCGATTGCGCGAAGAGTTCGGGAAGCTCGAAGAAGAGAACAGGCATCACTTGGAGTACATCGGCAAGCTTGAGAGCATGGTTGATGAACTTGAGCAGCGCGTAGAAGTTGTGCGGTGCAGGGATTGCCGCGCAATGCGAGTTAAATACGGAAACACGGGCATCGAGTGCTGGATGAATGGAGAACCGTTCACGGTTGAGCCAGATGGCTTTTGCGCGTGGGCAGTAAGGAGGGACACATGAGCATCCTAGCGATGATTGTCTCTAGCGTGGCGCTAACGTCTAGTTTGGTTCACGCTGAAACCACTCACGACTTTGTAGCCGTAAACGACATTATGCAGCCACAGAATACGCCACAAGCCGAAGTAGAGCCGCAACCAGAACAAGTAGCCGAAACGGAGTATTGCGAGCCGTACACGGCATTTGAAGAGCCTTATACGTCATATGAGCAGACCAGCACGGCGAATTACTACGAAATGCCGACCGACGGACTTACTCAGCAGGGCGGCGTGAACTACCACGACGGGCGCACGGAGACTTACTACAGCTCGAATGTGCTTTACCACTATCGCACGCCTGAATGGTCAGTGGATAACGAGGGATTCTATAGGGACTCCGAAGGGCGTTATGTAGTCGCAGCGTCGGATATGGCGCAAGGCACGATCTTTGAAGGTTCGAAGGGTGAATGCGTCGTGCTCGACAGCGGATGCGACGCAGGCGTTACCGATTATTACGTAGCGTGGTGATTGACCATGAACGAGTATTTAAACATTGCTAAGAATACGTTGCTCGAAACCGACGGAACGCACGATATAAGTTGGGTCAATTGCAAGGCGTTTCTTGGCGCGGCTTGGGCGCTGGTTGCTATAGCTCATGAGCTGAGAGAACTACGCAAAGAGATAAGGTGTAATTAACTATGGACGCTCGAATCATTAACGGCGATTGCGTCGATTTATTGCGGGGGGGGGTTGATCGCATGATTTATCGCGGATTGCTCCCCGTTGTGGTCACAGACCCGCCATTTAACGTCAATTACCACTATCGGCAATACGTGGACAGAATGCCCGAAAGCGAATATTACGCATTGATAGCCGAGATAACAACTCTCACGTCATCGGTCGTTGTGCTTTATCCCGAGCAGCTTCACAGGCTATCGATTGAAAAACAGGAAACACCCGAAAGAGTTGTTTCATGGGTTTATAACTCGAATACAGCCAAGCAGCACAGGGATATAGCGTTTTACGGTATCAAGCCTGATTTTAGGCGCGTAAAACAACCGTACAAGAACCAAAACGACAAGCGCATAAAGGCGCTTATGGCGCAAGGGAAGGGCGCACGGCTTTATGACTGGTGGCAAGTGAACCAAGTCAAAAACGTTAGCGCCGAGAAAACGGCTCACCCATGCCAAATGCCACTAGAAGTAATGAAGCGCGTTATAGGCGTACTTCCCGACAATATCGGCGTTATCGACCCGTTCATGGGTAGCGGCACGACGGGCGTAGCTTGCAATGAGCTAGGGATACCGTTTGAGGGTTACGAAATCGATAGCGAATACTTCGAGATAGCCGCTAATCGTTTGGGGTTGAGCGAATATGCCCAAGCCTAAAGTGCTAGAGAATCAAATCTCATTCGATATGTTCGGCAATCCGAGCCATATCCACGGCGCATGTCCCGAAGAGCTACGAACGGTGGACGTTGGCGGCGGGAAGTCGTTTTGTCGGCTGATGGATTGTTGGACTAATTGCTTGGAAGTCGGCCATTGCGTTTATGAAAGCAGGTGAATAAATGAACATGCTAGACCAGGCGCGTCTATGCCGATTGCAGATGCTTCAGCTATTCGAGAGCGTAGAAGTCTATAACGACTTTAAAGGGCATGAGTTATGCGCAGGGCAATTAACGCCTAGGAACGCGCAAGTTAACCGCACGGCTATAAAGAGGCAAATAGTCAGCTTGCGTCAATCGCTGCTTGAGCTTGCAGATGAGGTGGAATCATGAGCGTACAAATCGGAACGGTGAAGACGTTCAAAGACGTTAAAGCCGACAAAGAGCAAGCCGTCAAAGTGCTCGAAGAAGCAGGCGAAGTGGTGGACGCTTTCAAAGCATACCGTGAAGCGGCGTTGACCGATTGGACAGAGCCAGACAACGCGAATGAGTACCGCATGGCTTGCGACCACTTGATTAACGAGTGCGCCGACGTTTTGCAAGCAACGTGCAATCTGCTGTCAGCTTTAAACGTCGTGGACATGACGAAATGGATAGAGCGCTGCAAAGCCAAGAACGAGCGGCGCGGACGCGAGTACGAGCGCGATCTAGAGCCGTCGGTGCAAGTTACCGAAGTCGGTAAAACGTCTGCAATTTCACGCCAAAGCGACGGGATGGACAGCCGCGAGAAGCTGGAAGCGGCAGTGCAAACTGCGGCAGGCTACATATACGGTCGCGGATTCACGAACGGGCTTGCAGACGCTTGGAACGACGACGAGGTGGACACTGCGGCTAACCAAATCATTCAGCTGCTCGACCGTCAAGCGGCAATCACAGAGCGCGAAGTTAAAGAGCGTGTGAACTTTTCGATAATCACGCAAATGGCTAATGCGCTGCTCCCAGATTATCAGGCGCGAGTTGCCGAGCTGCAAAGGCAATTAGACACTATGCGCGACGTGACGCGAGAGCTTCGCGACGAGCGTGACATGTGGCGCGACAAATGCGGCAAGATGCTGGACATAGCGCACGAGATAACACGTCTGGGTGATGTTGAATGAGCGATTGCGCGAACAGCTCGCTAAAGCCGTACAAGCGAACCGATGTGTATATCGTTTTCGATGACTGGCGCGAACTTGAGTACCACTTGCCGCTAAATCTGATGAACCGAAACATAAGCCATTTCGTTGTAGACGGCGTGCGATACGTGCGCCAGCGGCGGCATGTTGAGTCGTGCGAAGTTAAGGAGATAGAAACATGATGTGCGCATATTGCAAGATGTGCGGAAACGTTATACCCATGGGAAGCAACATGGGGCGCGTGGACTTGCGCGAAATGACGAGCGAGTACAGACCAGACAAATACGGTCTGCGCAAGAAACGCGAATCATACGGGCGAATAACAGCAACGTTGTGCATGGGTTACTTCGATCGCGTTGTGCAAGCCGTCCATGACGAGTTCGGTTTAGAGCTGCGGGAGAAGGTGGACGCATGACCCTTCAAATCAGTATAGCGTGGTCATCCGCGATCAGCTCGTGGTCGTGGGAAGTAGATTACGACGGCTTGTATGCCTACGGTTTCGAACCAGACTATTTCAACGCTGAACAACAGGCACGCGAAGCAGCTAAGAGGATGGGGGCTGACATATGACCGAACTACCGACAGAGCCGGTGCAAAGGCTCATTGGCAAGTACGAGCAGCGTATAAGCAAGC
>ODAJ012146946.1_pt1 | contig 15841 bp, 11 predicted proteins | sample 1539241 | NCBI WGS metagenome assembly ODAJ01 (sample SAMN02144231, study PRJEB22623) | gut metagenome | biome: sheep rumen | host: Ovis aries | place: New Zealand
AAACACCATGAGTGTTTTCAACTTGTCAACGTTAGAACTTGACAACGCTCTGCATAGATTATCTTTTGCAGAATCTTTTGAGGGAATTCTTTGAGTTGTGGCCTAACGATGTCGATATCGTGTTCTCGCCCATGGAAGTGGGAAACCACACTCTCTGAGCGCGGCACCGTCTGCCTCAACGGACGTGGTGGAACCGTATTCACACCGTCGGCTACTGGTAACTGCCGTTATCAGAAGCCTGGTTCCAAAGCGTGGTTTGCGGCCATGCTGGAGAAGATGCGCGTTACAACGCCTTAATCACCTTGGCAGGAATGCCGCCAACTACCACATTGTCGGGCACATCCTTCGTCACTACAGCGCCTGCAGCAACTATGGCATTCTTGCCTATGGTTACACCGGGACAGATAATGGCACCGATGCATATCCATGCATTCTCCTTTATCGTTACTTTACCGAAATGAAATAAATTGTGCCTGTCATGCAGGTCGTGGTCAACTGTCGTAATCTTGACCTCCGGACCTATCAAAACATTGTCTTCTATCACTACCCTCCCAGGAGAGAGTATGGTAGCTCCCTTGTTGATGGTCACATTCTTACCAATAGTCATCCTGCATCCACAATCGCAATAGAACGGAGAAACAATGGCAACGCTATCGTCAACCTCACAGCGGAATAGTTCTTCCAGCAGACTCTTGTAGTCAGGATCTGTGGGCTTCTTGGACGAAATCTTCAGACAGAGCTCATGACTTCTTATCATCTCTGCCTCAACATTACGCATACGTGGGTCTCTCTTGTCGCCTGACCCGGTGGCATCAATTATGTCAAACATGCTGTTAATCAATTACTTCAATGTAAAAACTAAACGGACGAAAACCGTCATTGCAGCTAATCATAGCACTCATGGGGTCCTTCATCCATCCGTCGTAGAAATTACCTTCACCACGTGCGAGCGATTCCACAAATTCACGCATAGAGCCCCATGCAGAAGGACACATACCCTCAGGACATTGTCCGTTCTCGGATATCCATTGCTGACCCTCGGTCACATCACAGGTGTGTTCAATAGGGTTTTCATATTTTGCCATCAGGTCTGTATAGACGATCTGACGAATTGCGGTGATTCTAACTTTTTTCATAGTTTTTTGATAAACAAAGAAGAGGAGTAAGAATAAATCTAACCCCTCTTCTTTAGGCGCTTCAGGATGGGCTTGAACCAACGACCCCCTGATTAACAGTCAGGTGCTCTAACCAACTGAGCTACTGAAGCAGAAACGCTGTTTCTTATTTTGCGGTTGCAAAGGTAATAGGTTTTTCTGAAACTACCAAACTTTTTTGCGCTTTTTTTCTCTTTTTCTTGTCTAAATACTCTTTTAACCCCTCTTATACCTTAATGTATTTGGAAAGGTAGTAGTAGAAGAAGTAGAAAAGTGTACCGCTGACGAGTCCGGCAAAAGCGTCGATAGCATAGTGAGCCTGTATATAAACTGTCGCAAAGAACATCAATATGAAGAAGGGCAGCATGATATATACCAGTCGATGGTTCTTGGTGTGCCATGCAAGCCACATAAGTACGGTGGTGATACCAACATGTGAACTCGGGAATGCCGCAGTAGGGCGTTCTCCTGCTTCCTTGGCGGTTTCAACGAGATGATAGAAAAGTCCGTCAGCATAGCCCGGACTGGGCAGACACTCCTGGTTATAGCAGAAATAGTCGTTAAGCGCAGGGAAGGTGCCACGGGCAATCTCTTCTACTCCTACTGCCTTATAATAAAAGGTGGGTCCAACGACAGGAACGAGGTCGAAGATGACGTAGTAGGTGAAGAACGATGCCATAATGATGAACACGCAACGCTCAAACTCGTTGTTACGACGGAAGAGGTAATACAACGACACAATGGCTATGAGCGGATAGTAGCTGGCATAGCCTAAGTCCATAAGCTCGCTGAACACAGGACTTGTGATGTGCTGCGAGAAGAGCAAAGCAGGCTGACAGCCGAAAACCGACTGCTCCCATCCGGCAAAGATGTGGTCGAGGTTAGGCAACTGGCGGTTTAACTCATAGGTGTCGGGATACCACCAGGACAGTAGCGCCATCTGTACGCCGATACGAATGAAACGCATAGCCTTAGAAGGGTACATCCGGTAAACGCCCCAAAGGAGTAGGGTGGTGAAGAGTACTTCCATGCGACCTGAAATCAAGGCGTGTGGGTTCGTCATCGTGTCATACCAGATTAAAGTGGCAGCAAGGGTAACCACAAGGTAGATCATCACTACCCACTCTACTGCAAGAAGACCTTTCAACGGCTTCTTCTCTTTCTTGAAATAGTCTATAACCATTTGTTTTCTTTATACCAGTGAATGGCGCGACGCACTCCCTCTTTGAGTTTTACCTGAGGGCGATAGCCCAACTCTTTTATTGCCGGAGTTATGTCACAGCGCCAGTTTCGTTGTTTCATTATATTATACTTGTCGTTGTTCAAGGCACTTATCTTTCCTGTGATGTGCGAGATGTGCTCTCCAAAGAAAGTCACAAGACGAAGAACCCACAGCGGTGCCGTTATGCGTATCCACCAAGGATTACCCAACTCCTTACGTATGAGATCGCTGAAGGTGGAAGAACGGTACACCTCACCGTCGCTAAGGAAGTACGAACGTCCGCTAATGTCACTCTCTATGGCAAGGAAGATGGCCTGAACAACGTCGGTGACATACACGAAGGTTATGTCCTGGGGCTTGTAGCCGACGGCAAAGTCGGTGTGGTTCTTTATGCTCTTTGCCATAAGGAAATAGTCGCGCTCACGGGGACCATAGACGCCTGTGGGACGGAGAATGATGTAGGGTAGGGGGCTGGAGGTTAGAAACTGTTCTGCAGCCAACTTGCTCTTTCCGTAGGCGGTATTGGGGCATGGTGTGTCGCTCTCGAGTATTTCCGTGTATGGCTGTTGTTCGCGTACCGGTCCATAGACGCTCAGCGAACTGACATAGACAAACTTCCTGACAGACATCTTCAGTGCGAGGAGGGCACGGACAAGATTCTTCGTCCCTTCCGTATTTATTCGGTAGAAGTCTTCTGTGTTGAGGCTCTTGGTAACACCGGCAGCATGGACAATATAGTCGAAGGACTTGTCAGCCAGTTGCTTTTCCAAGTCACTCTGCGATGACAGGTTTAGCTCGATGAAATTAATGCGTTCGTCGGTGAGCCACTGTCGCGAACTGCTTTTGCGCACAGCCACCCACACCTCCATATTGCGGTTCAGAGCCTCGTCAACTATGAAGCCCCCGATAAATCCGGTAGCCCCGGTTATTAGAATTTTCTCCATCGTCACCAGTTTATTCGGGCGCAAAGTTACGAAATATTTTCATAAAAATTTTGTTTGTTCAGATTTAATTCTTAATTTTGTACAGTCTTGTATAACAATTAAATCATTTTGATTATGGGAAAAGGTCGTAATACAACCAAGAGACTGACGAAGAAGCAGTTGACGGAGCTTTTGCAGGATTTCTTTACCCGTCATCCTCAGGAGACGTTTAGTTTCAAACAAGTTTTCAAGCAGCTAAGGCTTGATACACATCCCGTGAAGATGTTGGCAGTTGACATTATGGAGACTATGGCATGGGACGATTTCCTGTCTAAAGTGTCCGAGAATTCATATCGCCTCAATCTTGGCGGTCAGACTCAGGAGGGTACCTTTATACGTAAGGTCAACGGCAAAAACTCCTTTATTGCCGACGGTTCCGACAAGCCCGTTTTCGTTGCCGAGCGCAATTCCATGTTTGCCCTTAACGGCGACCGTGTTCAGGTAACCTTTATGGCACGTCGTCGTCATCACATCAAGGAGGCTATGGTGACGAAGATAATCCGTCGTGCCCACGACCAGTTCGTGGGAACCTTGAAGGTAGAGCGCGACTTTGCCTTCCTCGTTTCCGACAGTAAGATGTTCGCACAGGATATTTTCATCCCTAAGCGCAAGCTTAACAAGGGAAAGGACGGCGACAAGGCAGTGGTAAAAATTATAGAGTGGCCGTCAATGGAGAGCAAGAACATCGTCGGCGAGGTTGTCGATGTGCTCGGAAAGGTCGGCGAGAACGACACCGAGATGCACGCCATCCTTGCCCAGTATGGCTTGCCGTACAAATATCCGAAGGCTGTCGAGGAGGCGGCGAAGAAGATCTCCGGCGACATCAGTCCCGAGGAGATAAAGCGTCGTGAGGACTTCCGCGACGTCACCACCTTCACCATAGACCCCTACGACGCCAAAGACTTCGACGATGCCCTTTCTATAAGAGAAATAGTAAATAGTAAATTGTCAAATAGTAAATTATATGAAGTCGGTGTCCACATTGCCGATGTCTCTCATTACGTCAAGGAGGGCTCCATCATTGACAAGGAGGCGCAGAAGCGTGCCACCAGCGTATATCTCGTTGACCGTACTATCCCAATGTTGCCGGAGCATCTCTGCAACTACATCTGCTCGTTGCGTCCCGACGAGGAGAAGCTCTGTTACAGTGTTGTCTTCGTCCTCGACGCAGAGGCAAAGATACAGTCGTGGCGACTCGTCCACACCGTCATTCGCAGCAACCGGCGTTTCGCGTACGAAGAGGTGCAGGAAATCCTTGAGAAGTATTACCGTACCGGAAAGAAGGAGGGCGACTATGCCGAGGAGCTCATCGTTCTTGATGCCCTTGCCAAGAGCCTGCGCCAGCGTCGTTTCGCTGCCGGTGCCATGAAGTTCGACAGTGCAGAGCTGCACTTCGACGTCGATGAGAACGGAAAGCCCATCCGTGCGTACTACAAGAAGTCGCTCGATGCCAACCAGCTCATCGAGGAATTCATGCTCCTCGCCAACCGTCAGGTGGCAGAGAGCATAGGAAAGGTCAAGAAGGGTCAGAAGGCGAAGACCCTGCCTTACCGTATCCACGACCAGCCGGACCCGACGAAGTTAGACCGTCTGCGCCAGTTTGCCGCCAAGTTCGGCTACAAGGTGAAGGCGGACGGCTCGAGAAGTCAGATAACCAAGTCGCTGAACAAACTTATGGACGACAGCGAGGGGCGTCGCGAGCAGAGCGTTATCCAGATGGTGGCACTGCGCGCCATGATGAAGGCAAAGTACAGCGTTCACAACATAGGACACTACGGGTTGGCTTTCGACTACTACACCCACTTCACTTCGCCTATACGCCGTTATCCGGACACTATGGTCCACCGCCTGCTGACACGCTATCAGGACGGAGGGCGCAGTGCCAACCGCGACCACTACGAGGAACTTTGCGAACACTGCAGCGACCAGGAGCAGATAGCTCAGCAGGCAGAGCGCGACTCCATAAAGTACAAGATGGTAGAGTACATGTCACAGTTTATCGGTGACGAGTTCGATGCCCACATCAGTGGCATTACCTCCTACGGCATCTATGCGGAGATAGACGAGAACCACTGCGAGGGAATGATTTCCATGCACGACCTTGACGACGACTATTACGACTTCGACGAGAAGAACTACGAACTTGTAGGTCGGCGTCACCACCATAAATATCAGCTCGGCGACCCCATCCGCATCATTGTGCGCAGGGCTAACGTAGAGCGACGGCAGCTCGACTTCGAACTGGTAGACATGTAATATAATAAGGTGGAAATGTTAAAACCGAAAAAAATCCTGATATTCTCTTGGAGGGTATCAGGATTTTAAATACATTTGCACCCGAAAAATAACAACGAAAGGAAATGCAATCAAAGAACAAAAGAGCTTACGGGAAAAACGTTTATGTCTGCAAGTCGCAATGAAGTGAACTTGTAAGCATGCCGTTTCTCTCGTCGCAGTCTCACCGCAAGTGAGCTGACAGGGCGAATTGTGTTCTTTGACTTACTGATACATCCCCTTAAACTCTTAAACTCTTTAACCCTTAAACTTGTTTATCATGAAAGTATCAATAGATTTTGCATTTCCGACGGACATCAATCCGTCATTTACTTACTTTAAAAGTGATATAACCGTTACTCTCTCGTTGGGTAGAAAGCTCAAGATAAGCGATACATACTCATTCTTTATTTACAATCCCCAGTGGCTGCTGTTTGCCGACTCTCTTTCCAAGACTCCACAAGTTGACTCCCGTAAGCGCACCGTGACATACACCATGCCGGTGAGTGGAGCGTGGATGCCAGGAGACTATTTCCTGCTGGTAAGAAGCGACAGCGGCAAGATCTTCAGAGCCGAAGTCACCCTCACCGCCAGCCACACGTGGAGAGTTGGAGATTTGCACCTTTTCACAGCCTTAAGCGATGAGGGCATCCTGTCGAATCCGCCTCACGGACGCCACAGAGAGTGGCGCGAACTTTTCACCCGTCCCGGGGCAGGACAGCTGCGCCGCTGCGTCGTGGAGCGTCTCCGTGCTATGCAGTTAAACGCCTTGCGGGGTGAGATGCTTGAAAGTCCTTTGCGGCTAAACTATAATTTCATACTCACCCACAAGCACGAGAGCGACAGTCCCTCGATGTTCCTTTTTCACCGTCTGTTGGGCTTCAGCCAGAATTGGAAGAATATAGACTGCAAGAAGATGTTCGACGTCACCAGTAACGACCCTTACGAGAATCTTCGCGAGGTGACTACGATAGATGACAGCAACGTATTCGACCTCTTCAAAGAGCTTGCCGAGATGAAGGTCTATCATCTTTATAACCTTAGCGCCCTGAACGACTCTCACGGGAAGATTATCATGGGCAAACTCTTGGAAATAATGCCAGATGCTAACAACTACATGTTCCTGGACGGCACCAGGCAGGAAGTTGACCAGCTGTTGGAGCAATACCCGTCGCTCCAGAAGAACTTCCCTGAGGAGAACCGCCTTAGCATGGAGCCGTTCAGCCCTGAGGAATTCTTCTTCCAACTCCTGAGAGCCATAGAACATTTCCACATCACCCTTAGCGAGGGGTCTATCGACAGCATCGGCAATACCGTAATGGAGGCTTTCCGCCGCGGAACCCTCGGCAACTGGGAGCTTAAAGACATAAATCATTATGTCCGTAATGTCGTTCAGCCTGCCTATGTCCGTAATCTTACAAGTCGGATAACGCTTCGTATTACCGGCTCTACAGACTACCGCCTTCAGCCGGAAGATGTCCCTACAGAGCCTCTTATGAACAATTATTCGCTCTACGACGACGCCATGAAACAGCTTGACAGCATGGTGGGACTCCAAAGCGTGAAGCAGAGCATCGGCACCCATTCAAACCGTATGAGGTTCTATGCCGAGCGCAAACGACAGGGACTGAGGACAACAGCCCAGACAGCCTGTCATGCTATCTTTACCGGCAACCCGGGAACGGGAAAAACCACTGTGGCACGACTGCTTGGAAAGATTTATCACTCCCTGGGACTGCTCTCCTCCGGCAATGTCATAACCATAGACCGTACGAAGGTGATAGGGCGCTACATCGGCGAGACGGAGGAAAATATGAAACTGGTGCTGGAAGAGGCGCGCGGCAACGTGCTCTTCGTCGATGAGGCATACACCTTCTACTCCGGTGACAACTCCAACGACTTTGGGCGCCACGTCATAGAAAGCCTCCTCACTGTCCTTACACAACCCAATCCCGACATGCTGATAATCTTTGCCGGGTACGAGACTGAGATGGACCGCCTGATGTCCATGAACCCCGGTCTTGTGGGACGTTTCCCGTATAAGTACCATTTTGACGACTATAGCGCCGACGAGCTGATGCTGATAGCTGAGCACCTGCTGGAGCAGGAAGACTATTTCCTCAGTGATGATGCCCGTCGTCTGTTACTGTCGAACATCGTCACCACCGTAAAGAACCGCACAAAGCATTTCGCCAACGCCAGGTGGATAGAGCATTACGTCCATGAAGGCATCATTCCCGCCCTTGCCGACCGCGTTATGGTTCAGCAGCACGCTACTGACAGTGCAGCATACCAAAGGGTAGAGGTGCAGGACGTTGCGAAAGCCTTTGAGCGTTTCAATCCTAAGATGATAGAACTCAAGCCCCGTCGTCAGGTAGGTTTTACCGCCTGACCACGGGGGCATATTCGGGTTGTGTCTTATCACAATAAGGTCATAATGACCGAAGGGTAAAACCTATACTCCCGCCTACTCGGTGGGAGTTTTTGGTTACCACAGATAGTCATCGGCGTATCCGTCATACCGAGGTGGCTCGTTCCAGCCGTATCTCAGCATTGTTGACTCTATTATGTCTGTTATATTCTTCTTGAGTCTCAGTTCGCCGTTCCTGTATCTATAGTAGTTGGAACGTCCAAGCTGTTCTATGAGACTCCTCTTTATCTGTTGTGCTTTTTCCATCGGAATGTCATCATAGAGCCGGGTCAGTCCTACAGGGAACCTTACCTTCTCGTCGCTCTTAAACATAGGACACATTCCGGCAATAACGTCATGGTTTCCGAGATTTACACTTTGTACAATCCTCGTTTTCTCGTTGACATACTGCTTCAGGATGTTTCGCAGACAATGTTCTCTTTTCTCACACTGCTCACTATAACATATTATATAGTTCTGAGCTTTTTCTTTTAGCAAATCTTCTGTAATCATAATTATTTTTCTCCTATTTTTAGATTAAACTTTCTTTGCATACCATCCTCTGACTCCCTCTATGGCGCCATGTGCGAACCCTGCCTGTTTAAGTGCCGTGGTAAGCGACTTTAGCGTCGGCATGTCGGTGCTCTTAACGTGTTGTCGCAGTTCGTCCAGCACGTCTGTAGCCTTTACGAAATTCTTCTTGTTACGCTCTGCTGGCTGGAAGTAGTATGTCAGTAACATTTCCGCAGTTTCTATGCGCTGATATGCTTTGTTATGTTCCTCCAGTTTTTTCTCTTCGTCCTTAGTAAGATAGTATTTCGCTCCGTTCTGCAGTTCGTCTATAGCCTGAGCATATAGCTGTTGGTAGTTGACAGGCGTTGCAGTGTCTATAACTCCTGACAGTTCACAACAGATATACCGCCTTGAACCGGTGGGGTCATTCAGTGGTTGAGTCTCATTTGTCGTAGCTATGAACGATGCCATACGCGGAGTCATAACATACTGGTCGCTACGCATACGTCTTACCTGCACCTCCTTTTCCGTGAGCAGTCGTTTTATCTTTGCTTGCTCACGGTCGGTTTTTGCATTATATTCGTCAATGTTTACCAATGCCATTCTTCCCAGCACCCGTTCCACTTGTTCGGCATTGTCCATCTTTACGTCGTCAATATAGTATTCCCGCAGCACCGGCGGAAGAATAGTTTTGCAGAATGTTGATTTATGCGTACCCTGACGACCTATTATCATCGGGACAAGTGAGTTGCCGAACGTCGTGTCACAGTTTAGCCATTGTGCCACCATAGCCAGGAACCAGCAGTGGAACATCTCTTCCCATCCTTCGTATTTAGTGGGTACACGCCGTGCGAATTCCCGTATGTAGTCGTGGCTCTTGCGCCACTTTCCACATCCTGCAAGAAACTCATGTATCGGATTGTAGTCTTTAATAAGCGTTGAACGCACATATAGTTCAACGTCTATCGACCACGCCACACTCACATCGAGCATCTGTTCAAAGGCTATCTTCCGCAATTCGCGTTCGCTAAGTTGACGCCATTGCAAATAACGTCCGTCGCGCTCCCTCACTTCTTCGGTACGTTTCAGCACATTGTACCTTACCTCGTAGCGCCGTTCAAAGAATTCGCGTACCCTGCGGGCTATACGTTCTTTCTCGTTCATACATGCCTGCGGTTTCCCCTTAGAAACCTTTCCGTAGATTGTCCTGAAGATTTTTCTTACGCTGTCTGCTCCTACGTTAACCGCAGGATGCCATAGGGTTTTCTGTACCGCGGTCTCCTCAGCAAGTCCGGACTGTTGGCAGAGCAGCGCCAGTGTTCCGAGCATCTCCTCCCCGTCATTTCCGGTGTTGCTTATTATTCCCTTACCGTAAGTTTTTTCCATAGCCACCCTCATACAGGTATAAAAATCCTCACGTTCGCGTTCGCGCCGTTGCCACACAGAACTTTTGTCAAACGTGCCATCCTCATTTACGGCTGTTCCACGGTAATTTTCCAGCGTTCCCGTTTCGCTGTCAATGATTGTCATTGACTGTGCCGCAGGGTTATAATACGCTCCGCTGTCACTGCTGATACGACATCCACACGTCAACGACAGTTCTCTGCGAACAATACTACAGCCGCATCTTATCTCATAATATTGGGCTACCTGCTCCTGAGCTTTTCTGAGAAAAGACACATACTCATCGGCTCTCGTCGGAACGGTGCCCCCAGGTGTTACACATCTTACCAGCACTTTCAGCGTAGCACCCGATGCCCCTATGAATGCAGCTATTGTCTGCGACAGTTGTATGAGGTCAGAGAATATCTCACTCCTCCTTTCAATATTCCTGCCGCAGTCTATCGTCAGCAGCAACAGTCCCGTAGGGGATAGAAAATCGCTGACGGATTTCCTTTTGAATGTCGATGAGAATACCAGATAAGGAAGTCTGTCTGCTGCAGAAAGACGACCATCGGTCTTTATTCCGTTATAACAAGCATCAAGCGTTGCGTTGTAAGAGGCATTTGCGAGCCTGTCAGCCAGCTCTTTAAATTTCTGGCTTTTAATTTGCTCCATCACCATGTCAAGTTCTACACTCTGTGGCGTACCAAAATTTTTCTCGTTTGTCCGTACTTTAGTAATCTTCATTTTTCTTACCCTTTCTGTCTTTGGTTAGTTATTCTTTTTAAGAATTCCGTTGTCCTACCATACCACAATACAACAAAAAAATACTGCACTTCCTGCACCTTCAGCACCTGACGGCTTATAACTACTTGTATTTCAGTACTATCACGTTTCTTTTATACACCGCAACAGCCTACACCTAACGAGCACCTGACTGACACCAAGCAACTTGTCCGGTTTTTTCTTTATTCGTTCGGACATTTAGTCCGGAGCCTCCGGACTAAATGTCCGGATAATCCGTGGTAATAGTCCGACGGCTCCGTGGCAAGAGTCCGCATACTCCGTGGTAATAGTCCGACGGCACCGTGCCAACAGTCTGGAGGCTTCGTGGCGAGAGTCCGGCTACTCCTTGATGCGTAATTATCAGGTGTTGTGTAGGTGTAGCGTAGGTGCAGGACTTTTCTAAAATCCAAGATACAGAAACGCTCTTACAGACAGGATGTTACACAACATCGGGTGTCGGCGGTGCAGGAAGTGCAGCAGTTTTTTTATTATAGTGGCAGCAAGTCAAAGAACTCGGCTGCAAATTTACAACAACGACGCCCGCTTGTCAAGAGCAAAACGGGGGGTGTATTAAACCTAAAAATAAAAAATGTTAAAGTTTAGAAGTTGGAGAAGTTAACTTCCGAAAACTCTGGGACATGAAAAAAGCGGGCGTGTCATAAAAGACGCGCCCGCTTGTGTATAGGGTTAGTTTATGTTTTGTTATTACTTAACGATGAACTTCTTACCGTCGCGGATAATTATACCCTTGTAGTCCTTACCTACCTTCTGACCTGCAAGGTTGTAAGTAGCAGCGTTTTTAACAGTCTTAGTATTGTTAACCTCCTTGATAGCTGTTACACCTTCTGCGGGCTCGTTGGTAACCTTAATCTGGAGATCAGCTACAGATGAATAGATATATCCGCTATAATCTCCGCCTTCACCGTCATTGAAGTATCCGATAGCGCAGTACTCCTGACCGTCAGTAGCTTTGTATATGTCACCGTCGTCGTTCATGGTAACGTTAAGAGTCATGCCGTCCTCAACATACTGGAAGTGACCGTCGCCTGTTGCTGTGTATGTTGCAGCAAAGAAACTTCCTGCAAGACCTTCCGGCTGACGGAATGTGTAAGAACCGACGAACTGCTGGTTCTTAATGTTTGCTGTTGTACCGTCAGCAGCAATAGTCATCTTAAACCAAGCGTCTTCGTCCCATCCACTAATACCCTCAACGAGTACATCTACAGTACCATCGCTATTTGCAGACCAATAGAAAGCACGCTTTTCTAACTCGATAGGCTCGCCACCCTCGGTCGATGTGTTAGTTTCTGTTCCAGTAACTGTAGTCTTAAAGAAAGCAGCATCAGCATCTGTGCAAGCGTCGTAATTAGTACCAGCAGCAACTATGCCAGATGTTTCACCAACTACTGCAATGATTGCTGGGATAAAGATCTCCTGGATGCCACCAGCCTCATCATAGAAGATGTAACCTACGATATCATCTGTGTTGGGTACAGGAACATAATTCTCTTTATCCCAGTCACAGTTGTAAAGTTTAAATTCCTCGCCTGTTTCTTTGTCTGTAGCAACGACTTCACCAGCCTTGAATGTAACTACCTCAGCACCATACTCAGCAAATTCGTTTACGCCTTCACCGATAGTACCTTCCATTGTCATAATTCCATTAAGTTCAAGAGCGATAGAAGTGCCATCAACAAGATAGAAACTTTCTGTTACAGGATAATAATTCAACATACCGCCAAGATACTCGTCGTAAATATACTGATTAGCAAGAATCAGAGACTTTACATCCACAGCGGGTTCTGCATCTTTAACCGTACGGATAGACTTTGTTGCAGTTGCTTTAATGGTATTAGCCTTGCTCTGAGAAGCTGCAATACCACCGCTTACATCTACCTTCTTGGCAAAATAAGGAGTCATCATGTTCTTGTTCATGAAGTTCTTAACAACAGCATGCTTCTGAGTGCCTATAGCCATGCCTGATACAGCTACGAATGTAGCAATCATCATTAATGTAAACTTTTTCATACTCTAATGTTTTTAATTAAAAATGGATATTTATTTTAGTGTTATTGTAAGCCATAGTTCAGCGTCGTTGTCGTTATCTAGACGCAGAACGTTAGGATTGTATTGAGTTGTGGCAGGAGAAATGGTGTTTGGCTGCTTGAGGGAGTTGACTAAAGATTGCATAGCCTTTGTCTCAAGAATCTTCTTTCCGTTATCCGTATCTGTAGTTACGTTGCCAATAGAGAATTTTCCATTTTCCAAAGTGTAACTGTCAATGTTAAAGATCACCGACTGTGGACGTATGCCTGCACCATAGTTGATTGCCAAAGAGAGTTTTCCGTTGTTCTTACGTAACGTTATTCCCTTGATGTCTGCTTTCAAGATGTTCTTAAAATTAACAACCAGTGCTGTGTAGATAGCCAAATATTTTTCAGACATGTCAGTATTGTTCATCATTGCCCATGACCTGCCGTCGTCGAGCTTGCTTTCAATAAAGGTAGCCATATCCGGACCTACAATCTTGCAGTTCTCGTTCTCAACACCCTTGAATACGTCCTCTTCTTTGTTGTAAACGAAATTGTTTATTTTCGAGCCGTCCTTCAGTTTCAGTGCGTCGCGGAAACGCAGGTAGTACTTACCGTCATAGTTGGTTATGAGGTATGAATTTACAACACCTGTCATTACACGGTCTGTACCAGCGGGGTAGAGTGTTGTCAGTCCTGAAGAGAACTGGTATGTATTGATTGTTGAGTCTGGCAACAGAATCTGATACTCCAGTGGGTTTGTTGTTGGGAAGAAATCTGCCGTTACCTTCTGACAGTCTTCAATATATGTTTTGAAGTCCGTACCTTCTGGAACAGGTGTAAGATAGGTGTATGAGTTACGCTTCTTACCCATCAGAAGAACGTGGTTGCCGTCAGTGGGAACTTCAATCATAGAGAACTCATAGTCGCCCTGTGCTCCCTTGCCTTCTTCGTTAACCTCATCATCCTTTGTGCCTGTAAACGGCAGGTCGTAGGGGTCTGCGAAGACGTGGATACATGTGTTGTATGAACTGAATGACAACACTGGACCCTGGTCCTTGTTGATGTCCCATGTAGAAACATCCTCACGGTATGCGTTTGAACTGAACACGTTCTTCATACCCATTGTTACAGTACCGTTATCGGCGAACTTTGCCATTAACAGGTAGCCGTTGCCACTGGGATAACTATTAGAGTTAGTAGGGTAGTACTGCATAGCCCAACCACCCTTTGAGTTCATGAGTGTCTCTGCATAATTCTTTGAGATGGTCTCTATACGCTCTGCAGCCGACTGGTTCCAGATGTCGTCTTCTTCGTATTTACAACTTGTGATACTGAGAACAGTTGATAGAATCAGTATCGTGGAAAATATTTTCTTCATATCTCAGTATTTTTAGTTCTTTGGTTGTAATTCCTTATATTTCTCAACCTGATTGCGCAGGCTGTTCATTAACTCGTAGTTGTTGTAAGAGAAGCGGTTCACAAGCTTGCCGTTCTTGATGACAAAGTCGCCCTTGCTGTCGGTGAGGTAAGTACGCTGCTGAACCATCTTACGCATAGCGTCGATGCTTATGCCGTAGTTGTTGCTCAGCCAAGCGCGAACCATGTCAAGTTTTGTGAGGATAAGCGAACGTCCGTCGATACCAGACTTATGCACCCATATTGGGTTGCCGTTCTCGTCTTTCTCAACGTTGCCTGCAGCGTTGCGTACACATACACGACGGTAAACCTTATTATCGCCGTTACCACTCTTGTCGGCCTTGTAGTAACCTATGGTGTCGAGGTTACATCCCGGAGTAATCAACTTTTTATATGCAGACTCGCTCTCTATGTCGATTTCCTCCCACTCATACTCTGCTGAGCCCAGCAAGATATTCCATGAAAGTGTGTCACGAGTAACGTAGTTAGCAAGTACCTCTACCCAGTCCTCACGTGCCATACTTGAAGCGTATGGTGAAACGAAACCACGACCTGCAGCAACAGAGTCAGGAGTGTTTGTCCAACCAGAAGCATCGTACTGTCCGTTAGAAAGCAAGTTGAATAATAAGGGACGTGAGATGGTCTGGTCGAGGATGTGTCCGAACTCGTGGTGCATAGTCTTGAAGAAGTATTCGTTCATCATGTCTATGTCGTCAACGCTGAGGTTGTTGGCGTTGTAGAGCGAAATCTTCAGACCGCCCTCGGCAACACCTAACGTCTCAGTACCCTGAGAGACGTTGAGCGACTTAGAGCCTATGATGTGAATAATACGTGGACTGTATTTCTTGAGGAATATCTCGTGCTGGTTGGCAAGTTCCTTGTAGATGTCGAACCAAAGGTATTTTGCCAGCGTAGCAAGGTCAACACTCTTGTCGTAAGAGCAAGGAGTGAGGTTCTTCTGAAGGTCAGAAGAGCTGAGACCGATATCCTGCATCTTGTACATATAACGTACGTTGTACGGCTCTTGGAAGTTCACCTTTACGAAGGTATCCAGCGGGAACGTGTACAGGGACTTGTCTAATGGGTGGTCCACCGTGTCGAAGATTGACGCACCCAGATTGTCGTCAGAGCAAGAGCCCAGCGTGAAGCTGACCATTGCTACTGCCGCAATTATTAATATGCTAAGTTTTGCTTTCATTCTTTATGTCCTCCTATTCTTATTTTTCTTGTATTCTAAACTTACGAGTGTCGTTAGTAGGAACAGGACCTCCAACGTTTGCTGTAGTTGTAGGACGTGATGTGGCGATACCTGCAGAGAGAGTCTCCCAAGGCGCTTCAATTGCTCTACGTACGTCTTTGCCTGTCATAATATAAGGTACACTTTCGTTACCAATGACGTGAGCCCATTCTATACCCCAACGCTTGAGGTCGAATAAACGAAGACCTTCGTTACATGTCTCGAAGCGACGGAAGTCGTTGAGACAGTTCATGAACTGCACGCGGTCCTGAGGAACGATGAAGCTGCTGCTTATGTTCTGCTGTGTGAAGTTCCAGTCGTCGAAACAGTTAGGGTTGTTCTCTCCTGGCATATAGTACCTATAGAATATGTCGTCGGTGAGGTACTTAATGTGTCCTGTGTCAAAGTAAGCCTGTCTGTCGGCAGCTGA
>ODAJ012036065.1_pt1 | contig 15839 bp, 3 predicted proteins | sample 1539241 | NCBI WGS metagenome assembly ODAJ01 (sample SAMN02144231, study PRJEB22623) | gut metagenome | biome: sheep rumen | host: Ovis aries | place: New Zealand
CGCGCCGACGGAGAGGTCGTTGATTGACACTGCTCCCGACACGGACACTTCGTTCGTGGCAAGCGACGTGAGGCTGATTCGCAACTTCGGCATCGCAAGGTCGCCCGCACTCGGCGTCGTTCTGTCGAAAAGGGTGTCTCCCGACGCATCCGACGTGATTTATCCGTCCCTCGGCAAGCCGTCCACCGTATACATCGGGGACTGGACCTGGGACGGAGGACAGTCCGTCGTGTTCGAGGTCCCTGCCAACACCCAGAACATTTCGTTCGAAATCGACGGAATGATGCGGACGGACGACATGGACTTCTCCTTGTATGACATCCGCATTTTGAAGCAGACGGCGACGGGAGAAGAGGAAACCAGCAACATACGGTGGGTTTACGACCTGATTTTGAACTATGAATACCCGAAGGCGGTCATCGAGGCCGCGTATGCGGAAGGGTTCGAGGTTGAATGGGCGTATCCCAGGCTTATCAGGAACATAGGCGGAATGATGGAGAAAATCGAGCATTGCCTGCTGGAATACCCGACGTTCGTTTCCTTCATGCAGCTCCGTCTGCTGGACATTACCCCGTTGAACACGCTTCTCACGCAGCTTCGCGGGAACGCCAACGGCTACACGAGGGAAACCGATCCGCTCGGAACGCCGGAGTTCAGGAAGGATGCGACGATGCTCGCCGCACTTTACGGATACATCTACAACTATGTCGCGGAGAACCTTCGCTACGGGGCGTTGCACGACTGCTTCGCCGAACTGTTGTCCGGGGCCGTGACGATAGATCAGAAGAGGCTTGTTCTGATAGACAGGCTGAAATGGTTTTTGAGGAAGAAGCAAATCAGAAGGGGAACACAGACGGAGCAGGCGGACATAGATACCGCCGCTTCCGCATGGGTTGCGGAGATAAAGGAGGCAATCGAGGTCGCGGAGAACGAAATGACCTCGCTTGTCGGCACCCGCGATGCGATGGCGAACAAGCTGTCTGAGGCAATCGCGTGGTTGAAGAAACTCCATTCCCGTTATGTGGAGAGACGCGATTTGCTGTTCAGATCGCTCGACGATTTGCCGAACATATCCTCTTCGTCTGATGAATACCAGGCGGAGTTGAAGAAGTTTAGGGACAAGTATATGTCCAATTTCAGGGAGGTATACGCATATCTCGAAGAGGTGGACAACACTCTCGTTTCGGCCGCAGACATAGAACAGAAGATACACGACTACTTGCAGGTGGAATGGCTCGACGAGACGACGAAGATATACCTGAACTACCAGCTTTCCAGGTTGAACGACACCATGCAGAGATACAGGAAGACGAACCTGAACATCTGCCTCGGCTACGACAAGTATGTCTTGAAGTGGATGGAGTTCTTCGGAATCACGGGATCAACTTCGTTGAACGAGGGGCAGGTCGGCTACACAATCAGCGACCTTCTGTATGGAACGGGCGGAAAGAGAAGTTTGACGACGGTAAAGGAAAGGTTGAAGGGAGGTTCGTGACATGATACACATACCGAAGAAAATACTGCCGGTCAAGGAAATGAGCGGCTATCAGCTGACCCCGAACGAGGCGTTGAGCACGGGGGCGGTGAACCGCGTCCTGGAGCATCTTTTGAAGAACGACGACCTATTGAAGTCCAAGCTTTCCGAAGGGGACTTCAAGCACGCAATCGTGGCGTGGTCCAGGTCGGCGGTCTACAATCCGGGCGATTTGGTCTGCTACATCGCATACCCGACCCCCGACACACAGGCGGCATACATCCTTCTGTGCGTTTCCAACACCCACACGGAGCCGACCGCCGTCTTGAAGAACGACCTTACGGCATTGGGGGATTCCGGGTGGAAGCTGATTCACGAGAATACCGTATACCTGATTGACTCGGGGCTTCTCCGGTCTGAGATTCTGTCCCCGGCGGTCAATGCTGCGGTGCAGGAGCACGAAACCGACAAGAACACGCACGATTCCACGGTCGTGTCCACCATCGACGACTTCTCCAAGCTGTTCCTGAAAAACGATTTGTCGAACTACACGTCGGAGAAGTTGAAGAGGGCTGACGGAAGCGACAGCGGTGCGTTCTCCGACAGTGCGAGGTTCGATTCATCCTACGATTCTTCCACGAAGTCGTATTCCAGCAAGGTGAGCGACGGAGTCGCGGAACTGGAAATCACCTTCTCGTTCAACCAACGGGCCAACCAGGACATCGAGATTCTGAACGGCAGGTATTTCTTCGAGGCGAACCCGGTCAGGGACAAGTCCGACGCCCATTTGTTCGGTTCATACTACGCAGAGGAAACGAAGGACATTTCCCTCTCCAACGGGCTCACCTACTACAACGTGAGGATTCCGGGCACGAACGTGTTTTCGCACACCATCGTGTTCGACAGGCCGTTCAGGGATTCGTCCTACATGGTTTTCCAGTCGTCCTATCTTCCAAACCAGTTCCTGTTCGCGCCGACCGCATCGGAGCTCGTCAGCAGGACGGCGGGGAACAACGCAATGTTCGTCGGCAACATCATGTTCGTCAACAAGACCGCCGGCTCCATCACGGCGATTCTTCCAATCCACTCCCATTTCTCGACCTACGGACAGTATACGGTCGGGGTTCCGTGGGTAAACGAGTTCAAGATAAGCGTAGTGGGGGTGGTTGAATGAGAGACGGTTTTAGCACAATGAAAGCAATTCACACCAGGGACAAGGAAACGCAGGATAGGTTGGACTCCGTGTTCGACCTCCAAGCCAATGCGTTGAAGCAGAAGCTTCTCTACAAGCACTATTCAACGGGCGAACTTCCGTTCTCGTCCCTGAACGAGATTCAAATCCACGAGAACGAACTTGCAACCGCAACGACGTTCAACACCTCCTTCCAGCACCTTCTGGACAACGACCTCTATCTTGAAAACGTATACTACGAGAAGGATTTTTCGGATTCGGGCACGGAATATCTTTCAATCAAGGACATAGACGACGCAAGCAGCCTGTCGTCGAAGGACAGGGCTGTCATTCTCGGCACGAAGGCCAAGATGGTCCTCGGAATCTCGTCCGGCGACGCTTCGTTCTTCACGCTCGTCCCGAAGAAGATTCCATACTTCTACTCTTCATACGGCAACGACATCGACGCCATGGAAGCATACGACTTCGCGTCGATGTATCGCAACCGCAAGCTCCTGAAACTGGATGCGAACACGGTCTACGTCCAGAAGCCGAAGGGGACTTCCAGCAACCGCGAGTTCGTCAAGCTCGTCGAACTGGTCAACCTCACCGGGGTCCATTCATTGAAGAATCTGCCGGATTTCGAGGACGGCGTGGTTGTCAACGAACTGATTTCAAACGATTTCGAGGGACGCATACTTGTCGGGCTGGGAAACAACTCGAATTGGAGAGTTCTGAACGAGGCGAGTTCGTTCATCCTTACCGACGACGGACTGTATGTGATGATTCCTGGCTCCGATTCCCTTACTCCGCTAACGTTCACGAACACGGAGGGGATACAGAAGTGGCTGATGGGCGGGTTCTACACGATAGACGGAGAACCTACCCTGATTCTGGTTGCCAGGGACCGGTCCGACAGGAACAGGATATTCTACGTCTCCATAGAGTCGTATCCGCTGCTGTTCGACGGAAACACGATACGGGAACTTCTCGGCGTGGACATGGACGGAGTGAACGATTCGCCGATAGGGGACATCCAGCAGCTGATACAGGTTTCGGACTACCTCGTCGCAACCTTCTCGGTCGGCGGATTCCTCGAATTCAACAATTTCAAATACGGATTCCCGGTCGACGACAGGGAGTTCTCCGAAAGCGACACGAAAACGGACATCGGGGCGGACATCCATTATCTCGCGGACGAAGCGAGGCTCGACATGCCGTTCACCGGCGACCCGTCGAGGGGGAGCGTCAAACGCATCTCCATCGATACGCTGGATGCAACAACGATTTCGCAGAGTTTCATCAATTCGGCGATAAACCTCGGGAACGGGGCGTTGTATTGGTATTCGGATTCCGGCCTGTTGAAGGCGAAGAAATTCGGCAGCACGGACGTTTCCGCATCGTGGAACTTCTCCCCCGCGGGGATTGGCTCCGTTTCGCGGAACGAACTGGTTGCGGTGTCGACCAAACTCGCCCTGTTCCTGAAAGACGAATCGTCGGACTCGTCGGCAAAGACCCTCTATGGGTTCATTCAGAAGGGCAAGGAATACAGATACCAGATGACCGGCGAGAACTGGGGATGGGGAGTTGTCTCGGACAACGACGGAAACAGAAAGCAGCCGATAAGCTCCGTTTTCAACGAATACAGTTGTACGTTCTCGTCCGACAGCGAGACTTTGCTGAACGATTGGTTCGATGTTGTTGAAAGCACTGCGGAAAGCAAGGTTGCTGCATCCACGGCATACACGGACTTTACGTCAGCCCTGTCCGCAATAGGCGTCGACCCGGTGTCCGTTTCATTGAAGTATGTCCTGAACACGGATGAATGGAAGCTCGGCAAGTTCGCCTGCACGGATGCCGATTATCCGAACGTATACACTTTCAGGAACTTCATTTCGTCGTTGGCCGACGTCGAGGGCGTTGTCGACGCCAGACTCACCGATTCGACCACGCCAACCGCAACCGCATACAACATGGTTGACCAGAGCTCCGATCTTGCGGAGCAGATGACGGGGATGTTCCTCTCGAAGATAAGCGGCGAAATCGGGAACAGCGTGTTTTCGGATTTGGTCAAGCTGAACGAGGACCAGATGCCGGAAATCCTCCCGGAAAAGGTCACTTATACCCAGACGTTGCAGAAATCCGATGTCAAGGCAGATGCGAGAAGCCACATGATTTCCCTTCTTTCGGGAATATCGTCGAACGGCCTGTCGAGTTCGGCAATCGAACCTGCGGAGTGGAAGAACGTCATTGCGACCGCCATCGCCGGCTCGAACTATTTTTCGGAATGGGAAACCTACGCCATCGCCAAAGCGAACTATAATTATGGCAGCACTTCGTCCGACCCCGTGCGGCCGGAGGACGGCCTTTCCGTCGGCCAGATATACGATGCCATTTCAACGATACCGAACAGAGATACGCCGCCGGAGATAGACGAACTCGGGTTCAAGCTTACGAAGTTGCCGGGAGGGCTTGTTGTTCCCGGCGACATGGGTCCGGACGACCCCTATGTTGACAGGATAGGCAATGCGAAGTTCACCGGGAACTGGTCCAAGACGACGGTCGAGGAAGTGGAGAAGGATTGCTTCGTCGCCACGTCGACGAACGCCGAGAACGGCTCGACAATCACGTTCACCGTCGTCCGCAACGAGTCCGAGATTGACGGAAGCCAGGTCGTCGAACACAGGGTGACGGATGTGTCGTATTACAGCGACGCATACCGGTTGAAGACCGAGCAGAAAACCGGTCCCATTGTTACGGTTGGCTTCACAATAGACCCGGATGAGGAAGGCGGGCAGGATTCGTCCGACGAGGACGATGACGAAGAGGGGAAATCCAGCGGCCGTCTTGCCGAATTGAAGATTTACTACGGAGAGTCCGATTCTCCTTCGAATGTCGAGGTATTCGCCCAGATTGCCGCCATACTCAAGAAGAAATACCCGAAGGAACAGGAGACAGACCCTGAACGGACAAAGGTGTATTCCGTCGTATTCGACGACGATGACGACGTGGCGGAGGATTATTTGGACTGGAAGTCCTCCTCTGCGGGACAGCCTGCGGAAACGATAACCGTCGTCTATGAAATAACCGAATCGTCCGGAGATGAACCCGACCCGGCCGTTCCGTCCATTTCGAACATCGGGTTCTCGTTCGGGAAAGCCGACGGCGTTTCCTTTGCGAAAGTTTCCGTCGATGTGACGAGGAACTACACCAGCGTTTCGTGCGTTCTTCTCGATGAGAGACGCCGCAATGTGACGGGCTGGACGATAAGCCACCGCGTCGTTGGTCAGAGCACATTGGAGGACGGAACCCCGATAGACACGATGGAGTTCAAGATTTCATCCTCCGAACTCGGGTGGGAGACCCTTCTCGGATACGCATTGAGGGTGAAGTTCGCGTATGGAACGGACGAAAGCGTCGAACAGTCGATTGTGATAGAGGACGAAGAATCACAGCAGGCCGATCCGTATGCCGAGTTCAATACGACGGGCATCGATGGCGTCACCGCGACCATCGGCGTGAATCTTTTTGCGGCTCTTGCCCGCGACGGAACGCCGGTAAGCACGACCTTCAACCTGTCCGTGGTGGATTACTTCGGCAATCCGCTTCCTTCCGGCAGTTCTGCAACCGCATCTTTCTCCAATGGGGAATCAAGCAAGACCATATCGTCCAGGGACGAGGAACCAGAGTCCCCGAGCGAACAGATTGATACAATCAGCGTCGTCAACAACGAGAACATCGCAACTACGGGCAATCTGTTGCGGGTTGCCATGACGTTCTCGTATGATACCGAGAATACGATAGTTGTCACTGTCCCGCTGAACGAAGCGATGGACTACGTATCTAAGCTGTCCGGGCAGACGTTCGGCTTCCACAGCGACGAGGGCGTTGTCATTGATTTCGACAATGGGAACTCGTTCGACCTTTCATGCTCGGTTGGCGTTGGAGAGGATGATGAAGGGCAGGAAACTTCCCAGATTTTCACATACGAAGCCCGGCTGGGTGCGAAGTTCGTCGAGAACCAGCTTGCAAAGATTTTCAACGGGGACATCTCGAGGAGACAGTCGGCGATTTCCAATACGAGCAGGTATTGCGCATATTTGAAGTTGTTGAAGTATCCGGAGGGCGAACTTACCCTTCCGACCTATTCCAATCCGTCGCCCGAGTTCCCGACCCCGACGCTGGACAACATAACTCCGTCGGCGTCCGCCGCCACGAACACCCTTGAAAGACTGCTTGCCGACTACGGAAGCAGTTCGTTCAACGTGGACAATTCCAACTATACGCTTGTCATGGCGGGCTCTGCTGCGGCGGACGACCGATATACGATGACGGGAAAAATATCCTTCCCGATGCAGGTGTCGCTGGGGGTCTATTACAGAAAGGACGACGACGGTCAGGGGAACATAGACATAAAGCCGATCCAGAACGTCCTGAAGAACATTACGGTCGACATTCCGTTCGAGGTCAATTTCTCGGCGAACATAAACGGCTCCACATATGGATTCCACGGCGACCCGACGGTCACGATGGAATGGGCGAAATCTTCCGTCGGATGGGAGGACCCACCGCCTCCGGCGGAACCGTGGGACGGGAGGATAGACTTCAACACCAAGTTGAACGTCGCCCAAAGCATATCTTCGTTGAGCCACGATCCTCCGAGCGGACTTCAGTTCGACCAGAACAAGAAAATGCTTCTCGGGCTCGACATCAAGAACTTCTCGCAGAGCCAGTATAGCGGCAATGATGGTATAAAGGGGAAGATTGACAACTACATCCTGTACAAGTGCGGGATAATCGATGACGCGCAACCCATACCGGACAACGACGTACTGACCATGCTGCTCGGGCCGATTACCGATTCGACCAAGGGCATACGGACGATAACCTACGAAGGAGGAACGACGAGAAACAATCGCGTGAATCCAACCCATGCGCAGCTTCTCGCGGCGTTCAGCAGCAACTCATACAAGGTCTGCGGCTCAGCCGCCCTCTCCGAGCTTAACCGAGCCCGCGCCGCTGGAGCGTCAACGATTTCCGGAGCCGCATCCAACAACATCACGATAAACAGCTCCGTCACCGTCGACATCGTGTCGAACGACGACTACAAGGCGTTCTCCGGCGCATTGGATGACATAGCGAACAGGTATGAGTTCTCCAATCCATACAGTTCATTCGAATCTTCGGCGCAGTCGTTCTCCGACGTGTTCAACCGCATAAACAACGGGCTCGACGAGGTGAAGTTCTCCGCAGAGCAGCCAATCCTGTCGGACGAGCTGTTCGTGTTCGCGGATGCAAAGGTGGATTCGGTGGACAAGCCTGAAATATCCCTTTTGTGGGTGGACGTGTTCGAGAACCTGAAAACGCACTTGAGCAGGTCGCTCGCTTCGTCCCTGTATTACTCGGAGCGGAAGGCCGACAATGCGGAGTTCTTCGACGAACTGGACCCCATACTGGATTCGCTCCTGAAGCCAAACCTCGGGTACAACATCCACGACGAGGTTATGAAATCCGCATTGGACAAGGTGAACGCAACCCACACAAGGAACTTCGCCAAGTTCGACTTCGTGGAGAACCAGGTTCCCGAGAGGATGTATTGCATAAAGGGGAACAACGAGGATGCCGGCGGAAGCGTGGACACCATGGAAGACGCAAAGATTTTCGGCGTGGTCGGCCGCAAGGCGATGACCTTCACGGAGTCAGGTTTGTGCTCCGCCGTGTCCGATGCCAGAATCTACACGGAGCGGCAGGCGTTCACGCCCGTTCCATACGAAGTGAAGTCGTTCCCGTTCGACATAGTGCGCTGGGAGCCCGCGAACACGTCCTGCTCCGAAATGGTCTATTGGCTGAACGTCCCATACATAGAGGGAACGCGGACGAGTAACGAATACGACATCCCGGCAGGCGTCTATCCATATATGGACGACGACGGAATCGTCGGGTTCTTCGACGCAATCGACCAGTCCGGCCAGCATCATCCAATCATAAGTCTCGTCTATTCCAAGATGGTCGGGAGGGTGTTCTTCGCGGTCGAGGACAGTTGCGACGTCTATGCCGTGGAGGCATCGAAGCTGAAATTGAGGCAGGACCGGGTGTATAAAATCAACCTCTCCGTCGATTGCATCAGGTTCAAGACCAGATATTCCGGCAATCCGAACAGGCATATCGTAAAGATGTTCCTTTCGGACAGGAACGAGGCGAAGAGGTCGGCGGATTCATTCAACGGCAATCTGAATCTGGCGGTTCAGTTCGACGATGCAAGCAAGTCCGTCCATCGGTTCACCTTCACGAACGAGCTGGAGAGCGTTCCGTATGCGCCGATAGCCCTTTCAAACGCATTCGCGGACGGCAATCTCGCCGCCGCATACCGCCAGTTCTCCGGAACGACAATCAACGACATATCCGCAACGGATTCGGGAATCGCCGTTTTCACGGGAGACACGTATTACGTCGTCGAGGATGGATATGCGAACAAGGAGGATGCCGTTCTCTACCCGACAATCCTCAAGACGTTCACGACCGCAGACAGCGTTTACGGCTCATACTACCTGAACAGCAACCTGGTTCTGACCTGCGTCAACACCTCCGGCCCGCTTCAGGAAATGTATCCGTATCATCAAATCTCCCTTACGGACATGGTTCCGGAACTGTTGACGCTGGTGAAGGACAATCTTATCGTATACGACGTGGACATGACCTCCTGGTCGAGCGAGACTACGATGTCCTATATCATCGTCTATACGAACAAGGGGGTCTACCTGATTGACATGGGAATGTCTCCGGGCAGGCTGAAATACGACGACAAGCAGGCGGTCATCGACTATTTCACGACGAGGGCGAAGTCGGGCATCGGCGCGCACCTCACATCCAAGCACCACGACAGGGCGATTCTGACCAGGTTCAACAACTGGCGCAGGAAGATAGCGGACAACACGGTATACGATTTCGTCACGCTGACCACGAACACCGAATACACTTCCCCGACGGAGCGGCACGGAGGAAACAACGACAACGAGAACGTGTCCGTCGTGGTGGACAAGCAGGTGTTTGGCTCCGGAACCGTCGTCTGCACGGCGGAGCAGAATCCGGGAGTTGTGTTCGCGGCGGTCCAGTCCCCGATAACAAAATACGATTCCACTTGGCAGAAAACCCAGCTTGCGTCCCCGCTTGTCGATACGAGGTTCTACGACTACTTCTACAAGAAGGACACCGCCCAGAACGGGTCTACGCTTCTTTCTGGAATGCTGAATCTGAACCACCTTCCGTTCATCTACCGGTTCAACACGGACAAGACCTGGGACATGTGGGTGAACATCCCTAGCACGATGACACCATACATGAACCGCGTGGTGGGTTCGGCGGCGAACATAAAGGGCGGCAGGGTCAAGGTCGAGGGCAATCTTGCCAAGATGAGGAAGAACCTGAACAACGTCGGCTTGATTTCCGACCCGACGGAGCAATCCACCATCGTCAGACTTTACATCAACACATCCCATTTCCACATCGACTCGATAACGGATGCGGAGATTTCCGGTTCGTCCCTTCCGATGTATGTATACAGGGATGCGGACGCCAACGACGGATTGTTCGACGGAGTGCAGATGCAGAGCGTCTGGAACAGGCAGATTGAAACCGTGACGGACAAGCACGGCGTGTCATACGCCATGCTGGAGTTCAGGGTCTGGGGAGCGGACGAACAGAGCGTGAGGCTGCACGGCGGTCTTGCGAACAAGATAGAATAATAGCGGGATTTGACATGAAAGACGACAGAACAGGGAACGATGCGTTGATGGACGAGGCGGTGTCGCAGTTGCGCCACCTCGGTGAAATGCAGCTCGAAGAATCCGTTAAGGCGGCGAAAACGAGGGACGGGGAGGGGGTGTCCCCGGCGAAGCAGGAGAATCCTCCGCAGACCCCAAGGCAGCAGCTTGTCGACAGGATGGTGGCGGAACGCCAGTCCAAGAACGGCCTTGTCACCGCGAAGGAGAAGGCCGCAATCGAGCATTACGTCGACTCGAAGGTGGAGGGAATGGGGCCGCAGGCGACCGTGTCCGACCTTTCGCCGAGCGAACAGGATTCAATGGTCGGCTACATAAAGAACGTCGACGAGGACATGCTTCAGAAGAGAGAGGGCGGGGAGCGGGTGACCGTCGGCCCGGTCCAGAAGGCGAACCAGGGGATTCCGTTCTTCACAACGCCGGACTACAAGCCGGAGCCGCAGGAGCCGCCGGACCCGCATCCTGGATACACCGCCACGGACGACAACAAGCCGCAGCCTCCGAAGAAGCCCTGCACAATCTTCGATGGGAAGGAGACCACCGAAAGGAAGATGGCTGAATACGAAGCCGCCCAGAAGCAGTATGAAGATGATTTGAAGAAGTGGGAGGACGACAAGAAGTTCCAGGAGGACCACAAGAAATACGAGAAAGACCACGACCTGTGGCTTCAAAGCTGCAAGAACCTCGACGACCAGTTCAGCGACATCGAGAAGGCGTGCGCCCTCGGAATAATGAAAACGGACTACGACCCGGAAACCGGGAAGTATACCGTCGCGCACCTGAACAACAAGGGGGAATGGGTCAGGGAGCAGTTCGACGACCCGAAGGATGCGAAGGAGTATGCGAGAAAGCTGACTCCGAGCTACGACGACTTCGACGGAGGAGAGCTGAACCAGAAGATAATGGGCACGGAGGTGAACGACGACGTTCTGGCGGCGATTTCCACCGGCGACCTCGTTGTGAAGCCGAACGCGGATGGCTCCGCGTTGGAGGTTACGAAGCACCAGACATCGGAAGTTCCGGTCGATGCCGAGGGAAAGCCGCTTCCGGCCGTTTTGAAGGATGGGGACGGCCAGCCGACGTTCCTCGTCCCCGGAGAAGGGACGAAGGGGGCGCTTACCGACGCATACAAGGGATACCAGGAAGCCGCCGACGTGGACTACAAGTCGGTTGACGGCAGAGCGTTCAACAACCTGGAAGAGAAGAGGAAGCTGCTCGACAGCGCCACGACGGACGAGAACGGAAACAGGATTTGCTCCGCCTGCGGTCAGCCGTGGCCGGAGGAAAAGCCTCCCGTCGGGGTTGCGCGCTCCGTTGCCATTCTGATGCAGAAACTCCGCTATCGGGCCGGATACGTTTCCTGGGAGAAGGTCGATTCTGCGGTGAAGCTCGCAAAGGCGTCGCTTTCTGCCGTAGGGCAGAGAAGGATTACGCACGAACAGGTGGAGAAGCTGCTGAAATACACGAAGTCGGTCGTCGGAAACAATCCGGAGCTGCTTGAAAGGTTCAATGCCTCGCTGGTGAAGTCGTGCGCCAACTCGTCTGCCGTTCTGCACGACAATCTCCACGCATTGGTCAATCTGGTGTCCGCTTCCCTTCCGTCGAAGGACCGGCTCCGCGCAAGGGGTTCCGGAAACTGCCCGTTGTGCCAGCAGCCGTTGCCCGAAGCGGCAGACAGACCGATGAACATGGAAATGACGAAGGCCGAGACCGTGTTCAAGGGGGACGAGAGGACCGACGAGGATGCGAGAAAGGAGTTCAACGGCAGGCCGTATACGAAGGCCGAGGGGGCGGCGGAACTCCTGCGCGACGGAACGCAACAGGCGTTCAATCCGTTCATCGACCCGAACGGAACGTGGACGAAGTTCTCCTACCGCCCGACGGATTCGAAGGAGGCGTATCCAATCATCAGAATCGTCCCGGCGTCGTTCCAGGGGATGGCGAACATCAACACAATCCTGAACAGCAATCCGTACGTGTTCATCAAGGAATACTTCATGCGGAACAACGTCAGCAGCGCCGTCAACCTGTTCCAGGGTGCGTTGGAGGGCAAGGCCGACCCGCCTGCTTCCGACGAGGCGAACCAGCCGAGCGCAATCAAGGAGAACACGACGAAGCTGACCAACATCATCAAGAACGCATTTATCGAGCTCGGCGACCCGTTCGAGCAGGTAATCGACATGCCGTACGTCCTTTACCACCGCTTGAAGGCCAAGCTGTTCGGAAACCAGTATGTTTTCCCATACAATCCGAAGGATTTCGCGCTTGCGACTTCAAGCAATGCGGAGGAATGGGGAGGCACCGGCATCCTCGCTTCGCTGACAAGCGGACTTATGCAGGCGACCAACGGACTGACCGGTATGCTCGGCTTCGGAGTTGCCACCCCGTTCCCGGCCCCGACCTGGAAGTTGCCGGAGGGCGGAACGAAATGGAACATGACGTTCGACCTGAACCTGATAAACGACGAGTTCGTCCGCGCACGCAACAACTATATGTGCGCCAACACAATCATCAACAACAACCGCTGGATTCAGAAAACCATCCTCGGCTTCCCCGGCGCGCTGTACGAGGTGCTGATTCCGACCGGCCTTCGTGAACTGATGTGCACGGGGACGTTTACCTTGAAGTCCCTCGGCGTCAACAGGCACGTCCCGCACGATTTCTTCGACACTCCGTTTAAGATTGGTTCGCAGGTCTATCCTGGCCCGAAGGGCGACCTGCACAGCTCCGCATACGAGGTAGTCCCGGACGCATATACGCTGAACTGCTCGTTCCAGAGCTGCATACAGGAGAACCTGAACAACAGCGTGTTCGCCTATTACTTGAAGATAACCGACTTCGCACCAGGAACACCGGTCGATTCGGCGTTCGATGCGTTGGAGCAGCACGCCCCGTGGGCAACCGCGGCCGTTGCGGAAGAGACGACGGACGACGTTGTCGCATTGCAGAAAACGGTTGACCAGATTGGCGAGACGATGCAGGAGCTCGTCGGAGACCAGGGGCAGAAGGCCGCCGCCGAGGATGCCAAGAAGCAGGCGGAGGCGGCGCGTGTGACGGAAGCCCCGCCGGAAGGCGGAGGCGGTGCCGGCGGTGCCGGCGGTGGCGGCGGAACGCCTCCGGCAGGCTCGCCCATTCGCAAGAGGGACATCCTCAGGTCGGACGAGCAGACAGAGGCATACGAAAGGCAGTACGACAGCCTCAGGAAGAAGCTGTCGGTCATAAAGTCGGACATCGGGAAGAACCGCGAGAATCTTCGTTCCCTTATGCTGAAGAGCGAGACGCTTCCCCTGACGAAAATCAGGAAAACCTACTCGAAGCGAATCGCAAGGGTGAACGAGGAGTATAACGAGTTGGTCAAGGCCGAGAAGCAGACGGAGGATGCCCTGATAGAGACGGAAATGTCCGTCCTGATGCATGCGAAGGATGCCGTGGAGGAAAGGGCGAATTCCGACCTTCTCGTCGTTCCTAGGGGGTATTTCGACCCGTATCAGCTCGATGAGGTCACCGCCTTGAAGATAAAGCTGATGACGAGGGAGGAACTGGACAGGTTCATCGAGGAAAAGGAAGCGCACCTGAACGCCATCGACGAATGGGGAATCCACAACTGCAAGGACTTCTGGATTCGCTCCGGCGCAATCCAGTTCATCAGCGACGCCATGGGGGAGCTGGAGGACCTGATACGAGATTCCTACGAGGTGAATACCGACGAACACGATAAGTATCGGTACAGATACGAAATGCTGAAAGACGACCTTCGCGCGGCTCTCGACCCGTCGAAGCCGTTTATCCTGAACAGGACGAACATCATCTACATTTCCCCGGACGGGCTTCCTCCGAACCTGCTTCAGGCGATGGAAGCCGAAACCAGCATTCCAACGGCGTCGGACGATTCCGTTTCCGGCAACGGGGATTCGTCAAACGAGCTCATCGAGACGAACAACGGGGAGGGTCAGGTTCCAGCAGTCGTGCAAATCGAGGATGGCTCCCTCGTCGTAGACCGCAACGAGCTAATCAAGCAGCATAGGGCTGAGGTCGTCAAGCAGGTTTTCGGGAACGAGGAAAAGCTTGCTGCCGAGTCGTTCAAGCTGGCGGTCGAGAGGTATCCTGCCGCGAAGTTCGACCGGGACGCGCTTGTGATGCTGAAGAAAACGCCTGCGCTAGACGACGAAACGGATATGACGGACTGGTTCGGAAGGCAGGAGGGGGAAATGTATGCCAACGTCCACGAAAGAATGGAGGAGCGTGAGGACGAGTCCGTCGCCATATACCCGATTGACCAGACGTTCGACATACACTCCGTGAACAGGGCGGGTGCAATCTTCTACATCACGCAAGACCTCTATCGGTATGTCAGCATGTGCAGGACGGTCGTCCTCGGCAATGCGATGGACCAGGTGGAAACAAAGTCCACTGCCGTTCTGAACCGGGTGACGCAGCAGTTCCAGCGCCTTGAAAACTAGGGCAGTTCTTCTGCTTTTTTCTTCAAGAACTCCTTTAGGAGTTTTTCCATAGTCTTTTTGTCGGGAACGTCCTTCATTAGGTCGGACGCCGTGTTCATGAAGGTTTCAAGCATTTCGCCTGGAATTTCTATTTTATCCACGGCCATTTCTTTTATGCTTGCAACAAACTCGTCCATATTGAACTTGAGCTTGATGTCCGGCATTATGATGAATTTTTCAAGTTTCTCGAACACGGCGGCTTTTACCTCGGCGCTGACCGCCGCTCCGCCCTCCGGCTCCCAGAAAATCGAGCCGCCTCCGAGGAATTCCATCTTCGGTGGTTCGTATTCCTCGTTCGCTATGTAGTCGTCGGGTATTTCCGTGACGTTCGGACCCATTATGATTGGGCTCGGGGACGTCATTCCCACGACTATCGGCGGGATGAACGGTTCGATTGTCGGTTCTACCTGGCCCGCAACCCAGTCGTATGGGTCGATGATGTCCCACCCGCTGATTGGCTTCGGGATGAACGGAACGGGCTCGACCGCAACGACATCCGCCGCATGCGTGTATTGGTCCTCTTTGTATTTGGCCCAGTCTTCTATGAGGTCGGCTATGATTCCCGCCTTCGCCCCGGCGATTCCGCTCTGGGAACTGCAACTGGATGCAAGCTGGCTTGCGGCGGACGACGCCTCCGACAGACCCGCCTGCGCTCCTCCGAGTCCGTGGGACGGAAGCAGGATAATCTGCGGAGCCGCCGCCGCTATCACGCTTCCAGCGCTGCTCAATCCGGAGGACATCGTGGAGAACTTGGACGACATCGAGGACCATTCGCTTTTCTCGTCGTTCAACTTGCCCTGCAATTTTTCGAGTTCGCCCATCACCCGTTCGGCGTGCTCGCACTCCCACATGTCCTCTTCGTTCATTTCGCCGGAACCGCCGGAAGACACCCTTGCCGTAGGAGTCTTTGGAGCCGG
>ODAJ012165498.1_pt1 | contig 15835 bp, 15 predicted proteins | sample 1539241 | NCBI WGS metagenome assembly ODAJ01 (sample SAMN02144231, study PRJEB22623) | gut metagenome | biome: sheep rumen | host: Ovis aries | place: New Zealand
GATTCCTCCAATTTCTTTTTACATTTATAACCTTATCTATACATTTTTATTCATCTCTTTCCCCTCAGGTAATTATATCAAATTTCCTTATATATTGTACACACATAGAAGGGTTTATGTGTGACAAAAGCCAGAACTTAGTTTTGCAATCAAGCTTTTAAATAATTATTCATAAAACAAGGACTACGGTCAATGACCATAGTCCTCTTTATTTTAAATACCTATAAACTATTTTTGCATGAGATTAAAATTTTACTGATGTAGTACATCTACTTCTTCTGGATTCTATCACCACTGTGGTGGTGGCATGCCTGGTCCACCATGTCCTTCTGGAGCAACAGTTGTTGCTGTAAATTCTGTTGAAACTTCACCAGCAATAAGTGTATATGTAACACCATCCTTAATTTCAGGTGATGAATATAATAAGTAATTTATTTTCTTCTTAGCAATTCCTGTTAAGATTACATTACCTTCTGAATCTACAATCTTATAGAATGTTTTCTATATCATCATAACCATTTTTCTTAAGCAACATCTCAAGACCATCATAAGCTTCCTTCTTGCTGTAGTCATGTGATTCTAGAAATTCATCATTTAATCCAACTAGATAATCATAGAAAAGAACACCAATCTTAAGATCATCTTTATTGCTTATAAAGCCATCTTCATAAAGTATGTTCTCAGCTTCATTAATCTTTCCTTCTTTAGCAAGAGCTATAAGCATATCATATTTTTTCTTCTGTTCCTTGCTGTTCTCTAGCTCTTTATTAGCATCGGCTGTATCAATATTAAATAAAAGCTTTAATATTGTTCTAACCATTTCATGTACCAATCTTAAATAATAATCCTCAAAATATTCCATAATAGCCCCTCCTTTAGGTTATAAATCATTTTCTAAATTTAAATTAATTAAAATTGTTAAAATTATATCAAAGTCAATATGCAATGTCAATACAAAAATTTATACAACCACTTTACCCCCAATTTTCATACATTTTTACTACTTCTTCCTACCCTTCCTCATACTTTCCATTCTTATATTTCCAAAAATTATTTACCAGACTTCTATAACCCATTTCCTTTATACTTTCATACTTCAAATCAAAATTCTTTTTCCCATGTTTTCCAGTATAAAGATATCGAATATTTTGCACCGCGTACTCATCTATACGACGAATTCTATCATCAGTGGTTATCAACGGAAAATACCATCTACACCATGTGATTTCGCCGCGAATCGCATTATGATAAAACTTATTATTCAAATATCTAATAAAAGCTCTTGCTGTTCTTTCATCGCTGGCAGATTTTCTTACTTTCCACCTATATAAAGCTCTTGCTTTTCTCTTTATCTTCGCTTTAATCTTTTTTTCTGCAATATCAGAAACATTTATTTCTTTTCCAGCAAATGCAAATCCTAAAAATTCTATCTTTTCCCCTGGTTCAGTCTTGATTTCTTTAGCTGGATTAACCTTCAATTCATAATTATTCAAGTAATCTTTTACGACATTTTCATATTTTATAATAGATTCAGCACTGTTAGAAAAAACAATAATATCATCAGAATATCTTGCATAAACAACCTTTCTATCCATAAAATATTTGTCCATATCACACAGGTAAAGATTCGCCAAAAAGCAAGCTGTTGGAGTTCCTGCCATCACGCCTTTTTTTATCGTCACTTTTGTTCCATCCTTTAACGCATATGGATTCTTCAATAAACGTTTTAAAAAACCATAAAGCCACTTTTCATTAGGCAATCGCTCTTTTAACTCTTCTAAAACTCTATCAACATTAATAGAATTAAAATAATCATTAATGTCCACCTTGTATGAATATGATTCGTAAAAATTTACATTTGAAACAATTTTCCATATAGCTTTCTTTACACCAGTATCATTTCTAAAAGAATATAAATTATCACAGAACAATCCATCATCTTCTTTCAATAAATAAGCCAACATCTTAAGAAAATAATTTTCCTCTCGTTCAAACGAGAACACAACTCTCTTCTTCTTTACGCCATTTTTGTTTACTTCAATAATACGTGGTATCGACATTTCCTGACCTTCTTGTAATCGCGATACGAGTTCTAAATATTCTCTTTGAACAACAAATTCTGTTAAATCTTCTTGATCTCTCTTTCGCATATCTCCTCTTGCGATTTTATAATTCAAAAAATCCATCCATAGAGAATGATTCTGTAATTTTTGTATTATTTCCATATAACATATACCCCAAATATTTAGGGAGCAGGCTAAAGTCTGCTCCCTTTATATTAACCCTGTGTTAAAAAAGGTTTAACACCTCTGTAAGAGGTTACAAGATTATACAAATGGATGTTGCCTGCAAAACATTTTTCTTCCATTTGCTTTATCCTTTGCAGGCGCATAAAGCATTTTAACACGGGTATTAATACGATTTATTATTTTTGTTCTAACTGGAATTTTTCTCCAGAATATAAATTCAAAACTTTTCCGCTACTTTCTGTCTGAGCTAAATAATATGTTCCCATATCATCAATTCTATCATACATTATTCTATCAATTTCGAATTCTTTACCATCTGTAGTCACAATAAAGTAACCATCTTTATTATCAGATCCCTTATCCTTCTTTTCATTTACACTTACTTCTACGTATTTAAAAGATTCTTTTAAATAATCATAATTTGGATTATCAGGATATGGCTCTTCACGTCCATAAATAATCTTAGCTGAATAAGCGCTGCCCGCTAAAATTGCCAAAGTTAAAATAGATAAGAAAAATGTTCTTACAAATACATAATGACGACTCTTTGATAAAATGCTTAAAAATACTAAAACTAAGAAAACACACCATGCCACACATATACCCAAAATTCCCATGTGTACGTTATCCCAAAAATCTAGCATTTTTTCTGAGTTTTCAACACAAACTCTATGGTCTTCTTCTAACGTATTATCTGTAATTACTGCCTTAGCATCCTTAAGTTGCATCTTCTCATATCTTTCAACTCGATCGTTATCATATTCACTTTGAATAGTGAATGATTCTAGAAAACCTAATCCTACTAAAACAATAGTTGCAACGACAAAAAGAATTCCAAAAAAAACGGTAATCTTCTTCATAATCAATATCTCCTTTTTTGCCCTATATATCTATAAAACTCCTCAGACTTGTAACTCTGAGGAGTTCCATAAATTCATTACTTAAATTCCTTTTTTGTATCTTAAATTCTCTAGCAAATAATAATTAATACAATTTAGCTCCTGCAGGAATATGATTATCAACCATAAGAAGGTGAAGTTCTTCATCCTCACTATCCTTAATATTATTAACAGCTGATAATAACATACCACATGATTCAATTCCCATCATCTTTCTTGGTGGAAGATTTACAATAGCAATAAGTGTCTTACCAACAAGATCTTCTGGTTCATAAAAATCATGAATTCCTGAAAGAATTGTTCTATCTGTTCCTGTTCCATCATCAAGAGTGAACTGTAAAAGTTTCTTACTCTTTGGAACTGCTTCACAAGCCTTAACCTTAACTGCTCTAAAGTCAGACTTACTAAATGTATCAAAATCAACAGCCTCTTCAAATAAAGGCTCGATTGCAACCTTACTAAAATCAATCTGATTATTAGGTGTAAAGAATCCACCGCTTGTGCTTTCTGCATCATCACTACCTGATTTCTTGTCAGCATCAAGTGACTTCATAGTCGGGAATAATAATACATCCCTAATAGCCTGGCTATCTGTAAGTAACATAGCCATTCTATCGATACCAAAACCAATACCACCTGTAGGAGGCATACCGATTTCAAGTGCATTAAGGAAGTCTTCATCTGTATGCTCAGCTTCATCATCACCTGCAGCAAATGCTTCTTCCTGTGCAGCGAATCTTGCTCTCTGATCGATTGGGTCATTAAGCTCTGAGTAAGCATTAGCCATTTCCCAACCATTCATAAAGAATTCAAATCTTTCTACGTATTCTGGATTCTCTGGTTTCTTCTTAGTAAGTGGAGAAATCTCGATTGGATGATCCATAATAAATGTAGGCTGAATAAGGTGTTCCTCAACATACTTTTCAAAGAATGCATTAAGAATCTCACCCTTCTTATGACGTTCTTCGTACTCTACACCATGTTCATCAGCAAGTTTTCTTGCTTCTTCTACATCCTTAACTTCATTCCAATCAACACCAGAATACTGCTTAACTGCATCAACCATAGTAAGTCTAGCAAATGGCTTTGATAAATCCATTTCAATTCCATTATATGAAATAACCTCACTACCTGTTACAGCCTTTGCAAGATGTCTATATAAGTTCTCTGTTAAATCCATCATACCATTATAATCTGTGTATGCCTGGTATAATTCCATAAGTGTAAACTCTGGGTTATGTCTTGTATCAACACCTTCATTTCTATACACACGACCAATTTCGTAAACTCTCTCAAGACCACCTACAATAAGTCTCTTTAAATATAATTCAAGTGAAATACGAAGCTTAACATCTTCATCAAGTGAATTATAATGTGTAAAGAAAGGTCTAGCTGCTGCACCACCTGCATTATGAACTAATGTAGGTGTTTCAACTTCCATAAATCCTTGTCCATCAAGATATCTTCTAATTTCACTAATCATCTTAGATCTCTTAATAAATGTATTCTTGCTTTCCTCATTCATAATAAGGTCAACATATCTCTGTCTATATCTAAGATCTGTATTAGTTAAACCATGATGTTTCTCTGGTAAAATCTGAAGACTCTTTGAAAGAAGAGTAACTGATGTAGCATGAATACTCATCTCACCAGTCTTAGTCTTAAATGGATATCCAACAACACCTACGATATCACCAATATCCATCTTCTTAAAGTCAAGGTATTCCTGCCAAGGTTCTTCCTTACTTACATCACCTCTAGCAACGTATACCTGAATGTTTCCATCTCTATCCTGAATATTACAGAATGAGGCCTTACCCATAACACGTTTAAGCATCATACGACCTGCAATTGAAACAAGCTTACTATCGTCTTTAATAAGCTTACCTTCTTCATCATGCATACACTCAAGTTTATCAAAATTATCCTTAATCTCCTGTGTATGATATGTTACATCATATTTTGTTATAACAAATGGATCCCTTCCTTCTGCCTGTAGATTAGCTAACTTTTCTCTACGAACCTTTAATAACTGATTAAGATCCATTTCCGCGTTATTGTTCTGACCTGCCATAATATCTCCTTACTTATATTTCTTACTTATATTATTATAGGATTCCATTACTTGTATAACAGAATCCTTATTTTTATTACTTTATAACAATTTAGGTTATTGTTTAAACACTCTATTATTCATCTATTTTATGAATCTCAAGAATTTCATATTTATATTCACCTGCTGGTGCTTCAAATGTAGCAACATCGCCTACCTCTTTACCCATAAGAGCTGCTCCAAGAGGTGATTCATTTGAAATCTTACCTAAACGGCTATTAGCTTCTGTTGAGCCCACGATCTGAAATTTTTTCTCGCCTTCTCCACCAAGTGGTTTAACTCTAACTTCACAACCTACGTTAATCTTTGTAAGATCAACAACGTCTTCATCAACAACTTCAACATTCTTTAAAATCTGTTCAATATCTTCAATTCTAGCTTCGATATCTCTCTGCTCATCCTTAGCTGCATCGTATTCAGCATTTTCAGAAAGGTCACCCTGTTCTCTTGCTTCTTTAATTTTCTCTGCAACTTCTTTTCTCTTATTAGCTTTTAAATCTTCAAGTTCATCCTGAAGTTTTTTCATACCTGAATATGTAATAACAATTTTCTTTGATTCAGCCATCATTATGCCCCTTTCAACTTATATATAATTTTTCAAGCATCAACATATAGTTATCCACAATGCCAAATATTATAAACTAATAGTACAATAATGTCAAGTATCCAAACCTTATCTATGATTCTTCTTTGTCTTTTTAACCTTATACATTTCAGCATCTGCTTGCTGTATAAGTTCTATCAATGAATCTGATTCTTCAGGTATTGTAGTTATATAACCAACACTTGCATCTAACTCATATGGCCTATCAAAGTTTTCATTCTTTTTCTTAAGTTCAGTATAAAATCTCTTTTCAAAAATCTCAGCAAATTCATCGCCTCTTCCAACAACGACAAATTCATCTCCACCGATTCTGCCACATACATCTATCTGGCCACAAGCCATTTCAATAATTCTTGATATAGCTATAATAGTTGTATCTCCTTCTTTATGGCCATATGTATCATTTATAACTTTAAGTCCATCAACATCTATAAAAATAACAGATATAGGCGCCTTTTCTTTAATGCATTCTTCAAAAATATATCCAGCATTAATATTAAAACCGTTTCGATTGTAAATTCCACATAATGAATCTAATACATTTAGCTTTGAAATGCTTTCAATGGCATTACCAATACACATCGTAATTGTATGGCAATGATTACTGTAAATAGGGAAATCCGTATTGGACATAATGTAGTATCCCAAGATTCTAGGTCCAAAGTGCAACGGAATATAATAACTTATATTTCCACTGGACATTTGAATTTCAGGTCTAAGTTGCTTGCTAGGGAAAGATTTTACAGAACGCCTCTCACCATGATCCCAAATAAGCGGTACTGTCATCGCTTCCGGATAATTGTCATCCTTTTCATCAATTGAAATAGCATTATATGTTTTCTCCCAATCACTAACAAGACAAAGCATAAACTCTCTACATTCAATCGCCTCAATCAGTTCTATAATGGCATCAGCACATTCTTCTATATTCTTACTAACAGCTAATGCAGCAATTAATTTATTAAGCATATGAATACCTGTATACGTACGCTCAATCTTAAGTGAAGTTTCCCTTCTAAACTCCAAATCGTTATCATCATTATTAATATGGCATCCACAGCTTTCAGCATATACAGGCTCAGCATCCATAAGTGTACTACGCGGTTGTTCTTCACCTTTCATAAGAGAATACAAAACTTTACATGCCTTAACACCTGAAGCATAAAGTGGTCTCTTAATAGTTGTAAGAACAGGGAATGACTGTCTGGCATTAAAAATATTATCAAAACCAGTCACTATTACATCATCAGGCACTTTAATTCCATTAGACTGAAGTTTATTCATTGCTGTTAAAGCCATGCTATCATTAGCGCAAACAAATGCATCTGGCAGACTAACTCCTGAGCTAAAGAAATCTTCAATTGCATGAATTCCATCATAGCTTCTAAAGAATCCCTTATACAAACGCTTATCCTCGTCAAATTCAAGTCCATTCTCTGATAGTGCATCTCTAAAAGCTTTATATCTTGCCTTCGCTTCAGGATTCTCTTCTGGACCAGAAATAAAGTTAAATACTTTAGCTCCATGCTCCTTTATAAGATGTTCCACCAGTTTTTTCATAACCGCATAATTATCTATACTAACATCATAAAATTCTTCGTAATCCTTACATTCAAATATAACTGAAGGAATTCCCGCTGCCTTAACTCTATCAATTATGTTATTTCTTACGATAGGATTAGAAAAAGTATTAGTCATAAGAATAGCACCATCAAACTTTGCCAAATTTGGAAGCTTATATATGCTGTATTCTCCATCATCAAATGAACTATTCTCAACTATTCCACCAAAAGAAGCAAAATACGAAATATTTATAGCATGTTCTTTAGCATAATCATTAATCCCACGTATAATCTGATAAGGATATTCCTCATCCATACCACATACAAAAGCCGCCACATTAAAAATTTTCTTCATATTACACCCTCCAATATTTTTAAAATATCTTCTCCTTTTTATTATAACACCTATAACATATACAAAACAAACTATTTAATCAAATTTACACTTTCTCATCGTGTATACTAAAAAGAACCTACACTATGTAGGTCCTTATGCTATACAATTAATCTCTTTTATGACTTAAATCTACCTCAGGCATAAGCTCTTCACTCATAACCTCTAAAACTCTTTTAACAAATTTAAGTTCTTCCTTCGTGAAACGCTTTTCCATACGTTCCATTACTTCAGTAAGATAACTATTACTAATATTATAATACTCTAAGTATTTTTCAGTTACTTCAAGATAACACTCTCGTTTATCAACATCTGATCTTACTTTTCTAATGTAGCCTTTCTTAACAAGATTGTTAATCTTATAAGCAGCATTAGGTGATGAGATGTTTGCAACTCTTGAAAACTCAGCAACTGTTGGTTTTCCAAGTGCATATATAATTTCCATGCAGAAAGTTTCCACTGTTGTAAGTGAAGCTTCTCTTTCTTTTAATCTTTCAAAAGCTTTTTGATAAAAATGCAATTTAAATTTCATATATACTTCTGAAAACGCATCTTTAAGCATCTTATAATTCCTCCCTATTCTCCTACGATTTCAAATCAAAGGAGCCCCTGTAATTTTATTCTCTGTCAAGCATAAACCTAACTAAGCGTAAAATACGAGATAATTATAACATCACTCATTTGCAATTGCAAATGTTAATTGTGCGCTTGCTGCCACCTTTCCATTAACCTTAGCTACTGCATCAGCAATGCCAACAGGTCCTTTTCTTTGAACCATAGTTGTCTCTAATTCTAATACGTCACCAGGAATTACTCTCTGCTTAAATCTAGCATTCTTAATTCCACCAAATAATACAATCTTACCCTTATTTTCAGGAAGACTTAATGCTGCAACTGCTCCTACCTGAGCAAGTGCTTCTATTATAAGTACGCCTGGCATTATTGGGTTACCTGGAAAGTGTCCCATGAATTGCATTTCATTTGCTGAAACACACTTTATACCCTTAGCTGATTCGCCTGGTGTGCAATCTGTAATTCTATCCACTAGCAAAAATGGATATCTATGTGGTAATATTTCCTGAATTTGATTTATATCAAGTTCCATTTCATTCTCCTTTAACTACTAATTAAAAATATTCTACTCTAATCTATTATTTCAGCATATCCCAACAATCTAAGCATCTAGCTTCTTAAACAATACTGTTGCATTATGGCCACCAAATCCAAGTGAATTTGAAATAGCCGCATTAACTGTAACCTTTCTAGCTTCATTTGGTACGATGTCAAGGTCGCATTCCTCATCAGGAACCTTGTAGTTAACTGTTGGTGGAACTACATCATCAGCAACTGAAAGAGCTGCAATAATAGCCTCAACTGCACCACTTGCTCCAAGCATATGACCAGTCATTGACTTAGTTGAACTAACTAAAACCTTATCATAGCAATTAGCAAATGCTTTCTTAATAGCAAGTGTTTCACCTTTATCATTAAGTTTTGTTGATGTACCATGAGCATTAATATATGTAATGTCTTCTGGCTTAAGGCCTGCATCTTTAACTGCAAGTTCCATACACTTAGCAGCACCACTACCATCTTCAAGTGGAGCTGTAATGTGATTTGCATCACATGTTGCACCGTAGCCTGCTATTTCACAATAGATATGTGCGCCACGAGCCTTAGCATGTTCATACTCTTCAAGAATAAGTGCACCTGCACCTTCACCCATAACAAATCCACTTCTTTCTGCATCAAATGGAATTGAAGCACGATTTGGATCATTAGATGTTGAGAGTGCATGCATAGATGTGAAACCACCTATACCGAGCTCATCAACTGCTGCTTCTGAACCACCGCAAAGCATAACATCCTGATAGCCATCACGAATCTGTCTAAACGCATCACCAACTGCATTTGTTCCACTAGCACAAGCTGTAACTGTAGATGTACAAATACCCTTAAAGCCAGTTTTAATTGCAACATTACCTGCGCCCATGTTTGCAATTGCAAGTGGAATAAAGTATGGAGATACTCTTTCATATCCACGCTCTAAAGCTCTCTTTGTTTCCTTCTGGATTGTACCAATTCCGCCAATACCAGATGAAAAGATAATACCACATCTATAAGGATCTTCTTCCTCGATTTTAATGCCCGCATCCTTAACTGCTTCAGTAGCTGCGCATATAGCATAGATAATATATTCATCCATCTTTCTAAGTTCTGATTTTTCAAGTACACCTTCAGGACTAAAATTCTTAAGTTCACCTGCAACCTTTACTTTGTAATCAGTTGCATCATATCTCTTAATGAAATCAATACCGCATTTTCCAGCTTTAATTGATTCCCATGTATCCTTCGCATTGTTTCCGACTGGTGTTAATGCACCAAGACCTGTAACTACTACTTTTCTCATAAAAATTTAGGTATTTTCTACCTTCCTCCTATCTTTAAATGTCTCTCATTTTTTATCTATTTATATTGCCATGCCGCCGTCCACGCTTAGAACTTGGCCTGTTATATATCTTGAATTATCACTTGCAAGAAATGCTACTGCATTAGCAATATCTTCTGGTTTGCCCATTTCTTTAAGTGGAATAGCCTCAGCAATTTTCTTCTTTGTTTCATCTGATAAAACATCAGTCATATCCGTTTCAATCATACCAGGTGCAATTGCATTAACTCTAATGTTCTTTCTTGCAACCTCTCTTGCTAATGACTTAGTCATACCAATTACAGCTGCCTTGCTGGCTGAATAATTTACCTGACCTGCATTACCCATAATTCCTACAACTGAACTCATGTTAATTATGCTACCTGATTTCTGCTTTAACATAATTTTTGATACATCTCTCATCATATAAAAACTGCCTTTTAGATTTACATCTAATACAGCATCAAGATCTTCATCCTTAAGTCTTAACATTAAGTTATCTTTTGTAATACCTGCATTATTTACAAGTACATCAATACTACCTAAAAATTCATGAGACTTTGTAATAAAATCATTACAAGCACTACTATCACTTACATCGAATTTCTGTGTATAAACTTTAGCACCTTTCTCTTCACAAAGTTTTGCAACCTCTGCTGCTTCATCATCTTTTGAACGGTAACTAAAAGCAATGTTATATCCTTCCTCTGCAAGTTTAATGCATATAGCCTTTCCTATGCCTCTGCTTCCACCAGTTACAATTGCTCCTTTAATGTTTTCCATATTGTCCTCTTTCATGTTAGTATCAATTTGATACTAACTATTGTATTCTATATTAAACATACTCATATAATTGATATTATCAGAAGATGTATTTATGATATTTACATAATTTGAAATTCTTCTGATAATATCAATTATTTATTATTTTTTACATATTCAACGACTGATTTATAATCTTCAACAGTATCGATATTTAATAACTTAACATCTCTATCAATACCCTTTGTCATTCTCTTTAAGAAACCTGATACAACTTTACCAGGACCTATTTCAATAAACGTATCAATATCACTATCAAGTAACTTTTCTATATTTTCTTCAAGGCGGACACTACTTTGAACCTGCTTGATAAGCTGCTTTGAAAGATCATCTCCATCCTTGTAATAATCACCTGTTGCATTAAGTAAAACTGGAAGACTTGGTGTGTTAAGTGGTTTTTCATTAAAGTAAGATTCTAATGCATCACCAGCTTCTTTCATATACTTTGTATGGAAAGGTCCACTTACATTAACTCTTACACATCTCTTAGCACCTTTTTCTTTAAGAATGCCTTCCATATCTTCCACTGCTTTTTGCGTTCCACATATTACACACTGTCCTGTACAGTTGTAATTACTAACCGTAACGTAAATATCTTCACTATTATCAGCATGTTCTTTCATATAATCTTCACATGCCTTAGTAACATCTTCGCTACTAAGTCCTAAGATTGCACTCATCGCACATTTCTTTCCAGCAGCTGCTTCACTCATCTTTTCACCTCTAAAAGTTGTGAGTGCAACATAAGCATCATAATCATAAACACCTGCTGAATAAAGTGCTCCATATTCTCCTAAACTAAGTCCCATTGAAACCTCAGGTTTTATACCTTCATCTGCAAGCATATCTGTTACTGCCCCAGCATATGCAGCCATTGCTCTTTGAGTATTCTTTGTATTTGATAATTCTTCTATAGGTCCTTCAAACATATGAGTTTTAATAACATCACTATCCTTCAAATTATCTATATGATTTTTAAATGAATCAAACTCCTCATAGAAATCCTTACCCATTCCAACTCTCTGACTACCCTGTCCAGCGTATAAAAATGCAATCTTCATTATGTATCTCCTAATATTTAACTAAATAACTTTATAAATATACTTCATATCTTTAAAGATAAACTTCAAAATCTATTATCCTGCAATATTTTTTCTAAGTTCTTCATAACTATTCATCATATCATCAAGAACTTCCTTAACAGTTCTTTCTTCATTAACGATACATGATATCTGACCAGCCATTAATGAACCATTCTTTGTATCGCCATCAAATACAGCCTTACGAAGTGATCCAAGTGTATACATCTCAAGATCTTCCTTTGATGCACCTTCCTTTTCCTTCTTAACGTATTCTCTAGCCATTGTATTTTTAATAATACGAACAGGTACACCGCTAATTCTACCAGTTACAACTGTTCCATTATCTTTTGCCTTAATAACTTCATTTTTATAATTTTCATGAATTGGACATTCCTTAGTTGCAAGTAAAACTGTACCTATCTGAACTCCAACAGCACCAAGTGCCTTTGCACAAAGAAGTCCTCTTCCATCAGCAATACCTCCTGCAGCAATAACAGGAATTGAAACTTTATCAACAACTGCAGGAACAAGTGTCATAGTTGTCATCTCACCAACATGACCACCGCTTTCTGTACCCTCAGCAATTACCATGTCAGCGCCACATCTTTCCATACGAATTGCAAGTGCAACACTTGAAACTACAGGTATAACCTTAATACCAGCTTCCTTCCATTTATCCATATAAACACCAGGGCTACCAGCACCAGTAGTTACAATTTTAACTCCTTCCTCAACAACAATATCTGCCATCTTAGGAGTATCAGGATTCATAAGCATTAAGTTAACACCGAATGGCTTATCTGTAAGACTTTTACAAATTCTAATATTTTCTCTCAAAGTTTCAGCATCCATGCCGCCACCTGCGATTAAACCAAGACCACCCGCATTACTTACACTTGCAGCAAATTCACCTGTCGCAATATTTGCCATTCCTCCCTGTATAATTGGATATTTTATTCCTAACATTTCACAAAGTTTCATAATATTCCTTTCAGACATTCCTATATATTCAATTCAAATGTCTATATAATTATATTTCTTTATTAATATTCTTAATCATGTTCCTTAATTATTTTCCACAATCAAAATTCCATAACAGTTAGTTAGTATCATTTCAATACTAACTAACTATTATAATTGTGTAAGAATTCCACTATAGTTTAGTCCTGCACCAAATCCAGCTATTATGCATCTTTTTCCCTTAAGTTTATTTTCATCATCTAATTCACTTAAGGCAATCGGAATACTTGCTGCTGAAGTATTTCCATACTTTTCAATATTTACATAGAACTTATCCCCATGTCCCTTGAATCTTTTCTTTACAGATTCAATTATTCTTGAATTTGCCTGATGACAAACAACTAAATCAATATCATCCATAGTCATATTCTTCTTTTCAAGAAGTCTATTTATGATATCCTCGATTGCATGAACAGCGAATTTATAAACATCCTGTCCTTTCATCTTTATGCCTGACTTTGTTATTCTTGAGTATATCAAATCGTCTGTATCAATTAAATTCTTTTCATCTAAACTATCATCATTTAAACTAGACTTATCACCTGATTTTTCATCAAACTCCGGAACTGTACCCTTTATTCCTTCCATGCATAACACTTCATTATTTCCAAGGGTTACCCCCTCCTGAACGAACTCCCCATCGCTCAGTTCTATGATTGCAGCACCAGCTCCATCGCCGAAAAGTACGCAAGTTGTTCTATCACTATAATCTAGGAGACGTGACATTTGCTCACTTCCAATAACGAGAGCATATTTTTTTTCGGCAAATGCGAGCATAGATTTTGCTGCTGTTAAAGCATATATAAATCCAGTGCATGCTGCGCTCAAATCAAAGCAATTTACATTGCTATCAATTTCAAGTTCCTTCTGGATCATCGCTGATACAGATGGAAATACGTAATCGCCACTTGATGTAGCAGTTATTATAATTCCAATCTGATTCTTATCGATTCCAGATTTATCTAAAGCCGCCCTTGCTGCTTCAACAGCAAGTGAATTGCAGCTTTCCTCTTCACATAAGTATCTGCTCTTTATTCCAGTTCTTGTATATATCCATTCATCGTTTGTTTCAACGATTTTCTCAAAATCAAAATTTGTTATTTTTTTCTTCGGAACTGCCCTACCTGTTGCTAAAATCTTTATTCCTAATTTTTTATCCATTTCTATTCCTTCTAACTAAAAGCACCTGCATCAATCTTACGATATTTTTCATATCTCTCCTTAATTAATGCTTCTGGCTTTTTCTTCAATAAGACTTTAAGTTCATCATGAATCATCTTATCAAGTCTTATTATTGTTTTTGCATCTTCCTTAATCACACCATCCACAAGGCCAAGTTCATATAACTCATCAGCTGTAATCTTCATAATATCACATGCCTTAGGTGCGAGTGATGCATCCTTATACATAATACTAGCAAATCCTTCTGGAGAAAGAATGGAGTATACTGCCATTTCAAGCATCCATACTTTATCAGCTGTCGCTATCGCAATAGCGCCACCACTACTTCCCTCACCAGTTATAATTGCTATAGTTGGTGTTCTTAATGAACTCATGCAAGCTATACTTTCTGCAATTGCATTACTCTGACCATTACTCTCAGCTTCAATACCTGGATATGCACCCGGTGTATCTACTATAGTAATTACTGGTCTATGAAATTTTTCTGCTTCCTTCATAAGTCGTACAGCTTTACGATATCCTTCAGGACTAGTCATACCAAAATTACATTCTATGTTTTCATTCATATTATGTCCTTTTTTATGTCCTATTACTGTAACAGGCAAACCATGAAATGTTGCAATTCCACCTATTATAGCCTTATCGTCTCTATATAATCTGTCGCCATGAAGTTCAATAAAATCATTAAATAGCGCATCAATGTAGTAATTTATATTTGGTCTTTTTATATCTCTTGCGCTAAGAAGCTTTTCATATGAATCCATAATTTTATCTTCCAATCTTCATATTAATAATGTTAGTATCAAAACACTACTAACACAAATCAATACATATCAATTTTTCTAAACCTATCTATAACATAATTTACTTATCATCATAAATAATCATACATTCAATATTTTACTCAAACACATATTTTCCACTATGTAGTTTAAGTAACTTACCTAAAGTATCCCTCATGTTTTCCTTCGGTACAATCATATCAATCATACCGTGTTCTAATAAGAATTCAGATCTTTGAAATCCCTCTGGTAATTCTTCACCTATAGTTTGTTTTATAACTCGAGGTCCTGCAAAACATATAAGTGCATTAGGTTCTGCAATTATAATATCGCCAAGACTTGCGAAACTTGCGCTTACTCCACCAGTTGTAGGATTAGTAAGAACTGATATAAACAATCCTCCATTATCCTTAAACTTTGTTATTGCAGCTGAAGTTTTTGCCATTTGCATAAGAGAAAATAATCCCTCCTGCATTCTTGCTCCACCACTTGCACTAAAAATTATAAGTGGTAATTTATCCTTATTTGCTTTGCTTGCTAGTCTTGCAATCTTTTCACCAACAACTGTTCCCATGCTTCCCATTAGAAACCTTGTATCAAATGCTCCAATAAGTGCCTTTCTTCCATCAATCTTTCCGATTGCCGAAACAAATGCATCTTTCATATGGCATTTGCTAACAAGTTCACTTCTTTTTTCA
>ODAJ012185515.1_pt1 | contig 15833 bp, 14 predicted proteins | sample 1539241 | NCBI WGS metagenome assembly ODAJ01 (sample SAMN02144231, study PRJEB22623) | gut metagenome | biome: sheep rumen | host: Ovis aries | place: New Zealand
TTTTTCTGTGTCCTGGACGGTTTGAGCGCCTTGCGCCTGAATGAACTGCTTCTCCAGCTCTTCCTGAATCTCTTTATCTACAGCCCTTTGTTCCGCGGCTTTCCGCTGTTCCAGCTCTTTCAGCTCCGCGGCTTTCCGCTTTTCTTGCTCGGCCAGAATGCTGTCTTGCTTGGCGGGGTCCTCAGCTTGCTGTTCCAGCAGGCGGCGTTCGGGCGAGTGGTAGTTGGTGATGACCGACACCTCGCGCAGCGTGGTGAAATTGGCGAAGAGCTTCACTTTGAGCATGTAGGACATTCCGTCGGCCGAATCGCCGAAGCCTGCCACTGCGCCGATGGGGAGCCCTGCGGGGAAGACATCGGAGTAGCCGTTGGTTTCGACAATGTCGTTCTTCTTCACCTTCACGTGGCGGGGGATGCTGGTAGCGTAGGCTATATTGGCACATCCGCGCTGCCAGATGAGCGAGCCGAAGTATTCCGAATGGCGCAGCCGGCAGCTCACCTTGCTGTTGACGTTGAGCAGGGGCATGACGATGCTGTAGTGCTGGCTGGTCATGTACACAATGCCCACCACGCCCTGCGAGTTCACCACGCCCATTTCGGGCCGGATGCCATCGGCCTCACCCTTGTTGATGGTGATGAGGTTGTTGGCTTTGTGCAGCGTCAAGTTCACCACTTTGGCCGGCACCGTGTGGTACAGGGGCGGCAGGGCTTTCATGGGGTGGGTGTTGACGAGCTTGCTGTCCTCCAGCTGCTGGCGCATGGCGTAGAGCTGCTGGCGCAGTTGCTCGTTGGTGGCTTCCAGACGTTCGTTTTCTTCCTGCAGTTGAATGTAGGACGTAATGCTACTAATGACGCTGTAGGCCGAGCCCACCACGTCATTAGCCGTTGTGAAAAACACGCTCCGCTGGCGCCCGTTGAAGCTGAAGAGGAAGAGGAAGCTGATGGCTTCGAGCAGCAGGAACAGGAGCCAGTGTTTGTATTGGATGAGGATGTCGATTAGTGCACGCATGGGGCACGCTTATCTCATGAGGAACTGGAAGTTGTTGACGTTCTTCAGCGCAATGCCTGTGCCCTTTGCCACAGAGAGCAGGGGCTCTTCATCTACGTGGAATGGAATCTGGATTTTGTCGCTGAGGCGTTTCGACAGGCCGCGCAGCAATGCACCGCCGCCGGTGAGCCAGATGCCGTTCTTCACAATGTCGGCATAGAGTTCAGGGGGGGTGTCTTCAAGAGCGGAGAGCACGGAGGTCTCGATTTTGGCGATGGTCTTGTCGATGCAGTGGGCAATTTCCTGGTAGCACACAGCTACTTCGCGTGGGAGAGCCGTGATGCGGTCGGGGCCATGCACCACGTAGTCCTCGGGAGCCTCGTCGCCCAGGTCGGTGAGCACCGCGCCCACGTTGATTTTGATGCGTTCGGCCATGCGTTCCGATACTTTCACGTTGTGCTGGCGCGCCATGTACTCCTGAATGTCGGCCGTGAGCTCGTCGCCAGCCACTCGCATGGAGGTGTTGGTGACGATGCCGCCCAGCGAGATGACGGCAATTTCGGTGGAGCCGCCGCCAATATCCACAATCATCTGCCCTTCGGGAGCCTCCACGTCAATGCCACACCCGATAGCTGCCGCCATTGGCTCGTGGATGAGGTACACGTCGCGGCCGCCCGAGTGCTCTGCGCTGTCGCGCACGGCGCGCAGCTCCACTTCGGTGGAGCCTGAGGGCACACCGATGACCATGCGGAGCGAGGGGGTGAAGAGGTGGTGGCCCGTGTTCACCATCTTGATGAGGCCGCGCATCATCTGCTCGCAGGCATAGAAATTGGCTATCACTCCGTCGCGCAGTGGGCGGCAGGTGTACACGTTCTCGTTGGTCTTCTCGTGCATCATCTTGGCCTTTTCGCCCACGGCTATCATCTTGTTGGTTTTCTTGTCGAGTGCAACCACCGAGGGCTCGTTCACCACCACCTTGCCGTTGAAGGTGATGATGGTGTTGGCGGTCCCAAGGTCCATTGCTATGTCTTGTGTTAAAGAGAAAAATCCCATATCTTTTCTTCCTGTTTTGTTGAGTTGCTATTTTTTTGTACGTTGCAAAGCCGACTTTGCAAAATGGCTTTTTCCTGCTGCTAACGAGCGTTTTTCTGCAAAATGGCAGTTTACCGAACCATTTGGCCCTGTTTTTGACGGGTGCTGAAAGTGCCGTCAGGGGGCGTCTTTATTTGGCAAAATAGGCGTGGATGGCTGTGTCGTAATGGCTTGAAGTGGCGAAAGCGCGCTTGGCAAACTGCTTGCGCTGTGCTTTGGTGGTTTCGGCACCCTGAGCCTTCACCATGTCGAGCAGGGGCTTATATTCGTTCTTGCTGGGCACAATGACCACGTCGTTGAAGTTTTTGGCTGCGGCGCGGATGAGCGAGATGCCGCCAATGTCGATTTTCTCGATGATGGTGGGCTCGTCGTTGGTGCTGGCCACAGTTTCCTCGAAGGGGTAGAGATCCACGATGACGAGGTCAATCTCCGGAATTTCGTACTTGGCTATTTCCTGCTGGTCGCTTTCCAGCTCGCGGCGGCACAGAATGCCTCCGAACACTTTGGGGTGGAGCGTCTTCACGCGTCCGCCCAGGATTGACGGATAGGTGGTGAGGTCTTCCACTTTCTGGCAGGGGTAGCCCAGGCTTTCGATGAAAGCTTGTGTGCCGCCTGTTGAGAGGAATTTCACTCCGTTCTTGTTGAGTTCTGCAAGTAATTCGTCCAGCCCATCTTTATGATAAACGGAAATGAGCGCCGTTTTGATTTTCTTTACGTCAGCCATTGTGGTGTCCTGAATTGATGTTTTTTAGTAATTTTTTTTGATTTCTTAAAGTGTCTGTGTGCGCACACATTTATGCGGCTACACATTTCTAATGAACTGCAAAGTTAGGCATTTCTTTCCATACATTGTTAAATAAAATTGAAATTTTCTATGTTTCTGACGATTTTTCTTGTCGGAATGAAAACTTTCCACTAATTTTGAATCCGTAAATATCAAATCACTCCATTTATGAAACAAATTTTTCTACTTGCGTTCGTTCTCTGCACCCTCTCGGCGCATGCCCAGTTTTTCTTCGATTTTCCTCCCCGCCGGCGTGTGGAGCAGCGAAGAGAACCCTACACGGCTCCTGTTTACAAGAAGGGGGAGGAGGGCATGAAGGCTTTTATTCGAAAGAACTTCAAACAGCCCAAAGAACGCGAGCAAGTGGATGGAAAAGTTGTCGTTGCGGCCTTGGTGAACGAGAAAGGCAACGTGGCAGAGACCCAGTTGGTGCGTTCGGTAAGCAAAAATCTCGATGTGGAAGCCATCAGAGTGTGCCGAAAAATGACGTTCAAGCCTGCCAAACGGGGCAAAAAGAAGGTGCAGGGTAGGGTGGACATTGTCTTCCCCATCCGCAATGGGCGGCTGTCCTACCTCAATCTGCCCACGGTGGAATTGTAATTACGTCGTTGATTTTCAAGTAGATATGTATCTCTGGCTTGACGTTTTAGGCTTTCGTTCCTCTGTGACATCATGTATCCCTTACAATTATTACAGATGGCAGTTTTTGAAAATGGGAAGAGAGAGTTAGAGGGTTACCCTCTAAATGAAAAGTCAAACAGACTTTCAAATAACTGTCATCTGTCATCTGTAAGGGCTGTCATCAAACCGACTTTCAAAAACTGTCATGACTGTAAGAACTGTCATGGCCAAATGCTTTTTCCCCATTACGCTGCTGAAAATGGCTCCTTACGCCCCTTTGAAATTTTTGCGGTTCGGAAAAAAAGCCGTAACTTTGCATCGTAAAAAGGAAAAATTCGTGCCGTGCATCGGAATATTTGCTTGAGGCGCATCCAGCAAAAAAAGAGGCGCATCCAGCAAAATAGTCAGGCGTTTGCGCTCGTCGCGCAACGACTCTGCATGATACCAGGCTTCGGCCTTTGCCTGAAACATCCGCAACATTGTCTTTATCTGTTTCAATACGGCATCGCCATTGTAGTGTTTAGGCAGCACATAGGCACAGTTCACTATACTGAGTGAAGAAACTATACCCATCAATAGTCCCTCGTCAACCATGGAAAAGATGACAGCGGCATCCTAACAGAAGCCCTCACGATGGGCAAGGTGGTCGAGCAGGACATTTGTGTCAATCAAAGCTTTTATTTTGTCCATTCTTGCCAACGCTCTTCGAGTTCTTTTTCTAAGTCAACACATTCAGGCAATTTGCCCAAGGTCATAGCCATCACCTTTGCCGACGGCTTATAGTCCTTTGGAATCTTCGGGAAAACGATTTCTCCCTTTTTCTGCTTCTTTTTATTCGTGGCAAAAAACGGAGCAGTAGAGAAAAGCAGAATTGCCTCACTTGATTCGGACCATCAGGCTGGAGCTTGAATAGGATTTGCCAGCGTGGGTGGTGGTGAGGTGGATGTTGACCGACGGGTTGCGGTGCGCCTTGCGGCAATGCACACGGCCTGTGTAGCGAATCTTCTGCCCGGGCTGCAACGTGGTGGTCAGCGAGGGCGACACGGCGAAGGCTTTGGGGTCGCTCACTTCGAGGTGGATGACAATGTCGCGCAGCACCGAGTTGGACGTGTTGGTGATGTAACCCTCCACTTCGATGATTTCGTCCTTGGCTATGTTGCCGTCGCCATCAGCATCCATGTAGGTGAGTTCCGAAAGGCTGACCAGGGCCGATGCCGTCGCGCTGCCGCTGTATGCTCCCCCGCCTGTCTGGTAGTCGCCGCCGTTGTCGTAGCCGTCATTCCTTCCGGCCTTTTCGTATTGCTCAGCCTTCGCTTTCTCGTTCTCTTCAATTTGCGATGCGATGCCCACGCCCAGAATGGCCCCCACGCCCATGCCGATGAGGCTGCCCAAGGCTGAATTGTCGCCACGGTAGCGTCCGTGGCCGGAAAGGAAGCCCACGGCCGAACCCACGTGGCTGCCAATCATGGCTCCGGTGAGTCCTCCTGCTGCTTGATTGGAACTTGTGCAACTGCTGGCCAGCATCAGGGCCGCAAGCGACATGCATGTGATTTTTGTCTTCTTCATCTCTTCTTTGTCGGTGGTTAAGAGGTTGAACATTTCTTTCTTCTTCAGTTTTGTCTCTCTTTCAGCTCGGTACTCGTCAGTCGATTTCGGCTAAGTAGTCGTCAATCAATTGTCGGGCAATGGACATCTTGTCGGGTATGGGTGGCAAGTGATGGCGGTCGAACCAACCTCCCCTGCTCAGTTCCTCGGCTTGCAGGTGCATCTGCCCACTCACATAGTCGGCCGTGAAGCCAATCATGATGCCGCTGGGGTAGGGCCAAGGTTGACTGCCGAAGTACTGTATGTTGTCGATTTCCAAGCCTACCTCCTCGGCCACTTCGCGCCTCACGCACTCCTCCAGCGTTTCGCCCGTTTCGACAAATCCAGCCACAAGGCCATACATTTCGTTGCGGCGGAAATTCTTGGCGTGCACCAGCAGGATTTCGTCGCCTCGGCGAATGCGCACAATGATGGCGGGGTTCACCTGTGGCCACACTTCTCGGCCGCAGTTGGTGCATTGCTTGCTGATGACGGTGGTGCGCCGCATGGGCGCTCCACACACTCCGCAGTACCGCGTGATGGAGTCCCAGTAGAGCAGTTCGGCGCCCTTGCCAGCCATGTTGTAGAACGCTCGCGGAAGCACTCCCCACGATTCCCTCAACCCTACTGTGGCCATCCCCTTCAGGTCGGTGGGTGGAGTGGAGAGGCTATAGGCCACGCAGGGTGTGCCGTCAATGGGTGGCAGCTCTTGCCGGGGTGTCCATTCCTTCAGCGGAAAGGGGGGCTCGGCCGAGCAAGGCACATGGTAGCCGCTTTCGTCGTGCTGCAGGAACAGCGAGTTGCTGATGAACACAAACCAGTATGTTTTCTCAATCTTCATATAGCCTTCATGCTTTTTCGGGGTCAAAATTAGGCATAAATTATGACTTATGCTGCATTTTTAGTATTTAAAATCCTTAAAAACGTTAAGACTTGCGCATTTAGTTGCGAATTACGGCAAAAAAGGTTACATTTGCATACGATTTTAACACACCCACAATTCAATGAGCAGTCAAAACCATGTGTACATCATTATATTAGTAGTCATTGCTGTCTTCATCTGTGTAGTGCCAGCTTGGGCTGAGAAGAGAGACGGAAAGGGCAAGAAGCATAAGAAGGTTGAAACGGTCATCGACCTCGAACCCGACCCGGTGGCCCATAAATCGCGCCCCGACCGCCATCCGGGCGAACTTAAAATGCCCCTGCTCTCTGCATCGTCCGCTCACGGAAAAGGCACCGGGGGCAGTGAGGCGCACGGCATTGACGTGAGTCACTATCAGGGGCGCATCAACTGGGACGAGGTGGCTCGCGACCGCCGCGTCACCTACGTCTATCTGAAGGCCACTGAGGGCACCGGCATTGTGGATGACACCTACAGCTACAACTTCAGCGAGTGCAAGCGCGTGGGGCTGAAAGTGGGCAGCTACCTGTTTTTCCGCCCCAATCTGCCCGCCAAGGCACAGTTCGACCTCTTCGTGTCGAGGGTGAAAACCAAGCAGCAGGATTTGCTGCCTGTCATCGACATCGAGGTGATTAGGGGCGTGTCGGCATCGGTCATGCAGTCGCGCCTGCTCGAGCTTTGCGAGCTTTTCGAGAAGGAGTACGGCAAAAAGCCCGTCATCTACACAGGCAAGAATTTCTACAACAAGTACATTCACGGCAATCATCGCCTGCGCTCCTACAAGTTCTTCATCGCCGCCTATTCCTTCATCGAGCCTGATCTGAATAACGATGAGGACTACGTGATGTGGCAGTATTCGGCCACAGGTTCTGTGCGGGGCATCCGCGGCAATGTGGATATGAGCCGATTTGTGGGCAGGCATTCCATCAAGGACATTCTTTACTGAGCAATGAATGGGTGGCGCTTGGCCCATTCCCACACAATGCATGAGAGCTTCACCAGATTTCACCCCGAATGAAGCTCTCACTGCACAAAAAACATTAACTTATCTCTCTTTATTTCTTGTTCTTCATCACCGCCCAACGGTTCAAGAACTTATCTACGCGACCTGCTGTATCGACAAGCTTGGCCTTACCAGTGTAGAAGGGGTGAGAAGTTGACGAAATTTCTATTTTGATAACTGGATACTCCTGGCCCTCGAACATTTCTGTCTCATTGCTCTTGGCTGTGGAGCGCGAAAGGAACATATCGCCGTTTGACATATCCTTGAAAACGACTGGGCGATAGTTGTCTGGGTGAATACCTTTTTTCATTTCTTTTTGTTTTATACAGTCAATATACTACTGCTGGTGTAACAAATTATTTTAATTAGTTTTTGGTGGCCTTCTTTTGAGAAGACGGTGCAAAGTTACGATTTTTTATCAAACGGACAAAACAAAAATAGAGTTTTTTTGCCTTTTACTGCGAGAAAGTAACCTTGTGAAGAAAAAAACTCACTTCTCATGCCGCTAAACTCTTAATTTTTCCGTATCTTTGCATTCGTTTTAGTGAAACATAAAATACACATTATTCTATATAATTAAAAAATATTATTATGGTAAGCTACAAAGAACTTGGTCTCGTGAACACTCGCGAGATGTTTAAGAGAGCTGTTGCTGGCGGTTATGCCATTCCAGCTTTTAACTTCAACACTATGGAGCAGATGCAGGCCATTGTGATGGCTGCAGTGGAAACAAAGTCGCCTGTCATCATGCAGGTGTCAAAGGGAGCACGCAACTATGCCAACGGCACCATCCTGCGCAACCTTGCCAAGGGTGCTGTGGAGTATGCAAAGGAACTCGGCTGCGAGCATCCTGAAATCGTTCTCCACCTCGACCACGGAGACACTTTCGAACTCTGCAAGGACTGCATCGACAACGGCTTCTCTTCTGTCATGATTGACGGCTCTTCACTCCCTTACGAGGAGAACATCGCCCTCGCCAAGAAGGTGGTTGACTACGCTCACCAGTTCGACGTGACCGTCGAGGCTGAACTGGGTGTGCTCGCTGGTGTGGAAGACGAGGTTCAGTCGGCCGAGTCTCACTACACTAAGCCCGAAGAGGTGATTGACTTCTCTACTCGCACTGGTTGCGACTCTCTCGCCATCTCTATCGGCACTTCTCACGGTGCTCACAAGTTCACTCCCGAACAGTGTACACTCGTCAACGGTGTGCTCGTTCCTCCACCATTGGCATTCGACATCCTGCACGAAATCGAGAAGAAACTCCCCGGTTTCCCCATCGTGCTCCACGGTTCTTCTTCAGTTCCAATGGAAGAAGTGAACACCATCAACAAGTACGGCGGTCACCTCGAGGCTGCTATCGGTATTCCAGAGGAGCAACTCCGCAAGGCTGCCAAGTCTGCCGTTTGCAAAATCAACATCGACTCAGACTCTCGTCTGGCCATGACGGCTGCCATCCGCAAGCACCTTGCTGAGCATCCTGGCGACTTCGATCCACGTCAGTACCTGAAGCCTGCTCGCGAGAACATGAAGAAGATGTACATCCACAAGATTGTGAATGTGCTCGGTTCCGACGGCAAACTTGCTCAGTAATCTTTGATAAATTTTTTTCATAGGAGGCGCAGTCGTAGGCCACAAGCTTATGGTTGCGCCATTTTTTTCAGATGATGCGACTGTTGATTCTTTTCATTTCAGCTTTTATGTGCTCCACGTTGCTGCTGGCCCAGGTGGAGAAGGCCGACACGGTGCAGATGGAGGAGGCCGACTCGGCTTTCTTGGCAGAGGTGGATTCGGTGATTGTGGCTTATGAGCGCTGGGAGCAGATGCGAAAGATTGAGGAGACGATTGGGGCGTACAATGACGTGAGGCTGCGCAAGGAGATGTCGTTCAAGACCGATGGAGCGTTGCATTTGGCGCGCGGGCTCTTGCTCTCGTGGACCGATCACGGCTTTGTGAAGCAGGAAGCTCGTTTCGAGCCGAAGGGCGACCGAGTGAACTGGACAGATTATGTGGTGGGCGGCATGCCCTTGCTGGTGAACTGGGGGCTGAAGGCTGCGGGTGTGGAGAGCCGCTCGAAGCTGGAGCGGATGCTCACAGCCAACGCGATGGCTCTCGGCCTTTCGTTTGGCACCACCGAATTGTTGAAGCACACTATTCGCGAAGGGCGTCCCGACCTGAGCGACCTGCACGCTTTCCCATCGGGCCACACCTGCTTCGCTTTCGTGTCGGCCACGGTGCTGAGCAGGGAGTATGGGCATTTGTCCCCCTGGGTGACAGTGGGGAGTTATGCAGCTGCAACGGGCACGGAGTTTTTGCGTGTGGGGCATAATAAGCATTGGATGAACGACCTCTACATGGGTGCAGGGATTGGGGTGATGACTACCAATCTGGCTTATTTCCTCACCGACAAGATTTTTGGTGCCGATGCCATCAACAAGCCCGAACTGCGCAGGAAGGATGTGCTGAGGCTGATGAAATTCAACGAGCGTCCTTCGGGATTCTCTTTCGTTACGGGCACAGAGGTTGGCGACCGCACCATCCGCATGGACGATGTCCGCATCAAGACGGGCGCAGCTATTTCAGCTGGTGCCGATGTGGTTTGGTTCATCACTCCGAAGGTGGCGGTGGAACTGCTCACCCGTGTGGTTGATGCACAAGCCAAGGTGTATGATTCGCCAACTGTCTTCACGGGAGGGCATCTGAATCTTTACCACTTCGACTTGGGTGGCAAACTCTCTCTCCCTCACATGTTGGGACAACGGGTGGCTGTGCGTGCATTTGCCGGAGCGCGCCTGATGGATGGCGATTCGTTCACCGATGGGCGGCGCACACTTGTGGTGGACGATGCCGCCAACTTTGAGTTTGGCTTGGGCCTCACCTACGAATGCATCGACACCAGCAACTATGCGTGGGGCTTCACGTGCGATTACTACCACACTTTCTCGCGCTACATGAAGAACCGCTACAGCGTCAGCTCATCGTGGAAAATTCTGTTCTGATGCCTTTCTTCTCTCTGTCTTCTATCCTCGCTCTCCCCAATGACAGATGAAAGTTTTTTGAAAGTGCATTTCCACTCTCCATTTCCTCTTTCGTTTCTATCCTTTACACCCTTCTCTCTCAGCGGAGAGTGGGGTTTTTCAGTAGTAGCTGCCAATGAAGAGGAAGAGCATGGAAAGGAGCACGAGGAGCAGGTCGATGGCCTTGGAGCGCAGGTTCTTTTCGTGAAAGAGGATGGCTCCGAAGAGGAAGCTGACGAGCACCGAACCGCGCCTCACCATGGAGACGATGGAAATCATGGCTCCGTCCAGTCCGAGCGCGTAGAAGTAAGCGAAGTCGGCGGCGGAGAGGAAGATGGAAATGAGGATGATGCTCCAATGCCAACAAAAGGGGGTGGTTTCGTGGCGGTGGGGCCACCAAAGCGTCAGGAGCATGAGGAGCATGAGGAAGAACTGGTAGAAGGTGTACCACGACTGCACGGCAAGTTTGTCGAGTCCCACTCCGCCGTTCTCAGGCGCAGCCATGAGGAACTTGTCGTAGAGCCCCGATATGGCTCCCAGCACATTGGCCAGCACCACGAACACAATCCACTTGTTGTGCTTGAAGTCGATGCCCTCCTTCTTGCTGGAGCGCGAGAGCATGTAGAGGCCTATGATGGCGATGCTCACACCCACCCATTGCCATAGGTTCAGCTTTTCGGCAAAGAAGGTCAAGGCACCTATGAGCACCATTACGGGGCGCGTAGCGTTGATGGGGCCGACGATGGTGAGCGGCAGGTGCTTCAACCCAAAGTAGGCCAACAGCCAGCTGCTGAGCACGATGAGCGACTTGAGCAGTATGTATTTATGTTCTGTCCACCCATATTGGTGGGTGTAGAAAAGGCTGTCCTGGCTGATGTGCCCTTGTGCCGAAAGGATGATGAAGGGCAGGAATATGAGCGACGAGAACAGCGTGTTGAGGGTCAGCACTGGTATGACGGCGTTGTCGCGAAGCGATTTCTTCTTGAAGACGTCGTAGAAGCCGAGTAGGGCAGCGGAAAGGAATGCTAATATGAGCCACATAGATGGATTTGCTTCTTACATGTTATTGTTCATGAACATTCGTGGGCATGATGTGTGGTTATTCGTGTTCAATAAAAACATGGTCGGGGTAGGTGATGTTGGCAAGGAAGAGCGCGTTGCCGGGGACGGACATGCCTGCAGAGCAACGGTCCTTCTTCTCAATGATTTCGCGGAACTGCTGGAGGGTGAGCACACCTCGACCCACATCGAGCAGGGTGCCTACAATGGCACGCACCATGTTGCGAAGAAAGCGGTCGGCCGTGATGGTGAACCGCCACTTCGTGGGAGTCATCTTCTCCCACCGGGCAAAAGTGATGCGGCAGTTGTTCGTCTTCACGTCGGTGTGTAGCTTAGAGAAGGAGGTGAAGTCGGTGTAGTCGAAGAGGATGGCAGCTGCCTCGTTCATCAGGTCGAAATTGAGCGGCTGAGGGAAACGGTAGGTGTAATGTTCGAAGGGCGACTTCTCCGTGACAATATAATAATGGTACGTGCGCGAAGTGGCAGAGAAACGTGCGTGACCATCGGGCTTTACAGGGACAATGCGCTGGATGGCAATGTCCTGCGGCAACAATCTGTTCAGCCGATAAACCAGCTGCTTGTCCGCCTTTTGCTCAGCGTCGAAATGAGCCACCATGAGCGAGGCGTTCACACCCGCATCTGTGCGGCCAGCTCCTGTCACTTCGATGGGTTCACGAAGCAGGGTGGAGAGAGCCTTGTTCAGCACTTCCTGCACACTCATGCCGTTGGGCTGAACTTGCCAACCATGATAGCGTGCACCATCGTATGAAAGATACATGAAATATCGCTGCATCTCAACTTCTATCTTTTTATCCTGAAATCTTTTTAGCCTTCTTACGGCGTGACTCTGTTATGGAAAAACGTGCGTTTCAGCGTGCTTGATTTTCGTATGCTGGGAGCATGTTGCGTGGCGCGCTGGTGGTAGAAGTGCCAAAGCATGAGGGCTGAGGTGATGGTGGCGATGCCGTCGGCCGCAGCGATGCTCATCCACACGCCTTTCGTGCCCCAAAATTCGGGAAAAATAAGCAGGAAAGGAACGAGGAATACGAGTTGGCGGCTGACGGACAAGAAAATGCTCCTTTTGGCCATGCCGATGCTTTGGAAAAAGTTGCCCACCACGATTTGGAAACCGACTATGGGACTCATGATGACGATGATTTTCATGCCCTCCACGGCCAGTTGTGCCAAAGCTTCGTCGTGAGTGAATAGTGCAACAGGGTAGTGGGGCAGAAATTCGCACAGGATGAACGAGCTGGTCATGACGATGGTGGCCAGGACAATGGCCTTGCGGAGCACTTCGTTGACGCGCTCGGGCTGCTGTGCACCAAAGTTGAAGCCAGCGATGGGCTGCATCCCCTGGCAAATGCCCAGCACCACCATGACGGCGAGGAACGTGATGCCGTTGATGATGCCGTAGGCAGCAATGGCGAGGTCGCCTCCGTGGCGTGTGAGGCCCTTGTTGATGAGGATGACCACTAAGCAGGCGCATAGCTGCATGGCAAAGGGGGAAAGGCCAATGGTCAAGATGCCGCGGACGATTTGTTTCTTCAGCTGGTAGATGCCGGCATGCAGGTGGATGATGTCGCGCTTGTTGCTGAGCACGGCTATGACGTAGATGAGCGAAACGATTTGCGCCAAAATGGTGGCGAAAGCCGCTCCCTTGATGCCCATTCCTAACGTGAAGATGAACAGGGGGTCGAGCACGGCGTTGATAATCACGGTGGCAATGGTGGCACTCATGGCCACATGCGGATGGCCTGTGCTCCTCAGGGCGCTATTTAGTCCTAAGTAAAGATGGGTGACCACGTTGCCGTAGAGGATGACGGTCATGTAGTCGTGGGCATACTGAAGCGTGTTTTCTGAAGCGCCGAAGAACAGCAGGAGGGGGTCGATGAACAGCAGCCCCAGCGCACCCACCACAATGCCTATGACGATGTTGAGCGACACCAAATTGCCCAACACCCTCTCGGCCGATGCGTAGTCTTTCTGGCCCAGTTTGATGCTGATGAGCGTGGAGCTGCCTACCCCCACCATCGCACCAAAAGCGGCACTGAGGTTCATGATAGGAAAGGTGACGGCCAGTCCACCCAATGAGAGGGTGCCCACGTCGGGAATGCGGCCAATGAAGATGCGGTCCACCATGTTGTAGAGCGACGAGGCGGTCATGGCAACTACGGCGGGAAGAGCGTACTTCAAGAGCAGCTGTCCTATGGGCTTTGTGCCTAATTCTTTTGTGCGGTTATCTTGCTGTTGCATAACGTTTGTTCTTTCTTTTCAAGCTTGGGGTTGCAAGTTACGAGTGTGCCCCCCCTGTTGCGCTTCGCTTACTCCAGTTCGCTCCAGGCAGGAGGCTCCACGCCTAAGAGGTTCTTCACAAAGAAATCGTAGCGTTTGTGCTCGCCGTAAGTTTCGCCCATGGTGTGGTGAGCACCAGGCAAGAGGATGAACTCAAAGTCCTTTCCGGCCTTCACCAGCGCGTTCACCACCTGATAGCTCGACGAGGGATCTACATTGTCGTCCATTTCGCCCACTACCAGCATCAGCTTTCCTTTCAGGTTCTTTGCGTGTTCCACATTCGAGCAGTCGATGTAGCTCTGATCCACGGGGTAACCCATCCACTGTTCGTTCCACCAAATCTTGTCCATTCGGTTGTCGTGACACCCACAGGCAGCGTATGCAGCTTTGTAGAAATCGCCATAGAAGAGGAGTGCGCCGAGGGCTTCTTGTCCACCTGCCGAGCAGCCGTAGATGCCCATCCGCTCAATGTCCATGTAGGGATATTTCTTGGCAGCCGCTTTTATCCACTCAATGCGGTCGGGGAATCCTGCATCTTTCAGATTCTTGTAGCAGACTTGTTCAAAATCGAGCGAGCGGAACGAGGTGGTCATGGCATCGAGCTGCACTACGATGAAGCCCAGCTCTGCCAGCTCCTGCAGGTTGTAGAGCCAAGGGGTGAACTTCTTGGGCACGTATTGGTCGCCAGGGCCGGAGTAGATGTACTCGATGACAGGATATTTCTTTGATGGGTCGAAGTTGCTGGGACGCTGAATGAGGCCCCACATGTCGGTCTTTCCATCGCGCCCTGGTGCTACAAACACTTCCGGTGCCTTCCAGCCTGTAGCTTGCAAACGGCTGATGTCGGCTGTTTCAAGGGTGGAAATGATGTGGCCGTCCTTCAGCGAGCGCAGCACAGTAACGGGGGCTTGGTCGATGGTGGAGTAGGTGTCGATGAACGATTCCTTGTTGGGGCGGCTGAAGTTGGCCTCGTGATTGGCGCGCTCAGGTGTGAGATCTACGAGGTTTTTCCCGTCAAGGTCTATGCGGTAGTAGTGAATGTTGTAGGGGTCTTCCTCAGGTATTTTTCCGTCAAAGCTCGACTTCACCACGCCCATGTTTTTGCAGTTGCGACCGTTGGCTGAGAAGATAACGTAGCCTTTGCCCTTCTCGTCAATTTCGGCAATCTGCACCGCGCGCACCCAATAGTCGCCCTTTGTCACTTGCGTCAGCTTCCCTTTCTTTCTGTCATAGAGATAAAGATGTGCATGTCCGTCGCGGTCACTCTTCCAAAGAATGTGATTGGCATCCAAATCGCGGCGAAGGTTGCGCGAGTAGGCCACATACTTGTCATTTTTCTCCTCGATGAGTATGCGCACGTTTCCTTCCAAGTCCATTTCCAGAATGCGGTAGGTTTTGTGTCCACGCTCATTAAACTCGAACGTGAGGGTTTTTCCGTTCTCGTCCCAGTCGGGAGCTGTCACTTGATACTGCGAGGCAAACAGGGCTGTGCTTTTGGGACGGATGGTTCGTTTTCCTGCTACATCTACCACGACGGGTATGCGATAGTTCAGTGAATCGCCTGGTTTGGCATACTCCTGCTTGGAGTACTTTGGCTGCACCTGGTCGGTGGGTGAAGAGAGTGTGTAGGTGACGTAGCGCTTAGGAGCTGGCTTGATGCGCACAGTGGCATAGTATTTCCCGTCTTCTGAGAAGCGTCCGTAAGATGAATAGTAGTATGTGCTGTCGCCGTTGGTGGTCAGTGCATGGCCTTGGTCGTCGCCGCTGGTCGACTTTATCCATAGGTTGTTGTCCTTGTGGAATATCTCGACATCGCCTTTAGGGCTTCGCTGACGTCCGTCCTTCTCGTCGGGCACCTCCATCCAGTGTCGCTGACGTCCGTTGTAGTGGTGCATGGCCTCTCCGTCGCTCAGCTGCTCGGTCTCGAGGTCGTAGCTCCAGCGCTTTCCGTCGTACTCGAAGAGCAGTCGGTCGTGCTTCTCCTGCTTCTGTGCCTGCTCTGGCTTGTCTTCGTCCCCGTTGTCAGCTCTGTCTCTGCGCCGTCCGCGACCTCTGCCCCAGTCCTGCTCGTCGGCTGCCCATACGCGGGCGTCTCCCAGCGGCAGGCGGTTGGCATACACTTGCTTCCCACTTTTTTCCGACAGCTGCTTGCTGAGCTTCTCGCTGTCGAAGAGCGGGGTGGTGGTAAGCTTGTCGCAGTCTACGAGTTTATACGCCGTGCCGGCATTGCCGGTCTCGGTGTACCAGAATTTATGGGTCTTGCCGATGGCGTTGGCCTTCACGTCGCCGTGCAGCATTTTGCCTGAGTACTTGCCACGGATGCTGTAGGCGCGTTTATAATCCTCCACGGTCCCTTGGCCGTATGCCATCAGTGTGCAGGCGGCCAGGGCTGCGAATACTAATCCTCTTGACGTTTTCATTTTCTTATAGTAGGTGTGTATGTGTTATTTGCTTTCTTTTGCTTTGGGGGTGGCGCCGGTCGTGCCGTCAGCA
>ODAJ012175395.1_pt1 | contig 15810 bp, 17 predicted proteins | sample 1539241 | NCBI WGS metagenome assembly ODAJ01 (sample SAMN02144231, study PRJEB22623) | gut metagenome | biome: sheep rumen | host: Ovis aries | place: New Zealand
GAATTTAGGCAATCTGACGAAAATCTGTGCCTCAACGCCAGTTGAGGTTGCGCATACTGATGCACAGGGGTCGTGCGGTGTTGCCTTAAACTTGTCAGAAGCAAGCCGTATTTGCTTTGCCTGCCCGAAGGCTTTTTCATAGCGCTGACACTGTCGAGCTTTGCTGAGTGGGCAGGGATCATTGCCTTTGATAAGATAAGCAGATATCCTATAAGATATCCGTTATCGTTTGCAGGGATGTTAGTCGGGCTGCTGGGAGCAGTTCTGATCGGTTCTCTGATCGTAGAGGTAATCAAAGACAAGGTAAATATGACGAAGATCATTCTCTGGAGCGTATGCACAGCGCTTCCGTTTATGGTCGGGCTCAGGTATATCGGGCAGTATTTACCCAGGCTTTGGAAGTAAAACTGAAGAAAATGATACCGCGAAGTGTGAAACGCTCCGCGGTATTTTTTGTTCATAAAAAGTTGTAAAATCTTATTATAAAAGTTAATTGCAAAAGTCTTTGTATGGTGTTATACTATCAACCGTTGAGGTGAATTTTGCACAAAACTGTACTGTTTCGTTTTTGCATATTGCACAATAGGATTGGTCAATTACATCAAGGAGTATGAATATATGAAAGACTTGACGCAGGGCAAGCCCATGAAGCTGCTCATTATGTTCGCGATCCCTCTCCTGCTGGGAAATCTCTTTCAGCAGCTTTATAATATCGCAGATACCCGAATAGTCGGGGAGTTCCTCGGCGAGAGCCAGCTTGCAGGCGTCGGTTCGACTTCGTCTTTGAATAATGTTATAATTGGATTTCTAAACGGCCTGACCAACGGATTTGCTCTGCTTACAGCCAGGTTTTTCGGTGCTAAGGATAAAGACAAGGTCAAGGAGACCGTCGCTGCGACTCTTGTTATGGGCTTCGCCACAGCCGCTGTACTGACAGTCGCCGGATTGATCTTCCTTGATCCTTTGCTCCATGCCATAAATGTCGGTGAGGATATCTACATTTATTCCAAGACTTATATCCGCATTATTATCGCAGGAATGGCTGTTTCTATGTGCTATAACATCAGTGCCGCTCTTATGCGTGCGGTGGGAGATACGGTAATGCCGCTGATCTTCCTCATAGTTTCGACTATAACCAATGTCGGGCTGGATATCCTTTTCATACGTGTTTTCGGTATGGGCGTCGAGGGCGCAGCCTATGCGACTCTTATCTCTCAGGGGATTTCCGTCGGGCTCTGCATATTCTATATGTTTACCCGCCACAGAGAGCTCCTTCCGGAAAAAAGACATTTCAGATTTTCACGCAAGCTGGCAGGGGATATGTACTCTCAGGGCACAGCTATGGGGCTCATGATCTCGCTGGTAGGTATAGGCTCTCTTATTATGCAGGGTGCCATCAACAGCCTCGGTGCCGAAACTATTGTTTCGCATACAGCTTCGCGCAAGGTCAGCGAGATGTTCATGCTGCCGCTGATGGTGTTCGGAGCCGCCGCAGCCAATTTCGCCGGGCAGAATTACGGAGCAGGGAAGTATTCCCGCGTTCGCCGCGGCTTTATCGATGCGACTCTTCTGGGCTGGATATGGTCCGTTATCACCATTGCTGTTACCTATCCGCTGACTCCGATGTTCATCCGCATCATAACCGGCACAGAGAACGAATATATAATAAACCTCTCGACAGAGTATATGCACTTTAATGCGCCCTTCTATTTTGTCCTGAGCATTGTTATTGTGTTCCGTAATGCGCTGCAAGGTGTAGGCTCAAAGCTCTTCCCTCTGATCTCCAGCATCATTGAGCTGGGGGGAAAATTCATAGTCGCAATGGTTCTTGCCCCGAGGATAGGCTATACCGGGATAAAGATCTCCGAGCCGATAGTCTGGATACTTATGTCGATACTTCTCGGTGCTGGTTTCCTGCTCAATAAGGATATCCGCCGCCGGGAGCCCGAAGAAGACCGCTGCCACCGGCAGGCAGCAGCCAAAAGCGCCGCAGCGCTGTAACTTGATCTGATACAAAAGCCGCAGGATCCGGTACGGTCATTCCTGCGGCTTTTTGTTTTCTGACTATCCCGCTGGCTCATTCAACCACAGTTTATCTTTCGGGCGAATATCAAAAGCCTATGCAGATCAGGATTTGGTGAGCCAAAGGGATAGTCATATTTTGTTTTGTTCCGTATGCAGCTTGTTCAGACTTGCCGTCGAGAATGAATTGCATATAGTATGGCGGATAATATGTGTTCTCTGTCCATTTTCCGTTGATAGTTATACTGTTGTAGTGGGTGAATATTTCGAGGCATCGAACGCCTCCCTTTACCATCCCGCACAGGACTAACACCAGCTTGCGAACCTTTCCGCCGTGTGTGTCATCAAAACACCTTACCATTGTCGGAGCCGGCTGTATTCCTTCGTAGTCAGGAAACTCGTTTTCAATAAATCCCTTGACGGTGTCGCATATCTCTCCGACGGTACATTTTCCTTTATCGAGCTCGATCTCGGTTTCTCTGTCTTTCTCGGGGTCAAATGTGCTCTGCATCATATCCGCACGTAGTTCAATATCTGTCTTGGAGATCTGCCGTGGGGAGCAGTCAAATGTCCCGGTATCAGGGCCTTCGGGGTCGAGAAGAGTCGGCACACCTTCCGTTCCTTCCGGAGGCAGAGTCGGATTATAGACCAATTCGCCATTTTCCTCCGGCTGGACAAGATCTTCGTTATACCTCTCTCCGAAATAGCCCTTGTAAAGCAACCTGGCTCGCTTTTTGATGTCGGTATTGTCAGCGATCTTGAAGGCGCAGAGCTCACAGTTTCGCTCCCTGTTCTTTTGCATGAAGAGAGCAGCATAACCGCACCCGCGATAAGAACAACTGCCCGGATATTTATCATATATGCCCCTCCGGGTGTTTAATACGATTTTTTCCTGTCATATATTTATACGACGACCTATCAGTCTCCAATCGCTTTATCATAAAAATATCCCGCACCTCCGATAGTTTGTATGAATACACAAACCGGATGCGCGGGATTTGCTATATTTGACAAGCTGTTATCTGGCTCCCGAAAGCTCCCTGAGTGTCCGTACCGATTTTTCTACCGCCGAAATAATGAATCCGGCATCGTCAAGGGTCGTGTCAGGGGAGAGTGAGAGACGAAGCGAGCCTTTAGCCAGTCGGTCGTCAAGGCCGATAGCTTTCAGAACATGGGAGGGGTCGGCGGAATAGCTGGTGCAGGCAGAGCCGCTGGAAGCCATGACACCGTTTATATCCAGCATCAGCAGCAGGCTCTCTCCCTCGACTCCATCAAATGATATGTTCACATTAGATGGGAGCCTTTTCTTTCGATCGCCGTTCAGCCGGCTCCCGGGAATCTTCAAAAGCCCTTCTGTCAGCTTGTCCCTGACTTTCAGCAGCCTATCGGTCTTATCTTTCAGACCTTCGAGACTTTCGCGCAGAGCTTCAGCCATAGATACTATACCGGCTACGTTTTCTGTCCCGGCACGAAATCCGCTCTCCTGGTGTCCACCCGAGATCAGCGGCGGGAGCTTCAGCTCTTTGCGTATGTAAAGAGCTCCGACCCCTTTGAATGCTCCGAATTTGTGCCCGGAGACAGAAAGCATATCTACGCCGAGAGAGTTAAGTTCCAGCGGCAGGTGCCCGGCTGCCTGAACTGCATCTGTATGGAAGAGAATGTTCTTTGAGCGGCAGATCGAAGCGATCTCCTTTATCGGCATGAGTGTCCCTATCTCGTTGTTTGCATACATTACGCTTACAAGCGCCGTGTCCTCGCGTATAGCTTCGGATATCTGCTCGGCAGCTATGAGCCCTTCGCCGTCAGCAGGAAGATAAGTGACGTCATATCCCTGCGCTTCCAGTCTGCGGCAGGTATTAAGAACAGCATGATGCTCGATGTTCGTTGTAACTATATGCCTTTTTCCGGCCTGTCTTCCCAGCTCTGCTGCTCCGAGTATTGCCATATTGTCCGATTCTGACCCTCCCGAGGTAAAGATTATCTCGGAGGCCTCGCAGCCCAGCGAGCGTGCGATGCTTTTTCTCGCATCGAAGACAGCTCTGGCGCTCTTTGTTCCGAGAGAATACACAGCTCCGGCATTTCCGTAAAGCTCGGTGAGATAAGGCATTGCGGCATCGAGCGCTTTTTTTGAGACGGGCATAGTCGCGGCGTTATCTGCATAAACTGTCCTTTTTGTCATTCAAAACACCCTTTCGGTCTTTCTCATCTGATTATAGCATATCCAATGGAATTGTGCAAGGAGCATCAAACAAAAAAAGCGCCTCCGCAAAATCGGAAGCGCTCAGTTCTTTTGTATATCCTCCGTGCTTAGTCAGCAACGTAGGGCAGAAGAGCAAGGTGACGTGCTCTCTTGATAGCGGTCGTCAGCTCTCTCTGATGATATGCGCAGGTACCGGTAACACGGCGGGGGAGAATTTTAGCTCTCTCTGTCATGCACTTACGGAGCTTTGCAATATCCTTGTAATCAATTTTTTCAGCTCTGTCAACACAGAACATACAAACCTTCTTACGGCCTCTCTTTACAGGCCTTCCGGTTCTCTCCATGATAAAGATCCTCCTTACTTAGCAATTTGTCGGGTAGATCTCAGAACGGTACTCCTTCATCTCCGAGAAGCTCGAAATCGTCCATACCGCCGATATTGAGCGGTTCTTCCTGTGCAGCCGGAGCGGGAGGCACCGGTGCTGCGGGAGCAGACTGATAGGTGCTCTGGTTCTGTTGATAGCTGTTATTATTCTGGTAACCCTGATTGTAGCCGCCCTGCTGATAGCTGTTCTGCTGATAACCGCCCTGCTGCCCGTAATTCTGAGAATATCCGCCGTTCTGTCTGGGCTCTCCTGTAAAGGATGCGTTATCGACATATACTTCGGTAGCAGTTCTCTTGTTTCCGTTGCTATCCTCGTAATTGCGGACTCTGAGGCTTCCTTCGATCGCGATCATACGGCCTTTGCCGAAAAATCTTGAGATGAATTCAGCAGTCTGTCTCCAAGCGACACAGTTAATGAAATCGGTCTGCCTTTCTTCGCCCTGCTTGACAAAATTTCTGTCAACAGCGACTGTAAAAGACAACACGCTTGTTCCCTGTGGGGTCTGTTTCAGTTCGAGATCTCTTGTGATCCTGCCCATAATAATAACTTTGTTCAACATAATAAATACCTTCCTTTGATCATACGTTTGATTTGTTCGACCTGGTCTCTTTTACTTGACTGTGATGAGGAAACGCAGCACACCGTCGGTAATGCCGAGAACTCGCTCCAGCTCAGCAGGGAAGTTGGGCTCTGCGGTAAAGCTCCACAGAACGTAGTTGCCCTCTGTTTCATAGTTGATAGCATAAGCGAGTTTACGCTTGCCCCAGTCATTGACGGAAACGTCCTGTGCGTTAGCCTTGATCATCTCGTCAAACTTGGTTGTGAGAGCAGCAACTGCCTCTTCACCAGCCTTGGAGCTGAAAACGACTACGGCCTCGTAAGTCTCATTGATCTTTGCCATATCTTGCACCTCCTTTTGGATTTCGCCTGTACTTTAAATATACAAGCAAGGATAACTCAATTATTATAACACACCCTGTTCTTTTTGTCAATCAAGAGCAGGGTGCGGTAAACGTAAATTTTCTGTAAATTTATAGCTTGTTCAGGAAGAAGATGGATCCTACTACCAGAGCGCTGGAAACGAGCACGGAGAAAAGGAAAGCACCCATAGAAACTCCCCCGGTAAGGGTTATACGTGTCCTTGTTTCCTCTTCAGTCTCATCGGTCACAGAGGCAGACGCGCTTTCGGATATATCGGGAACCGTGCTGACAGAGCGGATGTTCATTATCTTTCTTCTTGCGACTCTGTAATACCAGTAATTAGCGAACAGGGCGCAGACACATTGCATCGTTATCATCAGCCAGGAGCAGATATCCTGGATCATCAAGAAATTCCGGCTCTTCAGGAAGGCCTCGTTGACAAAGCCTATGGACGGCAGGTAGTGATTGTATCCCATGACCATTATCGTCGGGATAGAGAGCCCGATTGAAAGCACCATACAAAGCGCACCGATCAGCGGCATTTTACGGTAGAAGAACCAATACTGCGGGAAGAGCAGGGCGCAGAAGTTAAGGCTGACTTTTCCGCCGAATTTACCGAAGCGGACAAAGTGTGTCAGGAAAGAGAACTGATTTCTCCCGACATATCTTGCATAATCTCCCAGTTTTACGCCGTCAATATCCGAATCCTGGTCGAGTCGCATACCCTGCTGGGGCATTCCCATGAATGGCCGCTGCTGACCGTCCTGCTGACCAAATGGCTGCTGGCCGTATCCCTGCTGTCCGTAACCTTGCGGACCGTATCCCTGCTGACCGTAAGGTCCGTAGCCGGGTGCTCCGTTTGGAGGCGGTTCATTAAAGGCTCGGGACTGATTTAGCGATGCCGTATTGAGAGGCAGACCGCAGCGATTGCAGAAAAGCCCCTCCGGGGGATTTTCCTGTCCGCAGCGGGAGCATCTGATAGGTTCGCCGTCTGCACCGGGGCGCTCGGCTTCAGGCTGCCAGGAGAGACCGGCCTCGTGCAGATCGGTCTTTATGCAGCAGCCTTCCTTATCCCAGCATTCGCGGTGATAGGGCGAGCCGCAGTCGGGGCAAACGACTATATCGTCGTCATCTTTCAGGACAACGCCGCAGGAGACGCATTTATGACCTGTGAATTTTCCCATTTACACACATTCCTTTCGCTATGTAGATGAACTCACGATATATTATATCATACTTTTTCCAAAAAAGCTACCCCTGGACTGAATTTTCAGCTTATTATCACAAAAAAAGTTTTTCTCCGGCTCTGGTCTGTGTCCGTTTGACAAATATGGCAGGATGTGCTATCATATATTCAGGAAAAGCTGACTGAAGGGAGGACTCGGTATGTATTGCAGGAACTGCGGCGCGAATATTGATGACAGATCAAATGTCTGCACATATTGCGGTGCCCCGACGGGGATTCCGCCCGGGCAGAGCTATCAGCAGTACGGGCAGAATTATCAGGGCGGCCAGTCCTATCAGAATGGCCCGTATTATCAGAACGGCCCTTACCCTCCGCCGAACTATTACAACAATTATAACCCTGTCCCCGATATGAATGATTGCAGCCCGGTCTATAAGGTCGTCAGCTTTCTGTGGCCGCTCGTAGGGCTGATCCTGTTCATAATCTGGTATTCCAGCAAGCCCAGGGCTTCGAGATCCTGCGGATTGTGGGCACTGATCGGCTTCTTGGTGTCTATCGTTGCATTGCTGCTTTTCATGAATATGTTTGTTGATTTTATACGAATGGTCTTTCATTGACAAAGCCATAAATAAAACAATAACGCCTCCTGCGGAGCTCTTTGCTTGGCGGGAGGCGTTCTATTTGTTTCTGAGACGTTCTACGATGAGCTGGACAGCTTTTATATCCTCGTCATCAAGCCCGGAGACATCAATGGTTTTGTTATGCTCGATGCCCAGCAGCCAGTCTGTGCTGATATGGAAGACATAAGACAGCTTTGCAAGCACCTCCGGGGAGGGCGAACGCTCCCGGAGCTCATAAAAGGAAATGACCGATTTCGTAACACCGATACGGTCGGCAAGCTGCTGCTGAGTAAGCCCGCTCTGTTTCCGAAGTTCTTTTAATCTTCTGCCGAAATCCACAATTTCTCAACTCCTGTCTGAAATCAGTATACAGTATTATTGTATCATAATGGTGGATTATTAAACAATTATAGTTGACAAAGTCCCTAAAAGATGTATAATTCAAGTAAGCCAAAAAAATGATTAGGAGGGTGATATTATGGCATTTTGCAGAAGCTGCGGGAAGGAAATTGATGACCGTGCGGTCATCTGTGTTCACTGCGGAGTACAGACAGATAAGGCAGAGCTCTACACTGCGCCTTCAAACGCGTGAAAACGCGATTGGACGGTTGCCCTGCTTTTGTGTGTTTTTCTCGGAGCGTTGGGCATACACAGGTTTTATGTTGGGAAAACCGGGACGGGGCTGCTATGGCTATTCACCTTGGGCTGCTTGGGTATCGGCGCTCTTGTTGACCTGATAACGATATGCACAGGCAGCTTCACCGATGTTGACGGCTATCCCCTGAATAAACGGTAAAGGAGGTTTGCTATATGTTTTGCCCTGTATGCGGGAATGAAGAAAATGAACCAATGATATTAAACGGAGCCAAGGTTTGTCAAAAATGCGGGTGTGTGATAGAAAAAGTCAAAAACAATGAGGCGAAACAAAATAAAGTAAGTGGAATAATAATAGTTTCTATCATCGCAATTATCCTCGTATTTATTATTGGTGTTTTTGTTATCGGAGGCCTTGGCGGAATACGCTTTTCTATAGTGCTTATAGTGCTGACTTTGGGCATATTATTCTTCGCTGTTATGAAAGGAAAAAAGAAATAGTATAAACAATAATACTAAATTAAATTATTTTTTCAAAAAACTAATGACAAATCCCGAAAAGTGTGTTATAATAAAATGTAAGGCACATTTCGGCGGTATAAAGGGTGTCCCCGCCGGCAGGCGTGGGATACCCTTTTTCCGTATAAGAAAACTAATAGGAGTAGTGAAATATGGTATTTTTAGAAAATCTCCGCTCAAAGCTGGAAAGCTATAAGCCGAAAATAAAAGAGCTCGCTGAGGTCTTTGATATCGAAAATTCTAAGGAGCGTGTCGAAGAGCTCCATAACAAGGCTGCTGAGCCCGGTTTCTGGGATGACCTTGAGACCTCGCAGAAGGTTCTTCAGGAGACCCGTACCCTGGAAGCACGCCTTGAAAAGCACGCCAAGCTGACTCAGTCCGCAGAGGATATCGAGGTCATGCTGGATATGGCAGCCGAGGAGAATGACGAGAGCATGATCTCCGAGATCGAGCAGGAGCTCAACGATCTCGCCTCTCAGATAGATGCTCTTACCCTTGCTTCTCTGCTCACAGGCGAGTATGACAAGAACAACGCTATCCTTAATTTCCATTCCGGAGCCGGAGGCACAGAAGCGCAGGATTGGAACGAGATGCTCTACCGTATGTATACCCGCTGGGGCGAGTCTCACGGCTTCAAGGTCAATGTGCTGGATATCCTTGAGGGAAGTGAAGCCGGGATACAGTCTGCCTCGATCGCTATCGAGGGTGAGAACGCTTACGGTTATCTCAAAGGCGAAGCCGGTATACACCGCCTTGTGCGTGTTTCACCTTTTGATTCTCAGGGGCGCCGTCATACCTCCTTTGCTGCGGTAGACGTTATGCCCGACCTTCCCGAGGATGTTGAGATCGACATCCGCCCGGAAGATATCGAGATGCAGGTGTACCGTTCCTCCGGTGCCGGCGGTCAGCATATCAATAAGACCTCCTCGGCTGTTCGTCTGATACACAAGCCGACAGGCATCGTTGCTGCCTGCCAGACTCAGCGTTCACAGTTCCAGAACCGTGATTACGCTATGCGTATGCTGAAAGCAAAGCTGCTGGAGATCAAGCTGCAGCAGAATCTTGAAAAGATCGAAGATATCAAGGGCGTCCAGAAGGAGATCGCCTGGGGTTCTCAGATACGCTCCTATGTTTTCATGCCTTATCAGATGGTAAAGGATCACCGCACCGATTACGAGACCGCTAACATCCAGGCCGTTATGGACGGAGACCTTGATGGATTCATAAATGCTTATCTGAAATCTCTCTCTCTCGGAACGCTCAGCGAAGAGGATGTCAGAGAATGATCCCTGATCGTCGGAAAAGCCTCAAACTGGGAAACGTGATTATGATGCACTAACCTCAGATAGAAGGAGGCCTTCCTATGAAAAAACTCAGCGCACTCGTTCTCGCAGCCGTTATAGGGCTGTCGCTTGCAGCCTGCTGAGATGATGACAGCAGTTCACAGTCTTCGGAGAACACCAAAGCAGCAGATGACACCGTAATCACGACTGCTGCCGGAAGCAATGCGGACAATACCGTTACAAAGGCTTTGGATAAAGGATCAGAGACCGTAACTGAGGCTGTGACTAAGACTTCTCCCGAGACCAGACCGAAAGAACCGAGATCTACCTGGTCGGACAACAGCGGAGAAATCCCTGAGACGGCTTCCGAAAACAGTATTCTCAAAAAACTGGCAATAGAGTTTTATAAGGCTAAGGAATATCCTGCCGTCAGTTCGCTGGTGCTTTGGAAAGTGCCTCGGAGATATCAGGAAGGTTTGATATTTGCGGCGATATCATTGTAAAAGAGATGTTCTCACCCTTTGACGACCTGTTTTCCGGAATTGATGAGCTTGCTGCAAAAATGCCCTATGCAGAGGGATTCATTATCGAAAATGTCTATTCATTCACAAACGACGGAGATGAGTATACCGATTCAGACGGAGGCTTATGGGGCGTTGGTTTTTCCTGCAAGGATGAAGCCGAGGCCAAAGAAGTTTTCAAACTGTCGTTTTCCGAAGGCATGGAGGAGTCTCTCAGGGAAAGCGAGAATGAAGACGAGATCAAGGGTAATCTCAAATATTTGATCGAGAGCGACAGAGTACTGCTGAATCTCGCAAATTATGAATATTATGCTTATTACCGTGTCGGCAAAGCTGTTTATGTCCTCGGAACATACATCAACGATGAGGCGGATATAAGCTCTGATAAAGACCCTATTGACTACAGATCCGAGCTTGAACGTTTCTGCAAGGGCCTGGGTGTCGTGTCCCCGACATCGCTAAAAGTGTCCTGACAAAGCATCCTTATAATAATTGAAAGCCTCTGCCCTGTTAGGTGCAGAGGCTTTGTTGTATTTCGGAGCAGATATATATCAAGGCGTGACTTCCCGGAGCTCTGAGTCGATCAGGCTTTTGTAATGCTCGGCCAACTGTGCAGCAATAGAGTTCAGCAGCAGTAAAGCCTCGGTCTTTACGGATTGATTGGAATATATCCCCAGTTCGGCAAGATGCGCTGCCTGCTTTGCGTGCTCTGCTGCGGAGGGCAGTTTTTCGGGAGAGCCGCTTTCTTCCCGCGCCAGCTCCAGCGAAGCCTTTGCAAGCAGTGCGTTCATTTCGTCCTCAAAGCCGCATGGGACAGGCTTATCCAGCAGAACAGAGAATTCTCCTGCTGAAAAAAGCTCTCTTGCATTCAAATATTCCGCAGCTCCCTCCGCTCCGGGCTCCTCTTCCGGCATTAACTGCGACATAGGTACCTCAAGCACTCTGCTGAGGTATTGCAGGGTCTTGACCGAAGGCATAGCGCTGCCGCTCTCGATCTGGCTCAGCATATTCCTTGTTATAAAGTCTCCGACGACCTCGGCCTGAGTAAGTCTTTTTGCGATCCGCGCTTCCTTAATTCTTCTTCCCAGCTCTCCTGCGTTCATACTGTCACTCCTCTCATGTGTAAATATTATTTACCTATATGATAACACCATCCGCCTGACTTGTCAAGCGGCAGGATGCGATTTTTGCAAAGATATAATAAGATTTGTGCAGCATAGACAAATACGGCACTTCGGATTTTTACAAAAAGCTCTTGACAAAAGAGTGAAAAGGTTATATAATTAAGTAAATGATATTTACATCAGATACAACAAAGGGGGTAATAATATGACAGAATGGTGGGAAGGGCTTAGCACAGTGCTTAAAGTGCTGTATTGTATAGCTATACCTTCGACTATCCTTCTTCTGCTGCAAACACTGCTTGCAGTTTTCGGAGCCCACGACGGCGGAGCAGGTACTGATATCTCCGATACTTCCGGTATAGATTTCCACGGAGATATCCATGGAGATATTTCCGGACATGACCTCGGTCACGACGGCCTTATAGACGGCGGAGATCCTTCGGATTTTACCGCTATGAGGATGTTTACGCTCCAGACCATCGTAGCTTTCCTGACTGTGTCGAGCTGGACAATGATCGTCTGTATCCACGGAGGTATGCCATCCGGGCTTGCTTTCGGTATCGGATTTGTCATAGGCCTTATCGTAATGATCGCGCTTGCCAAGATAGTTCAGCTTTCGGCGCGTCTTGCCGAGAACGGAACCCTGGACCTTAAAAACACATTGGGCCTTACGGCGACGGTTTACATCCCGGTGCCTCCAAAAGGGCAGACCGGAGGAAAAGTAACCGTAACAGTTCAAGGACAGTTCAGAGAGCTCTCGGCTGTTACCAGCGAGCAGAAGCTGCTTCCGACAGGCACGCAGGTGCGTATAACCGATATCAGGGGAGATACGGTCGTAGTCGAAAGCGAGGATTGATCTGACAGCCGGAGGCCTTCCGGCAGATCAGTGCCTCAACGGTTTTGTCAGACCCGAAGACAAATGAAAAAATACTATTGCAAAAGCTGAAGAATTATAGTATAATGTATAGGACAAAAGCCAAGAAAAAATAAAAACATATAGGAGGAGAAGTTTTATGGGAGGAATGGAAACAATCATTATCATCAGCATCGTTGCCGTCGTGCTGTTTGCAGCGATAGCCGCTATACTGTCGAGGTACAGAAAGTGTCCGTCAGATAAGGTGCTGGTAATCTACGGTAAGGTCGGAACAGACAAAAACGGTATGACCAAGAGCGCCAAGTGTATCCACGGCGGCGCTGCGTTCATCGTTCCGGTGCTCCAGAGCTATCAGTATATGGATCTGACTCCTATCTCAATAAACGTTGATCTGAAAAACGCTCTCTCAAAGCAGAATATCCGTATCAACGTTCCTTCGAGATTTACTGTAGGTATCTCTACAGAGCCGGGTATCATGCAGAACGCTGCTGAGCGTCTGCTCGGGCTCAAAATGATCGAAGTCCAGGAGCTTGCAAAGGATATCATCTTCGGTCAGCTCCGTCTGATCATCGCTACTATGGACATCGAAGAGATCAACTCCGACAGAGATAAGTTCCTGATCGCCGTTTCCAACAACGTTGAGATCGAGCTTAAAAAGATCGGTCTGAGGCTCATAAACGTAAACGTTACCGATATTACCGATGAATCAGGATATCTGGAATCTCTCGGTAAGGAAGCCGCAGCTAAGGCTATCAACGATGCGAAGAAATCCGTTGCCGAGAAGCACCGCGACGGTGAGATCGGTCAGGCCAATGCTCAGAAGGATCAGCGTATCCAGGTAGCATCCGCCAATGCATCCGCTATCGACGGTGAAAACCACGCCAAGATCGAGGTTGCTCAGTCCGAAGCCAAAAGGCGTGAAGCCGAGGCCGAGGCTCTCAGAATGGCTACCGCTGCCGAGGCCGTTGCAGCCGCCAAAGCAAAGCAGGAAGCCTATGTTGCACAGCAGGAAGCAGAGCGCACCCGTGCCGAGCTGGAAAGAGCTACTCAGCAGGCAGATATAATCGTAAAGGCGCAGGTCGCCAAGCAGCAGGCTGAGATCGCAGCAGAGGCCGAGGCTGAAGTTGCAAGACGTAAGGCACGAGGTGAAGCCGATGCTATCTTTGCCAAGATGGAAGCCGAGGCGAAAGGTAATCAGGAGATACTTGTTAAGCAGGCAGAAGGTATGCGCAAGCTGGTTGAAGCCGCCGGCGGAGATGCAAACGCCGCTGTCAAGCTGATCGTAGCAGATAAGCTGGAGCAGCTCATCTCTATCCAGGTCGAGGCTATCAAGAATATCAAGATCGACAAGATCACAGTTTGGGATACAGGCTCCGGTGCAGACGGGAAGGGCTCTACCGCCAATTTCCTCAGCGGCCTTATGAAGAGCGTTCCTCCTCTCGGAGAGCTGTTCAAGCAGGCCGGTATGGAGCTGCCGGAATTCCTGGGTAAAGATGTTGAAGAGGCTTTGGAAAAGTCCCGCGAAGAAGCCATCAAGCGTGCTGCCGGAGATATCAAAAGCTCCGATGATGTAGTCGAGATCGTTGACGGCAAGGACGATTGATAAGTTCTGAATATCATAATAAACGGTATGTTCTCCCCGCTGCGGCGGGGGATAGAACATACCGTTTTGTTGTTTATACTGTCTGAATACTGTCGTCAGAGGTCTCGCTGATGTCTTCTGTTTTGTTCCTGTTTTTGTTCCTTCTGCCTTCAAAGCCTTCCGGCATCTCGCCGTCAAACCTTTCCTTGAATTCCTCGGGCATCTCGCCGCCGAATCTCTCCTTGAAGTCCTCTGGCAGCTCTCCGTCCTTGAATTTTCCCGGGAAATCTTCGTCATAGCCTTCGGGCATTTCTCCGTTCTGCATTCTGCCGGGGCGTGCTGTGTCTGAACCTTCAGTGTCTGCGCCTTCGCTGTTTATGTCGCCGCGCCCGGCGCTGCCGTCAAAAGGGCGGAAACCACCTCCGTTCCTGCCGCCTTTGCCGCCGCCCATCATCTTGGGAGTAGGGATCTCGCTGACCTCTGAGCCATTTATGATTATTGTTCCGCCGTTGAATTTTGCTGTGCCGTCGTAGTCAAAGGACTCGCACATTCCTGTCTGGGGCACTGTAATATCTATCGTCCCGCCGTTTACGGTTACATTTCCGTTGACATCGATTGCATCGGTGTCGCCGGAACCCATAACTATCGTAAGACTGCCGCCGTTCATTTCAAAAAGGGGAGTCCCGACGGAAGAACTCTTCTGTGAAGCATTGACACCGTCGTCGGATGCGGTAATACTGATCTCGCCGTCATTTATCCTTACAACAGTTGCCTCTATTCCTTCGGCGCCCTTCAGCTCAAAGCTGCCTCCGCCGATCTCTGCCAGAGCCGTACCCTGAATAGCATCGCTCTTTGCGGTGATCTTGAATGTTCCGCCTGCTATGCTGACGATCCCGGTGCTGTCGTCTTCGTCGTTCTCGGCGTGGAGGCCGTCCTTGGAGGAGGTTATCTCAAAGCTGCCGTCTGCTATGAGAATGGAGTCATTGGCTTCAATAGAATCCTTTTCGGTGTTGATCACATAGCTTCCTCCTGTGATCTTGATGTCGTCCTTGCAGGAAATGCCGTTGCCTTCCGCAGATGTTACTGTTAGGGTGCCTTTTCCGTTAAGAACGATATCGTCCTTTGCAAAGATGACAGCGTCGGTGTTGGTATCTCCGTCAGCTCTGAATGCACCTGTAACACTGAGGCTGGAGCCGTTCTCTGTCGAGGTTATGAAGCACTTGTCGCAGGATACGACATATATCGCAGGAAAGTCGTCATTCTCGATCGTTGCTCCGTCCAGGACAAGCTGCACTTTGGCTTCTTTGTCTGTCTCAACTCTTACTGTGCAGTTCTTTGCCGACCCGGAGATCACATACACTCCTTCTTCTGTAACATCCAGGGTCTTGCCGTCGGCTGCGGTAAGATAGATGGCGCCTTCAAGATCTGCCTCCTGTTTAAGGTCGCGCTTGGTGAACTGTTCGCTGTCAAAAGCGGAAATGTTAGCTGCCGCTGTTACGACGCCTGATGTGTCGGAGCTCTCAACTGATTTGCTTACCGATGAGCTCTGGGTAACTGATGCTGCCGCTGCTGAGTCGGCGGATGAGTCTGATGAAGAGCATCCTGCTGCTGTGAGACCGATAATGAGCGATGCAATTACTGCGTAGATCTTTTTTGTTTTCATGATTTGTACCTCTCTTTTTGATGGATTGTTTTGCTTTGTTGTACTCATTATATACTGCCATACTTAAATCAGCCTTAAAGTCTTGTGTTTTTTATGTGAAAAGTTTGTGAAATGGGAATCTGTTTCGGTATTGATTTATCCGGATACCTGTGGTATAATTAAGGCAACACCGCACGACCCGCGGCTAACGCCTCTGCACATCATCTGCTTGCCAGCTCTCCGTCTTATTACCCAAATTCTCCTTGACTTGCGTCAGCAAGCCTGCGTCGAATTTAGGCAATCTGACGAAAATCTGTGCCTCAACGCCAGTTGAGG
>ODAJ012152365.1_pt1 | contig 15807 bp, 15 predicted proteins | sample 1539241 | NCBI WGS metagenome assembly ODAJ01 (sample SAMN02144231, study PRJEB22623) | gut metagenome | biome: sheep rumen | host: Ovis aries | place: New Zealand
TAGCTGTCGTACTTGGCCAGGTTCACCTCCGGATAGTTCTGCTCAAAGAAGGTTTCCGCCGTGGTGCCCTTGGAAACGATCAGGGTCTTGCCCTTGAGCTGCTCCGGATCGGTGATCAGCGCGGCGTCCGGGCTCACCACGCCCAGGGCCACCTTCATATAGGGCAGGGCGAAGTCCACCTGGGTCGCCCGCTCCTCCGTGTAGGTGAAGTTGGCCAGCACGATGTCCACCTTGAAGGACTGCAGGAACTCAATGCGGTTCGGCGCGTCCAGGGACACCGGCTCCAGCGTCACCCCCAGGTCCTCCGCCAGGCGGCGGGCCAGGTACACGTCATAGCCCTGATACTCGCCGTATTCATCGATGTAGCCAAAGGGCTTCTTGTCGGAGAAGAGACCGATCACCAGCTTGCCGCTCTCCCGGATTTCATCCAGGGTGCGGAAGCCGTCCGCGGAGGCGGAAACCGCCGCCGTCAGCAGGAGCACCAGCGCCAGGGTCAGGGCAAAAATCTTCGTCAGCTTTTTCATGGGTTCATACCTTCCTTTCCTGTTCTCCGGTTCATGCCGGAATGCCTGGTTCTTCGGGAATCCGTTTCAGGTCTGTCCGTTTCCGGACGGGACATCGGTCCGTAGCCCGGACCGTATGAATCACGGTCATGGTCCATTCCTCCCTCATAAAGAAAAGAGCCGAACGCTGCGTCCGGCTCTCCTGGGATCCATCTCACGCTCCGCGCGCTTTCAACGCAAACAGAGCTCCAGGCGGGACGAACGCGCAGAGCTGCACAGACAACAACACATCATGCACCGCTTCATGGCTCCGTCCTCCCTTCTGTCTGCCCTGTCGCCATTTTTGTCCAGCGACTCGGTAGACATTTTGTATTATAGAGCGCTTTCTTCCCCGCGTCAATCCCCCGCATTGTTTTTTGGCTGTTCTTCCCCCTTGTCCCGCTTGGAGGCATAGGTGAAGCTCCGCAGGAACTGCTGCGCCCGCTCCGTCTGCGGGTGATGGAAGAACACCTCCGGCGTTCCCTCCTCCACCACGTGGCCGTCCTCCAGGAACAGCACCCGGTCCGCCACCGCCTCGGCAAAGCGCATCTCATGGGTCACGATGGCCATGGTCATGCCGCCCCGCGCCAGATCGATCACCACGTTCAGCACCTCGCTGACCATTTCCGGATCCAGCGCGGCGGTGATCTCGTCCAGCAGCAGAATGTCCGGCTGCATCAGCATCGCCCGCACCAGGGCCACGCGCTGCTTCTGCCCGCCGGAAAGGGTCCGGGGCAGCGCATAGGCCTTTTCCCGCAGCCCCACCCGCTCCAGCATGCGCAGGGCCTCCGCCTCCACCTCCTGCCGGGGCCGGCCCAGGGCCTTCGTGGGGCCCAGCAGCAGGTTGTCCATCACCTTCATGTGGGGAAAGAGATCGTAGCTCTGAAACACCATGCCGATCTTCTGCCGCACCCGGTACAGATCCCGGGTCCTGCCGGAAATCTTTTCTCCCCGCAGCCAGATCTCTCCGCTGTCGACGGTCTCCAGCCCGTTGATGCAGCGCAGCAGCGTGCTCTTGCCGCAGCCGCTGGGCCCCACGATGACGATCACCTCGCCCTCCTGAATGTCCAGGGAAACGCCCCGCAGCACCCCTGTGCTGTCAAAGGATTTATGAATCTCCCGCACCCGCAGAATCGGCTCCGCCATGTTCGTTGCTCCTTCCTCTTACGCCCAGCGTTTTTCCAGCCGCCTGGCCAGCAGGGAAAAGGGCCAGCAGACCAGGAAATACAGCAGAAAGATGACAAAATAGACCCAGAACGCCGCGTCCGGCTGCCGGTAGAACTGGCCGATGATCTGCTGTCCTACCTTCAGCACCTCGGTCACGTTGATCATTTTCACCAGGGCCGTGGTCTTGATAATCCGGGTGGAAAGGTTGATCGCCTGGGGCAGCAGCCGGCGCACCGTCTGCGGAATCAGCACATACTGATAGACCTGCCCCCGGGTCAGCCCCAGCGCCTCGGCGGACTCCGTCTGATGCCGGGGAATCGACGTCAGCGCGCCGCGGATCAGGTCTCCCATTTCCGCCGCGCCCCAGAAGGTGAAGACGATCAGCGCGCTGACCTCGCCGTTCAGATCCCAGCCGAACAGCCGCGCGAACCCGAAATAAACCAGATACAGCAGCACCAGCTGCGGCATGAAGCGGACGATTTCCAGCCACGCGCGGCAGAAAAACTTCGCCCAGCGCCTTCCGGACAGCATCAGCAGGGCGAACAGCAGCCCCAGCACCGTGGAAAGGCCGATGGTCAGGAGCGCCAGCCGCAGCGTAACCCACAGCCCGCCCAGCAGGCGCTGGAAATTGATGCCCTTAAACAGAATGCTGATCCCCAAATCCTGCATAGCGAAGCCTCCTTTCCACCCTCGTCGCGATCACGGATACCGGCAGCAGAATCAGCAGATAGGCCGCGATGAGCATGCACAGCACCTCCACCGTGCGCCCGCCGCTGGTCCGCAGCGTATCCGCCACATTCATCAGGTCCATCATCGCCAGCACGGAAAACACGCTGGTCTCCTTGATCAGAAAAATGACATTGGCAAACAGCGCCGGCACCGCCGTGGCCAGCGCCTGGGGAAAGATGACATAGCGGATATTCTGCGTCCGGGTCAGGCCCAGGCAGGCGCCGGCCTCGATCTGAGCGCGGTCCACCGCCTCCAGCCCGCTGCGGAAGGCCTCCGCCATATAAGCCCCGCCCAGGAAGGTCAGCCCGATCACGGCGCAGGTTTCCGCGCTGAAGCGGATGCCCACCCGGGGCAGACCCGCGTACAGAAAAAACAGCTGCACCAGCAGCGGCGTGTTCCGGGCCAGCTCAATGTAGCCGCCCGCGATCTGCCGCAGCACCGGCACGCGGAAAAAGCGCGCCAGGCAGCAGAGCAGCCCCACCGCCAGCGAGCACAGAATGCCGTAAAGACCAAAGCGAAGCGTAACCCACGCGCCGGCCAGATAATCCGGCACATGCGCGAGCATAAATGACCAGTCCACTCCATCCTCCGAACGCAAAGAAGGCGTCACAGCCTTTTGATACGAATCAATTATATGCATGCCCGCCAAAAAAGAAAGCAAAAATTCTGATTCTTTCCTGTTTTTGCGCATTGCGGTTTTCTGCCGAATCCTGCATAATAAGGAGATGATCCGTATTTTTTCCTGGAACGGGAGGCTGACATGAACACCCTGCTTGATCTTTTTCTCACCTTTGTCCGCATCGGCTGCGTCACCTTTGGCGGCGGCTACGCCATGCTCCCGATTCTCGAACGGGAGCTGGTGGACAAGCGTGGCTGGACCACCCTGGATGACCTGCGGGATTACTTTTCCATCGGCCAGTGCACGCCGGGCATCATCGCGCTGAACGTTTCCACCTTCATCGGAGAAAAGCGCGGCGGCATCCGGGGCGCCATCGCCGCCACGGTCGGCTTTCTGACCGGGCCGGTCACCATCATCCTGATCATCGCCATGTTTCTGCGCAACTTCGCGCAGCTGGAGCTGGTGCAGCATGCCTTCGCGGGCATCCGGGTGTGCGTGTGCGTGCTGATTCTGCAGGCGATCCTCCGGCTCTGGAAAAAATCCGTCGTGGATCCCTTCACCCTCGGGCTGTATCTGGTTGTCTTCGTGCTGCACGCGTTTTCCGGCCTCCTGCCGGTGCAGATCCCCGCGGCGGTGCTGGTGATTCTCTCCGGCCTGGCCGGTGTCCTCGCCGCGAACCGGAAAAACCGGGCGGCCGGGAAAGGGGGTGCCGCGCAGTGAACCTGCTCCTGCTGATGGCCGAATTCTTCAAAACCGGCCTGTTCTCGGTCGGCGGCGGCCTGGCCACCCTGCCCTTCCTGTATGAGATGAGCAACCGCCATCCGGAGTGGTTTACCCACGCGGACATCGCCGATATGATCGCCATTTCCGAATCGACCCCCGGCGCCATCGGCATCAACATGTCCACCTATGCCGGCTACCGCGCGGCGGGCATTCCCGGCGGCATTCTGGCCAGCCTGGCGCTGGCCCTGCCCTGCGTGATCATCATTCTGATCATCGCCCGCTTTCTGGCCCGCTTCCGTCAGAACCGGTATGTGGAGGGCGCCTTCTACGGGCTTCGCCCCGCCTCCATCGCCATGATCTCCGCCGCCGGGCTGAACGTGGCCCGCATCGCCCTGGTCCGCCTGGACGCGCTGACCTCCGGCGCCGGCCTCGGGGAGTTCTTCATCTGGAAGGCGCTGGTGCTGGCCGTTCTCATCTTTATCGGCCAGAAAAAGCTGAAATGGAGCCCCGTGATCTTCATCGCCCTTTCCGCGGTCGTCGGGGTGATCTTCAAATTCTGAAGCCTTCAGGGCAAAGGAGCCAATCATGTTTGAACTGCGTTCCGCCCGTTTTCTCGCCGCCGCGCATCTGAGCGAGGTCATTGAGCCGGGGGATACCGTGGTGGATGCCACGGCCGGCAACGGGCATGACACCTGCTTCCTCGCGGAGCGCGTGGGCCCCGCGGGCCATGTCTGGGCCTTTGACGTGCAGGCCTCCGCCCTGCAGTCCACCGAGGCCCGCCTGCGGGAGAAGGGCCTGCTGGACCGGGTCACCCTCGTTCATGCCAGCCATGCCCGCCTGCGGGAGTTCGTTTCCGGCCCCGTGCGCACCGTGTCCTTCAATCTGGGCTGGCTGCCCGGGGGCGACAAGCAGATCACCACCCACTGGGACAGCACGGAGGCCGCCGTCACCCAGGCGCTCAGCCTGCTGGCGCCGCTGGGCCTGTGCACCGTCTGCGCCTATCCCGGCCATCCCGCCGGGGATGAGGAGCGCCGCCAGCTTCAGCTGCTGCTGGCCGCCCTGCGGCCGCAGGAATTCAACGTGCTGCATGAGCGGTTCCTGAACGCCGGCCCCGGCGCGCCGGAATGCTTCACCGTCCAGCGCCTCCGCCCCGCGGAGCGCTGAGCCTCAGGAAGGATGATTCCCTCATGGAGAAGACCAATGTCATGCGCCTGCTGACGCAGAAAAAGGTGCCCTTCGAGCCCTTTCAGTACGCGGCCGCGGAAGCGCCCACCGGCGTGGAAGCCGCGGCCATCCTGGGCCTGGACCCCGCCACCGTGTATAAAACGCTGGTGACCACCGGGCACAGCGGCGCGCACTATGTGTTCGTCATTCCCGTCGCCCGGGAGCTGGATCTGAAAAAGGCCGCCGCGGCCTGCGGGGAAAAGAGCATTGAGATGCTCAAATCCCGGGACCTGCTGCCCCTCACCGGCTATGTGCACGGCGGCTGCTCCCCCATCGGCATGAAGAAGCCCTTTCCCACCTGGCTGGACGAATCCGCGCAGCGCCTGCCCCAGATCGTCTTCAGCGCGGGCAAAATCGGCTCCCATGTCCGCCTCGCTCCCGGAGATCTGCCCCGGATGATCCCTTTCCGCTATGCCAGCCTCTGCCGGGAAGCCCCGGAGGATCCGCTGCGCTGACAACCCTGCCCACGCGGCACCGGAGGATATTCATGGCCCGCATCAAGCATACGGATTCCGACATGACCCAGGGCAGCATCTGGAAGCACCTGGTGGAATTTGCGATTCCCATGGCCATCGGCCTGCTCTTCCAGCAGCTGTATAACACGGTGGACACCCTGGTCGTGGGCAACTTTGTCTCCAAAGAAGCCCAGGCCGCCGTCGGCTCCACCGGCTCCATCATCAACACCGTGGTCGGCTTCTGCGCAGGCCTGGCCACCGGCGCCTCCGTCATCATTTCCCAGCGCTACGGCGCGCATGACCAGGAGGGCCTGCGCAAATCCGTGCATACCACCATCGCCGTCACCTTTCTGCTCAGCGTCGTCGCGACGGCCGTCGGCCTGCTCATCATCGATCCGATGCTCGCCTTCATGCAGACCCCGCCGGACGTCTGGAACGAGGCCCGGAGCTATCTGTCCATCTATTTCGCGGGCATCAGCGGCATCCTGTTCTATAATATGGGCAGCGGCATTCTCCGCGCCGTGGGGGATTCCAGGCGGCCCCTGCTGTTCCTGATTTTTTCCGCCCTGCTCAACACGGTGCTGGATCTGTTCTTTGTGCTCGCCCTGGGCATGAAGGTGGACGGCGTGGCGCTGGCCACGGTGCTGGCCCAGATCATCTCCGCCGTCGCCATTCTCGTCACCCTCAGCCGGGAGGAGGGCGCCTACGGCATCCGGTGGCGCCAGCTGGCCATCGACCGGGAGTCCCTGCGCAGCATTCTCCGCATCGGCCTGCCCTCCAGCATTCAGTCCGCCATCACCGCCTTTTCGAACGTCTTCGTGCAGTCCTATATCAATGCCTTCGGCTCCGCGTGCATGGCCGGCTATTCCGTCTACAGCAAGCTGGACGCCTTCGTGCTCATTCCCGTGCAGGCGCTGGCCATGTCCTCCACCACCATGGTGGGGCAGAACTGGGGCGCCTCCCTCCGCGAGCGTGCCCGGGCCAGCGTTTCCTCGGCCATCCAGCTGAGCCTGATTTCCACCGCGGTGCTGGGCGTTTCCGCCTTCATCGCCGCCCGCCAGCTGATCGGCCTGTTTTCGCCCGATCCGGAGGTGGTGTCCTACGGCGTCCGGTTCATCCAGATCGTGACCCCCTTCTATCTGACCATCTGCTTTAATCAGATCTACGCCGGCGCCCTGCGGGGCATCGGCGACGCCACGGCCCCGACGGTCATCATGCTCTGCTCCTTCGTGGTGTTCCGGCAGCTGTATCTGCTGGTGACCCGCCTGCTGAACATCGGCTTCATTTCCGTGGCCCTCGCCTATCCCATGGGCTGGATTCTCTGCTCCGTCCTGCTGGCCATCCGGTACCGGCGCAGCGCCCTCTTCCGGCAGCCCGCCGGGGACGCCGCATAGGTCCCGCGGGCCGTCCCGTTTCCCTTCAGACGCAAAAACACACGCGGAGCATCGTCCGGAACGATCTCCGCGTGTGTTTGTTTGCTTTCAGGTTTTCCGCGTCAGGCCATGGCCTTGCCGATGGCGTCCCGCCACTGCGCCAGCTTCCGCGTCCGCGTCTCCGCGTCCATCCCGGGCTCATACGCCTGATAGCGCAGCGCCCGCAGAACCGATTCGCCGTACAGCCCGGCGGAAATGCCCGCCATGCAGCCCGCCCCGATGCCGGACAGCTCCTCCGCCTCCGGGCAGGATACGGGGGTGCTCAGCAGATCGCTCTGGAACTGCATCAGGTAGCTGTTGCGCGTCGGGCCTCCGTCCACCCGCAGCAGCGGCAGGCGGATGTCCGTATCCTTTTCCATCGCCGCGATGACGTCATGAATCTGGAAGGCAATGCTTTCCAGGGCCGCCCGCACGATTTCGTTCCTTCCGGTGGTCCGGTTCATGCCGCAGATCAGCGCCCGGGCCTCGCTCCGCCAGTAGGGCGCTCCCAGGCCCGTAAAGGCGGGCACCAGGCAGGTGGCGTCGGCGGGATTGGCCTGCCGGGCCAGCTCGCCGGTTTCCCCGGCGGAGGCAATCAGGCCCAGGCTGTCCTTCAGCCAGGTGATGACCGCGCCGGTGTAGTTCAGGTTGCCCTCCATCACGTAGGTCACCCGGCCGCCGTATTTCCAGGCCAGGGAGGTCACCAGCCCGTTCCGGGAGGCGGTGAACTCCGTGCCGATATTCATCATGATGCTCGAGCCCGTGCCGTAGGTCGCCTTGGTCATGCCGCGCTCCAGACAGCCGTGGCCAAACAGCGCCGCGTGGGAATCCCCCAGCACGCCGCACACCGGGATGCCCTCCGGCAGCCATCCGCCCAGATCCGTTTTCCCGAACACCGCGTCGGAGTCCGTCACCTCGGGCAGATCCGCCGGATCCAGGCCGTAGGCCGCGCAGATTTCCGGATCCCAGGCCAGGGTATGCAGGTTGAACAGCTGCGTGCGGGAGGCGTTGGAATAGTCCGTCCGGTAGGCCCCGGTCAGCTTCCACACCAGCCATGCGTCCACCGTGCCCAGGCCCAGCCGGTGCTCCGCCGCCAGGGCGGCCGCCTCCGGCACGTTCCGCAGAATCCAGGCCATCTTGGCCGCGGGAAAATAGGGCGAAATCGGAATGCCCGTGCGCTCCCGCACCGCCTCGCCGATGCCGGTTTTCTCCACCTCCGCGCACACATCCGCGGCCCGCGCGCACTGCCACACGATCGCGTCGCACACAGGTTTCCCCGTGGTTCTGTCCCAGGCCACGGTGGTTTCCCGCTGGTTGCTGATGCCCATGCAGGCGATCTCCGCCGCGTCCACCCCCGCCTTTTCCGCGGCCATCCGGGCCACCTGCAGGGTGTTCCGGAAGATTTCCTCCGGATCATGGGAAACCCAGCCCGCCTCGTTGATGATCTGCCGATGGGGCAGGTCCGCCCGGGCCAGCAGCTTTCCCGCCTCGTCCAGGATCAGCGCCTTGGTTCCCTGGGTGCTCTGATCCACCGCCAGCACATATTTCGCCATGGCTCAGCCCTCCAGCGCCTTCGCGACCGTCGCCGCGATGCCCTCCGCGTCCAGCCCGTAGTAATGGAACACCTCCGCGGAGGTGCCCGTGATCACGGGCGTATCCGGCAGGGCCAGGTTGATCACCCGCCGGGGATCGTGGGCGGAGATCACCTGCGCCACCATGGAGCCGAGGCCGCCGAAGGGGGCGTGCTCCTCCACCGTGACGATCAGGCGCTTGCCCTGCGCGGCCTTCAGCAGGCCCTCCTGATCCAGGGGCTTCACGCAGTACATGTCCAGCGCGCCGGTGGAAATGCCCCGGGCGTTCAGCAGCGCCGCGGCCTCCTGAATGGGCTTCACCATCTCGCCGCAGGCCACCAGCAGCACCTCCGTGCCCTCGCAAAGCACGGTGGCCCGGTCCATCTCAAAGGGAACGCAGCTCTCGTCGTAGACATCCTCGACCGGATTGCGGCCCAGGCGGATATAGGCGGTCTGATCATCCTGCAGCAGCGCCTCGAACAGCTTCCGGGTCTGATGCCGGTCGCTGGGCAGGTACACGCGCATGCCGGGAATGGCGCTCATGGCGGCAATATCCTGGGCGGAATGATGCGTCATGCCCAGGGCGCCGTAGCTGACGCCGCCGGAGATGCCGATCAGCTTCACGTTCGTGCGGGAATAGGCGCAGTCCACCTTGCACTGCTCGTAGCTGCGGGTGGTGATGAAGGAGGCGGGAGAAGCCGCGTAGGCCTTCTTGCCGCAGGACGCCAGCCCCGCCGCGATGGACACCAGGTTCTGCTCCGCGATGCCCACCTCCACAAACTGCTCCGGATAGGTCTCGGCAAACGAGGTCAGGGACGCGCTGCCCCGGCTGTCGCTGCACAGCACCACCACGTCCCGGTCCTTCGCGGCCGCCTCCTTCAGGACCTCGCACATGACGGCCCGGTTGGCAATCTTATTCATGTTCCAGCGCCTCCTTGCGTTCTTTCAGTTCTCTGGAAATGGCGGCATATTCTTCGGCATTGGGCAGGTGATGGTGCCAGGACGCCTTGTTCTCCATGAGGCTGGCGCCCTTTCCCTTCACCGTGTTGGCGATGATCAGCGTGGGCTTTCCCCTGGTCCGCTCCGCCTCGTCCAGGGCCGCGTTCAGCTGCTCCACGTCGTTGCCGTCCGCCACGTCGATCACGTGCCAGTCAAAGGCGGCAAAGCGGGCATGCAGGTCATGGTGCCCCATCACATCCTCCGTGTTGCCGGAAATCTGCAGATGGTTGCGGTCGATGATGGCGCAGAGGTGATCCAGCCTGTAGTGCCCCGCGGCCATGGCGCCTTCCCACACGGAGCCCTCCGCCAGCTCGCCGTCGCCCATGAGGGTATACACCCGGTAATCGCGCCCGTCCATCCGGCCGGCCAGCGCCATGCCCACGCATACGCTCAGGCCATGGCCCAGGGAGCCGCTGTTCATCTCGATGCCGGGCAGGGTATTGTGCGGATGCCCGATGTATTCGCTGCCGAAGCGGGAAAACTGCGCCTTCACCTCTTCGATATCCAGGAAGCCCCGGTCCGCCAGCACGGCATACAGGGTCTCCACGCAGTGCCCCTTGCTGAGCACGAAGCGGTCCCGGTCCGGATCCTTCTGCTTTTCGGGCGAAACGTTCATGCGGCTGTAGAGCGTCAGCATGATCTCCATGCTGCTCATGTCCCCGCCGATATGTCCGCCCCCGCCGGACACGATGATGTCCAGCACGTCCTGGCGCAAATCATAGGCCTTCACTGCTAATGCATTCATTTTCTCAAACCCTCTCCGTTTTCCTGTCGTCGTTCCTTCCCCGCTCCGCGCCGGGCTCAGACCTCGTCAAACACCACGTCTTCCCCATGCAGGTAGGCCTTGACCTTGTCCTCAATGGGATCATAGAGGTCCGGCTTCACGCCGATGTACTTGCAGGCTTCGTACACCACCGGCACCACGTCCCCGTGGATCGCCGCCACATGGTGGATATAGGGTCCCTCGACCACCTTGGCCTCCAGCCGCTTCAGGTTGTTGACCTCGACCCAGACATAGGTGCCGCGGGTCCACGGGCCCTCGATGCCCCGGGCATGGCCCAGCAGAATGCTGTATTCTCCCTCGTCGCCGTCAAAGCGCACCAGGCTCATGGGCCCATGCTTGGCCTCGGCGGAAATCGCGCCGTTTTCCGGGAACGCGACGGGCACGCAGATGGTGGGCTTCTCCTTCGCCACGGAGATCGGCCAGGGGCCGCAGTGCTGCAGCAGCTCGCCGTTGTCGTTGTCCGGATGGCGCACCGTCCAGTCCGAGAACATCACCCGGCGCTCGTTCATGGACGCGGCCTCGGCGATCAGCTGGGAAATGGCCCCGTGGATGTCCGTCTCGCAGACCACCGGAATGCCCTCCTCGTTCAGCAGGCTGTTGGCGGCGCAGGGCATGATATGAATCTCATCCTGCAGCGCGTTCCAGCACTGGATGGCAATCGCGTTGCAGCCGTACTTGTCCGCCAGGGACTTCATGGCCACCTTCAGCTCCGCCACATTGGCCAGATAGGGCGCCTCGATCTTGCAGGTCATGTTCTCCCGGCAGTAGGCGACGACCTTTTCCACCTCGGTCTTCTCCTCCCGCCATTTCTTCATCTCGGCATAAAGCTCCGGCAGCGGAATCGGCGCCAGCTGGATGTTGAACTTCTCCAGCAGCTCGCCCTCGTTGCACATCGTGGACCAGAAGTCGAAGGGCCGGGGGCCGATCTGCAGAATCCGCGTGTGACGGAACACCTTCACCACGTTGCACACGGCCAGGAAATCCCGGATGCCCCGCTCAAACTCCGGATCCTCCAGGTTGCAGTTGTTCATGTAGGTAAAGGGCACCCGGAAGCGGCGCAGCACCTTGCCCGTGGCAAACAGGCCGCACTGGCTGTCCCGCAGGCGCATGCCGTTGGCGTCGGGCCGCTCGTCCCGCGGGCCCCACAGCAGCACGGGCACGTTCAGCGCCTTGGCCAGGCGCGCGCACTCGTATTCCGTGCCGAAGTTGGCATGGGGCAGGAACAGGCCGTCCACCTTTTCCCGCTGGAACTTGGCAATGATCTTCTCCAGGCCCGCGTCGTCGTACAGCAGACCTTCCTCATTGATGTCGTCAATATCCACAAAGTCGATGTTCAGCTCGCGAAGCCTCTTCGCGGTCAGCTTCCGGTATTCCACGGCTGCCGGTGCGCTGAAAATGGCCCGGCGGGTAGGGGCAAAGCCAATTTTGATGCGTGCAGTCATATTCAACCCTCCTGTGATAATCTCTACCCGCATCATATTCGCCGGAAAACTAAATCACAATAATTTATTGAGTAAGAATTGACTAAATTTGCTCAATCCGGTATACTTTTCTCATCTAAAAAACCGAGGTGATACAGATGGCCATCACTGCCAAGGCGCTGGCCGCCGAGCTGGGTCTTTCCGAATCCGCTGTTTCCCTGGCCCTCAACAACAAACCCGGCGTGAGCCGGGAAACGCGCAGGCGCGTGGTCGAAGCGGCCAAGGCGCACGGGTATGATTTTTCCAGAAGGAACTACAACGAGTACCGGAAAAAGGGCACCATCTGCTTCGCCGTCTATAAGAAAAGCGGCGCCGTGGTCAACGATACGCCCTTCTTCTCCGCCCTGACGGACGGCGTCAGCACCACCTGCCGCAAGAACGGATACGAGTGCATCATCCGCTACCTCTATGAGGACGACGATCTGGAGGATCAGATTTATTCCCTGGGCGAAACCCGGTTCTCGGGCATCATCGTGCTGGCCACCGAGATGGAGGAAAGCACCCTCGCCCGCTTTGACCGGCTCCAGGCGCCCCTGGTCTTCCTGGACGCCTATTTCGAGAATCCCAAATATAATTTCATCCTCATCAACAACATCCAGGGCGCCTTCACCGCCACCCAGTATCTGATCCGGAAATGCCGCTGCCAGCCGGGCTATCTGCGCTCCGCCTATCCGATCAGCAACTTCGAGCAGCGGGCCGACGGGTTCTATAAGGCCATCCGGGCCGCCGGCATGTCCACGGCGAAATCCTCCGTCCTCCGCCTCTCCCCTTCCCAGGAGGGGGCCTATGAGGATATGAAAAGCCTGCTGGCCGCCGGGGAAAAGCCCGCCGCCTGCTATTTCGCCGACAACGATCTCATCGCCTTCGGCGCCATGAAGGCCCTGATGGAGGCCGGCTACCGCATTCCCCAGGATGTTTCCATCATCGGCTTTGACGATCTGCCCGCCTGCGAATACGTCAGTCCGACCCTGACCACCGTCATGGTGCCCAAGTTCTTCCTGGGGCAGACGGCCGCCTTCCGCGTCCTTCAGCTGCTGGAGGGAGGCGAGCAGCAGCCCCTCAAGATTGAGGTGTTCACCCAGCTGATCCGGCGCAAAAGCGTCGCCTCGATGCCCGGCTGACGGCTTCCCGAGGCCGCGCCTCCTCCCCTTCTGAAAGAAAAAAGCCCCCAACCCATTGACAGGAGCTGAAGAGCATGGAAAGACTGTTTGAAACCCATCAGATTCGCCGAAGCCGCGAGTGCGCGCCCCTCTGGACCCTGACCACCCTGGATGAGGGCGGCCTTCCCCGGCCGGAGAAGGTCGTCGTGCCCGGCGTGTGGGAGTCCCATCCGCTCCTGCGCCGCTACCGCGGCCGCGGCGTCTATGAGCAGACGCTGCGCCTGGGCGGCCATGTGCGCATCGCGCTGGGCGGCGTCAGCTTCCGGGCCCGGGTTTTCCTGGACGGAGCGCTGCTGGCTTCCCATTACGGCGCCTATACCGGCTTTGAGGCCATCGCCCTGAATCAGCCGGAGGGAGAGCACACCCTGCGCATCGAGGCGGATAACCGGTTTGACGCGGATTCCGCCCTGCACATTCCCAATGACTATTATGCCTACGGCGGCATCAACCGCCCCGTGATCGTGGAGGAGGTGGGGGATGTCTATCTCGTCCGCTGTCAGGTTTCGACCCGGCAGACCGCGGCGGGATGGACCGCCCAGGCGGAGGTCACCGTCCGCAATCTGAGCTCCCGCCTCTTCCGCGGCGCGCTTCGCCTGCAGATCGCCGGCCGGGAGGCGGAGGCGGAGATCACCGTGCCCGGCCAGGGCCTGTCCGTCTGTCCCCTCACCCTCCCCTGCGGCGAGGTCGATCCCTGGTCTCCCGGGCACCCGGCCCTGTATCCGGTCACGGCCACCCTCCTGGAGAACGGCGCGCCCGTGGACGATCTGATCGACCGCGTCGGCTTCCGGGAAATCCGGGCGGAGGGAAAGCGTCTCCTGCTCAACGGCCGCCCGCTGCGGCTCCTGGGCTTCAACCGGCACGAGGAATACGGGTCCTTCGGCCTGTCCGCGCCCCTGGAGGCCATGGTGCAGGATGTTCAGCTGCTCCGGAGCCTGGGCGCCAACTGCGTGCGCACCGCCCATTATCCCAACGATCCCCGCTTCCTGGATCTGTGCGACGAGGCCGGCCTGCTGGTCTGGGAGGAGTCCCATGTCCGGGGCTTTTCCGAGGCGCAGATGCGCCATCCCCGCTTCATGGAGCAGCTCCTGCAGTGCACCCGGGAGATGGTGGAGCAGCACTTCAACCACCCCTCCATTTTCGTCTGGGGCAGCCTGAATGAGTGCGCCGACGATACCGCCTGGGGCGCGGACTGCTATCGGAAAATCTTCGCCCTCCTGCGCCGGATGGATCCCGGCCGCCCCGTCACCGCCGCCCTGCTGGAGCGCCCCGGCGGGCAGGTTTACGACGCGCCGGATCTCATCAGCATCAATCTCTATCCCCAGTGGTATCACGATACGCCCGTGCGGGAGGCCCTGGACCGCAAGCTCCGGGAGATCGCCCGGGGCGGCGGCGCGGGCAAGCCGGTCCTCGTCAGCGAAATCGGCGCCGGCGCCATCTACGGCTGCCACGATCCCTTCGGGGAGGCCAAATGGTCCGAGGAGCGGCAGTGCGCCATCCTGAAGGATCAGATTGCCTCCGTCCTCGCCCATCCGGATGTGTGCGGCCTCTTCCTGTGGCAGTTTGCCGACGTCCGGGTCGCGGAGGAATGGGCGCCGAGCCGCCCCCGCACCTTCAACAACAAGGGCGTCCTGGATGAATACCGGCGGCCCAAGATGGCCTTCCGGGTCGTCCGCGAGCTTTTCCGCGCCGCTGCCCGGGAGGGCGGCGCCGGCTGATCCGGCGCGCCGGGCCCTCCCGGCTTCCGTGCCTTATTCCGCCTCGAAGGTGATGCTCACGTAGGCGCTGACAATCAGCTTCGCGGACTGCACCACCGTGCCCGCGCCGTCCGCCTCCTCCATCTCCATGCCCTTGGCGGCATATACGTTGCCCATGCTGTTGCTGTAGCTCTGCACGCCGTTTTCCGTCATGGTTTTGATGCCCCGGAGCTTCATCCCGGCCGCATCCGCCATCACCTCGGCCTTCGCCCGCGCGTCCGCCACGGCCTTGCGGATGGCCTCCGCCTCGGCCTCCGCGGTATCCGACGCGGAGAAGCTGATTCCGTTCAGCGTGTTGGCCCCCGCCGCGAAGCAGACATCGATCAGCCGGCCCACGCTCTCCATCTCCGTCACCCGGATGGCCAGGGTGGAGTTGGCGTTGTAGGCCGTCAGCTGCTCCTGATCCCCCCGGTAATCATATTGGGCATAGATGTTGATAAAGTCCGTGTTGATGTGCTCCGCCGGTACCCCCGCCTCCTGCAGCGCAGCCCGGATCGCGGCGATGGTCTCGTTCACCTTCTGCTGCGCCTTCAGCACATCCGGATCCACGGCGCTGACGCCCAGGCTGATCACCGCCGTATCCGCGCTGACCCGCACCTCGCCGGTGCCGTTGACGACGATTTCCGTGTCCGCCAGCGCGCAGGAGCCCACCAGCAGCACCATCAGTGCCAGAAGTACAGCCATTCCCTTTTTCATCTTTCAACCCTTCCTTTCCTGTCGGTTCCCTTCCCGGGAGCCTCACCCTGTTGGACGTCCCGGATCCGGAACAGTTCCATTTTCATTTTTCTTCTTTGACGAAAACCGGGAGCAGCTCCTGCCGCCCCCGGTGTTTTTTCTGCGCCCCGGCCGCGCGGCGAGGCTTACGCCTTCAGCAGATGCGCGCAGTCCGGATCGAAGGAGATGAATGCGTTGTCCCCCACCTGGAAGATTTTCTTGTTCACGGGGCAGTTGTCGGTGATCTTCACCAGCGTGTCGCCCACCCGCACATGGTAGTTCTGATAGCTGCCCATGAAGCAGCTCAGCTCCACCCGGCAGGGCAGCATGCCCTGATCGCCGATGGTGATGGCCTCGGGCCGAAGCACGATTTCCGCCTCCGAGCCGGGGGTATGCGCCTCGCCCGTGCGGACGCTCACGACGCCGCCCGGCAGCTTCACCCGGGTCAGGCTGCCCTGGCTGTCCGCCACCTG
>ODAJ012000126.1_pt1 | contig 15788 bp, 18 predicted proteins | sample 1539241 | NCBI WGS metagenome assembly ODAJ01 (sample SAMN02144231, study PRJEB22623) | gut metagenome | biome: sheep rumen | host: Ovis aries | place: New Zealand
TTCCCCCATCACAGTGCAGGCGAATGTCGATGTCTTCGTCTTTCTCGGACAGTCCGTTGCAGAACGTGTCAATGTCTTTAAAGCACACGCCCTCTGCCTCGCCCCAAAAAGACGCAACCGCCTTCTGCTGCTCGGACTGAATATCGTTGTAAATCTTCAATGTTGCCATATATCTTCCGAATTTGTTTACAAAGATAAACGAAATATTTAAAATTTGCCCGTTTTTAGCCGTTCTGATGCTATCACACCATGATAGTGTGTACTTATTAAGGCACACCAAAAATAACGGCTCAGAACCCGTTTAAAACGGTTTTCAAAAATATAGTGCATAAATGCGCTATAAATTGCCAGTAACCCGAAAAACCTTTTTTCTTTCTCTCTTCTAATTCTCTCTTTATTTTTTTATTAAATATTATAGCTTAGATAAATATATATATAATATATAAACTCTTAATATTTAACCTAAAGTGCGTAAAAAGTGCGTAAAAACTGGCAAAATTGGGCATGATAACCCCTAAATAACCCCAAGCAAACCCCAAAGTAACCCCAAGAGAACCCCAAGAGGGGGGCAAGATAACCCCTAAACGTAACCACTGGTTACACATCATGTAAAACCACTGGTTATGCATCATGTAAAACCATAGGTTTTTATTGTGTAAAACCAAAAAAAAGAACGTCATACCTCACGGCATAACGCTCTCACTATTAAAGACTTATATACAAAACATTATGGAAAACTTAATGCAGTGCGCATTCTTTTTGCAATGCGGTATATTGTCGGCACTGGCACACCATACAACTCGGAAAGATAGTCCACGATAAACGTTTTTTTGTGCCCCTCCCGTTCCATTCTTGTGTATTCCTCATATACTTTGAGGTACACCACATCCTGCACGTTGACACCGTTTTTAACGACTGTCATTAGTACACTTTCAGCCAGTTTGATAATATCGTAATGCGTCATAATACGGATAGTTTTTCAATGACTTCGACTTGATTCTGCACTCTGTTTATTTCATCAACCGTTACCACTGGTCGGGGTGCTTGCTGCATACCCCTTGCCACGGCTGCCGCCAGCATGTCCTCTCCGAGTTGTTGCTGCGGACTATCTACCACGATGGGCGCACCGCCTCCCAGTTGGTTGAACGCTGACAAGATGGGCGAGAACATAGACGTGGCGGAACTGGTCACTACCGATTCCCCGTTAGACAACTGTGCAGGGATGGAATCACTCGTTGCCGTGCCTGCTCCATACACTGCACCACCACGGGCGAACTTTGCCGATTTTACCGTTTTTATAGCCGTGGCAATGTTAGCTAAGATAGTGGCTACCGTAGTAGCTATTGCACCGATATTCGCAGGGAACGGAACGCTCTGCGCCTGCTTGATGCCCTCTGCCAGTGCGACACCCGTATTCACCGCAATCTCGCCAAGTGCCAGTATCTTTGATGCCTGCGCCAGTGCCTTGTTTTCCTCACCAAAGGCGGCAGCTACAGCAGACAGACCGCCAAACACCTTTGCAATGCCCTCGGCTTTCGCTTTCTCGATTTGCACCTCCTTATCTGCGAGTGCCCGTTTCTTATCGATATAGTCTTGCTCCAGTTCCAGTCTTCGGGCGTTCCATTCCTCGATGCTCTCGCCCTCCAGTTGGTGGCTCTCGTTCAGTATCGCAAGGCTCTGCTCCATCCGTAGTCGTGCCGCCTCCAGTTCATTCTCTCCTGCGGCTGCAATACGCTGGGCGTAGTCATTCTCGATGGCTTTTAATTGTGCCTGCTGCACGGCTTGGTCGTATTCGGCCTCGACATCCAAACGTCTTTGGTTAAATGCCAACTGTAACGCCAAGAGCATTTCGTTTCGTTTCTCTACGTCCTCAACCTCTTTCTTGATACGCTCCTGCTCGGTTTGTTCCTCCAAATCCAGTTGCGCCAGTGTCAACTCCCTGCGTTTTAGGTTGTTCTCCCCTGCCGCCTCCAGTAATAGTTCAAGACGCTCACGCTCACGCTCGATGTCCTTTGCCGTTTGCTCTGCGGATAGTTCGTCCAGTTCCTTTTGCCGCAGTTGCTCCTGCGCCTTTATCTCTGCCAGTATTGCAGCCCGAGCCGTAGCAGTCAGATTCTTTTCTTTCTCCAGCGATGCCCGTAAGTCCTCAATACGTCTGTCATACTCAACACGTATCTGTTCACGCTCACGGATGCGGCTATCTACTATTAGGGCGATTAGAGCATCCTCCGCAGACCTCACCGCCTGCAATTCCCTCTGTTTCGCCTGCTCGATGGCTTGTGCTTTGTCCGTGGCAGATTTACCAGTGGCGGCATACTGCTTTTGTAGATTATTCTCTGCCGTAGCCACCTGCCCAGCCATGCGGATTGTCTGCGTGTAAAACTGTGTTTGGACTTGGTAATAGGCTGCCTCTTTCTGCGCCAGCATATCATTCGTTTTGGCATCGTTCTGCGCTTGGTCTGCCTTTCGTTTCTCATTCTCGTAGTCTATCTTTGCGTATTCGACCCTGCGTTTCATGATTCCCTTTTCCAGTTCCTCGGCACGTTTCAAGTCGGCAATACGCTTGGCATTGTTTGACCTATCCTCTCCTGCCGCTTTCTTTCGCAGTTTGGCAATCTCCAGTTCGTCCTTTGCGTTCTGCACCTCCATGTCACGCCTCTGCTGCGCCAGTTTTGCGTCAGTATTGGCGATGTCTATGCTCTCACGGATGGCATTATTAATGCCCTTTATCATATTGCCGATAATGGGTAACTTCTCCATCATCGTCATTATCCATCCGACCAGTTTTGCACCATTGTTTACCCAAGACAGAATCGCACCCGTAATCTCTTGGACAACGTTCAGCATTGCCGTGAGCAACCTATTCAACGGGGCAATGATAACCGCCCATTTATTACTGTTTTCTTCACTCGAGCTGATGCCCTTAGACACCAGCATGATTGCGCCAGCAATGGCCGTGAGCGTTGCCACGATAGGATTCGCCAGCAAGCCGAGTAAAGACTTACCGAACGTCACGACACTGTTCTTTGCGATAGTCATAGCAGGGGCGATGCCGTTCTTCGTCACATCAGACACCATCTGCATGCCCTGCACGTATTTACTGTTTGCTCCCAGTGCGTTCTTGATACTGTTCTCATAGTTACCCACGTTTCTGTAAAAACGCTCTGTCTCGCCTTCTGCCGACTTCAACTGTGCCGTAATATCAAGTATCTGCTTTTTCAAGTTCTGCCCGAACTCGCCTTCCCTGCTCTCCTTATCCAGTTGGTCATACGCACGGGTAAGGTTTGACAGTTGCGCACGTAGCTGGGTAAGCGAACCCTCATTCTCTCGCTGCACTTTGATATTGTTCTGTATCTCCTTGTTCAGTACTCGCACGTTCTCTTTGTAAGACGTTATCGATTGGCCGATTGCCGTTACTTGCTCGTAATACTGTCTATCAGTCACGATGCCCAAATCTTTCTGCGCTCGCAATTCTTCTTCGGCTTTGCGCAGTTCATCAATTTTTTCTTTATACTTAGCAATGCCGTTGATGGCATCCTCGTAACGTACCTTAATATCCAAGATTTTCTGTTGCTCTGATGTTGGCATATCATCCCTCCGTTTGAATTATACGTAACATGGTAACATCTGCCGCCATGTCGTTGCTCTGCTTAATCTCCAGTACGGCAAAGAATGCACCATACTGGGCGAGATATACGGGTTTACGCTCATCGAACTGCATCACCTCAATGTCCGTCAATGCTATGCGCTCCGTGATAACCTTTGCTTTCTCCAGTGATGCCCGTAACGGTGACATGGTTTCCGCCAACCTTTCCGACCATCCACTTTCAAACTTAGCCCCTGCCTTGCCGCTCTTGTCATAGACCATAAACACACGGGGCTTGCACGCAGATGATTCCACGTTTCCTGCATCCGTGCGAGTATATACTGGCACATTGTTTCCCTCACTGGCTGCGAATGGGAACGTCAGTACCGTTCTCTCTGCCTCCAGTGTGTCATCATCCAAGAGTAAATCGAACCCGTAATGCTCCGCAGGGTATTCGTTCCTATCATCCTCCTGCCACTGGTATTTGTTCCTTTGCGCCCAGTCGGTGACATGGAAAGCCAGTTCTTTCGGCTTATTCTCGTCTGTCGTGGCTATCAGTCTATCCGACCAGTCAACGGCATTGGCAATATTACCAAACACGTCCGACACTTGCGCAAACGTTACCGTGTCATCACTGGCTATCTGCAAAGGATATGAGCCAGTATAGGCGCACAAAAATTTCACAAAGTCGATAACCTTAATGCTCGGCAGATTGCTCTCGATAGGATAGTACCCGTTCATCGGCACATCACTGCCCACGGCAGACGGTCGCATCCTTACGTATGAGCCACTAAGGAAAGCCGTTGGCGGATTGTCGGCGGCTGGCTCTGCTATCCACTGCGGCTCGCCACCGTAGAAACTAGACTGCTGGTAAAACCTACCGAAACGCAGTTTCTCGCCCTTTTTGACATGGAAAACACCCTCACCAGTGAGCGTTGCGCTAACGATATTCGATGGATAGTCCGCAGCCTTGATTCTCGTCTCGCTGCCAGTGAATCGGATGCCGCAGTAATAACTGTCATAATCATCCTCGCTATGCTCAACACCGAAAGCCGTGTATACGCCTCTCATGTTCCAGTACCCTTGACTGTCAACCGTCCATCCCGTCATGTCATACTGTACCAACGTCTGCATCGTGGCGTGGATGTCCATGTCTGCTGCTGCTATGAGCGTGCCATTCTCCTGCGCGAATAGCAACTGGTCGACGCTGATAAAATTCGGGGTAAACACTCCAAGCGTGCGCTCCGTCTGCGGCTTGCTGGCGAAAGATACGATGGTCGTGTCTTGGTATGTACTGTCGTTTGCCTTATTATCCACCAGTGGCAGACACAACGAATTGATAACCGCCTGCGCACCCTGCGACCAGTTCATCGTCACGTTACACTTTGCAGCTATCAGCCCCAACACGTAAGGCACACGAACAGACGGGTGGATGTTTCCGTTCCTCAGACCACCATTATATGTCCGTTCGATATCATACAGACTGTCGGAACGTGTCCACGGGTAATCTTCCGCCGTAACGTACCACATATCGAGGTCGGCAAAGAACCAGTTTTTATCCGCTATGTCCGCATAATTCTCCACGGCATTAGTACCAGTCCATAAGACGGTATTTATCTCGTCAGTCAATGTGTTTAGCGTTGCATCCGTCTTTGTCAGCCTTGACACGGCATCATATAACCCCCACACGATATTGCACTCTATCGCCCCATCAGACACACGCACCACAGTAAGCCGCCCGTTGTGTATCAGCGTCACACCGTTACGTCTGTATTCAGCCGTGTGGATTCTCCACTGCATGTCCTCGCCAGTGCGGTATGTCACCGCCTGCGCCAGTCCGATGATACGACAATTATTTGCCGTTGTCGGTAGCTTAATCGTTAGCGTGATACTCGACTGAATCTTGGTTATGTCATTCAGCAGATTCGTTTTGATGTCAAGCCACACGTTCGAGGTGTCATCCATATCGGCAAGCACCCCGTTAATATATAACTCCTGCGTCATAGATGCTGCGTTGGAACTTCGGGCAACTGTATATTGCACATAAAATCAGATAACTCGGCTTTCATATCCCGTGTCGTCGTTCCTGCCTGCACATTCACGGACACCCACTGCGGCACACCGTTACTCGTTCCAGTATAAAGGTCGACCAGTGGCGAACTGATGATGTCGAGTAGATACATCCATGTGTCACGGTCAACCAACGGCACGCACACGGGGATAACCTCCTGCCTATTGTGTGACTGGTAACGTACCGCACCACCTTGATAGCCGTATGACTGGTCAAAGGCTATAATATTATTACGCCAAAACTCGCCATCGACTGCGCTTTGATATTTTCCTGCGCCCTCCTTGAAAAGCCAGTAACACCACATTCCCTGCCTATTCAGCCACCGCAGATAATATCCTTCGTTTGCCTCCCTATCTACCGTTATCGTGGCAATAGCTTGATTCCTTGTGCCTGCGGTCAGATGGAACGTAAAATCAAACGTCGTGTCAAACGTGATATTCGACACCGTGCCGTTACTATCATACACGATGACTGTCTGCGCCCCTGCTGCAATACTCGGTGACACATTCCACACGCCCTCGCCAGTGACAGACCGCCCGTTGTTCCCAAACTTAATGCTCGTAGCACCAGTCACGTACACGCCAAACGTCCACGGGTAGTTCGCAAAGTATGTCAGCCTGCGATAACCGTTAAAACGCTCCTGCGCCCCGATTTTCAGTGCCCCCCATACATAGAACACCGTAATCGTAGAAAACGCCACAGTAGTGCCTCCTACGGTCGTAGCAGTAACGCTGATATATATGTTCTTACCCGTTGCCACCTTTTGCGCAGTTGTGGAGTAGGATATATTTCCGAACTCCTTTTCCTTGAATAACGCCTGCACATAGGCACGTATGTCCGCATACGCCTCACCATTAAAGCCGTAGTATGTCACCGCCAGCGTGTCCGTGCCATCACTAACCGTGATGTCCATCTTCTGTGTGTTACTGGCGACCAGCAAACACGGGTTGAAGGCAAACCCCACGGCATCGGGGTATTTCAGCGTCACTCCGCTCGTTGTGTTCTGCCGCATTTACTTCCCTCCTATCTCTGTGTTATTAATCGGTATCATCTCATCCACGTATGCCGACATCATGCCAGTAATACGGTTTTCGATTCTCTCCACGGTTTCGGGTATCACATTTGAGTAAATTGTGTCACGTCCTCCCATCCGATACAACCGTGAGCCACTGCGTGCGATTGTGTGCGCAATAGCAGATGCCATGCTGCGGTCGCTCCTTTCCTGCTCCGTGTATTTATGCGGTCTGTTCGTCTTGTACGGGATGACCGTTGCATGAACTCCCTTGTCTTGCATCCACTGGTAGATGATAGCAGAAAAGCCATAAGGTATTCGCCCACCTCTGCGACCAGTTTCCAGTACTCCGAACGGCATCTGCTGGTCGGACACCAGTGCGCCACCGTCTGCGGCCATCACCACCCGTAACGACTTGATGGTTCTGCCACTGGCCACGGCATTCTGCGCCCTCATATTCGCAATGATACGCTCACGCAGCCGCTCCAGTTCCTCGGCAATGATTGTCTTTGCTTGTGCTGGGTCTAACATTGCGGCAACTCCCTTAACTGTATGTCAAGCATGACACCCGTCACGATGCTCGTCAGTTGCTCATAGATAACACTGAACCCCACCGCCTCGCTCACTGGCTCAAAATAACCGCTATTGTTAAGCGCACGCAGAAACACAAATGCCGCATCTTTCATGCGGTTGTACACCTTTGCGTTATCCTCTCCCGTGGCATCCTTTGGCACTTTATCCACAAAGGCCACTGCACCGTTCTCCACATCATACCGCCTGCCGTTCCTCACCTCCATTGTGCCGCTCACTGGTAATATGTTCACCACCGCAGGCAACGGGGATTTGCTCACGATACGGCTGGCATCAAACCAGTCGGCAAAGATATACGTGAACTCGGGCAAAGCGTCAGCGCATACCGCTCTTACTTTTTCTTCGATACTCATCGTTGATAACCTCCTGCAATCTCTTTTGATATTGTATTCTCTTAACGTCCATGTCCATGCACTTATATACACGCATCCACGGCACGTCCTTTACGTCCTCTTGGTCTTGGTAACCCATCCGCAGGGCATACCAGTCAAGCATACCGAACAGTCCGAACCGCAGCCGCTCGATGCCTGCCCGTTTCTCCGTGTCCGTAGGCTTTGCACTGGCGTTGTCGAATATCTTATTAATTCGCTCAACCTCTCCCGTTACCCAGCCACAGAACATCACCACATCGACCGCCCTTGCCCGTGCCACATCCTTGCGCTCCATCTTCAGCAGGATTTCACATACACGGTAAAAACTGTCATTTGCGTCCTTTAGCGTTGACAGTTCAATCAGCTGCCCGATGGTTATTCCATCTAACGTCTCGGGCGTTTTCACCTTTCCCACACTGTACGGGCGAGAGTATTTTCCCATCTGAAAATCGGTGTGTATTGCCACACGCAGCCAGTAATCGAAAGTCGTATTAATGTTCATGTCAGATACCCTTTTGTCGTTCCCGTTCTCCGTATGTTCAACTTAGCCAGTGCCGCATATCTGATGGCGTCAATGCCGTGGTCGTTACCATCCTCGGGGATGTTCGTACTCTTTCCGTCACGGTCTTTCCTCCACTGGTACGCCTTTAGGTTGTCAATTATCCCCCTGCTGCGCCTTGTCACGTGCAGGCGGTATCTCCGCAGTATATCCAAACCCACAACGACACTGTCTTTCCCCTTGTCAGCACCTACCACCCACAGACCAAGGTTGCGCAACTCTTGGATGCTCTTAGGCTCGGCACTGTCAGCCACGATAAGGTCATGCCGCCCCAGTCCCTGCGCCTTGCACTCATCCGCAATGTCGGGGTTTGTCATCCCCGTGGTGTATATCCTTTCATCAATGTATAAGTCACCGTGTGCGAGTGCCAGTTCCTCCAGTGCCGTGGGGTCGTTCGTAAAACCAAAGTCCAAACCGTAAACGGTCATCTTCCGCTCTGCTGGTGTCGGCATCACATCCACGATGTCCCAGTTCGTAAGCACCAAACCAGTTATTTTCCCCGTCAACCCACGGGCATACACTTTCCACAGTTCGGGGTCGCTGATGCCCTCTATACGGTCGTGTTCCTCCTTAGACAGAAACGGGTTGCCACGATGGTCGCTGATAATCAGTTTCACACCATCACGCCCTATCACTTCATCATGTGCCCAAAACCTTGCAGACGGGTTGTAATCGATATACACCTTTTTACGGGTACGGATAGCCAGTTGCCAGTATATCTGATACGTTATACCGTTCGCCTCATTCACGAACAGATAATCACGTTTTCCGCTCTTGGCATCCTGCTCGTTCTCATAACTTTTGAACTCTATCAGTGAACCATTAAAACACTTTATAAACGAGCCGCTCTCGTTCACCACAAAGCACTGTCGCAGCCAGCTATTACCGTTGATGATGGTCTTTGCATCACGTAACGCACCCACTTTCAAGTTCGGCAAGTCTTGACCGCACACTGTAATGATTGCGCCATTCTCGGACATCGCATGGAAGAATAACACCTGCATGATGGTGTATGTCTTACCGCTTGACGTGCCGCCTTGGTTCACGAACGTGCGGTAATCTTCATCTATATTCGCCCTAAACAGTGGGGCAATCACTTTATACGCCATCATAGTTATTTTATCCGAATTTCCCGTCTGTTGTGTTATATTATCTTTTGTGGGTACTTTATTACTCAAACCATTTTAACGGCTTAAAACGCACGTAAATGCGTTTAGTCTGCATCTACCTCGCTTTCGCTACTCACTGGCTCGATGCCCGTTTCCACAAATCCTATCTGAATACTGGTGTCGAGTGCGCCAGTCAGTTTCGTTTCGTCCACTGGCTTTTCGCCTATGATGTCACGTATTGCATTAAAGGCAGACACGTCGCCCTTGTTTGCTTTGTTAAACAACGCCACCACTGGCTGCATCTTCCTCGTCATTAAGTCCTCGGGGATTCCCAGTTGTTTCATCAGTTTCCGTGTGTCGGGGTTCACTCCCAACTCGCCGAACAGCTCCACCAGTTCACGCAGTGTTTTCTTCTTTCTGCGTGCCTCTCCCGATGCGATTCCGCCTTTCTTGGCTTCATCTTGGCTTAACTTATACTCCGATGGTCTTAAATTCTGCTCGTTTGGCATTATCTTTTCTCCTGCATTTCAATAAGTTTATAAAACTCCTGCCGTGCATCGTTGTTTTCTTTAAAAATACCCGATAGATAAGAAACGGTCATCTGCCCGTTGTTCCTTACCCCTCGCATTGTTTTGCAAAGATGTGTGCCTCGCATAACTATTGCCATGCCCTGCACCTTTCCTTTTAACGCATCGTTAAGCATGTCAACAATATCCCTTGCCAATCGCTCTTGCAGTTGCAGACGTGCAGAACAGTAACCGACTATTCGTGCTACTTTGCTGATGCCGAGTATTTTTCCGTTTGGGTCGGGGATATATGCAAAATAGTATTTACCAAAAAACGGCAGCATGTGATGCTCACACATAGAGTAATAATCGCCCGTATCGAAAACAATATCAGTGGTGTGCATATCATTATCGAACGTGGTTATCTTTGGCTTTTGTTCGGGGTTATAACCACGAAATATCTCCTTCCACATCTTTACGATACGCTTTGGCGTTTCCATTAACCCCTCACGGTCGGGATTTTCCCCGATAGCCAAAAGATAGTCACGTATTATCTTTTCCTTTTCCATTTTCACCTCACATTAATTATTTTCTGCGTCTGTAACGATAACCGCCATTTTGGATGTTCCTCGATATATTGAACGCATTTATTTATTATCTCTTTGTTCTTTTCATCGTTTCCTGTGTCGCATGGTTGCAGGTAATAGTAATCCGCCTTTATATCGTAGTCGCTCGGTGCATCGCCGTTAAATACTACCTTTAGTTCGTTGCACTCTGATACCCTCACCGTTCCGTTATGTACGTAATCAGATTTAGGACTTACGGTTAACCAATCAACATTAAACGGTGCTTTGTGCGTGCCGTTGCTCTCCATCGCTACGTAATACCCGTTTCTGTGTAATAGGTCGATTAATAACGTGCAATCTTGTATTGTGGGCTCGCCTCCCGTTATTACCACCATGTGGCAATTGATATTTAAGGAGCATACTGCGTCCACAATTTCATCCTCACGCATTTCTTTAAAAATTAGGAAATCCGTATCACAAAACGGACATTTGAGGTTACATCCCGATAAACGGATAAATACCGCTGCCCTGCCCGTGTGTCTTCCCTCCCCTTGCAAGGAGTAAAATATCTCATTAATCTTCATCACGTTCAAATATTGCTATATTACCCTCACTTTCTTGTACGGATGCTTTGTAGCATTCAGGAATCTGCTCCACGACCCAGCGTGCAATATTCTCAGCTGTCGGGTTAAATGGCAGTAACTCGTTAATATAGCCGTGGTCAAGATACCCGTGTATCTTTTCCTTGATGTGTTTAAAATCCACAACCATTCCATCGGCATTTAGTTTCTTTGCCTTGCAATGTACGACCACAATCCAGTTATGGCCGTGTATATTTGCGCACTTGCTTTCGTATGAAAGTTTTAGGTTGTGCGCCCCTGCAATCTCCATTCTTTTTGATACGTAATACATAAGCGTTACAAATAAATTTCTGCGTATTTAGAAAACTTTACCCACTCGCTAAAGTTGTGCAATGCACTTTCCGAACTCTTTAACCTTGCATTTTCTTGTTTTACTTGCTTCATTTCTCCGTTTGGCATAAACTTGTACAAATAACCTCCCATGTTACCCGACACCCATGCCTTACTATCTACTGAATCAAACTTAAACCGATGCAACTCTTTTATTCGTGTAAAACCTAACCCGTGAATTTTGCAGTTGTTATCGTGTGCGGTTTTAATAAACCACGGGATTATTTTTTCGTAATCTTTCCACTTAAACTCTTTAATAACAATACCGCCCAATGCTACATAAGGGTAATTTTTGCACATTTCCACAAAGTAGTCTGTACTTCGGTTTTTGTGCCAAACTGGTATTGGCTTTAATTTTGTTTTATCTTCAAGTATTTGGCGCAACTTTTCAACGTAAGATAACGATGTAATACTATCAATATCCATTTCAAAAAAATGCTTTATGTTATGTTTTAACACAAAGTCCGCATATTGCTTTGTATAGTCCTCCCAATTAGTAACTACTCCTTTTTGTAGAAACGTAAATGCACCACTATCAAGAATAAAGTTCTCGCACGTTTGCAGCAACCTTGGAAAATGCACGTTTTTTCGCGCATACCAGTAACTCTCAAGAATATTTATTCCTTTCCACGTTACCGCTTTTGTGCCGTTTTTAACTGGGTGTTCACCTGCTAAATACAACTTCATTGCTTTATCTTTTGTCCCCCCCCCTCCTGCAAGGTAAACAATCATTTTACTTTCACGCCAACGAACGCTCGCACCGCTTCTTCGATGCTCGCCTGGATTTCTTCTTTTGCGCCTAACATATCCGCAGGGATTTCCACAATAATTTTCTCTCCTTTATCGTTTCCTTCTCTATCGCCTAAAGAGTTAAAGAAATCATTAGGATTGATAATTGTTTCGGGTATCACTCCCCATTCTTCCGTATCAATATCAAAATCTTCTGCTACGGCATTCAGTTCCTCCGTATCCCATTCCAAATCGACCTTAACCGTGGCATTGTCCGCCAGTGCCATCTCCCGTCCTTTCTTGGTGTCCAAGTCCACATCGGTACGTTTAACGGCAACCAGTTTCGTACCGTCCGTCTCCACGATGATAACGTCATCCATGCCCAGTGCCTCCGCATTCTTGTGCGTCTTGTTACCAGCAATGATACGGTTGTTTTTATCCAACAACAATGAACGACCAGCACCGAACTCACGCAGGGATTTCTCGATTAACTCCTGCCCTCGCTCCGTACCCTTGTTCAGATTCCTATCGTCTTGGATAAGGTCTTTCAGTTTTGCTTTCTTGATTTCTTCCATAGTGTTATTTTCGTTAAATTTGCCGCCTGCTGCGTTTTCTTTCCGCTTGTGTGTACTTTATAAGGCGTGTACCTTTCCTCCCGTCTGTGTGAACCTATCGCACGCCATTTCGGACAGTAACACGCAACGGTCATTCACGTAAGGACATTCCGCCATCGTCGGCTCGCCTTTGATAGATAGAGTATGGAAACGCAGGACTGGCACTGCGTACTGACATTCTCCGCAGTGGTGTACCTCCGTTGCCGTTCGTTTCTTTGCCATCCATAATCTCCAATAGATTGATTTTAAACGTTTTCGGTACAAAGATACGGAATTTCTTTATATCCGCAATACTTTTTCGTTTATTTTTCCAAAAAAAAAGAGCCGACCACGTATCACTACGCAATCGGCTCGCATACACTACACTACACAAACAACTATCGCCATTTGTTATTTCTTTTTAGTGAATACTATCTGAACTTGAAACACCAGCCATTGAGCGACGATATAATATGCGGATTCATTACAGAATTTATCTGAGCGTTTAATAAAGAACGCTGGTGTCAACATGAATGTCCAATCATTAAAGATTTCCGACACCGTAATGTGTAAAGAAATGTAATGTTTCATATTTTCTTTGCTTTCATCTTAATCCATCGTATTCAGAATGCTGTCTTGCACCTCCCACATCATCTGCCTCATGCGTTGTTGACAGTAGCGGCAGTTTCCTTTGTGAGTATAGTGCGCTCCATATCCATTTGAATATTTTATATACTCACATGAATCAATAAGCACAACTTGTTTCCCATCGCTTGTAGTGTGGTCTGTTGGTATATAATTACATCCCACAATCATTAATGCTGCAAGTGCCAGTAATACTATTTTCTTCATTATTGTTTATTTTTCTAAGTATATCAGTAATTCCTTGTCTGTAAATGGAAGCTAGGCTTCTTGTCTTAGAGAGTGGCTGTGAGTAGAAGTCTGCCACCATTTCGTCAGGGTCTATACAACGCAATACATCTGCCCTGCCTTTTTCATACTCCATGCGCAAGGCTTCTTTCATATCATTGTCAGTTGGCTTATCATACATAGCCTCCTTTGCTTCTGCTGAAATCATGCGTTGTGGCTTCTGCTCAATCTTCCTCAATTCTTTTTTGCCTTCATCCCATTTATATCCTGCATCTTTTATCTTTTGAAATAAAAGGTTACGTTGTTCTTTGGTGGCTGGGTATAATGGAGAGGAAGTCGTACCCATGTAACCATTTCCATTCTCATTCTCATAAAAAACACCTTCATAAACACGGCAATAATATTCAATGCAATTATCTACATAATCACGACTGTTAATGCCTTTGAATATAAAAATTTGTTCTTTCCCTTCTTGGCCTTTAATAGGCGGAGAGACAAGCACATCACCATCCTTTGCATCTTTGATGGTCCAAAGATGTGCGCTTTTATCTACAGTTCCATATTCTAATGATGTACTTAAACCATTTTGGTCAATCAATTCGTAGCCACAGCCGTTATAGTTGACCTTATAGCATTTGTTTTGCCAAACTATCCACTGCCCATTTTGAAACTTTGGTTCGGCTTTATCAATAGGTTTCTGCTCACCTTGCTTTTCAAGCCAAGCAATAGCTCTTTCGGCTTTCTTTTTATATTCTGAATTATTAAGTGGCTCATTGTTCATATTATATCTTATATCATCAATAATCCACTTCCTTATCTCCTTATCCTCACTTTCTTTGAGTTCGGGGAAGATATATTCTACTATGTTTGAGCTATCTTCTTGTAGGGGATGCTCACTAAATTGCCTTGCTATTTCAAGGGCCTCTTTGTATTTCTTTTCGTAGTCCATGATTATTCGCTTTTTGGTTTTACTCTAATAGGCAGACCAGCCTCAACCCATGCCAGCAATGCCGCATCCCTCATTTCTTGATTCGTGCGCCCTGCCGTTCCCGTGATTGCCTCCAGTTCCGCCTGCGTTATCTTTCTATCCTTACCCTGCCAGCACTTCGTCAACGGCTTGCGCAGGGTAACATGCAGCCCGTAGTGTTCTGCCATCTGTGCGATAAGGATTCCCGTCTGATGATTCCTGCCTACGGCACGCCCAAGACTGGCGCATTTCCGTCTTGTGTCATACGGTGTATAATGCCAGTTACTCTGCACCAGCCATGATGCCTCTACCACCACCGTGGGCGGTGCGTCGCTCTTACTCATAACATCAAAGAAGTCCATCAAGTCAGCGAACCCGAATGTAATCATCCGTAACTCCCTTGTTTCACTGTCAAGCCACGCCACACCGCTCTTGTCGATGTCGGGGTCTATTCCGATATACGTCATCCTCTCATGTCCTCCCCTCTGAAAGTAACCGTCTTTACCATCCCCCGCAAACGTGACACCGTGCGCACTCCGTAACGGGTTGCCATGTTCACCGTGCCGCCAGTGTACGGAAGATTGGTTGTAATAATTAATAATTTACCATCGTTCTCGGCCTTGTACACCAGTTCGGAAAATATGTCCCTGCGGTTGCCATATTCCACAGACGGTGATTCCATGCCCACATCATCGATAACCATTAAATGTTTCACCAGTATCTCGTCAGCACGTTTCCAAAGTTCTGCCGCCTCATACACTGGCACAATCTTACGGCAATAGTGATTAAGTATCAACGGCATCAGCTGCGCACAGATAACCGTCTTGCCAAGTCCGCACATACCTCGGCACAGTAGCCCCTTTCCCTCGTTATCTGTCAGCCAGTCCGCGACCTCATCGTAAGCATCCAGCCAACGGGCACGACTACCAAGAAAGTAGTCGATACCCCGTTTCAACACCTCACGGGCATCAGGAACGTTTATCTGTATACGTTCCGCCCGTTGTCTGTAACCAGTTTCTATCAGATTACCTATTGTCTTCTCAAAATCTATCATCATTCAGCAAATATATTTGGTTCAAACCTCCGCAGCACCTTTTCCGTTGCCGCCTTGTAGAAATCCTTTTTAATCTCAAAGCCATACGCCCTGCGCAGCATATTCCCTGCCGCCAGTAGCGTTGTCCCACTCCCTGCGCACGGGTCGATAACCACATCCCCCTTGTCGGTAAATATCCGTATCAGTTCCTCTAACAGTCGCACGGGCTTCTGTGTCGGGTGTACCTTTGGCGT
>ODAJ014775589.1_pt1 | contig 15785 bp, 9 predicted proteins | sample 1539241 | NCBI WGS metagenome assembly ODAJ01 (sample SAMN02144231, study PRJEB22623) | gut metagenome | biome: sheep rumen | host: Ovis aries | place: New Zealand
ACATACAACCGATATGACGGTACAGCAGGTAGCCCTCGAACTCTGTTTCTCCTCCGCCGGCTATTTCACCAAATGCTATAAGGAATACTTCGGACACCTGCCCAGTGCGCGCTAATATGAAACATTTTTAGGTAGCAATTTTGTTGCAAAATATGTACCGTTTGTTGCATTGAAACATTTGTGGCATATTTTGCAACATTATTTTTTGCGCATGTGTATAAATAGATATACTTTTGCAGCGGAATTTGGAAAGTCCAAGTTCGGCTGTATTGTTTAACTCATAAATCTCATGAAAAACAAAAGATTTCTTTTTGCGTCCTTCTTCGCAATGGTTTTGTCGATTGCTTTTGCCCGGGCTCAAGTGACTGCGACAGGCGTTGTAACAGACGCTGCTACCGGTGAACCCATTATTGGAGCCACGGTATTGGAAGAGGGGACTACTAATGGAACAATCACCGATTTTGACGGTAATTTCTCCCTTACTACGGGGAAGGATGCCATGGTGGTGATTTCGTACGTGGGGTACAAGACCCAACAGTTGTATCCGAAGGCTAATATGCAGGTCAAGTTGTCGGAAGACAGTGAGTTGCTGGACGAGGTGGTGGTAACAGGATATACCACCCAGCGTAAAGCCGACCTGACGGGTGCCGTTACTGCTGTCAGCGGCAAAGATCTGGAAAAGCAGCAGGAGAACAACCCCATGAAGGCCTTGCAAGGCAAGATTCCGGGTTTGAATATCTCTGCCGACGGTAACCCGTCGGGAGCGGCTACAATCCGCATCCGTGGTGTTGGTACCCTGAATGACAACGATCCGCTCTATATCATCGACGGTGTGCCTACCAAATCCGGCATGCACGAACTGAATCCCAATGACATCGAGTCCATCCAGGTGCTCAAAGACGCCGCTTCCGCTTCCATCTATGGTAGCCGTGCTGCGAATGGTGTGATCATCGTAACAACCAAAAAAGGTGCAGAGGGCAAGATCCGTGTTGATCTGGACGCTTCGGTAGCGGTACAGTCTTATGTCAACCGGATGCAGGTGCTCAACTCCGAGCAATACGGCCGTGCACTCTGGCAGGCGTATGTCAACGACGGAGTGTCGGATCCGAACACCAACGTGCTGGGCTATCGTTTCGACTGGGGGCTCAATGCCCAGGGACAGCCGGTTCTTAATAATGTGCTTCTGAACAAATATATGGACAATGCCGGAACGGTGCCGGTCAGCAATACGGACTGGTTCTCCCAGACTACGCGCCCGGGCGTGATACAGAATTATAATATAGCTGTATCCAACGGCGGACAGAAAGGCAGTTCGTTCTTCTCTTTGGGGTACTATAAAAATGAAGGCGTTATCAAGACCTCGGATTTCGATCGCTTCTCGGCGCGTATCAACAGCGACTATAAGATCTTGAAGGACTATGTCACGATAGGTGAGAACTTCACCTTGAGCCGCACCTCCGAAGTAAGCGCCCCCGGAGGATTTGTCAACAGCGTGCTGCAGTACCATCCTCTTTTGCCGGTTTATAAAGCAGACGGCGAGACGTTGGCACAGGCTCCTTCCTCTAGCGGTTTCCCCCAGCGTGAGAATCCGCTTTCTATCCTGGAGCGCAACAAGGACAACCGTTATACCTATTGGCGTATATTCGGAAATGTCTTCGTTAATATCAATCCGGTCAAGGGTTTGAATATCCGTACCACTGCGGGTATTGACTATGCCCAGAAGAAACAGCGTTTCTTTACATACCCCATTGCCGAGGGTGTCGTAGCGAACGACAAGAACGCCGTGGAGGCGAAGCAGGAGCACTGGCTCAAATGGATGTGGAACGCAGTCATCTCCTACAATCTGGAGATCGGCAAGCACCGTGCGGACTTTATGGTTGGTACCGAGTTGAACCGCGAGATAGACGAATGGTTCTCCGGCTATAAGGAAGATTATATCGTCCTCACGCCCGATTATATGTGGCCATCCGCCGGTTCCGGCAAGGCGCAGTCTTATGGTGGCGGTGGCAGCTATTCGCTGATCTCTTTCTTTGGTAAGGCGAACTACAGTTACGATAACCGTTATCTTGTTTCTCTTACCCTCCGTCATGACGGATCGAGCCGTTTCGGCAAACACAACCGTTTTGCCACTTTCCCCTCTGTATCCGCCGGTTGGCGTATCAGCGAGGAGAAATTCATGAGAGAGGCTTCCTGGCTCAACGACCTCAAACTCCGTGCCTCGTGGGGACAGACCGGAAACCAGGATATTTCTCCCACGGCGCGCTATACCATCTATGTATCCAACTACGGTGTGGAGGAAAACGGCGGTCAGAGCTACGGAACGTCGTATGACATAACCGGTTCTAACGGCGGTCATATCCTTCCTTCCGGCTTCAAGCGTGACCAGATCGGCAACGATGATATCAAATGGGAGACTACCACCCAGACCAACGTCGGTTTGGATTTCTCCCTCTTCCGTCAGACGTTTTACGGTTCGTTTGATTGGTTTTACAAGCAGACCAAGGATATTCTCGTGCTTATGGACGGTATCGGAGCCATGGGCGAAGGCAGCGCCCAATGGGTGAATGCCGGTGCAATGGACAATATGGGTGTGGAGCTCTCTTTAGGTTACCGTAACCAGACCAAGAGCGGTTTCAAATATGATATTACAGCCAACCTCTCTCATTACGACAATAAGGTTACCAAACTGCCGGAGACGATTGCAGCCAAAGGAACCTTCGGCGGTAACGGTGTAGAATCGGTGGTAGGTCATGCAATGGGTTCGCAGGTTGGTTATATCGCAGATGGAATCTTCAAGAGTCAGGAAGAGATCGACAACCATGCTTATCAGGAGGGCGCCGGATTAGGGCGTATTCGCTATCGTGATATCAACGGTGACGGCGTGGTCAATGAGTCAGACCAGACATGGATTTATTCGCCGGTACCGGCTATCAATTTCGGTGCCAACTTCTATTTCGAGTACAAGGGATTTGACCTTACCGTCTTCTTCCAGGGAGTAGGAGGCGTGCAGGTGATAACCAAAGACTACAAGGAACAGACAGACCTCTGGGCAGGTGTGAATGTGGCTAATCTCAACAAAGGAACCCGTGTTCTCGAGGCATGGAGTCCTTCTAACCCCGATAGCAATATACCGGCGCTCTCAACCAACAATAACAACAACGAGACGCGCGTAAGCACCTATTTTGTGGAAGACGGTTCGTTCCTCAAACTGCGTAATATCCAGTTGGGCTACAATCTGCCGAAGAGTGCTTGCGATAAGATGAAAATGCAGAACTGGCGTTGGTTCGTTTCGGCACAGAATGTATTCACCATCCATTCGGCTAAGTTCACCGGCGTAGATCCGGAGAACCCGACCTTCGGATATCCTATTCCGCTGACCGTAACATTAGGAACGAAAGTGACGTTCTAATAAATTTGGAAATTTGAAAATTTGAAAATTCGAAGATTATGAGAACATTCAATAAAATAGTACTTGGTACATTGTCCCTTGGTACTTTGCTTTTTACATCTTGCGACAGTTTTCTTGATCAGTCTGTACCTCAGGGAATATTGAGCGGCGAGCAAGTGAATGATCCGCAGTATATAGACAATGTGGTGATCTCCGCCTATGCCATTTTTATGTCGGCGGAAGATGTGAACTCTTCCTTCAGTATGTGGAATTATGATGTGCGTTCGGACGACGCCTACAAAGGTGGTATTGCGGAAAACGACGGCGATGTATTCCACCAGTTGGAGATCAGCCAGGGAATAATGACTACCAACTGGAATATCAATGATATGTGGAAACGCCTGTACAACTGTCTGAGCCGTGTGAATACAGCTATAGACGCCCTCGATGCGATGGATAGCTCTTACGAACTCAAAGAACAGCGTCTTGGGGAGATGAAGTTCCTGCGTGCGTACGGGCATTTTCTCTTGAAAAGACTGTATAAGAATATCCCCTTTGTGATAAAATCGAATATGTCGCAGGAGGATTATAACAACCTTACCAACACGGAGTTCACCAACGATGAGGCTTGGCAGGTGATTGCCAATGATCTGGAGTTCGCTTTCAATGCACTGCCGGTGTTGCAGGCGGACAAGGGGCGTCCCACCCGTGCTGCCGCAGCTGCTCTGCTGGCGAAAGTGTATCTTTATAAAGCTTACCGTCAGGACGATCCTTCCAGCCATACAGTGACTTCTGTCAATAGGGAAGACCTCGGCAAAGTATTGGACTATACGGAAGAGTCGATTTATACCGCAGGCGGCTATGGACTGGAAGCGGATTTTCATAATAACTTCCGTCCGGAACCGGAGTACGAAAACGGTATAGAGAGTATCTGGGCAATGCAGTATTCGGTGAATGACGGAACAAACCTCGGTAACTGCAACTGGTCGTACGGTCTTATGGTTCCGGGTATTGAAGGTGTGACAGACGGCGGCTGTGACTTTTACAAGCCGAGCCAGAACCTCGTCAATGCCTTCCGTACCAATAATGAAGGGCTGCCGTATATAGAGAATTTCAATGACGAAGATTTCAATGCCGCTACCGAGACCGCAGATCCGCGTCTTTGGCTGACAATAGGAATTCCGGGATTCCCTTATATGTTCAACCCCAAATATATCATGTCGCGTACCCACGATTGGAGCCGTTCCAACGGTTTGTATGGTTATCATGTGACTTTGAAACATAATGTCGATCCCGACGGCGGTTATCTGGTGCGTTCCAAACTTTGGTTCGGTTCTCCGATGAACCGTATTGTACTGCGCTATGCGGACGTCCTGCTGATGCGTGCCGAGGCTCTGGCTCAGTTAGGTCAGGACGCTGAAGCGATAGAGATCGTGAACAGGATTCGTAACCGCGCTTCACGCAGCACGGCGATGCTTGCCGGCTATGACACTAACTACGGAGCCAAAATCCGTATCAAGCCCTATTCCGACAATTCCAATGCACTGGCTCGCGTTAAGATGGAGCGCCGTCTGGAGTTGGCGATGGAGAGCGAACGCTTTTTTGATCTCGTGCGCTGGGGGGAGGCTGAACAAGTACTCAACAAGTACTATCGGGAAGAAGCGAACGATTGCCGTATATACTCTTCTGCCCATTTTACCGCCAATAAGAACGAATACCTCCCCATCCCGCATGAGCAGATTTCTGCTTCCAACGGACATTATACACAAAATATAGGAGGCTGGTAAAATCATTTTATCATTTGGTCATTTACCATTTAATTATTTAGAGAGTAAAGTATTATGAAAGCAAAATATATCATTAAGGCTTGTTTGTCCTTACTCCTTGTTCCCGGATTCTTGTTCTTTGCCTCTTGCAGCAAGCAGGATAGCTCTTTTAATGTCTCCGGCGATTGCCTGATAGAGGCGTTGGAGCTGGACAATGAGTTTGTAGGCACTATTGATCATGCCGCCCGCACCGTGGTGGTGGCAGTACCGGAGGTGCATGAGGATCAACTCATGACAATCACCAGACTGGATCTCTCCGCCGGAGCTACAGCCAACTATAAAGCGGGGGACAAAGTGAATCTCAATACCCCTGTTGTATTGCATGTGGTGAACGGCAATGTGTTTCAGGACTATAAACTGACGGTGAAGCATGACGAAGCGCGTATCCTGTCTTTTGTGTTGAATGACGAATATATCGGAATCATTGACCAAGAGGCACACACAATATCCGTTTCTGTACCTGTCGGTACGGATGTGAAGGCACTCGTTCCGAGCGTTAAGACCACAGAGGGGGCGACCCTCACTCCGGCTTCCGGCGTACCGTGCGACTTTACCGATCCTGTGGAGTTCAAGGTGGATTATAACACTGCTTCGGCTACTTATACCGTTACCGTCAAAGAGAAAGCTAATCCGGTAGTGCTCTATCTGGGGCTTGCCGAAACCGTTGCGCAACTCAACCCGGAAGAGCAGGAGGCGGTAACATGGCTCTTGAGTAATGTAGAGAACTCCGACTATGCCTCTTTCGCTGCTTTTGCTGCCGGTCGTGTCAAGACGGATGATCTGAAGGTTATCTGGTGGCATTTCCACAAGGACGGCGGACTGGAAGGCAAAACTGCTTTTGAAACCAATGCCCCGGAGGCAGTGGACGTCATGACTTTGGACAGACTCAAAGAATTCTACCATGCCGGAGGTTCGTTCCTGCTCACACGGTATGCGGTCAACTTGCCGTATTATCTGGGTGAAGCAGAGTGTTTCCCAAATAACTGCTGGGGACAGAAAGAAGCAGAAGCGGAGACCGTCGGCGGTCCGTGGGAGTTTGCTATCACCGGCCATACGGATCATGCACTGTGGCAGAATCTGCTCATGAACACTGACGCACCGGACCATGTCTATACCTGTGACGCAGGCTATCGGATTACCAACTCCACGGCACAATACCATATTGGTTCTGACTGGGGAGGATATGCCGATCGCAATGTCTTCCATGAGAAGACCGGTGCCGTGGATATCGCCGGAGGAGCAGACGCCGTAGTGGCATGGGAGTACCCGCGCACCTCGGAGCACGGAGCAATCATCTGTATCGGTTCCGGTTGCTACGACTGGTATTCCGTTGCAGGGGCTGACGGTACGGAATACTACCACGCAAACGTAGCCAAGATAACAGAAAACGCATTTAATTATCTAAAGGGGAAGTAAAGACCGCTCCTTTAAAAGAGTAAAGACAAAAGACTAAAAATGAAACGTAATATGAAAGCAATAAATTTCGTTAAGGCATATTGCTCCTTATTCCTTATTCCTTGCTCCTTATTCCTTTCGTCTTGCCGGGAGAACATTCCGCAGGAGCAAAAAGACTGGGATATTTCTACCGCGTACTTTGACGCCTCGGACGAGGGAACGAGTACAACCTATTACAAGCCTTCGGTAGGTTCGGTAGGCGACCCTCTTCCGTTTTATGATCCGGTAGAGCAGGAGTTCAAGATCCTTTATCTCCACAATTACGAGCAGAACCTGGAGCAAACCTTCCACCCATTGTGGGGGCTGCGCACCAAGGATGCAGCTACTTATTCTCCTATGGGAGAAGTTCTTCCCTTCGGCATGGCAGGAGAACAGGACGCTGCCCTCGGTACAGGCTGTATCATTTATGACGAAAGCGAGAAACTGTATTATATCTATTACACCGGCGAGCGCTATAAACCGGCAGCCGACGAAGACCGTCAGGTGGTCATGAGAGCCACCAGTCCTGATTTCAAGACCTGGACCAAAGACCCGCTCTTCCGTCTCCGTGGTGCGGATTATGGTTATAGCACCCTCAATTTCCGCGATCCCTATATCTGGCGCATGGACGACGGCTGGCACATGATCGTAGCAACGAAACCGATGCCTGCCGGTTCGCGTTCGGAGGAGAAAGACGGTTGTTTCGCCGAGTTTACATCTGCCGATCTCAAGACATGGACGCATAAAGGCAAGTTCTCCAAGATGATCTGGGATCGCTTCCTGGAGTGTCCGAATGTCTTTAAGATGGGCGATTGGTGGTATCTTACCTACAGTGATATGTCCGCTTTCGAGCGCCGGGTCCACTACCTCAAAGGACGCACGATAGACGAGCTTAAAGCGGCTACCAATCCTAACTGGCCGGACTCTAAAGAAGGGGCGCTCGACTGCCGTGCATTCTATGCAGGGAACACTGCTTCCAACGGCACTGACCGTTATATGTGGGGATGGTGCCCGGAGCGTCGCAATAAAGACAATACCGACATATCTGCCGATGCCGAACCCAAATGGGGAGGCTCTCTCGTAGCCCACAAACTGGTTCAACGGGAGGACGGTACACTCTATCTCGCCGAAGTGCCTGCTATCCGCGAGAAATACAATGTTGCTAAAGAAGTCAAAGTGGTGAAGAAATGGGGCGAAGAGGAAGGCAATCTGACTATCGGGGAAGGCATTTATACAATGAACGCCTATAGTTCTGTGATGTTCAGCACCCTCGGCTACCACAACCACCTCTCTATGACCGTTACCACAACAGACAAAACCGGCCGTTTCGGTATCTCCTTTGTCCGTGGCGACCGTCAAGAAGGCGACAAGACCTACGAGAAATACTATTCTATCATGGTTTGCCCGGATGGCGACAAGCATTTCATCCGCTTCGAGGAAGAGCAGGGCAAATGGGAACTCAAGGGCGGCGGAAGTTATGCCTTCACCACACCAGAGGACAATACCTATAAGATCGATATCTATACCGATAATTCTGTTCTCGTAATGTATATCAACGATATCGTGGCATATACTCAGCGTATATATGGCATCCAGCGCAACTGCTGGTCTGTCAACTGCTACGAAGGCGCAATGACCGTCAAAGATATCCAACTCAAACAATACTAACCACTTAATCTTTAATCATTATGAGAAAAATCTCTTTATTGATGCTATTCGCTTTGGCGTTCTTGTTCAACGCGAATGCAACCAACCTGTTTACAGGTGACCATGCTATTACATGGAAAACTCCGCTGGACTTGGAAGCAGAGAAGTTCGCCGATGCCAAAGCCGGTGACAAGATTGTAATGACCTACACCGGTGCTACGGATGGTGTCGAGTTCAAAGTTATTGGCGTATGGCAACATATTGCAGGCTCGTGTTCCAAAGGGATTAGCGGCGACGGTTCGATGGAGCAGTTCCTTACCCCGAAAGCCGTTGCGGATATCCAAGCACATGGTCTTCAAATCATTGGGGAAAATTTCCACTGCACCTCTGTGGACCTCGTGGACGGTAAAGCAGAGCTCAAAGAGGAAACTACCATTTGGACAGGCTATTTCTGGGCGGACAATTGGAGTACCATGGAGCTTTACCTCGACGGCGAAGCAATCGATTGGAGTCAATACAAAGAGATGGTTATTTACCATGAAGCACACCGCTCGGATTTCGTAGTAAATATCTTAAGCCAGTTTGACAAAGAAGGAGCAAAAGTGCCGGAAGGAGCCATCGCCAAATACAATGACAAGATCGTGGTTGATCTGCGCCAAGTGGATATGAATGCAGTCATCGCTGCGGCTGAGGAAGGGCAGAGAAATACACTGAAATTCCAATTCAACAAAGAGCAGGGCTTGGCATTTAATGTCACTGATATTACTTTGGTCAAAGAGACCCGTATTTATAATGGAAACAAGCATGTTTCTTGGAAAGACGGCGGCTTGCAGATTACTGCGGATAAGTTTGCAGGTGCACAGACAGGCAATCTGTTGAAAGTGCATTATGCCAACGCAGCAACCAACATTGAGTTCAAGGCAATGAATACCAGTCATGACAACCTTGCCGGTTCACGCAAGAACGCTTGGATTGAAGGTGAAGGTGTTTATGAAATGTATCTTTCGACACTGGCAGTAGGGGCTGTTAAGGCGTATGGTCTTGAGATTTGCGGCGGTGGCTTTGATGTAACGGAAGTAGAGCTGCTGGAGGGCAGAGCTGCAGAAGCCAAAGACGGTTCAATTTGGACAGGTTACTCATGGGCTGATAATGTATGCAAAACTCTCGAATTGGATATCGAGGGATTCCACCATATAGATTGGTATGACTACAAACAGATGATTGTCTATCACCAAGCAGGCCATACCGATTATGGCGTTAATGTCCGCACCAATTGGGACTCTGAGGGTGTTATTTATGAAACGATTGCCGCTGACAAATCAGCGGACAAGATTGTGATTGATTTGACCAAGGTGGATATACCTGCCATTATTGCGGCTACTAATGCAGACCGTCTGATGATTCAGGGGTGCTCTTCCGGTGAAGCGTTCAACATAACCGATATCGTGCTCGTTATGGAGGAGCCGTACACCCGCACGGTGACCAACGGCAACTATGGTACGATCTGTCTGCCGCGTGCTTCGGCGGTTATCGAGGGCGCCACGATGTATAGCATCGTAGGCGGCAACGCTTCCGAGGGCATCACTATCGAAGAGGTGGCTTCGATGGAGGCCGGCAAACCCTATATCTTTGAGGCTTCGGCTGACCAACTCACCGTCACCATGACCGGTGCTCGCGCTGACGTACAAGCCGCTAACGGCCTGATAGGAAACCTTGGTGGAACGGCTATGGATGTGCCGCAAGATGCTTACGTGCTGAAAAACAACAAACTCTATCTGGTGGATAATACGAGTGTTACTATCGCTCCTAACCGTGCATACATAGACCTCAGCGGCATTACTACGCTCGCGCCGGCTCCCGGAATGAAACGCCGCGTCATTGCCGCCGAGAACCAAGCGACAGGAGTTGACAAAGTTCCAAGTGACCAAGTACAAACTACCAAGGTACTTCTCAACGGTCAGTTGTTTATTCTTCGTGGCGGACAACTCTTTGACGCTACCGGCGCACGTGTTCAATAATGTATAACCTTTAAAAGAATACAGAAATGAAAAAGAATTATATCATTCCGCAAATGGACATAACTTCTGTAAACCATTTGGCAGCCCTTTGCGCCGGTAGTGAAACTACTCTTTCTATCACTATAGGAGGAACAACTTCCGCTTCCGCCATTACGGATGGAGATTAACAAACAACAATAATAACTTTATTAATATTTTACAATTTATGAAGAAGATTTCTCTTATTGCGCTGTTTGCAGCGCTCACAATGAGTCTTTGTGCAGAAGACCTCTGGACTGAGTCCAAACATGTATCATGGGCAGATGGCGGTATTCAGATTAGCGCTGCATCTTTCGCTAACGCTCTGCCCGGTCAAAAGATCGTAGTTACCTACACAGGCGCTTCTGACGGTATCGAGTTCAAAGTAATGAACGCTAATTTCGACCACCTGGCAGGCAGTCGCGAGGCTGCATGGATCAACGGAGACGGCGCATATGAACAGTTCCTTACCGTTTCGGCGGTAGACAGTCTCAAGGCTTACGGTCTGGAGATCATCGGCGCAAACTTCACCTGCACCAAGGTCGAGCTCCTCAACGGCAAAGAGCTCAAAGACGGCTTCACCGTATGGTCCGGTTTCTTCTGGGCTGACGAATGGAGCACCCTCGAACTCTACTGGAACGGCTACGCAGGCGTTGATTTTTCCAAAGCTACCGCCCTCCGCATCTATTCGGAGGCAGGCCGCTCGGACTTTGTGATCAACGTAATGGAAGCATGGGGAGACGAAGGTAAGATTGCTGACCAAAGCGCTATGACCGCAGGTGAGGGCTACATGGAACTCCCGCTGACTGATGACCTCCGTAACCGTCTGGCGAACGCTGGTCACTGGATGATCCAGTTCAACAAAGAGACAGGTGCTGCTTTCAACGTAACCGACATCGTGCTTGTTGGCGATTTCCCAACCGCTATCAGCAATACCGCTGTTGAGAGCAAGGCTGTTAAGTTCTTCGAGAACGGACAACTCGTCATCATCAAAAACGGCGTTAAGTACAACGCCCTCGGCGCACAATTATAATCGTTCCTAGGGCTAAGAACTCTAATCCCCTTACGATACAGGCGGCTGATCACCGCCTGTACTGACAAATCAAAAAATACTATCAATGAAACACTCCGTTCTTACAGTATGTGGCATGCTGCTTCTTGCCGTCGGATGTACGCACCGTACTCCTGCCACACACCCGACCGACGAACCTTTCCGGTCGGTCTATCACCACTCACCTGCTGCCAATTGGATGAATGATCCGAATGGTATGTTCTACGACGAGGCGAACGGCGTATGGCACCTCTACTACCAGCACAATCCCTTTGGTACTACCTGGGGACCGATGCACTGGGGACATGCCACTTCGACCGACCTCCTCACTTGGGAGGAACACCCCATTGTGCTCTATCCGGATAGTCTCGGAACAATCTTCTCCGGCTCCGCAGTGATTGACAAAAACAACACCGCCGGCTTCGGTGAGAATGCCATCGTAGCGATTTATACCCAGTCGGAAAAGATTGGTCAGAACCAATCCATCGCTTATAGCACCGATGGCGGTTATACCTTTACTAAGTACGAAGGCAACCCCGTACTCATGGGCGACATCGCAGATTTCCGGGATCCGAAGGTGACTTGGGATGGCGATCATTGGCTGATGACGCTCGCTTGCCAGCAGGAGATCCGTTTCTATGCTTCGCCGAACCTCAAGGAGTGGACTTATCTCTCGTCCTTTGGCAAAGACCTTGGCGCCCACGGAGGCGTATGGGAGTGCCCGGAGTTGCTGCATATCGGCGACAAATATGTCCTTCTCGTTTCCATCAACCCCGGTGGACCGTTCGGCGGCTCCGCTACCCAGTATTTCATAGGTGATTGGGATGGTAAGGAGTTTAAATGCGAAAATCCTCAATCGAATTGGCTTGACTACGGCAAGGACAATTATTCGACCTTTACTTTCCATAACTCCCCCGAAGGCCGTTTGGTAGCTATCGGCTGGATGAGTAACTGGCAGTATGCAGAGGTGGTACCGACCGTTGCTTTCCGCTCGCAGAACACCGTTGCGCGTGATCTGTTCCTCTTTAAGGATGACGAAGGCGAGTTTCGTCTGGGTTCTGTACCTTCTCCGGAGTCTTTGGCGCTTCGTGGCGAGGAGACCAAATACCTGCCCGATGCCGGGATCGTCGAACTGGAGCTGGACGGCAAACAGGATGCGCTCATCACGCTCTCCAACGACAAAGGGGAGAAAGTGGTCATGAACCTGGATGTGCACCGACGTACCTTCTCCATGGATCGTACCACTTCGGGTGATTGCTCTTTCTCCCATGATTTTGCAGCACGTACGGTGGCGCCGCTCTTCATCAAACGTGATACATACAAAGTCCTCCTCTTTATCGACCATTGCTCCATCGAGGCGTTTGATGCCGAAGGCGCTTGGTCGATGACCAACCTCGTCTTCCCCTCCGAGCCCTACAACCATTTGGACGTACAAGGCGGCGAAGCGAAAATCTACAATGTAAAAATCTAAATTGTTAAATGTCTAAATAAATGAACAAATGGAAAATGACAAAATGGTAAATAAATGGGCCCTTTTGCCCGTGATGCTGTGCTTCTTCACCATGGGCTTTGTGGACCTCGTGGGTATTGCTTCCAATTATGTGCAGCAAGACCTCGGTCTGACGCATGCGCAAGCGAATATCATGCCCTCGCTCGTCTTCTTCTGGTTCCTCATCTTCTCCGTGCCGACGGGCATGCTGATGAACAAGATAGGGCGCAAGAAAACAGTGCTGCTGTCTATTGTCGTGACGGTGCTTTCTCTGTTGCTGCCGCTCTGCGGCGAGAGCTACGGCCTCATGCTCTGCGCTTTCTCGCTCCTCGGTATAGGTAACGCGCTGATGCAGACTTCGCTTAATCCGCTGGTGTCGAATATCGTAACAGGTAATCTCTCCTCGACGCTGACCTTTGGTCAGTTCGTCAAGGCGATCGCCTCTTTCCTCGCACCGTATATCGCCATGTGGGGCGCTACGGCGGCTATCCCGAACATGGGCTTGGGGTGGAAAGTGCTCTTCCCTATCTATGCCATCATCGGTATCGTGGCTGTCCTTGCGCTGGCGTTCACATCCATCCATGAGGAACCGGTAGCGAAAGGTTCGTCTTTCGCGCAGTGTTTCAAACTGCTTGGCAACCCGTTCATCCTCCTCTGTTTCTTAGGCATCATGTGCCATGTGGGTATCGATGTCGGTACCAACACTACGGCGCCGAAGATCCTCATGGAGCGTTTGGGTATGGACTTGGCGGCTGCCGGATTTGCCACCTCGCTGTACTTCATCTTCCGTACTATCGGTTGCCTCTCCGGCTCGGCTATACTGCGGCTCATCCCGGAGAAAGTGTTCTTTGCGATCTCTGTCTGCATGATTGTTGCTGCAATGATTCTCTTGGCGGTAGGGGACGCCCAATGGGCGCTCTATACCGGTATCGCCCTCGTGGGATTTGGTAACTCCAATATCTTCTCTATCTGCTTTGCGCAGGCGCTCAACCATGACCCCGAGCACAAAAACGAAATCTCCGGTCTGATGATCATGGGACTGTTCGGAGGTACCATCTTCCCGCTTTGCATGGGCGTTATGTCCGATATCATGGGCTCTCTCGGCGCTGTCCTCGTTATGTCCCTCGGTGCCGCCTACCTCGTGGGCTTCTGCTTAAAAATGGCTAAATGACAAAATAAATGACCCAATGGTAAATGAACAAATGAAAAAATACGTTATTGGTATCGGCGAGGCGCTCTTTGACTGCCTCCCGGAAGGACGCAAACTCGGTGGCGCGCCCGCTAACTTCGCTTATCATGTCTCGCAGTTCGGACTCAACGGATGTGCTATCTCCGCTATCGGCGCTGACGAACTTGGTGACGAGATAGTAGATACCTTCGAGAAAGTGCACCTCAATCATATCTTACCCGTCGTAGAACAACCTACCGGCACGGTCAAGGTCACCCTCGACGACAAAGGTGTACCGCAATACGAGATCTGTCTCGGCGTAGCCTGGGATAACATCCCCCTCACCAACAACATGTTAGAGGTCGCGCATCAGGCGCAGGCGGCGTGCTTTGGTTCACTCGCGCAGCGTTCTCAAACCAGCCGGGAGACCATCCAGGCGATTCTTGACGCTATGCCGGAGGATGCACTCAAGGTCTTTGACATTAACCTCCGTCAGTCCTGGTACACCGCCGAAGTGATCGCGGAATCCCTTCAGCGGGCGAATGTGCTCAAGATCAATGACGAGGAACTCGATGTCGTAGCGACCATGCTTCTCGGCGAACCTACCGTTCCCGGCAAACTCATCGCCGAGGACCCTGAGAAGACCCGCCGCATCTGCCGCGAACTCATCGCGCGTTACGAGCTGGATATGCTCATCCTCACCTGTGGCGCCATCGGCTCTTATGTCTTCACGGCTTCCAAAGAGAGTTATGTAGCTACGCCCAAAGTGCAAGTAGCCGACACCGTCGGTGCCGGAGATAGCTTCACTGCTACTTTCGTAGCCCAGCTCCTCCTCGGCAAGACCATCCGCGAGGCGCATGAGAAAGCCGTAGCCGTCTCTGCCTACGTCTGCACCCAGCGCGGCGCCATGCCTCTCCTCCCTGCGGAACTCAAGGCATAACCCCAATCCCTAACACCATTCAGGCTCACTATTAAGTGAGCCTTTTTTATTTTTCCCCCACCTTAACCCCCCAATCATTATGACCAAAAAAAAGAAGTCTTCTGTCTCTTAGAAAGCACGGCAGAACGCCGTGCGCGACGTAACCGGGACATCAAAGCTCTCTTCCTGCATCTGACAGCGGAAGAGGGCTTTTCGTTTATGGACGCCTACGAAGCGGTAGGGTATCAATTCTACCTCTCTGCCGAGCAAATCCGACAAATAATTGCACGGCGTTATTAAAAGTGGTGAAAACCACCACAATACTACCGCAAAAAAGTAGTAATTTTGTCGTCGGAATTGAAAATCGTACATGGTAAATGACTAAATCGTAAATGATTAAATGATATGGCGAACAGACAAGAAATCGTATGCTCCTATATTCGGGAGAATTATGTGGAATCCGACCGGCTGAGGCATGATGTGGTCTCCAACAAAGTGCAGATCCGCCGGGCGGACAACCTCTGGACCGATATCACGACGGCGGACGTGAACGATATCGTGTGCGACTGCTCGGCGGAGAGCGGGCTGCAGATCACGGCGCGGGAGGTGCTGGCGGTGCTGCAGTCCCACCGCATCCCCGATGTGCACCCGTTGCGCGAGTATGTGCTCTCCTGCCGGCCGTACACCACCGACCAGCCCGACTGGATAGCATGGCTGGCGGAGCAGGTGAAGGTAGTCGGCGGCGAGGCGGAGCAGAAGCTGTGGGTGGACACCTTCCGCAAGTGGTTCGTGGCGATGGTGGCGGGGTGGCTGAGTGACGAGGCGGT
>ODAJ012093599.1_pt1 | contig 15783 bp, 19 predicted proteins | sample 1539241 | NCBI WGS metagenome assembly ODAJ01 (sample SAMN02144231, study PRJEB22623) | gut metagenome | biome: sheep rumen | host: Ovis aries | place: New Zealand
ACGTAACGATAATATACTCAGTAGGGTTCTAGGGGAGATATCAGGACAATAAATTATTTTATAAAATATAAAATTTGATACAACAATAAATTATAGATAGATGAGTTATGCTTAAATAATGTCTACTCCTTTATGCTCATCTATCTATATCAACATTGAGTTTAAGAACAAACTAATAAATTATTATTTTATAAAATACAAAATTATATAGAACAATAAATTATAGATAGGGAGGTAATGCTATGAACATTATGGACTTAGAATTAAATAACCATGAGTATGCTAGAACTTATAAAGGCACAACTGAAACAATAGAAGAAGCATATGATGCGGTTAAAAAAATAACAGATCAATTATATTGGTCTATAGATGATAATTTAGATATTTACATTGGTGTTAGAGATAAGATTCTAGCAAAGAGAGATGGATGTAAGTTCTTTTATTATGTAAAAATAATATTTTAGGAAGGAGGCTGAATATGGAAAAAGGCATTGGTGTTTCAACACACACAAAAACTATTAGACAAAACGGTGTTATATATCGCTATGTCTATGTACTCAAAAAGGTCGTTTTAAGCAACGAAATTGACGCGGATGAGTTAAGATCTTATGACTATGTAAGAAACGGCTCTAAAGGGCTTTATTGCTTCAAATTTGACCATAAAACAAAACATCTCGATAAAAAGATTTACGATTTAAGAAATCATAAGCGTGGACGCCCGGTTGGAAGCAAGGATAGCTACCAAAGATCACGCAGATTAAAATCAGAAATGGTAGGTGCATAAAATGATTTCAAAAAAGGAATATGTTGTTAATTGGATAAACTCAAATCATAAATTTGTAACATATTATGATGATGGCTACGAACAGCTACATCAATCTCAATCATTTGGGTTTACAGAATTTAGCAATGATATTGATAAAATAAATTGTGAATTAACTTGTGATTTATTTTATACAAACGAAAATGGTAGTATTACAAATATACCAAGAAAAATGAGGCCAAAATTTTGTGGTAGAGAATTAATTATTTATAATGAAGATGGCACCATAAAATTTGATGAATGGGTATATATTGATACAAACAAACACAATCATAACATTTATGATATAAATGGTTATGAATTAACATTTGGAGGATAGAATCATGAAATTTAAAATTATTTGCAGAGAAAATTGGCAAGATGTTGAAGCTGTTGTTGAAGTAGAAGATTACATACAATTAGCAGAAGTAATTCATTCTGTTAGAGATGCAATCAAACTTGGAACATGTGATATTGAAGATCAACAAAGAGAACCAAGTAAAAATGTTAAGAAGGCAATGGAACCTAAAGCGGTGAAACCAGCAACAGACAAACAAAAAGCTTTAATTAAGAGAAACTCAAAGAAATGCAACATTGATCAAATTGATTTTGATGCATTAACACAAGATGAAGCAAGTGCAATAATTGACGCTATTTTCGAAAAAACGGAATAGTTTAGAAAAAATGTCGGAACTAATAAATTAGGTAAGACATTCATGTTATTGCCTTCATGATTCACCTCAGACCCCCATTATCCCGGGATGGTATTGGGGGTCACTAGAGGAGGATATTATGACATTAGATAAATATTATGAACTATTAGATCTATTAGATGATCTAAAGGTAGAGCGAGTTGATTCAACAACTCCTAATAAATTATTAACGCCTGTTACCAAGTTTGGTTTAAATGAAAAAGGCGTGGAAAAATTTAATAAGCTTTATTTATTTTTAAAAGATAATAATGTGAAACCTATGATTATGACAAAATCCCATGGTATTTCCTTAAAAAATACAGGGGCTTGTTATAATATTTCAAGAACTGCCACATGTATTGAAATAACAATATGTGCTGGTGGTTATGGTAGAGTACAATTAAGAGGCGGAAAAGAATTAGAAGAAGCTCATAAAAAAGAAATAAGTGGAAGACAAGCATTCACAAGATTCAAAAATATTTTAAAACTAAATAATATTGATCTTGAAAAATACGCAATTGATAATGGTAAAGAAATTAAAGAAGAAATAGAAAAGCCATATATTTGCTTAGAAGATGCCATTCCAGGATTTATTTTTAAACGAGCACATCATATTGATTTTCATAACTCATACCCAGCTGGGTTGTGCAATACACATCCAGAATTTAGAGGTATTATTTCTTATTTGTATGACAAACGTAAAGAAAATGATATTTATAAAGCCATATTAAATTATTCAATTGGTTTTATGCAATCTGTAGGTGGATGTGGCGCAAGATGGGCACATCTTTCAAGAGATGCAATTAAAGATAATAATGATAGAATTAGAGATATTGCTGACAGATTAAGAGCAGCTGGTAATCATATTTTGTCATTTAACACAGATGGTATTTGGTATATTGGAAATATATATCATGGTGAAGGTGAAGGTTCTGGCTTAGGACAATGGGAAAATGATCATGTAAATTGTCAATGGCGTTGTAAATCAGCCGGAGCTTATGAATTTATAGAGAATAATAAATATACTCCTGTAGTTCGTGGTTATACTAATCTTGATAAAAAGAAAAGTAGAGACCAATGGAGTTGGGGTGATATTTTCAAAGAAGAAGCATCACCAATAACTTTTAGATTTGATGAATCAAAGGGGGTTATTTATGGCAAGGAAGAATAATCGTAATAAACAAAGTCGTGAGCAAGTAGAAAAAATGTATAAGCGTTACGTTTCTAAGTTTAAAGCTGGTGAAGCACATTTAGATGCTGGAGACTTTGCAGAAGAATTACGTAAACGTAGAAAATATAAATCACACGATATTGTCATGGATATTGTCCGTGATACTAAATATGACATTTCAGCTAAACAAGCTAGAGAATTAAGAAAAGCCATGGAAAGATATAATTCTATGGTAGATGAATCAGAAAGAATTAAAGCTCCAAGTATTAGAGATATTCGTAAAGGCAAACTTCCCGATGAATTTAAAAGCGCTATTAGCCAAAGATACCATGCATTAGTACAATCAGGTTATTCAACTGATGCAGCTAGTGATGTTATTTCTCAAGAATACTTTGGTAGTCCAGAATAATGAATAGAATACATCGTAGAATGTTAGAAAAGGCTGAAAGAAGGCGCTTATATCAAAGTAAAGAATGGTATACAATACGTTCTTTATTGGGGAATACATGGGCCTTTTTCTACATATTACTAGGTGCTCGTGAAAGAGGTAAGTCATATTCAGTTATGAAATATTGTCTTACTCAATGGAAAAAGTATAAAAAGCCATTTACTTGGATGAAACTTAATGAAGCTTCTACCAAGAAAATGCTTCAAAATAATGCTGCCATGTTTGTTGATCCAGACTTGGTTAGACATTTTGACTTAGAATTAACTGTGAAGGGTAATACTGTATTTGATCACGGTGAGAAGATGGCTACAATGTTAGCATTATCTACAGCTCACAATGATAAAGGTGTTGCCTTATTTGATAACGAAAATAATTTGGGATTTAATATTGTATTGGATGAATTCCAATTAGAAAAATCTCAACGTAGAACATTTGATATATCCTACAATTTAGTTGTACAACTTGAAAACTTAGTGCGTTCTCGTAAAGAAAAGATCCGCATTTTCTTCATAGGTAATACAACTGAAGAAGCTTCAGATATTTTATCAATGTTTAATTTTATCCCACAATCATTTGGGATTTACAAATTGAAAAGTAAACGTGCAGTCATAGATTATATGCCTAACTCAGCTGCATATAACGCTAGACGTAAAGGAACCGTTGGTGACATTTTGGCTGGTAGCACATCCAACTTTACGAATAGTATAGAAACAGACACCACGCATGTTTACAAGGGAAGGTTAAAAACTCCTCAGTATATTATTCAATTTAGTAAGGATCCCGCAGATTGGTTCACAGTGTGGGATGGTTCTGTTGTAGCAAAATACAACAAAGAAAAGAAACCAGCTATAGCTATGCGCCGTTATTTAGATACAATATTTAATCAAGACATTCAGACACAAGTCTTTGCGCAGTATGATGCGCGTTCATTTAGATTTAAGAATCTATTAACGCAAAAGCAATTTGGCTATCAATTAAGCTTGATAAAGCGTCAGTAATGATGCTTTTGATAGATGAGACGCGTTGCCTACATATATCCTGTACAACCAGTATAATGGAGTAGGCCCGAAGAGGGACCATTTACTGTGAACGTACTAACAACTCAGTACATCATGTAGGGTCAACCTCTGAACTCATAATATATAAGAAGGAAGGTAAAATCATGAGAAAATTATTTGTAGGGTTAGCCGCCTTATTCTGTTTATCAGGATTAACAGGCTGTACAGAAGAAAAAGAATACACTATGGAAATTAAAGAAGCTCCAATTGTAGCAAGATTACAAGAAGATGAGAGCAAACAAGTTATCGTAGCTTTTTGCAAACGTAGTGCCTCATTATTAAATTATTATATTGAGTTGCCTGAAATGGAAGAAGGATTTGAAATTCCTAAAAAATTAATTGCAAAAGATACATCAGAAAACTTAAACACTATTATTATCAATGAGAAAGGTAAATCCGAATGGGTTACCGATCATGGATATAAATTTATTAAGTGGGGTGAATAATCATGGAAGAAAAAGAATTAACTAACGTACCGGGCGAAGTAGAAGATATGACACCAGACTACATTGCGGCCATTAACGAGCTAAAACAAAACAGTGTCGACAAGGCGAAGTATGATGCTCTCCGTCTTGAAAATAAGAAATTACTAGATGCAGTTGTCAACGGACAAACGGTCGAAGTACAAGCGTCTAAACCAGAAGTAAATATTCAAGATTTACGTAACAAATTATTCAATACAGAAGAACAAACAAATCTCGAATACATTACTAATGCTTTAGCCTTGCGTAATGCTCTTATTGAAAGTGGACAACCTGATCCATTTGTGCCATCTGGCAGTAAATATAGCCCAACACAAGCGGATTATGAGAAAGCCAACAGAGTCGCAGCTATCTTGCAAGAAATGGTTGACGAATCTGAAGGTGACCCAAATGTCTTCAGAAATGAGTATCAAAGACGAGTTAAAAAATAAGGAAGGAAAAATTTATGGCTATTCAAAGTGCATTTACACTCACAGCTAATGAAATTTATGACACATTAGCAAACATGATTATTAGCCAAGAAGTCTTCGCTGACAACTTAGGTGAACATCAAACTTTAGTCGACAAAGCCCGCGTTGATGGCGGTCTCTTTGGTGACACAAAATTATACTACGCAACAGACGTATTAAGCTCTTCAGCATGGGGTAACGATGCAGAAGCAGCAAATCTTTTAGCTCTTGACAGAGCAGAAGATCCAGAAGTTCAAGCTATTAAACTTGATATCTTCAGACAAATCAGATTAACAACTGATAACTATATGTCAAAACGTGCATTCGCCGATGAAGGTGCTTTCGCAAGCTTCAATGGTGTTATGCTTGGCTGGTTAAGAGAAACAAAACGTGTTTACGATGGTACTCTCTACAATGTCTTTATTGGTACAACAAAGGCAACTGGTGCCGCACAAACAGTTTCTATCAATTTAGATTCTGCTTCAGCTGGTGATCCATTATATGGTTTAACTGGTGTTGAAAAAGAACAAATGGAAGCTATGTTAATTGCTCAAGGTATGGCAGACTTATTTGTCAAAATGGGCGACTATAGCAGAGATTTCAATGACTATGGCAATCTCCGTAGCTATGCTAAAGAAGGCATCAAAGTTATTTGGAACTCTAAATTTGTTAATAAGATCCGTAAAGTCGATCTCCCAACAATTTTCCATAAAGATGGTTTAGTTGACAAATTTGAAGAAGAAATCTTACCAGAAAGATATTTCGGTGATGTCAACTCTGCTCAAGTAGCAGCTGCAAGCAACACAGGTCAATATCGTTCTGTTATTGAAAAAGTTTATGGTACTGGCGCAAACGCTGTCCACGTATTCCCAGGCGATGCAATTCCATCAGGTGTTATTATCGCTGCTGGTGAAGGTTATGCAGCTCCTGCAAAAGATGTCATTTGCAAAGTTTTAGTTAAACTCCCACCAATGATGTCTGCATTTGAAGTTGGTACAACATTCTTCAACCCAAGATCATTAACAGAAAACCATTACTTAACATTTGGCCACAATAGCTTAGCATACTTAAAGAATTACCCATTCATTACAGTACAAGTTAAGTAATTTAATTAGGGGTCCTTCGGGGCCCCTTTACTTCTATAGGAGGTAGGAGGAAAAAATATGAATATTTTATTCTTAAGAGGTTTTAACAATTACTTTAATAGGGTAATTAAAAAATACAGCACTTTAGCTGATTATCAATCACAAAGTGCATCTTATGTGAATTTTGAAGGTATCAATTTTAATCCTAATGACGGTGTTGTAACCGAATTAGTATTAGGAAACGAATCTCAAAAAGAAAATAGTTTACCATTAGATTGGGAAAATATTGGTACACCTGATTATTGTGTGTGCTATGAAAATAATAATATTGTTTCTAGATGGTTCATTTTAGAATCAGAACGTTTACGTTCAGGTCAATATAGATTAGCATTAAAGAGAGACGTAGTAGCTGAACATTTTGATACTATTAAAGTTTCTCCATGCTTTGTTGAAAAGGGCATGATCAATGATGTAAATAATACACTCTTATATAATAAAGAGAGTATGACATATAACCAAATTAAAGATGCGGAATATCAATTAAAGGATAGTACTGAATCAGCATGGGTTGTAGGATATGTTGCTAAAAATCTTCCAACAGAAGCTAGAACTATTTCTACAACTATGTTAATGGAGGGTAATCCAATAGATTATGAAGATGCTTCAGATTTACCATTTAGTGTTGGACCGGGTACAACATATGCATACGATTCATCACAAATGGAAATTGAATTAGCACAATCTGGTTCATTTGTTGATACTGACTGGGCTGGAGACAGATGGAGCGCGCTACAAAATATTAATTCATATGTAATTAATCCAGATAATTCAATATCTAAATCATTTGTGAATTGTGCTTCTTCTTCTCCTAATACTTTCTCTGGTAGACCATCTACATTAAGTGGAGTTCAAGATAAATTATTTGTAAACGGATATTGGTATGCCACATTAGATTGGGGAACTAAACATTTATCTCATATATCAATTAAATGCACATCTGGTGGTCAGCAAATACCATCTATTTATGGCTATGCTGTTGGTACTCGGTATTTGACTAGAAATGATAGTAGCATTACTAATGTTTTAACAACATTAAGATCCCATGCAAAAACAGCATGCTCTACTGCATTTTCATCATATGGTTCAGTTTGTGATCATTTAGCGTCATATAATGGAACAATTGTAAAATACAATAATGAATATTATGTACTACAACTAACTAAAATATCATATCGTATTGGAACATTTAAAGTGGATCCAGATGGTGATTGGATGTTAGGTGCAAGCAATAAATCTATTGAAGGTCTTACACAATATCAAGCATTAATATCAAATTCTACAGATTTAGGTAATTTGAGAACTGATGTAAATAATCTATTTACAACTGGATTTAATTCAACTCGTTCAGGAGGATATGATACAAAGCATAGTTTTGATGCTTGTGGCATTTCAATGCCAAGATATGCTATTACATTGTCTAGATTATCAACAGAAACATTGTCAGTATCAGATGTTGCTTATGGAAATAGAAATACAACATACGACTGCCCAGCAGACTTATTTGCTATTCCATATGGTGAATTATCATTCAAAACATCATCAAATAGTTCAACATACTACACTTCAAAGAACGAAGCATTAGCTATGGCTAGAGCTATTGCTACGGCATATGGTAATGGTTGCTATGATATTCAATTAGTGCCATACTGCCCATCAGACTATTTTAGATCTATTATAGATAAGCCTTATGCTATATATGAATTAGAATCAAAAACATATCAAGTTATTAATAGAACTGTTAGTGGTGGGAATCCTGAACCATGTTCATTTGTATTATGGGTTTCATCATGTAAAGGAACTTTCGATATTTATAACGCAATTCATAACTACGATTATGATTACAGTAATGCTTTAAATGCTAAGATTAATAATGAGACTACTGTATGTAGATTAGCATCTCCAAATTTCAATGGAATGTTTGAATTTAGTTTAGCTAAGAATAATGGCATTACAAAATTTAATGTAGACTATACATATAAACCATATATGCCATATATCCATGTTAATCCTGACTTTAAGTTTATTTATGGACAAGACTGGGATGATGCGCGTGGGTTAATTTGTGGTGGTGACTTCTCATTATCATTTATTAATGACTATTGGCAAAATTATCAAAATAATAATAAGAACTATCAATCAATTTTTGACAGACAAATTCAAAATATGGATGTCAATAATGCGATTGCTTTAGAAAAACAACAATTCCAAGCTACCGTTGGTACAATTACTAGCGCATTAGGTGGAGCCATGGGTGGTGCAGTGGCAGGTGCAACTGCCGGATCTGCAGCAGGCCCATGGGGAGCTTTAATTGGCGGTGTAGTTGGCGCAGTAGGTGGCGGTGTTGGTTCAGGTATTGCTTCTGCATATGGTGCGGAAAAAGATAAAGATTGGCTACAACGTCAACAAGCTGAATCAAGATCATATGCTATTGATATGTATGGATATCAACTTGGTAATATCCAAGCTATGCCATATTCTTTAGCTAGAACCGAAGCATTAACCAACAATAATAAGATTTGGCCAATATTAGAATTATATAAACCAACTGATTTAGAAATTGATTTATTGATAAGTAAAATTCAATATAACGGCATGTCTATTATGGCAGTTGGTAATTTACAAGATTATTGTACATCTGAAGATTTTGATAGAGTCTTTATTAAAGGACAACTTATCAGATTAGAATCAGGTGCATTACAAGATGACTTCCATATCGCGGATGCCATCTATCAAGAAATTAATAAGGGTGTTTACATCCCAAGTGGAGGATTATAATATGAGTGCTCAAAGTGCAATGCAAGGATTAGCAGGTACTGTTATTGGCGGTGCTGCAACAATTGCTATGGGTGCCAAGAAGTTAGGGGCCGGTGATAAAGCCGGCTCCAAGGATTCTGGTATTGATATGCAAATGGCAGCAAAAGCGAGAAAAGAAGCTCAAGCTAAAATCAATGCCATTTATGCTAATAGAGAAATATCCAAGAAAGCAAAGACTAGAAGACTTGGAAAAGTTATGGATGATTATAACAAGAAGGTTGGAGGTAATAAATAATGGCTGCAAATAATGCTAGAATGATTGATCTTAATCTTCTTATGCAAGCCGGAATTAATCCCAAGACTGGCTTACCAATTAAGATGGGTACTGGCCCAACCAGTAAAGATGATATTAAAAAAGTTCTTAGATTAATCGATGAACAGGATGCGGTTAACCGCTATGTTTGGTATAACTTACCATGTAATTTAACATCTCAAGAACTAGAAAGAATGCTATACTATAAAGGACAGTTATGCTTCTTCTACATGGAAGACCTAGATGAATTCTATTTTATGCCTTATGCATTAGATGGAACTATTGATTTCTATGGTCGTTACAACAGAGTGCATCCAGTACCAATGACTTCAGGTACTGATGACAAAGCAGGTAAAGCTCAAGCTGAGTTATTAGCTGCTATAAAATTAGATTGTGTATATGGTATCCAACTTCCAGAAGAAGTTGAAAAAACCGATTATACAAAGAAATGTGTACTTTTACATGACTACACAAAACAACTATCACAAACTATTATATCTAGACAAGTTGTCAATGATCCTATTATTGACGTAATGGCTGAATGTATTCCATTTATGCGTACATGCTTAATTTCAGGTTCTGGTATTAAAGGTATCCGCGTTAATGATGCAGACCAACAAGACTCAGTACATGAAGCTTCTAGAGGAATGCTCAAAGCAGCATTATCTGGTGAGCCATGGATTGCTTTACTTGGTGGCGTTGAATTCCAAGAATTAACAGACGGTGCTGTTATCAAGGCCGAAGAATACATGCTTGCTATGCAATCATTAGATAACTTAAGATTAAGTACTTATGGTATTGATAATGGTGGCTTATTTGAAAAGAAAGCCCACGAATTACAAAGTGAAGCTGACATTAATGGTGGCCCAGTAGGTCTTGTCCTACAAGATGGTCTATCAATTAGACAGAACTTCTGCAATATCGTTAACTCAATCTGGGATTTAGGTATTTGGTGTGAGCCTGCCCAAAATGTTATGGGTATGGATATTGACGGTGATGGTGCAATTTATGATGATGATCAAGATGGTGCTAGCACTGGTGTAGAAACTGATGGAGGTGATAATAATGGCGACTAATATGTTACCTCAATACAACACATTATTATTTACAGATATTTGGGATAATGAAGAAGATTTCGCAGCAGATTTCGAAAATAGTCCATTTGCCGGATGCATTCACTATGGCGAAACTGTTGGAACTGCTCCAAATCAAGTAGTATACCCAGATAATGTAAGTCTAGTGTTTTATTTACTTTATGCAAGATATGGAAATAATCCAATTGCTAATTTAGATACAATGCAATGGAAAATGAAGATTTTCTCTGTAATTTATCAATATGGACCAACTTGGGAAAAACGTTTAGATTTACAACAAAAGATCCGTGGCCTTACAGATACTGACTTATTAACAGGTTCAAAGGCTATTCATAATCATGCATTCAACCCAAGTACTACTCCAAGTACATCAAGTTTAGATGAGTTGACCTACATTAATGATCAACAAACATCTTCATTTAAGAAAAACAAATTAGACGCATATACTCAACAATGGGATATGCTAGAAACCGATGTTACTGAAGATTTTCTTAATAAGTTCAAGAAATGCTTCAAGAACTTTGTATCTCCAGAACGTCCATTATTATATGTAACAGATGACGAGGAGGATGATTAATATGTTAGATGCAATTACTCAATATATTTTAGCCCTTGTTCCAGCAGTTACTGCATTAGTTGGTATGGCTGTCTGTGTTGGTGTTGGCATTGGAAAAATTAGAAAAGCCAATCAAGACACAGTTGATTCTATTGATCGCGTTGGTAAAAGATCACAATCATTAGAAGATCAATTAAAAGAAGTTCAAGCTGAAAATATTCAACTTAAACGAGATTTAAGAAAAGTAATGGCTAAATTAGAGCACGTACATTTTGTCGATGACAAGGAGGAATAACTATGGCTGCTTCAGAGTTTACAAAAAGCTGTCGTAGAAAACTCTGGTTTTTTAGAATCCTAGATTGGATTTGCTTAGCTGCACCTTTAATTATATATTTCATCATTGCTATATGCAATGATGGAATTAAGGTGGGCTATAAATTAACCATGGTCGCGATGTTGCTTATAGCAATGATCCTAACAGTAGTTAATGTTATTGCTCAAAAGAGATTGAGATGCCCAATTTGGATTATGCTAATTGGTTTATTTATTGCTATACGTGAATGGCTACTTCCATTAGTTATTATTTTGGCAGTAGTATCAATACTCGATGATCTATTATTTACTCCTTTGATTCACTATTACTACACAAAAACCGTTGCATCTAAAACTATAGATCAACGTGAAGCTGCAGCAAAGAAAGCAGAACAAAAAGAAGAAAAACAAAATCAAGAAGAGGAATAGAACATGAACATTGAGGAAGAAAGAAAGCAATACGAAGAAAAGAAACTAGCTAAAACATTGAAAAATGTAATCGCGCCTACACGTGAAATACGCAAAAAGCGTGTAGACGCATTTAAGGCAGTTGCCTATTATATGGTAATCTGTGTTGTATTATTATTGGTTACTGTATTAATTCCGTTTTTAGCTGGTGGTATTAATGCACAAGACTTTAACTATTATATTCCAAAATCTGCTGGTGGTTGGATAATTTTCTGGGCTATCAGAATTGGTACTGTGGTTGGAAACATTACTGTGTATGGCTTGTTTAAAGCTCAAGCTAAAACAAATGTAAAAGATGACCCAGCATATTTAAAGGCTTGTGAATTATTAAATAAGTTAAACGGCGAAGAAGGATTTATTCCTGTTAGCCCTAAGAAAAAAGCAGCAAAAGACTGGACAACTAAAGGTGTGTTTATGACAATTACAACTGCTGCTGAATCTATAGTAATTGGTACTTTGATATTCAATTTTGACATTGTAACATTTGTGTCATGTATATCATCATCAATTACTGCAGTATTATTCGGTATAGTCCAAATGGTTAAAGATGAAATTTATTGGACAGAAGAATATTTATTATATGCCGAATATGTTACACAAAAGAAAAAAGAACTAGAATCAGCTGAAAAGGCTGTTGTACCGGAAGAACCGGAGAAAGAGGATATAAAATGTTAAGTTTTGGAAACAAAGAATTCAGAAACCTCCAAGAACAAGTTTTGGAGAATATGAAAAACATTCAAAATATCAAAGAAGGATCTTATGTATTAGATGAATTTGGTATTAAAGTCGTAGCTCAAGTTGAATCCATAGAAGATATTCCAACTGTTGGCGACTATAAAGAACAAAACCCAGATTGGGAATATGGTGATGCTTATGCCGTTGGCACAGAATCCCCATATGAATTATATATTTTAACTAGAGAAGGCGGTATTCAATCAACCGATTATTGGTTTAATATTGGTGAATTCCCAGTTGCCGGCCCACAAGGCCCACAAGGTGAAACTGGTGCTACAGGTGCTACACCAAGTGTAAGCATGTCCGTAGGCTCAGTTACAACATTAGACCCAGGTCAAAGTGCTACAGCTACTGTATCTAAATCAGGAACACTTGATGCCCCAGTATTTACATTAAGCTTCAGTATTCCACAAGGTGCTCAAGGTATTCAGGGTGTTCAAGGTGAACAAGGCCCTGCTGGCCCACAAGGTCCTCAAGGTATTCAAGGTCCTCAAGGTCCACAAGGCTTTTTATATACAGTTGTTGGTCAAGTTAGTGCAGCATCTAGTTTACCTACTCCAAGTACAGTTGATAGAGATTCAGCGTATTTAGTAGGTGCATCAGAACCATATGATGTTTATGTTATTATTGGAGATGATCCAGCTGATTTAGAATGGATAAATTTAGGCCCAATCGCTACAATTGCACCTAATGTATATATCGCATCTGTAAGTTATATGACTACTGGTTCATTTGACTCTCCAACACTTGCTGCCATTAATAATGAAACTGCTATGCACTATATTAAAGATGGCAACATTTATTTTGGCTATTCTAGTAGAAACACTTACACAGCGCAATATGTGGCTATGGTATATGATCAATCATCACAATTAGAAAATATTTATAGAATGTCTGTTAGTCGTTCAACTGGTGTATGGAATGTAACTACTTCTGCAATTGCCGATACTGCTGGTTTTGTTACAACAGGAACTGCACAAACAATTACAGCTCAAAAAACATTTGGTCCTCTAGCTAGTATTTTATTCTCGGGTCAAACTGGTTATCCAAATGCCCTAATTTCTAATACATTTGGAGAACTAACATTTGGTATTGGCGGTCCAAGTCCTACACCATATGCTAGTAATTTATCTGTTAGTAGCGAAAAAGTTAGATCTGCTACATTAACACCTCTTGGTACGAGCACAGATTATGATCTTGGTTCAGCAGGAATACCGTGGAATGATTTATATTTACACGGTGATATTTATATGAATGGTGTTATGGATGGCGGTAATTATAATGCTGCTATTAAAAATGTATCAGATTATTTAACATTTGTATATGATAGTGTGCCTGTATTATATGTTGGCCAGAATAATATTAAAGTGGCAGATGATTTAATCCCAACTATTGGTGATAATTATAATTTAGGATCAAGTACAAATCCATGGAGTGATTTATATTTAGATAATGCTATCGTTTTAAAAAATAATGTGGCAACTACGGTATCATCTATCAATGGCAATGTCTCCGGAGCCATGTTTACAATTAATAATGTAACAACATCAAATGGCGTTACAACTTCCACTCCAATTTATAAATTTACAACTTCTGCAATTCTTCCAGATACCACAGAAACAAACTCATTGGGTGCTGATGGTAAGGTTTGGGGAACTATATGGTCAAAAGGATTGGTATTATATAAAGCAAAAGCAACCGCACTTGGCGGAAGAAATTATGCTACTGTTGATATGACTGATCTTGGTAGAGTAGAAATTGATGTTAATGGTACAGACGCTATGCATATTTCCTCATCAGAAACCTATGTTTATGGCAATCTTAAAGTAGATGGTGCTATTTTGCCACCAACTAATGGTACAAATGATCTTGGCGGAAGTGTTTTTAGATTTAGAGATCTATATCTTAAAGGTTCACTAAAAGATGGTACAAATAGTGTCTCTGTTGCTAATATTTTACCTGTCACTGGTAATACAAGTAACCCAATGACTGGTGAATTGTTATTAGGTGAAAGAACACCAGTATCAACAGATCCAGGTGATTTTAGAACAAGTAGAGCTATTGAATTTGGCAATGCTAATACTAAAATTTATAGATATGAACAAGACGCAGCTAATCAAGGCTTATACTTTGAAAGTGATGGCTATTACAAGCTTTATGGCGATTCTGGTGATATCACACTCTTCAATGGTGTCAATGCCTCATATAAAGCCAGCTTCCCAAATAAAACAGGTGATCAAGTTATTGCTATGGCATCTGATATACCAAATATTGTATATTCTGCAACACAGCCACAAAATCCTACTACAGGCATGATCTGGTTAGAACCAGTCGCATAGGAGGACTAATATATGGCTACATATACAGATGTACAAAATCTAGATGTAACACAATTACAGGTTGGCGATATTATTAATTATAATACTTTAAATAATGTGCAATTAAATCTTACAGGATTCAAATTTAGTTGTAGATTAAAAGGTAAATGTTCAACAGTTTATCCTGGAACGATTGATGATAACTATAGTGCTGGTGCTAACTGCTATGCTGAATTTGATTTTAGTTCAGTATCTGATGGTAATGTTACTATTGGATCCAGTTATGGATCATATATTGCAGTAACAAATGGTACTGGCACTGATGTTAGATATAATCGTATAATGGTTGCTGGTGATTCCGGTAATGGTGATACATCTTATCAGGGCGGCAGAGGCGGTAGTGCTGGTTTATTTGGTGGATCTGGCCACAATGGCGCTTCATATTCTGGTGCAGATGAAGGCAGAGGTGGTACACAAAATTCAGGTGGAACAGGCTATAATGCTGGTTCTTTCGGTTATGGCGGCGCTAGTCAATCTGGGTCATCAGCCAATCAACAAGGATATGGCGGTAATGGCTGGTATGGCGGCGGCGGCGGAAAAGGTTCTAATTATAGAAATGGTGGTGGTGGTGGTGGCTCATCTTACTTATTAACATCAGATTCATATAAACCCACAGGCTACTTACCAGAATGGACTACATATGCCCCACTAATTTCTAATACTTCATCCGCACGATTATCAGCAACTAGAGATTACTATGTTATAATAACAATATTAGAAGTACCTAGTGGTGTACGTACATTTAAATATTATAATGGTACAAATTGGGTTGAGTGCTACGCTAATTATTATGATGGTACACAATTTAAACGTTGTACAATACATAGATACGATGGAACAGACTGGGACTAAACCAGTCTGTTCTTAGTATATTATCGTTACGTTCGTTATTCACTCACTTCACTGCTCGGTCCGTCCTCACTCAC
>ODAJ012185715.1_pt1 | contig 15769 bp, 12 predicted proteins | sample 1539241 | NCBI WGS metagenome assembly ODAJ01 (sample SAMN02144231, study PRJEB22623) | gut metagenome | biome: sheep rumen | host: Ovis aries | place: New Zealand
TACCGACAAGCCTTTCTTAATGCCTGTCGAGGACGTATTCACCATTACCGGTCGTGGTACCGTTGCTACCGGTAGAGTAGAGCGTGGTACCCTTCACCTCAACGAGCCGGTTGAGATCGTTGGTATCAAGGAAGAGAACAAGCAGACCGTTGTAACCGGTATCGAAATGTTCCGTAAGATGCTTGACGAAGCACAGGCTGGTGATAACATCGGTGCACTTCTTCGTGGTATTCAGAGAACTGAAATCGAAAGAGGACAGGTTCTTGCAAAACCCGGTTCAGTTACCTGCCACAAGAAATTTACCGCTCAGGTTTACGTATTAACCAAAGATGAAGGTGGACGTCATACTCCTTTCTTCAACAACTACAGACCTCAGTTCTACTTCAGAACAACCGACGTTACCGGTGTTTGCAACCTTCCTCAGGGAACCGAAATGTGCATGCCTGGTGATAACGTAGAAATGACCATCGAACTGATCCATCCCATCGCTATGGAGCAGGGTCTTACCTTCGCTATTCGTGAAGGTGGACGTACCGTTGGTTCAGGCCGTGTTGCTACCATCATCGAGTAATTAATCTGCGCGTAAGCAACGAGACTAATTAAACGAATAAAAATAAGACCCACGCAGGGATATCTGCAGTGGGTCTTATTTTTTATTCGTTTGGAAACGGCAACTGCCGGTCTTGCTAAACTGATGAATGCAATTCAGCCCCAAAAGACGGTAAGTGAGCCTAAGAACGCAATGATAAAATAGTTACATTTTCGGAATGGCCTTCTGCTCCGGCTTAGCCCCCATCTCAATCGTTTGCTTTGAATTTGCCGCAGACTTTATTTTTGCTGCTTCCGCTTTGTCATAATCGTTGAACAGGGCGGTTCCTTTCTCTCCGTAACGTTCTTTGGACTGGCGGGATGCAAGGTCTTTTAAGCGGTTCGTTCGCTGCTCATCCATGAGTTTATTGAATTCTTCTCTTTTTTTCTCGTCACCGCTTGTGTCACGATAGCGAATTCCGGGAAGTTGCAATGACTGTTCGAAATAGAATTTTTCCAATTCCTGGAGCATCTCGATGTTTTTGAGTATTCTGGGCTGTTCTCTTTTCTGGCGCTTCGGATCATTGCGTCTGGCCGGATCTTCCTTGAACTGATGATCTTTATAATCCAGGTAGCTCTTGATTTTTTTGATTGCATCCTGTGTTTTTGAAAGAAGCGCCTTATGTTGTTCGGGAGAAATGTTTCCTCTCGGATCCGACTGGTAATCCTCCTTTACAAAACGCCGGAATTCATTTACGGATTTTTTCATATCTTCAAACTGTTTGGAACCTTTTCCGGCCAAATTGAAATCGACGCTGTCCACGGAACCTTTCAGATTCTTGGCAAAAGTATCCACTTTTGCGGTGTTTTCCTTCATCGTGTTGAGGTCACGGGGAATTTTGCCTTTACTTTCCTTAAGCGTCAGTTCTCTGGGCTTAGAGGGAATATCATCCAGGGTCGCAAGGTAATCAAACAGGGTTTCTTCCTGCTTTGCCTGATTCATATGGGAGTCCTGCTTAAGATCTTCGACTTTCTTATGTAGATCTGGGTTTTCCAGTTCCTCCTTGCAGGAATCCCAATGATCCGCCTTTTTGGCGATTTTGGTGACAATCATGGCATTATAGGGAGAGCTTACCAGTGCTTTTAACTCCGATATACTTTCTTTTGCGCCGTTTTGAGACATACGGGCAACTATGTACTCCCGAATCATATCCTCTCTTTTTTCAAGATTGGAATTATAGTATTCCTCTACGATATTGGGATGCCTTTGATTCCAACTCTTTTCCCAAATTTTCGGGTCCGATTCCTTTAGTTTGATAGTTTCAAAAAAATCTTTTTCTTTGGGGTGATCTTCAATGTTTGCAAGGCTCTCCTGCATGTATTTTTCGCAATCTGCGGCAGGGGCATTCGTCGTAATCAGTTTGTGGAGTTCCGGTTTTTGTAAAAGCTCTTTACAGGTTTCCCAGCCGTTCACCTTCTTGGCGATATTTTCCATCAAATCGACTGTTTTGCCGGATTGCGCCTGTTCCACAAGTTGATCGCGGACGCCCATTTCGTCAGCCTTATCGCTTGCGTCGACCATGGTGATACGCAGATAGTCTGCCAGCAGTTTGGCCCTGGTCCGTTCGTTTGCTACATAATATTCGCTTTCGATATCGGGATGTGCTTTGTTCCATTTGCTTAACTCGGCATTTACCCAGTTCTTCCGGTTTTCCGCAAGATTGTTCTGGTCAAAAGATATTTTTTTATCGGAAGAAACTTCCTGAATGTTTCTTCGTCTTCTGGATTGTTTTAAAATTCCTTTAGGTGGCATAATATCCCTCCACGTATTCTGTAACATGTTTAAATGTTACTGACAGATTACTATGCCATGTCCAACATTTGTCCAACATATTTGGAGAAAGTGACAAACTTAATTATTTTTTAACAATTTTTTCACAATTTTTGTCTGATTGTGTTGGACACATGTTGGACAACATAAGATAAAATTCAGATATACGATAAAGACAGAAGTATCGAATGTCAAAAAAACGGATTATTTACAGAGTCTTTTAAGGAGAAATGTTATGGACGGAAACAACATGGATATTAAAAACCTTGATAATATTTTATTCTCTGATACTGAGGTGAAATATCTTAATAAGATTTACAAGACTGTACCGAGAAAATATATGCCGAAAAAACCCGAGGCAGTTCGTGACTTACAGGCGCTGAATCGTGCAATCCTGGATAAGCAAAAGACAGTTAAAAAAGAAAACTGTAAGGATCGCGGTCAGGGTTTTCAGTCCTTTATGAACGCAGCAGAGGCAAACGGGTATATAACGAAATATAATTACGGCCTGTATGCTACTTTTTATGATGTTTATGATCCAAATGATCCGACCATGAAAAGGTCTTTGGATGAGATTCTGAAAAAGAAGGTTACCGAACATACAAAGACCAGACGATCCAACATGGATATAAAACTCTTCATAGGGATTACGGCGAAGTGCCAGGCTTCGAAAAATACACTGAAAGCGATAGAGGATCCGAATGCCCAAAATGCCCTGGATAAGATGATTCATATAAATGCCAGACTGTTTACGGATGCGCAGAAAGGACGCAGCCTTGGTTTTGATGTCAAGGATGTTCCCCGTAAGCAGGAGAAAATGGAAAATGCTCCCAAGAACCCTTATGAGAACATGACTCTGGAAGAAATGGAGAGAGCGTTTAATAAGCTTAACAGGGATTTTGAACGTAAGCAGAGGGAGAAAAGGGAAGAAGAAGAACTTGAAAATGAACTGAATGAATTAGATGAGCAGGTAAACAAGAAAGAAGAAAAAGAGCCTCAGAAAGAAGAGGAAAAGAAGGAAGAAGTTAAGAAAGAGGAAGAAGAGATTAAGGTAGATAACGAGGTCAAGAAAGAGGAAGAAGAGATCAAGGTAGATAACGAGGTTAAGAACGAAGGGAATCCGGAGAACGAGAACCTCGACAACGAAGTAAAAAACGAAAACGAAAAGCAGGAAGAGAATCCGGAGAAAGAGAACCTCGATAACGAGAAGCAGGAAGAGGACCTCAATAACGAAGAAGAAATCAATAACGAAGAAGAAATCAATAACGAAGATCCTCAAAAGGAAGAGATTCAGAACGAAGCACCTAAAAACGAAGAAAACGTAATAAATGAAGAAAAAGATCTCAATCAAAACCTTTACGGAAAAATCATAGACGAAGAAAATCCGGAACTGGATGTTCAGAACGAGAACGTCCGGAAGGAAGAGAATGTCCAGCTTGAGAATGAAGAAAAGGACAACATTCAGAATGAGAATGACCAGAAGGAAGAGAATGACAAAGAAGAGGAAGAAATAGTTGAGGAAAAGGTTGACGAAGTAGTTGAGGAAAAGGTTGACGAAGCAGTTCAGGAAAAGAATGAAGAAGTAAACGTTGAAAAAGAAGAAGAGAAAGAAGAAAAGGACGTAGAAAATAACGCAGAGAACAATGTAGAAAATAACAATGAACAGCAGATGCAGGAGAATGTAATTGAACAACCGCAGCCTGTTGTTGATCCGAATGCGCGCCCTGTTCGTCCCGATCAGGATCTTGTGTTAGCTGCATTGAATGCGGAAGCGGAATTACAAAGAAATACACTTACATTGCGTGGCAGCTCGGAATATAAGAATGTAAGAGAAGAGTTCTCCAAAGCTCTTACAAAGCTGGCAGAAAAACGAGCACAGGCAAGCAGAACCGGAGACATCAACGGCATGTCGGAAAAAGACGCGAGGGAGTTACGCGGTGACATGATTAATGTCATGAATCTGTGCGATAAATACCTCGGTAAAAAGTTCGCTGAAAAAGATAACAGTTTAAATGCCAAATTGCGTGTGGGATCGGTGAAGAGTACATTCGATGCAGTGGAGGAAATTGTTCATGCGCTGGATACTCATATTGAAAGTTTTGCCGAAAGAGAAGCGCCTACCCTGGATGAGCAGTATTATCAATATAAATCGGCCAAAGAAGCGATTGACAATGCGAAACTTCATCTGCGCGGAAGTAAAGAATTTGATGAGGCCGCCGAAGCATTTGATGATATCACATTAAGAGTGTTTGGAGTAGCCAGAGATTTTAACGGACATGAAATAGATATGACAAGTACGGAATTGATTACGCTTCGAAACCGTATAGTTCATGCCCAGGATTTGGTAAATCAGTACCTGAATATGAAAAGCGGAAATGCGGTAGGGGACAATGCGAATAAGCGTACCTCCGCCATGTCGGCCGCAGCCAATCTGCTGGAATTATCAATTCGCAGAATAGATCAGGTTATGGAACAAAAATTCAGTAAGGAGCCGGAAAGTTTAGAGAAATTAAACAGCAGATCCGCTCCTGCCTTTAAAGAGATTCAGGATGCCGATAAAGGTGTATTTTTCGGAAGTAAAGAATATGAAGCCGCAAAGAACAGTTATAAGATTTTTGATGAGAAACTGAAGCAGTTATCCGACCCGAACCATCAGCTTACGCACAGAGAGGCCGATCAGCTCATGAAGGCACTGCAGGATGCGTCCAGGGATGTTTCGGCATATCTGAATACCAAAAATGAAACCGAATTTACCAACACGACGACGCACAGACGAGTGAATATTATGCGTAAGGCCGGGGATGTGCTGATTGAAACCAAACGCAGACTGGATATTTTAAATAACGAGCGCCGTGCCGAAGCCCTGAAAACAGATCCTGTAAATTTGCGGCAGTTTGAAAGAATGACAACGGATAAACTGAAAGAAGCAAAAACAAGTGTGGGCGGAAGCAAAGTCTGGTTCGGCGGAGAAGATTATGACAAGGCAGCGGCGTTGTATGAAACAACCGCATTTCACGAGCTTCAAAGAGAAGCAGCCAGAGAGACGAACCCTCCTTCCATACACGAGCTGCAGGCAGAGTACAGAGAACTGGTGGAAGCAAAAGAAGCCACTTTGGTATATATCGAACGTAAGGAAAAAGAGAGAGACAAATCCAGCAAAAAGACTCTGGATGCGAAAGGCACAGAGCGTCTGCATCAAATGAAAAACGCCTATGACAGTCTGAATACGCGAATCGATATTGTCGAGGCCAAGATTCAGGAGATGGAAGCAAAAGAGATTAAGGAATCCAAAGATAAGATGAAGGATTTTGTTAATCAGATGAAACGCGAGATTCCCGGAAAGGAAGGTTTGGAAAAAATCGCGGCAATGAAAGCTGCCGATGCTGCATCTAATTTACTGAAACTTTCGGAGAAATCGAATCTGAATTCTTCAAAAGAATCGATTCGTCACGATGCTGCAAGTCTTTTCCTGGCACAGAGTATTAAGAACAAGACCATTGCGGTCAGTCTTCCGCCAACTATGGACGCTTACGAAAGAATGGTCAACAGAATTGCAAACTCTCCGGAGTTTAAGGCGGCCCTTCCGGATAACAAACTGAATCAGAGCACATGCAGACAGCTGCTTGCCAATCCGAATACATTAAAGAGAATCGGAAACACTTTCTCCGCGAATGTTCAGAAGGCGGCGGCAGCTAAGAACAAGGCAAAGAATCTGGCAGCTCAGAAGGATCTTAACAAGGCGAATAAGCCGGAAATAAAATCGGGGCCGGCGAACGGTAAATAAATGCCTGTTTCGGTTTAGAAAAGAAGAAACACCGGAAAAACGGGACCACGCAGAGAAATCTGCAGTGGTCCTTTTTTGATACGGTATTATTTGTTATAATCGAAAAAGAAGTTTTCTATTCACATGGGGAATAATCGGGGGAGGAAAATAATGCATTACGATCCGAATTACAAAGGCCAGTTCTTTCATCAGAGTTCCAATTCCATCGGAATTGCCGAGGCAATCGGTATTGCACGCAGGGAAATTGCAGTTTCCGCGTATAAAACAAAAATGCCAAAAAGCAGACTTCCCAAAATTATGACTTTTACCATACTTGGTGAAAGCGCTCTCGTTCTTATTATTGCGGCAGCAGTCTGGTTTTTTACGAGAAGCATTCTGTTTACTATTGTTCTTTTTGTTATTATGGCTTTTTCCGGTGTCGGTATTTCAGCAATTGTTATGTTCATAGCCGATTCCGTTCTGAGAAAAAACTGTAGCGAACCGGTAGAGGCAACCTGTATCGGATACAGCTATTCCGGCGGGGAAGCCCATGATTCCCGTGGCGGCGGTATCGCGAAAACGCCTGTTTTCGAATACGATTATCACGGACTTAAGTGTGTTGCATTTGACGGCATGTATGACAATTTTTCCAAGCTTCCTCTTGTATCACAGAAAACCACCATTCTGGTGAATCCCTCCGATCCGGAGGACATTGTATGGAATTTCGGAAAACAAAGACAGTTTTTCCTGATTTTGGCTTGTCTTTTTGCAAGCGTCTTAAGTATATCCATGTTTTTGGTTGTACTCAATGACGATAACTTTATGAATGCTGCTTTTTCGGACGGTGAACCGAAGTCGGAAGCGGGCAGCATGCAGAATTCCGGAAGCGAAAATCCCTCCGGCGGAGAGGAATACGTGATTCGAAAAACCGATGACGGAAGAATCATTCTGGACGATGCGTATTTAAGAAATGAAGTTTTTGCCGCTTATCCGGATTCGGACTATGTAATAAAGAGCCGCAGAATTACCGAAACGGAAATCATGGATGACGGAGAAGTATATATTCTGTATTTTGAAGCCGATCCGGACTTTACGGAGTCAGAATGGTATTTCACAAAAGACGACGTAACGGACGAAGTAAAAAAAGCTTCTGCCGGCGACGAATTCATATGTGCACAGGTAAAAGAATCGGGTGCCTGCTGGATTTTCAGTACGAAAGAGTATGCATTAGGGGGCGATAATTAGATGGGCTGGCTTGTTTTTATTGTATTAATTGTGATTTGTGTTGTATTTACCATACTGGGACTGAAACTGTGTGTCGCGCTTGCTGATATGCTGGGCATTGACCATGAGAACATTCCGCGTAAAACGTTTGCGCCAAACGGCATCTATTTGGGTTCCATAATCGGACTTCTTGTCCTGGTGCTTGCGAAAAATGCCATTGTGGGACTGATTGCCGGACTTGCGTCGGGACTGCTCATTTTTGTAATCATCTTTTTTATCGAAGTAGCGATTACCAAAGCGACCCGTCCGCTTACGGATAAAATCGAAGAAAAGCTCACGGGTGCGTTTGAAAAGTCAAAGCCAAAAGCGGAAGCGACCGGCGAATTAACTCCCCTGGAGCGTATCGCCAGAGAAGAAGCAGCGAAGGAAAAGGCCGCAAGTGAGAACCGGCTCCTGGCGGAAGGCGGCTGGCGCTGTGAAAAATGCGGCAAGGTAAATGTAGCGTCCCTGGGATTCTGCGCCTGCGGTACATCCAGAGGTGAGAGTAAGAAAATGGCAGAGGAGCGTATCCGTCAACGCGAGGAGATGCAATGCAGGGCCGTTTCGGCAGCATCCGGGGAACCGATTGACGGCACATTTTTTGAAGAAAAAAAGGCTTCCGGTTCAAATGAACCCCCTGCCGTAAACATATCCCCAGCCGTAAACACGGCTTCCCGGCCTCTCATTAACCTGGACGATTATGATTTAAGCATCCTGGATGAGAAACTGGAAGGAAGCATGTGGAGATGCCTTAAGTGCCGGACCGTGAACCCGAGGGTGGTTTCCACCTGCAGGTGCGGTTACACATACGATCAGAATGATCAAACAATCAAACGGATCCGGGCCGAACGGGAACGACAGTTAAAAGCGCAGAAAGAAGAACAGCAAAGTAAAATCGCCGAGGCGGACCGGCAGATTCTTAAGCGTTTTCAAAAATTCGGAATCGACAATCCGACTGCGGAACAGAAAACCATCGTAAGATTACTGACACAGTCGAAGGAGGGGATGACGATGGCGGAGATTTGCCACAAACTGCCCAGAAGCGCAGACCTTAAAACATATCAAAAGATTGTGGAAGAGATGACTGCTGCGAGCGTGATTGAGACTGATGCAAACGGAAAATATAAAATCACGGACTGAGAAAAGCTTCACGGGGGAATGTAAGAGGGGCGGAATATGAATTCGGATAAAACAAAAAAATGGGTTCTTCCGGTAATTCTGGGGGCAGCTGGTTTGCTGTTGCTTGCCGGTGTCCTTGTATTTCTGACAGTAATTCGTCCGAAAATGCAGGTGGAAAAGCATTTACAAGCCGGAGAAGAGTATCATGCCGGGGAGGATGACGAAAACGCAATCCTATCCTACAAGGCGATGCTTGAAATCGATCCGAAAAACGAACGTGCCTATCTTGACCTTGCGGATGCCTATGAGAGTCTTGCAGATAAGTATCTGGAAGAGAAAATGCCGGACGAAGGGGTTCAGACGTTTCAGGAAGGAATCGAATGCATCAGAGCGGGCGCTTCGGCAACCGGTTCCGCTCAGGTCAGGGAACGGTTAACGGCGTTTATCGGAAAAGAAACGGATTTCTACGAAAAGGCAGACCGGGTTCGCATCGTAATCGAAATGGAAAAGATTGCAGCCGGCCTTCAGCCTGTTATGGATCAGATCGGGGAACTTGCCTATGCCGGCAAATGGGATGAAGTATTCGAGTACATGAAATCGGAAGAATACGAGGATTTCCTGAAAGAGAAAGAAAAACTGGAAGATAAATGGATTTTTAAAACCAAGCGCGGTCAGATCGGATTTTATAAGGTAAACAGTGAAAAATACGGCAAATATATGCTGTATTTCGGCTACTATACCGCAGACGGCAAAAGGGACGGCAAGGGAGACTGGTTCGGTTCCTATTGCGGAAACAACTATCATGCTCAGGGATACTGGGTGGAAGATGTGCCTCAGGGGTACTGGAAAATCAAAGAATGGAACGGAGATTTAAACTTACGAGTCGATTACCGTGCCATCACCGGAAATGTGGTGGACGGGCTGCTGGACGGCGATGTGGAATGGTCCTTTAATTACAATGACGGCATGGGTCTGCTCATGAGAAGATGTGTTTTCGATCACGGCAAATGGGTAGTTACCGGCCCCGATAAGGAAGGAAACTACACCAGCGCCGCGGGAAGAGACAAGGGGTTATACCTTTCCCCCGAGGAAATAGAGCAAATCGTAGGACTCGTGGGATATACCGAATAGTTTTTTCACTCCTTTACCGGATTATATTCGGTAAAGGTGACCACATCATTGTTTTCAAATGACGGGTGTTCTTTTAGTTTCTTAAGATACGTATCGAAGAATTCCAGATGAATCCGGCAAACCGTATTATGGGCAACGTTCGGGTCCAGACCGCCGACCATGGATTTCATTGGTATAACATGTTTAAAATCAGTGAATCCGACGTGCTGCATGTCCCGGACTATCGCGTGATAGGCGACGGCTTTGTTTATGAGAAATGCCACTGTTACCGTGGTTTTGTTCGGGTCACAGTTTAGCTGCAGAAATGGAACGGTCATTGTTTTTTCCCCGTGATTACCGAAGAGGGCGCCGTCTATGTTGATTCCGCAGACGAAGGTTTCAGGTTCCTCTTCGCAAAGGGCAAATCCGGTCAGGCCGCCCATCGAATGACCGCTCACACCGATTCCGGACTCAAAATCAATCAGATCGGTATGGTTTTCTTTTAAGTATCTGAGCGCAGCTTCCGTATCGAGTTTCCACTCCGGAATTCGATCAATAATAAAACGGTTGTATTTTTTTTGTATGGCATCAAACCTTGCCCACAATTCTTCATTTGTTCCCCTGGCTTTCGTCATTTTTTTCAATGCAAGGATGGAAGGAATCATCGGAGAGTAGCACTTTGACCGGATTCCTTTCGCCATCCTGTATGTGGTTCCGTCCTTTAATTCGGTTATCATTCCCTCGTACGGATGACCGACGGATGCAATGACATAGCCGTGAGATGCCAGCTCCGTCAAAAGAAAAGAATGCACGTCAGGAAGTGACCCGTAGCCGTGGTTGAAGAGAATCAGCGGGAAACGCTTATTCGGAATGAAGGGAGCATTCTCAAAGCACTCGGAGCGATTTTTTCCTTCCTGTTCCATTTTTTCATAATTAAGCGGAACAAAATAATTCTTTTTTATTACCAGCATCTCATTTTTACTTAAATACCGGGCTTTGGGGAGTCCTTCTACGGATTTTTTCGCAACGGGATAATATACGCGGACGGGAATGCTTCGCATTGTGCCGGGGGCACAGTACATGGTCTCTTCGCGGTCATTGTATACGGTATAGGTAAAAGTACCCACTGCATATTCTCCGGTCGGTACAGGTGTTTTTACAGGTTCTTTTTTACTCATCGACATTTCCTCCAAGCAATAAAATGACCGATTTGGCGAGTGTACGAAACAGCGGACGCGGTTTCACTTCCGTTCCGGGAACTCCGGTCCCGTAACAGGAACTTAAGATGCAAAGTTTTTCTATGCCGGTAATGGACGAAGACACAAAAAGCATCATTTCTTCCAAAGAACATTTCATCCGGTATCCCTGCTTTTTGGCTCCTTCAAGCATTTTCGGCAGCAGGTCCAAACCGAGTCTTTCCAGATTCCCCTTTCCCTCGACACCGGATAAGATCCGCTTCATCCGTTCGGGATTGTTGATTGCCATGACACCGAAATCAAAATTGATTTTCTGGATATCCATCAGATGTTCTTCCATGATGTCCGCAATGGTGTCATAGATGCGATAAATGTTTTCTTCAAAGGAACCGTTGGCCTCGTTTGCCAGACTCATGATACGGTCATAGGCCCCGTAGTCTGTGCGGACTTTCTTTACCATGTCCGTCAGGATTTCATCAAGGCCGTCGTAGTAGCGATAGATGGCTCCCATGGACATGCCGGTTTCGGCGATTACGTCGGAGATGGTTACGGTATCTACCGGCTTTCTTAAGCAGACCTTGTAGGCTGCGTCCACAATCATTTGTTTCTTCTGTTCAATGTATTCCGGAGTAACTTTCGGCATTTGATTCTTCCCTTCCGTTAATGAAAATTCATCCGTACTATAAAAGTGAAACAGACTTCATTTAATGAATCTTGTTTCATTTTAATAAGCCGGGCGTGATGTGTCAATAGAAAATTCAACGGTTCGAAAGCATGCGGATATGGTATAATAAAAAAAACGTTTAAATCCCGAAGACTCCGGAGGAACTGCAGGCGTTTGACACATACATCAGTTACACCTACGGCGGCGACGGGTTTATGGTTATTTTCCCGGAGATTTCCGAGGAAGATTTTAAGGAACTGCTGGATCGAACGATAAAACAGTTAGAGGAGATTTATCTGGACAATCAGAGCATGCCGGTTCATTTCTCGGCGGGATACGTGTACGGATAAAGCATCCTGTACGATGATCTGCATCTGATGTTAAGGTCTGCGGATCAGCTTTTGTACACGGCAAAAAAGACCGGAAAGAATTCGTTTATCGGAGAAGAATACGTAAGAGAAGAGGCGGAGAAAATAGAAAAACGCGAGGAAGAAGCCTTTCGACAGGGATAGAAAATATTGTTTTTCTTAAGGAGAAATCATGAAACATAAAAACTTGATGAATAAGGGAATCGCATGCGCCGTAAGTGTGCTGATGATTGCCGGACTGCTTACGGGATGTACCAAGGGCGGTGGAAGCAAAACCGAAGAGGGGAAAGATAATACGCTTCCGGTCAGAACAGCGGAAGAAGTACTGACGGATGTAATTGAAATTCCCGAGAGCGAATATGAGTACGGCAGCGAAGAACTTATTTATCTTGCCGGTGTAAAATCCGCCGCATATACGGCAAATGTGGAATATGCAATGTGTGATCTCGATGGTGACATGGCCTCGGAACTTTTTATAAGGGTAAACTCCGGCGACGATGCGACAGTCGGTGTTTATGCCTGTGACGGTACGGACAATCAGGTGAAACTGATCGGAAAATACGAAGACGGAAAGGACGGATTTTTGTTGGAGCCTCAGGGGGCGCTCAAAGATGCCGTTAATGAGGTGAAGACCGGTACGGACACATACCTGCTTCACTGGGTGGAAGGAACACAATGGGCAGACGCTTCCGTTATCGGTGTGCCTTCCGTGACCGGCGACGTCGGGGTAAATACCGATTTCTATTTGTCTTCCAATTATGAGTGGCTGTCGGAAAAGCACGTCAGATACACGGGTGACAGCGTTCTTGATTCGGGAAACGGCCAGCTTACGAATGAACGCAGAAAAGAGATGTTTGAAGACCGTGAAAAATATCAGGGCAAAGACATCCAGATTCTGCGGGATTATTATGACATGGCCACGGACTGGGAAAAGAGAAACAAAGAAGGCGTTGAGCCTGCAAAGAAGTATTTTGAGTCGATTGAAGAAATTAAAAGTCTCTCCGATATGACGGCATATCTTTCCGATCCGGAAAAAGATCCTTTCTGCAATTTTATGACTTTAAACGTCAATCTGAATACGGAAGACACCTCCGCATGGATTCTTCAGATTGACGGGGATAATTTCTCCATTCTTTCACGTTATTACAATAATTCCGATGAGGAAGACATCAAACTCTACAGACAGGATTTTGATGCCCCCGTTACCTTGCTTTTGGAAAAAGCGGGGTATGAGAAAGACGAAATCGACAGGATGCTGGAAGAGACCTATTTACTGGAAAACGAACTGCTGAAAAGAGACTGGCCTTCCGAAAATGAGGAGAACAGCGCTTTTTGCGGATACGTTTCTTTTGATGAGTTCACTTCCGCATGTAAGAACTTTCCTTTAAAGGAGATTTTAAACGCATACGGAATAAGCAAGGGAACCATAACGGCAACCTATCCCGAATACATGGATTATCTGGATGCATTCTATACGGAGGAGAATCTTTCCGTACTGAAATCCTATCTTTTAACCCATACCGCGTTTGCGGCATATGAGTATCTGGATGCGGAAATGAAGAATGCCCAGGGTATCTTTGAAAGTGAAAAAGAGCTCATGGATGCATCCGCAGAGGATTACAAGAATGTCGTTCTCGAATACAAAGGATTATTCGGCGTTGCGGAGGAAAACGCATATATGACTTATTTCGTGGATGAAGAAGAACGCCGGGAAGTGATTGAGCTGTGCGAGGATATCCGTAACACCTATCGTGAAATTTTAAAAAATGAGGAATGGTTATCCGAAGAAGGAAAAACGGCTGCAATCGAAAAACTCGATAACATGTCCTTCTCCGTATACAGACCGGATCAGTTAATCGACTCTTCCTATCTTGCGGTTGACAAGGAGGTTTCCTTCCTGGACGCCTATGCAAAGGTTGTCGTAAACCAGAGAAAACACAATCTCGGCTTCGTGGGAAAACAGAGGGTGAAAGGTGACTGGCGCTATGACATCCGTTCCGAAATCGCCACCACTGTGGACAATGCGTTCTATTACGGAAGCTTTAACCAGTTCTTTATTTTAGCGGGCGGAGTGAACGAAAAGTCTTTCAGCTGCGATATGAGTTTTGAGGAAAAAATCGGAAAACTCGGCGCCATTATCGGCCACGAACTGACTCACGGTTTTGATCCGCTGGGAATTCAGTATGACAAGGACGGCAATATGGTGGTTACCGATGAGAATCCTTCCGGATGGCTTCCCGCACAGGATTACGATGCATTTAAGGAAAAGGCGGACAAACTTGCCGCATACTTTAACGCGATTACACCGATTCCGTATTCATCCTGTGACGGAACCATAGTCTGGGGCGAAGCGGCCGCTGATATCGGCGGAATTACCATTGCCCTGAAAATGGCCGAAACAAAGGATGACTTTGATTACGACAAGTTCTTCCGCGCATTTGCGGAAGTCTGGAAGACTCAGACATGTCTGGTCAACGAGCAGGGCGACATCTACAACGAACACCCCTTAAGACATCTTCGTGTCAATACGGTCGTTTCCCAGTTTGATGAGTTTCAGAGTACTTACGGAATCAAAGAAGGCGACCTGATGTATGTATCACCCGAAGAGAGGATTAATATTTGGTAGAAATAAGGCCGGAATTCTTCGTAAAGTAAGAAAAGGGTTTGCCAAAGAAGACCATTGGGGCTATAATGTATAAGAAGTATCAGACTTTTTACCGTATGAAGGATAAAGTATGAAAGAACTTACCCTTAAGGCCAAGGCGGACAATTTAAACAAAGTTCTTGCTTTTGTGGATGAAGAGCTGGAAATGAGCGGTTGTTCTCCGAAAGTACAGATGCAGATTGAAGTTGCGGTAGAAGAATTGTTTGTCAATATCGCAAGTTATGCATATGCTCCCAAGGAGGGTGATGCAACCCTGCGTTTGGAGGCGACGGACGATCCGCATGAAATCAGGATTACCTTTATGGATGAAGGCGTTCCGTACGATCCTTTGAAGAAGGAAGATCCCGATGTATCTCTGGCAGCGGATGAACGCCGTATCGGCGGATACGGAATCTACATTGTGAAGAAGACCATGGATGATGTGGTTTACGAGCACAAGGACGGAAAGAATATCACAATGATTATCAAATCATTGGAATAATTGAATAAAAGAATCAGAGAGGTATGGAAGTATGGGAAACAAATCACTTCAGATTTACGTCAACGGAGAAGAAAAAGGAATCAGCACGGCAATGGAGGAAACCACAAAGTTTGCCGTTAAGCAGGAGTTCGACAAGAAAGAAGCGCTCTGCATGAGACTGATTACCGAGGAACTTTTGGGATTGTTCTCCGGAATTACCAACAATGATTACCGCGCTCTGTTCTGGGTAGAAGGCGGACACAAGGAAGCGATTTTCCACCTGATTGCAAAGACAGATATGACTGCCGAGAAGAGAAATCAGTTAATCGAGTCTTCCAGCGCAAAGAAGAATGATGCGGCAATCGGCATTATGGGTAAAATCAAAGACATGGTGGAGACTGCGGTATTAAACTTCGGTAATATCAACGGTGCAACTTCCGAATTCTATGATGCCGGTGTGACCGACAATGCACCCATTGACGGATTGTCTTTATTCTGGACACTGGAGAATTACCGTAAGTCCATGGAAGCAGCAAATTCATCCGCCGATGACGATGAGGACGGATGGGACGAACTGGAAAGATCCATCATCGCAAATATCGCAGATGACGTTCATGTAAGTATCCGTAAGGATTCCGTGGAAATCGTTGTATTCAAGAAATTCTGAGAAATAAAAAGACTGTCATAAAGAAAGGTCTTCCGAAACGGAAGACCTCAGACTGAAGACAAAGTCCACGGTTTATCCGTGGATTTTTCTTTGCAAAGTGCCTTCAAATCCGCACAAATACAGGGTTTTGTGGTA
>ODAJ011630285.1_pt1 | contig 15750 bp, 12 predicted proteins | sample 1539241 | NCBI WGS metagenome assembly ODAJ01 (sample SAMN02144231, study PRJEB22623) | gut metagenome | biome: sheep rumen | host: Ovis aries | place: New Zealand
TTAAAAATATTATATATCTCTTCGTTTTTAAGTATGCCGTCAGCGTGGATGCCTGCACGGGTAACATTGAAGTTGCTTCCCACAAAAGGCGTCATAGGCGGTATATCATAGCCTATCTCTTTTTCAAAGTACTCGGCAAGTTCTGTTATAACGGTCGTATCCATACCGTCAAGCGTGCCTCGCAGCTGCGCATACTCGACAACCATTGCCTCAAGCGGAGTGTTACCCGTTCTTTCACCTATGCCGAAAAGTGAGGTATTAACGGCACTGCAACCATAAAGCCAAGCATTTGTGGCATTGATAACAGCACGGTAGAAATCATTATGACCGTGCCATTCCAAAAGTTCGTTCGGAACGCCTGCGTGGTGATGCAGACCGTAGATTATACCCTGTACACTTCGCGGAAGAACCGTGCCGGGCAGAGTCACACCATAACCCATAGTATCACAGGCACGTATCTTTATAGGCATACCCGTTTCCTCGTAAAGTTTCATAAGTTCACTTGCAAAGGGCACAACAAAGCCATAGAAATCCGCTCTTGTTATATCTTCAAAATGACAGCGCGGACGTATACCGAACTCGATACATTCGCGTATAGTCTTCATATAGTATTCGATTATCTCGCTGCGCTTCATATTCATCTTATAGAAAATATGATAGTCGGAGCAGCTGACAAGAATACCCGTTTCCTTTACGCCTATACTTTTTACAAGTTCAAAGTCTTTTGTGCTTGCTCTTATCCACGTTGTGACCTCGGGAAAACGATATCCCTGTTCAAGGCAGCGGTAAACCGCCTCCTGGTCTTTTTTGGAATAGATAAAAAACTCACTTTGGCGTATCTTGCCTTTAGGTCCGCCAAGCTTATGCAAAAGTTTATATATATGCTCTATCTGCTTTACCGTATAGGGCTCTCTTGACTGCTGACCGTCACGAAAAGTGGTATCGGTTATCCATATATCATCCGGCATATCAATTGGCACGATTCGGTGATTGAATGCGATCTTCGGTATTTCGTCATAATTATACAAATTATCGTAAAGATTGGGCTTGTCAACATCCTGCAAGGGATAGTTTGTCTCGCCGCGCTCTATAAGGTTAGTCTTTGGATTATATATAAACATTTAATCACCTCCTGTATTTTTTGGCTGTGGCATATGCCTGCTGCATATAAAACCACTTATATATAATAATATCCTTTTTTTGGTTGTTTGTCAATAAGATAAACCCATTTTTTTGAACAAACGAAGATTTATTTATTCAAAAACAGGTATCTCTGAAAATCAGGGTAAAGGCAAATGCAGACAGAATTATCGACAGCGGCGAAAACCGACAAAAACACAGTATAACAGCATTATTGAGAGGGTTTAAAGCAGCTGTCGGAAATTAAAACAAATTTGACAAACCCATATTTTTCAGAGTTTTCAAAATTATATTTTAAAGAAAAGCCAAAGCAAACTGCGGGAATATTATGAAAGATTAATTATTAAATCCTGCATTTCCCGTTTTTTTCTTTCCGTTTGCCGATCTTTTCGGTATATGCTTTGAGTTGAAAACGCGGATACCGCCGCCTGTGTATACTTTCTGCATGACTTTTGCGGTATATATGGCATCGCTCAAAGCATTATGAAACGGAATATCGGTCTCCATCTCAAACATCTCAACGGCATTTTTAAGCCCTATATTCCTGCCCCTGCCGTATTTCAGATACTTTGCGGTTATTTGCTGAACATCTATATATTCCGCAAGAATATCCCCCTGTACTATGCCGTAATAGGAAAGGTTGCGGTATAATGCGCGAATATCACTGTTACCCCAAACACAGTAAATACCGCTGTTTTTCGCAAAAGCGCTGAATTTTTCATACACTTCGGCAAAATGCGGTGCAGCGTTCAGTTCATCGGCTGTTATTCCCGTCATTTTTGCAACATAGGGATGCAGTCTTTTATATATCTGTGGTTTTATATAAGACGAAAAACGTCCTGTTTCTTTTAGGTTTTCATCAAGCCTGACAGCCCCTATCTGTATTATTTCAAACCTGCATTCGGGGTCGGGTTCGATATGCTTTTCGCCGAAATCAAAAGCCTGATTGAATTCAAGATCAATAACTGTATACATTTTCTTCCTCAAACACCTTTTAAAACTATACCGATCAGAGGTCTCCCCTGATAACTTCTCTGACTGTTTCAATGAATGCGTTGCGTATTTTGGTATTTGTACTGTTTTGCTTATACGCGACCGCGAGTGTCCAGCTGAAACCGTCATTTATACGATAGTATTTCGGCGGTCTGACAAGACCCGCAAAACGCACTGTACTTTCGGGCACGAACGAGAAGCCCGCACCGCTTGCCGACAAACGATGTGCGGTATCGATACTGCCTGTTTCCATAACTATTTTAGGTCTTATGCCCGCACTTAAAAACGTGCTGTCCGTTATTTGCCTTATCCTCTGTTCGGGGTGCATAAGTATAAAGCTTTCATCTTTAAGATATTTAAGATCGATAAGCGGATACGGGCTGCCCTGCTCGGTCGTTTCATACTCCGAGTAAAAATCGGGTGGAGCCGCAAGATAAAGCTCCTCTGTAAGGATAGGCGTATAATCTATATTCTTGTTAAGAACGGGCAGGTTTATCATACAAAGGTCGATTTTGCCCTCAAGAAGCATATTTTCAAGCTGAAATGATGTAGTCTCGGTTATATTGAGTTCAACACCCGGATATTTGCGCTTGAACACAGGCAGTATGGCAGGAAGAGGATTTGAAGCCTTTGACGGAGTAAGACCGAGGTTGAGCCTGCCCGATTTAAGCTGTGATGTCTCGCGGATCCTGCGGTTGAGAGTATCAAGCTGGTCGAGGATGTTAAGAGCGGTCTCGACATAAAGTTCACCCTCATAGGTGAGTGCAAGCGGATTTGCCGAACGGTCAAAAATGGTAAATCCAAGCTGATTTTCAAGCCTGTTGATATATTGGCTCAATGACGGCTGCGAAATAAAAAGCTTTTTTGCGGCACGCGAAAAATTCTTTTCTTCCATAACCGTAAGCACATATTCAAATTGTTTAAGATCCATATTCTCACCGCCTGCTTTTTATGTTTGGTACTGCATTATACTGTTTGTGTTTTGATATCCTCAAACAAGCATTATAGTATAATTATATAACAAAAAAACTATAAAGTAAAGCAAAGTTTATTATACAAAAGCTATGATTTTTTATAATTTCAGCATTATCGCAGCTGTTTTTACAAAGCCTGCCTTCTTATAAATATGCCCCAAAGCGCCGTGCAGGCTTATAAAAGCATTAAGACACTCCTCTTCGCTTGGTTTTTCGGGCGAATACAGTATTCTTTCCACAGTTTCTGTCACAACATCGGCAGAACGCATATATTTTGAAAGCTCTGCGCACATTTCTTTATGAGAAGGGTTTTCAAGTGTCCCAAGATATTCAAACACCGCCATTATATAGGTATAAATGCCTATTACAGAGTCTGCATTTCTGTGCGAGAATAAAGCAAGGCGCTTTATATGCCTGAAAAGTATTCTTAAAACACAGAAAAGAAGAGCAAGGATAACTGCCATAACAGCCGCACTTATCAGATATATGCCTATACCTGCGGTGACTTCTTTATAATACTCCGCACGTTCCTCGGGTGTAAGTTCCTCATGACGCGATTCAAGCAAAAGGGTCATAAGTTTGCCGCCGAGAGTCTCGTCCTCTTTTTTCTCGGTCTCGAGTTCGTCCGCACCGGGTGTAAGCTCAACAGGTGTCCAGCCGTAACCGTCCTTATAGACTTCTACCCAGCCGTGGGCATAAATATCGCTGACCTTTACGGTAACGGGATAGGGTGAGATCGCAGCACCGCCCTCCCCGACCCAATCGCGGGGATCTTCGTTTTCATGCACGACCTCGTCCTCATACATTCCCGGAGCGTAATCGAGAGCATAGCCCTCCACATAGCGCGCAGGTATGCCCAAAGTGCGGTAAATAAGAGTTCCTGCCGAAGCAAAATGCGCACATAGCCCTACTTTGTTCTCAAAAAGGAAATAATTTACAAAATCCGTTTTCCACGGTACAAGCCCCGGATTGAGCGAATATTTGTACTCACTTTCAAAAAAATCCGCAAGTTTGTTTTCAAGCTCGGGATCGTCCGCAGAAAAGCCCTTTTCGGCACAGAGCTTTTCAATAAGTTCCCTGTTTTTATCGGGTACTGTAAGGAAATTATCGTATACGTATTTTCGATAAGCCTCGTCGGCTACCGATACATCGGGTTCACTGTAATACTTTACCTCATAAGACGAAAAAAGCGGCATATCAAGCTCGTTTTTTATATCGTCCACATAAACTATGTCCTCATTACTGTCAATATCGGTATAATAAGGCAAAAACGGAGACTCGGTAATTATATCGAGGTTTTTTATGACCATTTTTCTTGCCGGTTCGTTATTTTTCTTTGCGGCATAGGATGTTTCAAAACTTTGTTCCTTGTTGTGTAAAGAGCCGTATGAGACCCACATACTGTCCGTATAATCCGTGCCGACAAAGCTTTTAAGATACTGCCTGCCCGGTTTTTCGGGCACGAATGTAACTTCAAGGTCGGGCTGTCCGTCGGGTTCGACAGAAGCATACCGACCAAGCTGTCCGCTGCTTGCAAGGGTCTGGACACTGTAGTTTTTGTAATGCGAAAAGGCGGTTATCATCATATCCTTGATAAGAAAATCCGAATACTCCTTTTCCTCCGAAACGGGCACGGTCTCATCAAAAGCCTGTTTTGATATAAAAACATCGCCTATACCAAGTGTCACAGTCATCAGAGCGAGCACAAGCACAAAAAACTGTGCAAACGCCTTGCCGTTAAGCAATTTATAATAATAATGTTTATTTTTCCACAAATATACTTTATACTGTGCATTTTTACGGAAACTGTACGGATATTTGCCGTTGAGTTTTATACAGGCCGTGATAAGCCATGCTGTTGAAAGCATCAGCATTGAGGCATAACTCGGCACACCGTCAAAATACAAGCCCATTGAGATGACCGCAAGAGAAAGAAAGCCCGATATGACTATATTCATCATTCTGCCGCAGCTTTCCCACAAAAACATTGCATAATATATGCACATAACAATAAGCACCGCAGTTATAGTGATATTTCTGTCGGCTATCATTTCGGTAAAACCGTCAACACTCGGCAGTTTGAACTTGACTCTTACAAGTTCATACATAAGATTGGTAAGGGCATTCAGACCGCTTCGCATAAGCGTTATATTATTGATGTAATACTCTGTGATCTTCCAAAATATCACGACATATGCCGCTATCCTTGTAACAAGGCTGAACTGACAGAGCATTATGACAAAATTTATCGCCGTGATCATACCGAAAACATAAGGCGCATTATAGGGTATATTGAATGCCGACATAAATGCATCCAATGTTCCGAGCACAAAGCAATTGACCACAAGCATCCTGATAAACATATTCAACAGGCTGTGATTATCGCGTTTTTGGAAATTTTCTCCAAGAAAAAAGCCTGTTTGCAGGGCTTCCTGTTTTTTATATGCAAGGCGTGTCCGTCTGAAAAGAAAGATAAATACTTTTTTTATGGTTTTCATAATATATCTGTCACCGCCTTATTATCACTGCCGCCGTGTATATAAATAATACCGCCGCCTGCGTATTCGCGGCGCAGGGCAAGCATGGAAATATCGTCCCTGTCCGACGGATAAGCAAGATATATTTTCTCAATGCCGTCTATAAGCGAGTTTTCATCATTTATATAGTATTTTGCAAGCTGTTCGCTGCCTGCCGCCGCAAAGGCAAGAGTAAACGGCATATTGCTGTTTAAAAGCATAAGCCCCGTGCCGTATACCGTGTCGATAATGCTGTCTATTGCAGGCTTGTAAAGTTCCGGCAGCAGCACCGCCGCCTCTTCGTTATTATCGGAGAATTCCTTTACAAGCAGCTCGGAATATTTAGTACTCAATTTCCAGTGAATATTGCGCAGTTTATCGCCCTGAATATACTCCCTTATGCCATCGGGCTGTGTGCCGTTCACATTTTTCACGGATGTAAGGCTGTCCTCACTGTAAAGCTCGCTTGCGCTCAAAGAACCAATGTTTTTTTCGGGTATCGGTCTGACATAAAAATAATGGTCATTGAAATTTTTGCATTTGAAACCCCAGATATTCAGCGCATCCTTTACAGTCACACTTTCTATCTTTATATTCATTATCCCGCAGAGCGTTGGTGTGATAGGCAGTTTTGCAGTATATTTGCCGCTCGGCACCGAAAGATTGAGCGTGTTTTTTATCTCGTTCGGGTAATACTTATTCTCTGTCTTAAAATCTATAATGCAGTTTATTATCGGAAAAAAACTTTTATTTACGAAACGGAAAATAAGCTGCGTTTCCTTATCCTTTTCGACCCACAATTCATCAGTGGTGACGGTAAGGGAAAGTTTTTTTGACACATACTTTGCCAAAACGCAGCTTAATACAGGAAATATAAGAAAAATAACAAAAACTACTGTCAGTTGTCTGCTATGCAAAAAAAATGCGCAGACACCAAAGAGTGCAAGCAGGATAATATAATACAAAATATTATTCAGCTTTTCCATTTATATCAAACCTTTCGGAGTTATTGTTTTTTTATTTTCGGCATCGGTATCTCCGAAACTGTCATTTCAAGCGCTTTTTTTGCACTTATGCCGTTTGCGGCAGCCTTAGGACTGATCTCAACACGGTGCGCACAGGTCATGCCGATAACATCGATAATATCCTGCGGCGTAACATAAGCGCGTTTATTTAAAAAGGATTTTGCCCTTGCTGCCTTGAGCATGGCGATAGAACCTCTCGGACTTATGCCCATTGCAAAGTTTTCGCTTGCTCTTGTCGCGTTTGCTATATCTACTATATAATTATAAATGCTTTCATCAACATATTGCTCTGCGACAGCCTGCTGTATTTTAAGAATAATGGCTGTATTGAGTTTTTCTTCAAGCACTTCCATCTTGTCTTTGCGGTTGTTTTTCAAGATCTCGATCTCGCTTTTCGCATCGGGATAGCCCATAGAGATACACAGAAGGAACCTGTCCATCTGACTTTGCGGCAAGCGCTGTGTACCCGATGAACCAAACGGATTCTGTGTGGCTATGACAACAAAGGGTGCAGGCAGTTCGTGAGTAATGCCGTCTACCGTTACTCTGCCCTCTTCCATAACTTCAAGCAAAGCAGACTGTGTCTTGGGCGAAGTACGGTTTATCTCGTCCGCAAGAAAAAGATTGCACATAACAGCACCCTCACGAAACTCAAAATCGTTGGTCTTGCTGTTATACATGGAAAAACCCGATACATCACTTGGCATAACATCGGGTGTAAACTGCATACGTTTATATTTAAGCCCCATAACTCGGGAAAAAGCCGTTGCAAGCGTTGTTTTGCCAACGCCGGGTATATCTTCCAAAAGCACATGACCGCCGCTTAAAACAGCGATCATGACCTGTTCTATAATATCGTCCTTGCCTTTGATGACTTTCTTTATCTCATCGGCAGCGGTAAATATCCTATCCATAAGTTCTCCTTATTGAATTAAAACAAAAATATTACTGTAAGCTCTTGCGGTCATTGAGCAGTTTGCCGAGTTCGACCATAAAGCTGTCTATATCCTGAAATTTTCTGTAAACAGATGCAAAACGCACGTATGCAACATCATCAATATCCTTGAGCCTGTCCATTACCATGCCGCCAAGCTCCTGACTGGATATTTCCTTGCGCATTGAATTGATGACAGCAGTTTCAATATCGGAAACCATATCCTCTATCTGTTCAAGAGAAACGGGACGCTTATTGCAGCTCATTATAACACCTTTCAAAAGCTTGCTGCGGTCAAAACACTCGCGCGTATTATCGGATTTTATAACGGTAATGGGGATAGTATCCACCCTTTCGTATGTGGTGAAACGCTCATTGCATTTTTCGCACACACGGCGGCGGCGAATTGCCGAATTATCTTCCATTGACCTTGTATCTATTACCTTTGTATCTATATTTCCGCAAAATGGGCAGCGCATATTTACCTCCGTTTTTGTTCTGTTTTTTATGATTATATAATGTTCTTATAAATTTATCTACCTATATTTAGTGCAGTATTATCTACATATTGATTATAATATATATATGGGGAAAATACAAGAATTATTTTGAATTGTAATTGTTTTGTTATATAAAATGTGCTATAATGTAAAATAAAGTATTCTACAACAAACAGAAAAGAACGGAGAAAAAAATGAACGAAAAAGAAATACTTGCTCTTGCCTATGATGCACTAAACAGAGGCGAGCTTTGCAGAATAAAGCTGCCGAATGCAAAAGAGATACACGATTTCAATATGCACATAAAGGAACTTGAAAACAAAGGCTATATCAGCATACAAAAACGCAATATGACGGAGATAGTGTTTGAACTGACCGAAGACGGGCTGGAAGCGGTGTTATAAAAACCCGCAAGTTCACTCTCAAACCCCTTTTCTATACCAATTATCTCCCCTATTATCGTGCCTATGGCAAGACAAAGCACAACAAGCATAGACTTGCCGCTTACAAGGCTTTGTCCGTCAATGCCGAGCATTCCCTGCATTGCACCCGATACGGCAATAAAAATAAAAGTTTAAATTCTTTTAAATTTGTTATTGATATTATTCACAAATTGCGGTAAAATAAAAAGGTATGCAATTTTATAGCATTTTTTATTTTCAAATCAAAGTTTTTACATATAACTGACGGAGCATTATAAGGAGCATATATAATATGAAGAAAGTTGATCTTATAGTACCCTGTTTTAACGAGGAGCAGGTGCTCGCGCTTTTTTACACGGAGACTTCAAAGGTCGTAAACAATATATCGGGATACCGATTTGAGTTTATCTTTGTAGACGACGGAAGCAGCGACAAAACACTCGAAATTTTGCAGGATCATGCCGAAAAGTACGAAAATGTGCGCTATATATCGTTTTCACGAAACTTCGGCAAGGAATCTGCGATGTATGCAGGTCTTAAAAATTCCACAGGCGACTATGTTCTTATACTCGATGCCGACTTGCAGCATCCGCCGCATCTTATACCGCAAATGCTTGATGCGTTGGAAGAAGGCTATGACTGCTGTGCGGCAAACCGTGCCACACGCGACGGCGACCCGATTTTGAGAACATTGTTTACAAGAGTATTTTACCGCTTTGTCAATAAAATATCGGTAGTTGAAATGCCCGACGGCGCAGGAGATTTCCGTATGATGTCAAGACCTATGGTAAATGCGATAATCGCCATGAGCGAGGTACAGCGTTTTTCAAAAGGCATTTTCAGTTGGGTGGGCTTTAAAACAAAGTGGATAAAATTTGAGAATGTGGAGCGTGCCGCAGGACAGACCAAATGGAATTTCTGGAAACTGTTTTCCTATGCCATAGACGGTATAACGGCATTTTCGACTTTTCCGCTGAAAGTTGCCTCATACATCGGTCTTATAACCGCATCATCGGCGTTTATCTACCTTATTTATATAATAATAAAAACACTGGTGATAGGCAAAGACCTGCCGGGCTACGCATCAACAATAACGCTGATACTTTTTATCGGCGGTATGCTTTTGCTTGCCTGCGGTATTCTCGGCGAATACATCGCAAAGATCTATATTGAGGTGAAAAACCGTCCGATATATATAATTCGCCGTACAAACCTTGACGAACCCAAAGACGATTACAGAAATTAAGGGTGGAAAAATGGAAAAAATAAAAGAACTTTATAAAAAATTTGTTAACAGGGAAACGATAACCTACCTTATTTTCGGCGTACTCACCACCCTGCTCAACTACTTTGTTGCGTTCCTTGTAATGCACTTTTGCACAAACATCGGATATGAACTGCGTGTAAACGTATCCACCATAACCGCATGGTGGGTCGCTGTAATATTTGCTTATGTAACGAACAAGATATTCGTTTTCCAATCAAAAACACGCGATATAGTATCCATAGCAAAGGAACTTGGCGCTTTTCTTACCGCAAGGCTTTTATCTTTCGGTTTTGAGATCGTGTATATGAACATAACCGTAAATCTTTTAAGATTACCGTTCGGAACATCGGCTCTGAGCGACTGGAATTTTTACATAAACAAAATGGTCGCACAGGTCGTGATAGTTATATTGAATTATATTTTCAGCAAGCTGTTTATATTCAAGAAAAAGGAGGATAAAATAATTGAGCAGCAGTAAATCTTTAAACGAAAACAAATTTTTTGCCGAAAACAAATATATTCTTCTCACATTTTTTCTGGCGCTGCTTATATACGGCATCACCTATGCTTTAAGAGATGTATTTCCATTCGGCGATCAGATCGTTTTAAAAGTCGATCTTTATCATCAGTACGCACCTTTCCACGAGGAGCTGCGCAGCCGCATACTTAACGGTCAAAGCCTTTTTTACAGCTGGGAAGGCGGTCTGGGCAAGGAATTTCTTGTGCAGGCGGCTTACTACACCGCAAGCCCTTTAAGTATATTTATACTTCTTTTTAACCAGCATACACTGCCCGAAGCCCTTGCTATCTTCATTATATTAAAAATAGCATTCTGCGGTGCATTCTTCTCGTATTACCTTAAAAAGACATTTAACAGAAATGACCTTACCATCGTTATTTTCGGTCTGCTCTATGCCTTTTCTTCATATATATGCGGCTATTATTGGAATGTCATGTGGCTTGATGCCGTTGCTCTTTTCCCGATAGTTGCCCTCGGCATACAGTATCTTGTTGATGAAGGCAGGCATATGCTCTACCTTGTATCGCTTGCGCTGGTAATACTTATAAACTTCTATATAGCATTTATTGTGTGTATATTTGCCGTACTCTATTTTATTGCTTATATTTTCAGCAACTACACTATCAAAAAAGACAGCAAGCTCATATGGGACAGAATGGTAAAATTCGGCATTATATCCTTACTTGCAGGCGGTATATCAATGTTTCTTACCATACCTACGGTAATTGCACTTTCACATACCGCAACAAGCGATTCAAGCTTCCCGAGACTTGAAATATACGAAAATATCTATCAGCTTATAACAAACCATTTTGTAGGCGCGCGTCCCGTTGTACTTGCGCGTAACGAGGACCTTCCCAACGTATACAGCGGCGTTGTGACAATGATGCTTGTGCCCTTCTACTTCTTTAACAGAAAGATAAACAGCAGGGAAAAATGGTGGTACGGCGGTCTTTTGGTATTCATGCTTGTATGTGCCTGTGTGAAACCGTTGGATTACCTTATCCACGGTGCGCATTTCCCGTCAAACCTGCCTCACCGCTACACTTTCATTTACAGCTTTGTGCTTATAATGATAGCTTACAAGGCACTTCTCAATATAAAAGAGATAAAATTTGACATTGTATACAAAGCCTTTATTTTCTATGCTGTTATAATAGGCTTTACCGAATATATCCTTGTGCCCAATTACAGCGAGATAGACCGTGTTCTTTCGGGTATTGATGTATTTATCAATGCAATACTGATGCTTGTATATATGGTGCTTTTATACTATATAAGAAACGCAAAGCGCAGCGAACTTAAAGCGGTAGTTATAACACTGCTCGTATTTGTTGGCGCGGAAGCGCTGTTCTCAAGCTATGAAGGTCTTGACAGAACAACGGGAAGAGAAAGCTATGTACAATATATCGACGGTACAAACGAAGCTGTCGATTATCTTGACGAAAAAGAGAACAACAATTTCTACCGTACAGAGTTCAGACGTTTTACCACTATCAACGATGCGGCGCTCTATCATTACAACGGTTTTTCGCAGTTCAGCTCCATGGCTCCCGGCGGAATATCGGAAATGATAGGCGATCTCGGTATTGCCGCAACAGGTAACTCATACCGTTACTATGACCCCACACCTTTGGTGGATGCAATGTTCGACCTTAAATATGTTATGAACAAATCCAAGGAAAACGATGACGGCACCTGGGACGGCGAGATAAAGAACGAACGCTACGAAAAACTCGATGAATTTGATGACGGACGTGTTTGGGTATACGAAAACAGCAAGGTCCTTCCTCTCGGCTTTATGGTAAACAGCGAGATAAAGGATTGGGACACAAAGGATTCCATGCCCTTTGATGTACAGAATGATTTTATTGAAAAAACAACGGGTATACAGGAGAAAATGTTTACCGACATTCCCCTTTCAAGCTTTGACTACACATATATGAACATTACCGAAAAAGTAAGCGAAAATGTGTATAAATACGAGCTTACATCACCTGCGATACTTTCAAACTACCCCACTGTTACCGCAAAGATACATTCGGATCAGGACCAGTATCTTTATATCTATGTTGATGCGGGCAATACAAAACAGGTACACTATATCACCGATACCGCCGATGAAAAGCGCGAATTGAGTGCGGGCAAGAGTTTATTTGATATAGGTCATGTTTCCGCAGGCGAAGACATCACCGTAACTTTTGAACTTACAAACAAGGGTGAATTCGAGCGTACCTACCGTAAAGACGGTACTGTGAAGATATATGCGGCAAGCTACCATGACGAAGTGTTCGAGCAAGCATACGAAAAGCTTAAAGATCAGCCTTTCGAGATAACCGATTTCAAAGACACACGTATCACGGGTAATATCAATGCAGCCAACGACGGCGTTATGTTCACATCCATACCTTATGTTCCCGGCTGGAGCGTAAAGCTTGACGGTCAAAAAGTTGATAAGGTATCTATCGGCAAGGACGGTCTTATAGGTGTTGATGTAACGCAGGGTGAACACGAAATAGTGTTTAAATACCAGCCCTCGGGCTTCTATTTAGGCATAATCATCTCAATTGTGTCACTTATGTTAACAGTTGTTTACACATTGTTTACAAAAAGGAAAAATTCTTCACAAATTGAAATTCCTGTTGAAAATGCACAATAACCAAAACAGGCAAATAAAGCGGCATAGACATTGCAAATGCGATGTTTATGCCGTTTTTTATGTGTTAATTTAATAACGAACAATCGGACTATGTGCAAAATCATCAAAAAGTAGCAAACGTATCAATCTTCTTGTGAAAACTTACCAATTATCGCCCTCGGTTTTTGGTGTTTTATGTTATTTACTTAAAACTTTTTTTTTAGTATAGTATTTGTAATGTTTGGTTTGCATAAAACCAACGCAGAATATAACAGGGTTAAAAGAAACATTTTTTCAAAGCATAATCAAGAGGAGGAAAATTACAATGAAAAAATTTAAAAAACCCCTTGCACTCGTTTTAAGTGTTATGCTCGCAGTATCGGGCGGTATTATTACAGTAAAGGACGTTGTGGCACCTATCGAAGTTCAGGCTGCTTCAACAAGCTGGAACATGGGTGACTCTGCTTTCAAGAGCCTTGGCACCATCTCCAAAGCATCGACTATCAATGGTTTAAGATTACACGCAACAAGCGCAAAGACAATGTCTGTTAAATCCGAAAACGTAACTGTTGACGGTACTTCATTTAAATATGCACTTGCACTTGGCGGCACAGGTACAACTTCTTACAGATCCGTTTCTTTCGATACAAGCGGCACATCTACAATAAAGGTTACCTGCAAATCTTCGGGTTCTTCTTCAAGAACACTTATCGTTGCAGACTCAAAGGGCAACCAGCTTGGTAAGATCACAGCAGGTTCTTCCGCAGCTCTCGGCAGTGTTACAATAAACTACAGCGGTACAGTATTCATCTACTCTTCGGGCAGCGGTATCAACATTTATAAAGTACAGGTTGACACAAAGGATTCTTCATCCTCGTCTTCGTCATCCTCATCCTCATCCTCATCATCTTCTTCAACACAGTCCGAGTCCACACTCATCAAGGACGGCTGGTACTACATCAAGAACATCAACAGCCAGAAATATGTTGAAGTTGTTAATGCAAAAGACAGCAACGGCGCTAACGTACAGCAGTACGACGGCAACGGCAATGCTTGCCAGAAGTGGTATGTTACCAACAAGGGCAATAACTACATCACATTAAAGAGCGGTATGTCGGGCGGCAGAATGATGGACGTTGCAAACGGCGAAAACAAAGACGGTGCTAACGTACAGATCTACTCCGCAAACGGTGCAGATGCACAGGTATTCAAAGTAAAGAAGATCTCCGACGGTGTTTACGCACTTCTTTCAAAGTCAAGCGGCGACACAAAGGCTCTTGACGTATACAACTGGTCAACAGCAAACGGCGGCAACATCGGTCTTTGGACATACAACGGCGGCGCTTGCCAGCAGTTCAGATTTGAAGCAACTTCAAACGGCGGCTCTTCAAGTTCTTCAAGCAGCAGCTCAAGCTCATCATCAAGCAGCTCTTCAAGTTCTTCAAGCAGCAGCTCTTCAAGTTCTTCAAGCAGCAGCTCAAGCTCATCATCAAGCAGCAGTTCTTCAAGCTCAACAAGCGGAACAACTATTTCCGGTGGTGTAGCTACTATTACAAGCAACAGCGAATCTGCACTTCTTAACGCAGTTAAGACTATCAACAGCAGCGGCGGTACAATTTATATCAACACTCCCGAAGTTACTATCAGCACTACTTCAACCATCAAGCTTTCGGGTACTAAGACAGCTGCTATCGTTGGTGTTAAGCAGTCAGACGGCACATATCCCCGTCTCAACTTCAAGAAAGCAAGAGACAACGGTTCTACTGCACGCGGTTTCACTATCAGCGGTCAGAATCAGACAATGAAGAACCTTATCATCGAGAACGCAGGCGATAACGGTATCTGGGTTTCGGGTGCAAAGAACACACTTGACCACATCATCGCTCGTTACAACAATGACTCGGGTATCCAGCTTTCCGATAATGCAAACGGCAACTCATTAAAGTACTGCTACGCATACAGAAACTGTGACGTTCCCACATACGGCGCAAATGCCGATGGTTTCGCACCTAAGCTCGGTGCTTCCAACACTGTATTTGAATACTGCTTCGCATGGGATAACAGTGATGACGGCTGGGATTCATACGACAAGTCAGGCGATAAGTCCGCAACTGTAACTTATAAGCACTCCGCTTGCTGGAACAACGGTAACCCCGATGTATTCACAGGTGCATATGACCTTTCAAGAGGTAAATCACTTGATAAGAATATGTGGACTATCCAGCAGCTTATCGCTTCCGATTCAAGCTTTGAGAGCAACTACAACAAGGGTTCTATCAAGCTTAACGGTAAGATCAACGGCAAGTCTGCTTCTTCATGGGTATCATCCGCTCAGGGCGAAATGAACGGCAACGGCTTCAAGTTCGGTTCCAAGACAACTGAAAAGAGCACAAGCGTTAAGAGAACAGCTGACTACTGCGTAGCATTCGACCACAAGTCAAAAGGTTTTGATAACAATAACAGCGAGGGCTGCACAGGTTACATCACAAACTGCGCTTCCTTCAACAACAATATCAACTATCAGCTTCCTTACACATTTGCAGCATGGTCAAATAACTGGAGCTGGGGCGCAAAGAAGAGCGATCAGTCAAAGCAGAGCCAGACTCTGAAGAAACCGAGCAACACTTCTAACGCAACAAAGTCCTTCTACTCTGTAAGAGACAACATTGAGAACACATGTAAGTCCAATAAGTTCCCTGACAGCGTAAACTTTGATGCAGCTATCAAGTCTTTAAGCTAATTTTAACAAACTAAGTAAGCACCCCCGCTTCTAAAGCGGGGGTGCTTACTTAAAATTCAGTGGGTCAGCACTTTTGCTGCG
>ODAJ014781222.1_pt1 | contig 15748 bp, 13 predicted proteins | sample 1539241 | NCBI WGS metagenome assembly ODAJ01 (sample SAMN02144231, study PRJEB22623) | gut metagenome | biome: sheep rumen | host: Ovis aries | place: New Zealand
GGTTCGTCACCGTCATCATAACGAAACCTTCTCAAGCGCACCTCCTGCACTCAGTGGTAACTTTTCATGTTGCAAACATAGTAACTTGTTGAGCAGCACCAGGACTCAGCTATCTTGATCTGCAAGGAATTGCTCAATCACGACTCCGTACGTAATGAACCGGCAGAGCAAGAGAATATCCTTGACCTGCTTATTGCAACCTGCCGTGCCAAGGCCGACAATGAGCAATATATGCATTGGGCCGCTCAAAAAGCCGAACTTTGTCACAAACAAGGCCAGGAGACCGAGCGCTGGCGCAGCGAGGCCGACGTTGGCTTAGTGATGACGCATCTGGGACAGGAGAGCGAAGGCCTTGCCAAGCTCGACGAGGCCATCAGCCACCTTGACGCTCCTGGCAGCATCGATCGCATGGATGCCTTTGTCGTTGCCTGCAAGCGTAAGATTAACGCCCTCAACGAACTGCACCGCTATGACGAGGTTATTACCCTGGGGCAGCGCATCCTCGACCGTCTGAATCATTATGAGCAGCATGCCAAGGACTACGCCGAAGACAGCTACCGTCTCTCATGGAGCGACCATCCTAATGACCGCGACCGTTACATGGACTTCAGCCGCGCACAAGCTTGGGGATTCATGGCGCAAGCTTACGCAATGATAAGTGAAAAGGGGAAAGTGAAAAGTGAAAAATTGGCTGCAGCCCAGAAAGCACGAGAACATCTTGCCCGTTTTGACAACAGCAACTACGGCAAGACCTTCGGGGCCCGCCGCATGATAGCCCCGACGCAGATGGCCTTGGGTATGTACGACGAAGCACTGACGACCTACGCAGAAATAGCGCGTCGCATGGTTGCCGATACACTGAACGACGACTATGCCGTCATTCTCCGCTCCCGCGCTATCGCCGCTCATGCCAGGAACCATTACGCCGAAGCCTACGACTACCAGACCCGCTATGCCGACCTCTCGAAGTTACTAAGCGACAGCCTCATGAAGGGCAAGGCCCACGAGTATGCAGCCCGCTACCACGACCAGGAGCAGAAGTTAGAGATAGCACAGGTGAATGCTCAGAGTCAGCGCAAGACCATCATCATCTGGGCAGCGGTCATCATCATCATGCTGATCAGCATCTTTGCCACCTGGCTCCTCCGCCAGTGGCGCGTCATCCGTCGCAAGAACCTTGTGTTGGTCGAGCAGATTGGCGAGGCCATTGAATATAAGGAGAAATATGAAAGCCTTACCCCCGGCTTCTCTCCATTGCGTGCCACACTCCAACCTTCAGGTGGGAGAAAGGGCGAGGGGAGTGATTACTCTCAAGGTCAGAAGGCGCAACAAGTAACACCTATTGAGCCCGCTATAGAGTCCGACCTGCTTTCGCTTGACAACATTTCCGATGACGAGCTGTTCCTCCGTCTGCGCCATGCTATCAAACGCGAGCACCTCTACCTCGACCCCAGCCTGGACCGCCAGAAAATCATGGACATCTTCCAGTTGTCGAAGCGTCGTGTCGGTGCAGCCTTCGCGCAAGGTTCGGAGTTCACCAGCCTTGCCGACTTCATCCGCGATTGCCGTCTGGAGTATTCCTGCAACCTTCTTGTCACGCGTCCCGACCTAAGCATCAAGGAGGTTGCCGCCAAGTCCGGCTTCAACTATGCCAGCACCTATAGTTCTGACTTCAAGAACCGCTACACCATGACACCCAGCAATTACCGCGAGCTGAAGGCGAAGAAGTAAAAAACATGAAATTATCCCATTTTTATGCATTTTTTCTATGAAACACATCATAGTTTCGCAGAAATTTCGTACTTTTGCAGCGAAAAATAGAAGAAAGGTAAAGATATGGCAATTCCAGTAACAAACATTCCTGTGCTGACAGGTGAAGTAGCAGAACGCTTCATCGAGCAGTGCGAATACAACGCCAAGCATCTTGCGGGTTCAGAGTGGAGTCAAGAGAAAGAAGACTGGTTCAATGGAATCATGGAACGTTCCCTTGAATTTCAACGCAAAATGTCGCAGAAATGACACTCGCAGATCTTTTGTTTTCCCCACAAGGCACAACAGAGCTTGACTTAAAGTCTTTTGACTGTGGTCGGGAGTCTGTCAATAAATTCTTCCGCGAAGAAGCGCAGGATTATCAAGACGAGCTGTTTGGGAAGACTTACTATTGGGTACATCGCGACCGCCCAACGGAAGTGGTCGCAGGTTTTACTGTGGCCAATGCCAGCATCTTTACCAAGCGATTGCCTAACGCCCGCCAGAAAAAAATAGGCTTTGAGGTGCATCACGAAAAAGGTCTTATCAATTACCCTTCTATTCTTCTTGCCCAGCTTGGTGTCGATGTCAAGTACAAAGGTTTGCACCTCGGTCCTCAGATTATTGACTTTGTTATGCAGTGGTTTACCTCTCCGGACAATAAATCTGGTTGTCGCCACCTTATTGTCGATGCATACGACGAGCCACACTTGTTGGACTTTTACCAACGCAACGGTCTCAATCTTTTCTTTTCCTCCCTTGAACAGGAAATGCAGTATCGTAATTGGGATATTGAGAAAGACGGTCCATTAGAAACGCGACTCATGTTCCGAGATATGATACTTTTAAGACGACCTTCTATCAGAAAATAACTATTTTATTTTTGCTATAAGAGCCACGGCCGAGGGGTCGTGGCTCTTTTATTTGTTGGTGTCTGATTTTGATATTATCGGCATAAGTCTTTTGGATTTGTGCCGTGCGTCTTTTGGGTTTGTGTAATTCCTTTTGATGTTGTACAAAAAGGCTTAGGGGATTGTCACAGCTATTGTCTATATCTAATGATTTAGGTAAATTTGCAACAAGAGAATTGATAAAAATAACGAAACAAATCGCAGGAAATGGAAGTTATACTGTGGAGCATTGTATTAGGCTTTGCCATTTTGGCGACCGCATTGGTGGTCAGCCTTTACTATCGCCATAAGTATGACCCCATTTTCCTCCAGTTGTCGGAACTGTTGTCGGACAAGGAGCTCGGGGTGACGGACAAGACTAACACGCCGGCTGGACAGACTAACAAGCCGACAGGACAGACTGAGAAGCTGACAGACAAGCCGACGGACAGCGCTACGGATGAAACTGCCGAGGAAGACAAGTTCAACAAAGTTCTTTACGAAATACAGTTTAGCCTGTTGACCGACACCATCCGCAATGAGCAGCTCTACACGATGCCGAAGTTCGGACGCTCTGACATGATCAAGCACTTCCACATGTCCGGCAAGCGCATCAGCACGCTGTTCTCGATGGCTGGCACGTCGGTGCCTGAGTTCATCCGCGAATGCCGGTTGGAGCATGCCAGACAGCTGATGGACGAACGGCCGGAGATGACGCTGGCCGAGATAGCGGCCGCTTCGGGCTTTGTGCACGCCTCGACATTCACCACCGACTTCAAGAACAAATACGGTGTCTCGCCCACGAAGTACAGGGAAATGAAAACTGAAAAATGACATAGCCTATGGAAAACAATAACATCATCCTCTCCGTGTTGATCGTGATCACCATTGTGCTGGTTGTGGTCATCACTGTATTGGTATGGCTTGTACGACGGCGTCGCCAGCTATTGCAACGGCGGCGTGAAGTCATCCAACGGGAGCGCCGCGAGATAGCTCGGTTACTCCAGGCACGCGAACAGGGCATTGACAATCTCCCGAAGTTCCATGAGATAGAAAGAAAGGCGGAACACCCCGAGTTAACCATCCCCTTTGACAGATAAGACTTTCATAACATACGGAATATTCAAAAAAAACAAATTGATATGATTACTGACGTAACGATGACGCTTGTGATTTTGGTAGTGGCGCTGCTGTTGTGTGGCATCGCCGGGTGGCTCTTTGCCCAGTGCAGCAGTCAACGGCGCAAGCTGGAAGAATCAGAGCGAGAGGTGGTCGACGCGATTAGTCACCATATTGAATTGTTGGCGTAAAAACGGGAAAAGGAAAAATAAATGAAATTGAAACACCAAACACGACTGAGCATCCTGGTGATTGTCGTCGCCGCGCTGCTGTTAGAGGCTAACACCGCGTTAGAGTTCTTCTCCACGCGGCGCAGCTTCAACGAGCAGCTGACGGAAAAGGCACAGCACGACCTGAACGGGAGCCACCGCATTGCCAAGGTGAAGCTGGAGGTCGAGACAGCCGTCAACGCCGCGCTGCCCACGATGGAGCGGCTGGCCGTTGAGATGAACGCCGACTCGCTGCGTGAGGCCATGCGGCAGCTGGTGCTCGTCCAGGAGCAGATTGTCGGCGTGTCGCTGGGTTTCGTGCCTGGATATGTCCACGGCGGCGGGAGTTCAGAACAGCGCTTCGGGCTCTACGTCTATGAGGAGGGGCAGGGCAAGGACATGCACCTGAATGAACCAACATACGATATCGACTATACGCAGCGGCCTTGGTACAAGCGGGCGCTGTCCAGCAGAGGCTACTGGAGCGAGCCCTACGAGGGCAAATACAGCTACGTGCTGATGTGCAGCTACTCGCTGCCCGTCCACGATTCCCACGGACGGACGGTCGCCGTGCTCTCCGCCGACGTGCCGTTGCGCGAGCTGTCGCAGATGGCGGCCCAGTTCTATGAAAACCAGCAACGGGCAGTGCTTCGCAATACCCTGCTTCATCTGCTTGGCCTGCTCCTGCTGGGCTTCATCGTCTATCGCGCCGTGGCCTACCTGCGCCGTCTGCAGACGATGAGTGCCGAAAAGGAGCGCATCGCCGGCGAGCTGCGCATAGCGCACGACATCCAGCAGTCGATGATTCCCAAGACGTTCCCGGGGTTCCCTGAGCGCGACGACCTGGAGCTGTACGCACTATTGACGCCGGCCCGCGAGGTGGGGGGCGACTTTTATGACTTCCTGATTCGGGACGGGCGGCTGTACTTCTGCGTGGGGGATGTTACCGGGAAGGGCGTTCCCGCCGCAATGCTGATGACCGTCATGCGGGCGCTGTTCCGCACGGAAGCAGGGAGAGAAGGCGGGGAGGCTGCGGCACAGCCGCAACATTCGGAACAGGCGGCGACGATTGTGCAGCGACTGCATGCGCTGATGTGCGAAGAAGGGAGCGACGGCTATTTCGTCACGATGTTCGTGGGGGTACTGGACCTCACGACGGGCGTGCTCGACTACTGCAATGCCGGACACGAGAGACCGATCTTAATAAGGGAAAACGGAAAAGGGGGGAAAGTTGCTGTCGCTTTGGATTCCAAGCGGAACCTGCCGGTGGGGGCTTTGCCTGACTGGCACTACGAGTGGCAACAGGTACAGCTGACGGCCAGCGAGATGCTGTTCCTCTATACTGACGGACTGAACGAGGCCCGCGACGCTCACGACCGGCCGCTCTCTCGTGACCGTGTGCTGACGCTGGCCAACGAGCATAGCGAGGAGACACCGCGCCACTTCGTTGAGATGATGGAGCAGGCGGCCCACAAGCATGCCGGCGGCATTGAGCAGAGCGACGACATCACGCTGATGGCGCTGCGCTGGCTGGGCAGCAACCAGCTCACGCTAAAGACCGACGGTTCCGACCTGGCCCTATTGGAGGGCTTCGTGGAGCAGGTGGCCCGCCGCGCTCGTCTGTCCGACTACGAGACGCCGCGTCTTCGCGTGGCCGTTGAGGAGGCTGTGACCAACGTTATCAGCTATGCGCATGCGACGACCATCGTGCTCACCTCCGAGGTGCGCGACGCCGTGCTGCGCCTCACCGTCACCGACGACGGGCAACCCTTCGACCCGACGAAGGCACCCATGGCCGATACCAACATCCCCGCCGACCAGCGCGAGGAGGGCGGCTTGGGCATCCTCTTCATCCACCGCATGAGCGACGCACTGGAATATCGGCGCGAGAAGGGACGGAACGTGCTGACGATAAAGAAAAATATAAGTGAAAAGTGAAAAATTTGCTACCGCAGTAATTAAAACTATTAGAATATGAAGACAACGATTACAGAAAAAGACGGCCTGTTGGTAGTAGCCTTCAGCGGGGGCTTCGACACGGTGGCCAGTAATCAGGCGGAGCGCGACCTGGCACCCGTCTTCGAGCGTGACGACTGCGACGTGGAGATTGACTGCAGCGACACGTTGTACATTTCGTCGAGCGGCCTGCGCTTGCTGCTTAACATCTACAAGCACGTGAACCAGACGGGTCACAAAGTGCGGGTCACCGGCCTGCAGCCGGGTTGCGAGCTCTATGAGGCGTTGGACCTCGCCGGCTTCTTCACATTGTTTAAGTGAGTAGTGATATGACGAAGGAGATGGAGTTGGAGGAGCTGCGTGCCGAGAACGCATCGTTGCGCGACACGAACGCGCTGCTGACTGACGAGAACCACCGTTTGGTCAGTCGCAATTTAGCGTTGAGCGAACAGCTGGACGCGTGGCACGACACGCGGTTGCGGGTACAGCTGCTTAAAGAGCTGCTGGTAAACGACCGCCGGCGCATGGCCCGTGCCGACCTGAAGGACGACGTGGAGCTGCTGGCGCTCATCGAGGCCCGCGTGGAGAAGGAGAAGCCGCACCTGCAGCCCGATTTCGACGCCGAGGCGCTGGCCCGCCTGTTAGGGGTGACGCCCCTGCGCCTGACGCGCCTATTCCGTCACAACACGCCGCACCACACGCCGGAGGACTACATCGACTTCCGCCGCGTGCTGAGTGCCATGGAGCTGATGCGCCAGCACCCCAACTACAGCGTGGCGGCCATCTCTCAGGACGCGGGGTTCACCAGCGTGCGCACCTTCCAGCGGCGCATGCAGCAGGCCACCGGGCTGACCCCTGTGGAATACCGCCTGATGTTCGAGCCTCCTGCACCATGATGCGACAGGTGCGTGGCGAAAAGCGCCGCTTTTGTCGCATTATCGGCCGAGTGCGCTACAAGTGCCGACAGAAAGCCGCCCTTCTCCGCACCAACCACGGCCACAAAGCGCTACTTTTGCAGCACCATATATAATATATAATTAAGGTATATAGTAATAAATGAACATAGTATTAACATTTAAATAGAACGTGAAAATGAAAAAGACATTGCACTTCTGGCTGATGGCACTCCTGATGGGAGGCCTCAGCATGTCCGTCACCTCCTGTAAGGATGACGACAAGAACAACAATGGCGGCAACGGCACCGACGAAGAGCGCGTGTTGGGTCCGACGGAAACCGAGGAAGCCCAGGCTGCCTATACCTGGCTGAACATGCTGACCGACATCGGTGAGTTCACCGACGACTGGGCCTCGAAGACCTACGAGCCCACCATCGGCATACCGTCGCCGACGCAGGTCACGGCGCGCATCGTCGTGGTGGCCGACCTCGACTTGGCCAAGGACCACTTCTCGAGTTTGGCCAACATCGAGTTCGACAAGCTCTCGACCACGCAGACGCAGACCATCGACGGCGTCGGCTCGCTGACGTGGACGCCCTCGGCTGAGGGCGCCGACAACCTGGCCGTGGTCGATGTGAACACGAAGCTCATCCCCCACCTCTCGCGCATCGTCTACTGTACGAGCGAGCAGGTCGGCGATAACGGTAGTTTCAAAGGCACGGCCTACTACCGCTTCGGCGACGTCGTGGAGGACAACGAGGGCTTCTACTGGGTGTGCGTGCGCCCGAACTTCGGCACAGGCACCGGCGCTCAGAATAGCTACTGCTGGTGGATCTGCATCTTCAATCGCGACCCTGTCAATGGCAAGAGCTCGGATGGCATGGTGCCAGAGATTCCCTTAAATAACATCAAGAGAGACTGGGACAGGATCAACAAGTACAACGGCAACACCATTCTGCTGCCCACGAAACTGAATTCGGTAAATAAAGACGCCCACTACCTGAGCAACCTCATCTGGGCATTGCTCGACCCCGAAGCCTACCACAAGACCGTGGGCAATGGCGACAAGGCCGTCGGCCTGGGCGGCTACGAATATCAGTACCATGGTGAGAAGTTCTTGAAGCGCGTGGCCCAACAGTGGAAGGAGAACCATATCTGGGAGAAGCTGTTCAACCGCACCTACGAGCAGATGAAGCAATTCAAAAAGCTCAACTTCTTCTACTACGGCTACTCCTGGAAGGTCGGTAATACTGCCGACTGCACCCTCTATACCTCGCAGAAATATGAGAAGACTTCCAACTCCACGCTCTCGAAAGACATGGACAATGGCAATTTCCAGATGAAGGAGACGGGTGCGGGCTTTGACATCCGCCGCTACTGTAGCGACCCTCAGCAGAACACCAAGTGCTCCACCTCCGGCCGCAAGGGCTACGCCCCCGCCGTGCAGTTCAGCTCCGACCAGGGCTACTGGGTGATACGCAGGAAGTACAGTGGGGATCTTGCTGGATCTTCCACGGACCAATACCACAACATGACGAATGTGAAGGAAGTCTACCGCTACAACCACGCCTATGGTATGGGAGTGGGCAATCAACACGCTGTCGAGACCGAGAACGACATCGCCACCGAGATTGCTCCTGAGGACATCGCCGTGGGTAACATCCTCGGCCAGAACGGCAAGTTCTACAGCAACGCCAAGTACGCCCGCCAGTTAGGCACCGAGCCTATCGCCATCGTGGCCTACACCACCGGCAACAGCACGTCGAAGTTCGTAGAGGAGAGCAAGGACTTCAAGGATAAGCAGTACAACTGCCTGTTGATGTCGCTCACGCGCAAGACCAACAAGGTGAAGTGGTCACAGACCCTCTACTCTGACAGCTGTCAGGTGGACATCCTGAGCAACTACACCAATGAGCCGAAGGCTCTGGTGGGCTTGGCCAACACCACCAACCTCTGCGACTTCTGCGGCAAGAAGCACAACCACCCGGCAGCCGAGCAGTGCGAGAAGAACAGCCTGCCCGACGACGCCACCAACTTCAGCAGCTGGTTCCTGCCCAGCGTCGCCCAGTTCGAGTTGGCCGTGAAGACGCTCGGCGGCTTCACCTGGAGCAGCAGCAACGGCTTCGGCGCCTACAGCCAGAGGGACACGAAGATGGCCCAGCTTCGCAAGAAGTTCGAGGAGGCCGGCGTTGAGACTGAGTTCGACGCCCTGGTACGTGAGACGCCGATATTCTGGACCTCTACACTCATCAACGAGAAGAATTCCAACAAGCAGTTCACCAAGGCCAGCTGCTTCATGTTCCAGTACTTCCTGAACTCCGGCGAGAATCTCTCGACCTTCGCCAAGGGCGTGGAAGACGAGGCCTACGTCCTGCCGTTCATTGCGTACAAGTATAAGGCGAAACGTTAACTTCGATAACTTCGATAACTACAAAAAGATATATTGTTTAACATTTACTTTAATGACAATGAATAAGATTTTTAAACGCGCGCTGACGGCTGCCTTAGTGGGTGGCCTCAGCCTGAGCGTCACGTCGTGTAAGAGCGACGAGGACGCAGTGGTGGAGAAGATTACTCCGTCAACAGTGACTATTGACAACGACATCCTGTCTCACGGCATCGTGACCGACATGGAAAACACCGTTGTCGAAGTGCCCGTCCAGTGCGACGGCGAGTGGGTGGCCATCCTCTCCATCGACGATGCCGAGGACGATGACACCAATTACTGGGTGAAGATTCAGGACTGGCAGGGTGTCTATACCGGCAACCAGACGCTGCGCCTGCAGTTCGACGACAACATGACGGGCGTCGACCGCGCCACCACGCTGACGATTGCTAACAATCTGGGTGACATCAAGACCGTGACCGTGCGCCAGAACTACACCTGGAAGGGCCAGGCTCCTACCAACAGCAGTGCCCAGTCATTCCAGAACAAGGGTATTGGCTACGGTATCGACTACGGCTACCTGCTCGACATGAAGAGCGTCAAGTTCCGTAATTCCACTGGCGATGCCGCTGCATCCCAAGGCAACACTGACGCAGACAGCAAGGTGTACAATCCCCTCAAGGTGAAGAAGATGGCCAACATCTACCACCTGACCGCCATCGACCAGCTGTGCAGAGAAGGTAAGATGGGTGCCGACAAGGATGCCTACGTAGAGGAACCCATTAATACTGCCAATCTGGAGGCCGAGATGCTCGACTCTGCCATGATCAAGAAGCACGACCTGTCAATCGGTCTGCACCTTGGTGCCAGCATCGGCCCCATCGAGTTCAGTATCAATGGTACGTATGTTGACAAGCGCCGTGAGGACAAAGGATATATCGACTACGCCATCACGCGTACCTCACCGGTATGGGACGTCAGCACGTCACCGGCAGCCATTGCTCAATATGCCGGCGAGAATTCCGATGTTGATTTTAAACAATCAGAAAAGTTCATCAAGAAAGTGCAGAACATGCGCACACAGTACATCAAACAGAATATGTTGCTCACCGACAAGTCAAAGCTGGACGCTGACAGTCTGACAAAAACTCAGAAGAAAGTTATTGACGGCTTATATAGCAAGCAACTGATGAACTTCAGCTACGGTGGTGTCTATTCCAGCTACTTCGAGAATTGCATGAGCAAGCTCTACAACCACATCATGCTGAGACTGGATGGTGGTATGAAAATTGCCAGCGACAAGGCCGACCGAGTCTGTCAGAACCTCGACGACCACTTCGGTCCCTTTATCATTGCCGGTGGACAGTTCGGCGGTTCGATGGTTATCACGATGAGGGTAGATACCATCCGCTTGGAAGGCCATACTGAACTTTCTGGTAAGGCTGAGATGGAACTGAACCTTGGTGTTGGTAGTGGTGAGGGCTCAGCCAATGCAAAATGGATAGCCGACGGTTGGAACCGCTTACGCGGCTATAAACCCTCTATCCACATCTATGGCGGCAGTGCCCGCGACACCGAGGCAGAGCTCATCAAAATCTTGTTCAGCGAAAATCCCGACTCTCACGAGGAGTGGGTAAGTATGCTGACTGACTGGATGCAGAGCATGGTGCAGTCGGCTGATGATGGCAACATGTCGCAGGCCGTGCCCATCTCGTTCACAGCCGTTCCCATCTGGCACTACTTCCCCGACACCGAGGTTTCCAACTACGTGCGCAGCTGGTTCCTCAACAAGTACAAGACCCGTGGCATCCAGAGCTATATGGACATCATCGACGATGTGCCCGGCCACAAGTCGTTCATCGAACTGCTGAACGAGATGCGCAAGGATGAGCCTGATGAGGAGGAAGAGGAAGAGGAAGAGGAAGAGGAAGAATAATCACTAAAAACTATCAGTATGAGGTTCAAGCAACTGACATATACCATGCTGGCCGTCCTGACGATGACGGTGACGGCCTGCAGCGATGAGCTGACCGACGAGCTGACCGGCGCGAGTGCCGGGCAGCTCTCGGAGCAGCCCTTCCAATGGACACGCTCGGCTGACGTGGCCACCCATGCCTCGTTCATCCGCAACTTCGGCGTGGGCTACAGTTATAATGCCGTGAAAGGCGAGTTCTGCAACTGGAAGGACATCCGCTGTCAGGTGGTTGACCGCAAATACTGCGACCATATTGAGAAAACCTACGGCGCCAAGTACTATAACTACGTGCCCGCTTCGACCGTCAACTATTTCAGCGAGTTCCGCTGGTCGCAGCGCGACTACTTGGCCAACGCCAACATGAGCTTCCGCGAGGAGGTTGACCTCGGATTCTATGAGGGCACGCGCCGCAAGGATCAGTACATCGTGGAGAACGGCGTCGAGGAGAGCTTCTACTACCAGCAGCGCGAGGAGCAGCTGCTCTACGACCTGCAATTAGACTACAATTCCCTGCTCACCGCCGCCTCCTATGACTTTCCCGACCTGCTCACCATGAGCTTCCGCGACGCCGTGAACCACCTGATGCTGGCCGACCCTGAAGACATTGCCGTGGTCGATTCGTTCGTCAACGTCTGGGGCACGCACGTCATCGTCGAGGCGTTCCTTGGCGCCAAGCTCGACATCGAGCTCAGCAACTACGTGCGGCGCTACAAGGACGTCGGCCACGAGCACGAAATCACGACGGAAGAGTTCCTGGGCGAGCTCGAGAAGAAGGAGGATGAACGCAGGCAGGACGGCTTCACGTGGATTGAGCACGGCAAGCTGACCATCAACGCCAAGGGCGGCGACCAGTCGCTGCTCACCAACCTGCTGGGCGACTACCAGTACGACGGCAAGGCCACCTTCTCGACCGACGGCATTGAGAAGTGGCGCAAGTCCATCCACTACGACCCCGACAACGAGCTGGCCTCGAACATCGAGATGACCGACATGCGCGTGGTGCCCATCTGGTGGTTCATCGAGTACCTCAACGAGGACGTGGCCGACCGTGTGCACGCCGCCATCGAGCAGGACGTGGAGATGCAGCGCAAGCTGTTGGGCGAGAAGAACTTCTTCAGCGTCAAATTCCCCATCAGCTACCCCAAGGCCACCTGCGAGGTGCAGACGGAGAGCGGCGAGTGGACCACGCTGACGCGCCGCGACAGCGGCGACGACCCTCAGGTGGTGAACATCATCAGCGGCGGACGCGTGGTGGCCACCGTGTGCAAGGAAATCTGCGTGGACAGCACGCGCGTCTATAGTGACAGCATGCTCGTCAAGACCGACAGCCTGCAATACTGGGTGCACGACACCATTGGCCACTGGGAGCGCGACACGATGAACCTCTGGGTGGCCTATCCCGTCTATGAGGGCGTGGTGAACCAGATGTGCGGCGTGGGCGTCGACGAGCAGAAGCGCGTCTTCGACGTGAAGTGGCTCGACGGCCGTCGCACCTTGAGGCGCCGGAAGGCCTACAACGGCGAGGATGCCGTGGCCACCGGCAAGTATTTCTACATCAACCTGGGCCAGGTTGACACCGATGCCGACAACAACGTGAGTTACGCGCCGGCCTCGGCCATGGCCTACTACGAACTGAGCGGCGGCATACAGTACGACGGCAACTACCGCGCCACGCCGCTGCCTGTGACGAAAGAAGGTGCCGACTTCATCATCCGCACCGACGACCCCACACTGACTAACATCGTGGGTTTCACCTACGATGCCGATCAGAACATCTACAGAAGAAACAGCAATTACCACTATATATACAACCCGAACGAAATGCGAGCGGTTGAAAGTAAAAAGTGAAGTTAACGAAGTTAGTGAAGTTAACGGACAATAGTAACGAATATTGAAACAGACATGAAGAGAAAACTGACGATATGTATGACGATGGCGATGATGGCGTTCGGTCTGTCGTCGTGCCACGACGGCACGGACGACCTGCTGCCCACGCCCGCCGGGCCTTGGACGGTGTCGCTGGTCAGCATCGAAGACGGCAGCCGGCGCGACGCGTCGGTGCTCTCGCGCTACGCCAGCTACGAGAGCGTTACCGTGACCATCGACGGCCTGACCGCCGACACGCGCGCCATCGTGGTGACGAGCGACGCCGAGTGGCTCAAGGTGCAGCGCGACACGCTGGCCGTTGACTTCATCGTCAGCCTCGCCACCACCGACAACCGCACCGACCGGCGGCGCACGGCCACCCTGACCTTTGCCGACGCCGACCATCCCGAACGCTGCGGCACGCTGACGCTCAGCCAGCGCTCGGCTGCCGACCAGGACACCAACGGCGACGACGCCCGCGCCAACCTCTACGTGGGCTACGGCTACAACATCTATGCCGCACTGGAGAGCCCCATGGCCGTGCGCACCACCGCCCCCGTACTAGATTTCAACCAGCTGCGCCTCATGGAGGAGATGAACGCCTACCAGCTGATACAGGACTGTCACCTGTCGTACACCACGATGGACTACAGCGCGGTGAACACCGTGCAGGCCTTGGGCGAGGACTTGAGCGAGCGCCAGACGGGTGACCCCGAGACCAACTTCCAGGGCTGCGTGCAGGACTGCCAGATGGCCATCGACCTGATGGAGGGCGACGCCAAGGGCCACTTGGACCAGAACAACTACGGCCAGGGTAGCTTGGAGAAGGCCGTGGCCGCCCGCGTCATCGACCGCGCCATGCTGCTGACGCTGGCCCGCTCGGGCGACCTGCCGCTGAGCAACGCCTTCGGCTATGCCGTGCAGGAGATTCGCCGCCAACTGAAGGCAGGCGGCGACGGTCGCGAGCTGACGGTGCAGACGCTGCGCCACTTCGGCACCCATCTCGTCACGCAAGTGGACCTCGGCGGTCGCATCGACTACATCTTCACCATGTCGAAACATGCCTCCTTCAACACCAAGCAGGAGATGGAGCAGGAAATCAAATACACGCTCGGCCAGATTTCCGACGAAGAGCGCAACGGCTCGAACCTGAGCACCACGTCGAGCAAGACCGCCGACGGCGCCATCAAGATTCACGGTGGCAGCGACCAGGCTCGTCAGGTGCTGGAGAGCGACATCCAAGACAAGCAGTTCAAGGGCCAGCTCAAGCCGTCGCACGTCACCGACTGGCTGGCCACCATCAACTACACCGACCACCTGACGTTGGACGAGGACCTGGACGTCATCCACTTCGAGCTGATGCCCTTGTGGGACGTCGTGCCCCCGGACCTGCGCCAGCTGTTCCTCGACGAGACCATGCGCATGGTGCAGGACAGCGACTGCCAGCTGCCCGCCAGCACCCTGGGCACCGACATCTACGAACTCAACACCGACCAGTGGCCCCAGCTGTTCGACTTCAGCCGCGCCACTGCCGACTCCACGCTCTGCCGTATCCTCTATATGGACTACAATCCCAAGTCGAACCAGGGCATCGGCAGTGCCATCGAGGATGCCTCGGGCGACCCTGTGCTGCAGGTCTGCTCCGAGTACGTGCCGAAAATTCGCACCGACCAGCGCGTCACCATCGTCTATCCTATCCACGACCAGAAGATTCGCATCAACCAGGGCCTCTTCCTGGGCGACGGCATCCACCAGCCCGCCTGGGTGGGCTTCAAGGGTGCCGACAGCTACGTCAACCTCATCGACGACCTGCCGCCGGGCTACTGCATTAAGCGGTTCTGGTTCGTCAACGGCAACATCAAACTGAAAAACCCCACCAACGTCGAGGCGCTGAAGGGCAAGAACCCCATAGTCAGGGACGACTGCTTTTACTACATTCACAACTACACATATACCTATCCCATCGTCAAGATCGGCGCCAACTTCTGGACGCGCCGCAACGTCGATAACGATATGGGATTCACCAGCAACCCCGACTCAAGGCGCAACCGTGCCGACGAGCATTTGGTGGATAGCGTGCTATACACCCGTTTCTACTACGACATCGGCTACTACCAGAACAAGGACAACAGCTGGCTGTGGGGCTACAATCCGAATAAGTTCTATACCGACAACCCCAACATGAAATGGTATATGCCCCTGCCTACCGAGGTTGAAAACCTCTATACCTACTTAGGCTTCAACACCAAGGCCCTGTACGCTGACCAGCAAAGCGGTTTCAACGCGCAGTTCCACGGCTACTACGGTGTCCACGACCTGCTGAACAACGTGGGCTTTGGCACCAACAACGCCATACGCTACCGCAACGAATACATGTTCCTGGCCTCGCGTACCACCACGAGTGTCAAGGCGATGGTCATGGTGCTCGACCGCGAATACCACCTCCAGCTGATGGAGCCTTTAGGTGACTGGTCGAAAGACTACTTCCCCCTGCGCCCCGTGCGTGGCTGGATGTTCACCTACCCGAAACTCTCGGAGATTATCAAAAATACGAAGATACAAATATAACGGCAACGAATCGTACTTCCTATGTATAATATATAATAAGGTATAAAGTTACTATGTTTGCAAACGAAAATACCAAGCAGCCGATAGGAAATAGTCCATAGGCGGTGAAATATTCCGCACCGTGAGGTGCAGAG
>ODAJ012160150.1_pt1 | contig 15747 bp, 17 predicted proteins | sample 1539241 | NCBI WGS metagenome assembly ODAJ01 (sample SAMN02144231, study PRJEB22623) | gut metagenome | biome: sheep rumen | host: Ovis aries | place: New Zealand
AGGCGTACTTTGTGTACGTCGCAGGATTTTCGAGTGCAGTTTAACAACGAAATTTGCCAATTATTTTTCAAACATTCACCTTTTAGACTTTATTATTTTATGATACAATTTAGAACTTATAGTTGATGTTTTAATGTTCTACTTTTTATCGATTTTTTATCTTGCTAAGAAAAAATTATTAATACTTTAGATTATAATATTTTTTCTAAATTATTAGTAATTTCAGATATATCAGTATATGGAATTAAATTAATTCTTTTATTTCCTCTAATCATGGTAGAAACCTTTTCTACATAATTTTTATCATAAATAGCAACTATTTTTTTACCTAATTTATCTGCAAATCCCAATTCATAACCTACTCCTAAAGATGGAACTGATACTTCTGCAAAAATAATATCTGCACTGTATAATTTATTTTCCAAATCACCATAAATATCTTCATCTTTTTGGTATTTTTCATTTTGAATTGTATTTTCATCTGCAACTTGCTTATTTAAAACTTCACCATATTTTTCAAGCTCTTTAACAAGAATTTTATATGTTTCAATTTTTTGTGTTCCACCATATATTGATCCTGAAATATAAATCTTCATTTTTGCTATTTTCCCTTCTATAAATATAATAGTTTTTATCATAAATGAAACCATAAATGCACTATATTTCTTTAAACAAATCAAAAACGAGTATTGCTATGCTGAGGCTGTTCGAACTTTAGTGAGTTACAGCGTCAGTATGCGTTAGCTGGCAAAATTTTATGAAAAAACCGGAGTGTACATATAGTACATGAGGATTTTTGAATAAAATTTTAACAACGCAAGACGAAGTTTTTCATTTGTTTATAGTCAAAATTGTAATTATTTTCAAACGAATTTAAGTAAGGATTTCTTTTACAACTTCATTAATAGCTCTCCCATCAGCGCCAGCACCAATTTTATTTTTTGCTTCTTTCATAACAGGTCCCATATCCTTCATTGATGTTGCACCAAGGTCATTAACTATATTTTGAACTATTTCTTTTATTTCCTCTTTTGATAATTGTTTTGGTAAATACTTGCTTAAAATATCAATTTCGGCATTTGTTTGGTCTATTAAGTCTTGTCTTCCACCTTTTTCAAAATCAACTAAAGCATCTTTTTTACCTTTTACTTCTTTTGCAATAATCTCTATTATTTTTGCATCATCAACTTCTATTCCTTTGTCCTTTTCAATTTGAAGTATTGCTGCTCTTACCATTTGAACAGTATCTTTCTTTACTGTGTCTTTTTCCTTCATAGCATCTTTTAAATCTTGCATTAATTGTTCTTTTAACATGTTCATTCCCCCTTCTTCTTATTATCATCCTCATTATTATTGTCTTCTTTTGTTTCATACCCTGTTCCAGTCTTGCTTAAAATCCCATTAATTGATGCCATAATATCTTCTAGGCTTTCATCAAAATCATCTCTTTTAACTTCTAACATGTTTTCCTCCTTTAATTATTAAAAAACAATTTTTCTGCATTTTTGTATGTAATATTTGCAATTTCTTCAGGTGAAATATTCTTATATTCAGCAATTTTATTAACTATATGTACTAAATTACTTGAATCATTTCTTGTTCCTCTTACTGGTTCTGGAGCTAAGTAAGGAGAATCTGTTTCTACTAAGATTCTATCTAATGGTACCATTTCTAATATTTTTTTAGCATTTTTTGAGTTTTTAAAAGTACAAGTTCCGCCAAAACCAATATACAAACCAGCTTCCAAACCATGTTTAACAAGCTCAGGATTAAATGGGCAACAATGTAGAACTCCTGATTTATTAACTTTGTTATTTATAATAATTTGTATCATATCATCAATAGCATCTCTTGTGTGTATTGAAATTGGTATATTTAATTCATTAGCCAACTCAATTTGTGCAATAAATGCTGTTTTTTGTAAATCTTTATTATCTTTTCTCCAATAATAGTCTAACCCGATTTCACCTATTGCTACTACTTTTTTATTATTAATTGCTAAATTTTTAATTTCATCTAGTATTTTCCACAATTCATCTTCATTTTGTGGAATTTCTTCTGGATGAAGTCCTACTGCAGCATATATAAAGTCTGTTTGATTTGCTATTTGTAATACCTTTTTCGATGATTGGATATCACATCCCAAATCTATTGCTTTTGTTACACCTGATTCATATATCTTTTTTATGATCTTATCTCTATCTTGATCAAACTGACTATCATCAATATGCATATGGCTGTCAAAAAACTCCATGTCCTCTCCTTATTATTCATTATTCATCATTCATTATTAATTCTTCAACAATACAACTACATTTGCTATAGCATATTCTTTGCAGTGTGAAATGCTTACATCTATACTTTCTATTTTACTACTTTTTACGAATAAAACCTCCACTTTCGGTCTACCTTGTTCATCATTTAAAGTTTCAATATCTTTCCATGTAATAGAATATTTATCATCAACCATTTCTGATAATGCCTTAAATACCGCTTCTTTTACTGCAAATCTTGCAGCATAATGCTCGTATTTTGATTTTCCTCTACCTTCACAATATTCAATTTCTTTTTTAGTAAACACTCTATTTAAAAAACTATCTCCTAAATTTTCAATACTGTCTTTTACTCTTGATATCTCAATAATATCCACTCCGCACTTAACTTTCATAAAACTCCTATATTTTATACTTTATCAAAAAATTAATTAAAATATAATATAAAATTTACTATATTAAAAATCAAAATAGCTAATAATACAATTACTATAAACTTTGTCATCTTTTCACTTTTTTCAATTTTCAATTCATTATATAAAATATTATATTTGTTCTTTACCTCATTATATATCTTTTCAATCTCTAAAGCATCTTTAATATAATTATAAAATAAGCTTCCAATATCTTCTGAAGTAATTTCTTGTATCCAAACTTTTTTTGTAAAATCAATAAAAGATTTTCTTGTTTTTCTAAGACCTTTTCCTTCTTTAAATTCATAATTTAATTTTTTTAAGTATATTTTTAAATATAAAGAAATTATATATGTATAAAAATATTGGTTTTCAAATTCTGATGGTAATACAGTATAATTATTTATATCGCAATCTGAACTTATCAAATTAACTCCTAATTTTGAAATTCCAATTTTAGAATATTTGGAATTTGCAATTACCTTAGAATTTTTTTCGATAGTTAAATTATTTTCGTTTTCAAATGGCAAAATAGAAACATATTTTATAAACTCATTTTTTATATTTTCAAATGAAACATTCATATTCCAATTATCTTGCTTAATACATGTATATGAATATGTGTAAAACCTTTCAATATCAATGTTATATTTTAAGGCATCAATATTAGAACCTGTGATACTATATATAAATTCTTTTAAAGCCATAATATTTTCAAAAGAATCAGCCTGAACCTTTATGTTTTCGTAATTGTTTAAATTATTACCTTCTTGATTAATATCTCTGAATTTATAGTTAAAATTTAGTACATCTTTAAATTCATCACTATCTTCGATATTAGTTTTTAAATACAAAAAACCTATTCCTGTATTAAATAGCACTATTCCCATTTTTTGTATTTTAAAAAATATATTGTTTTCATCAACTGTTTTGCCTTGAATATCTTGTGATAAACTATATTCAAATGTGACACAAGGATATTTTGATAAAACTGCTGCTTGAGTTTCCAAAGGTAAGTTTTTAAATTTTAACTGTTTTTGTTTTTCAGACAATTCAAAAGTACCAAAAAGAAACTCTCTTATTTTAGGTAAAAAATATGTGTATATTTCTAAATCTTTATTCTTATCAAATATTTTTAATTTAAATCTCTTATCTTTAAGTAGTTTTAATATATATTTTGAATATCTATTTTCTTTGATAACAAAATTATTAATAAAATATGTATATTGATATCTTGTCTTTAGCTCCATCCTTTGTTTTATTCCTTTCTATCGATATAAACTAGTTTGAAAAATAATTAACTTTAGGCAAGGCAAAATTGTAATTATTTTTTAAACTTATTTGTCACAATAATAGTTCATATTTAAATCCATACCAAGATGCCATTTTCCAATAAAGTCTATTTTTAAATTTTCGTCTAAGTTATATGTTGGTTCTATAACAATATTTCCGTCACTATCTATAGCACCCCATACTCCATCTTTTTTTATTGCTGCATATCCATAATTATTTAATTCTGTGGCATCATCATAAATATAGTCTATAACAGCATTTCCTTTAACATCAATAAATCCGTATTTTCCATCTTTTTTGCTAACAAAAATTTTATTATTTTTTAATACATCTTTGATGTCTTTTTCTTCAAATTTAAAATTATAGTATTTATATCCATCATCAACTTTTATCTTCATATATCCACTATCTATATTTAGTTCAGATAATATACCGACTATTTTAGTTTCAAAATTTGAATCTATTATTGTTTGTGTTAAATTATCATTTTCTGCAATATATACTCCTGCTTTTTTGTTACAATATATGTTTTTGAAATTAAATGCAACCTTTTCATTTTGGTCTTTATCAATTAGTCCTGCTTTTCCATCTTGTTGAGCTAAAAATACTCCCGAATTTATTTCATTTAAAACATCATATTTGGCTTCAATAACAATGTTCCCCTCAAAATCCATAAATCCATATTTTCCATTTTGTACATATATTACACCTGTTGAAGTTATTTGTTTTATTTCATCAAAATTTTCTGTTAATACTTTTTCTTTATCTTTATTTATTAATTGTTGATTTCCATTCTCTACAATTACATAATATTTATCACTGTAAATATTTATAATTTGATCAAAATTATTCTCAAGTATTTGTTCTCCAGATACACTTACAATTCCATATTTTCCATCTTGGTTTTTTGTAATATATCCATTAATATAATCATCACCAAAATTTGAAATTTCTGAATAGATTGTATCTAATATCTTCACACCTTTACAACTAACAAGACCATATTTTCCATCTTTTTCAACTATAATACTATTTTCTAATCCTTTTAATGTTTTTATGTCATCATATATTATTTCAGTTATTTCTTTTCCTTCTAAATCTATTAGTCCCCATTTTCCATCTTTTTGAACCTTTAGAGCATTTTTTTCATACCAAACATTTTCAGAATTATCATAGTTTTCTAAAGCTTCTATCTTATCATAATTTGTCCAGATTTCTTCATTATTTTTATTAACAACTTTTGTTTTATATGTATTATTTTCTTCATCTATATCATATGTAAATAAAAATACATCTTTATCTTTATCTATAACTATTGGAATTTCCTGATACATAGGATTTATAACAATCTCACTATTAGATCCTATTATTCCCCATTTTTCATCCTTATATAATGCATAATAGCTTATTGCTTCAACAGGTTTTGTATTTTTAGCTTTTGTTAATATATTTTTTAACATAATTACAACCATTATTATTACTATGATTGCTATAAAAACTGCAACTACTTTTTTAAAATTTAATTTTCCTTCTTCATTATATCTTTTACCTTTACTCATATTGCCTCCTCATATAAATCTATTTTTACAGATTTATTCTACTATAAAAGTGTGTTAATGTCAATTATTTTCAAAATTAAATACTTTATTATATTTAATAGTTATTATACTAGAGGTAAGAAAAGGAAGCTCACGGCTCTCATTTCTCACCTCTACTCTTTAAATCCTGTTCCAACTACCTCTCTAGAATTAGTAATAATTAAAAATGCATTTGGATCTATTTCTTTTATCTTACTTTTTAATTCTGCTAACTCTTTTCTTCCTAATGCACACATCAAAACTAATTTTTCTTTATTAGTATATAATCCCTTTCCATATATTCCTGTAACACCTCTTTTTACATTTTTTCTAATAGTCTCTGATATTTTTTCGCTTTTATCACTAATTATAAAAACTAATTTTGTAAAGTATATTCCTTCAAAAATAATGTCAATCATCTTTCCCATAAGATATATTGTAATTGATGAATATAATCCTATTTCTATTTTTTTCAGAAAAATCACATTCAGCATTACTATTACTCCATCTATAAGAGTTATTAGGTTTCCTGTTCTAACCATTGGTTTGTATTCTTTAATTAAATTCCCTGCCAAATCAGATCCACCTGTTGAAGAATGTGCTCTTAAAATTAATGCCGTACCTAAACCTGTTAGAATCCCCCCATAAACGCATGCAAGTATTTTATCATTTGTTAATGGATTGATTTTTGCTAATATATCTATAAAAATAGATAAACTTATTGTTCCAATTAGGGATTTTACTAAAAACCTTTTTCCTATTTTAAATGTAGATAAAACAAATAAAGGAATATTTAAAACCATTATTGTTGTTCCAACTGGTAATTTGAATAGATAATATAAAATAGTTGCAATACCTGAAAAACCTCCAGATGATAATTCATTTGGAAGCAAAAAAAGAGAAACCGCAATAGCCATAATAAATGCTCCTATTAAGGTTTCTAATATTTCTAAAAGAGAGTTTTTTATTTCATTTTTATTTAACATCTTTTTACCATCCTTTATAATATTATCTTAAAAAAAAGCATTTTTATACATTTTTTATATTATAAAAGTTGGTGCGCCTGGAGGGATTCGAACCCCCGATCTCAAAGTTCGTAGCCTTGCATTCTATCCAGCTAAACTACAGGCGCAAATTAAGTACTATTATATTATACTTTGATTTTTTGGATTTTGCAAGACTTAAAGCGATATTTGTTTGACTTTTTTTGTTTCTGTATGATATAATATCATACAGAATTGTTCTCATAGCTCAGCAGGATAGAGCAGTCGCCTCCTAAGCGACCGATGGTGGTTCGAGTCCGCCTGGGAACACCATTTTTTTGTTATTTGACACATATATATTCTCTTATATTTTCGTATTTGCTATCTCCAATTCCATTTACATTTTTTATATCTTCTACTGTTGAAAATTTTCCATTTTCATTTCGATAATTAATTATTTTAGAAGCAAGTGAAGGCCCTATTCCTGGCAATTTTTGCAAATCTTGTTCAGTTGCTTTATTTATATTTAGAGAAGAACTTTGTGTTGTTTTTTCATCTTCCTCAATAATTTCTTCACCACTGTCATTACTTAAAACATCATCTTGTAAATCTCCAACATCTAAGCTACTTGGAATTTTTATTTTTGTTCCATCTTCTAAAATATATGCTAAATTTACCTTTGAAATATCTGCATCTTCAGTTAATCCACCAGCTTTATTTATTGCATCCTCTATTCTTGATCCTTCATCTAATTTAACAATTCCTGGAGTTTTCACAGCACCTGTAATGTGTATAATTATTTTATTTTTTTCTTCGGTATTTTCTTCTTTTGTTTTCTCTGTAGAATTATTTGAAACTAAAATTACATCTTCAAGTGTTGAATTATCTATTTTATTACTATTATAAACATAAAAAATAATTCCGCTAATTATAATTATTGCAATAATAATTATAATCTTTTTTTGATTTGAACTTAAATTTTCTAACATTAATTCCTCCTTTATAAATTTTTAATATTGAATATATTAAACAAATAAAAAATACATATCTTTAAATTCAATTTAATTATTAATAAAAACCAAAACTAAGATTTTATACGCATTAAAAATGCAATACTGAATTAAAATATTTGACAGTAAAAAAACTAGAAGTAAGAAAGTGGAGCATTATACTCTCCACATTTCTAACTTTTGAATTTATTTATAATCTTTTCCAATGATTATAGTAGCATCAATTTTATTTGTGCTAGAATTGCTATCTGAAACTTTTTCTACACCAAGTATTTCTTTTAAATTAGATGTTATATCACTTGGTAATGAATTTTTGTTTATTATGGTTGTTTTACTTGTTGGATTTGAAGTCCCTGTTTTCGTAATTGTATATCCTTCTTCTTCAAGTGATTTTTTTGCTTTTGAAAATAATGCAGAATCTCCACATCCATTAAGTAATTCTATTTTTATTTTAGAATTTGCAGAATCAGTTTTGTTCTCTGTCGTATTATTTGTTTCAATAATACTGTCTTCCGTGCTTTCTTCTGCATTTTCTCCTTCAATCTTATTTTGCTCTATAAATAATCTGTCAACTAATTCTTTTGTTTGTTTCTCATTATGTGCAAAAAATGCTAACTTATATGGTCCATAAGATGTTGGGTTACCTGGTAAAGTTTCAGTTTGTATGTTTTCTGTATTAAAATCAAGCATATATGGAATATAATCTTTCATTAATGACCAATTAGAAATATTGGTCTCAACATTTTCTTTAAAGATATCAATAAAAGTACCTATTTTTGTGATATTTTTTAACTGAATTAATTGTTTAGCAACCACCTTTAAAAACTCTCTTTGAGTTTTCATTCTTCCTAAATCATTATCTCCATAAGAAGATGGATATGAGGTACCATTATTGTTATGTCTAAATCTGACTAGCCATTCTGCTTGCTCTCCATTTAATTTTTGATATCCTTTATCTAAATGAATATATAGGTCTTGAGAGCTATCATCATAATTCATATCAATTGGAACATCAAACTCTACTCCCCCTATGGCATCTACAAGTTGAACAAGAGCATTATTACTTACTACAATGTAATATGTTATATTTAATCCTGTAATTTTGTTAACTGCATCTAATGTTTTTTCTGGGCTTGTATCCTTTTCTTTAGTCTTAGTTTGATATAATGCATTTATTTTATCATATGAGGTTGCTTTACTTTTATTTGTACCAACAAATGTGTCTCTTGGAATGGAAAGTAATGTTGCCTTTTGAGTTTTTGGGTTATATGAAGCTACCATAATTGTATCAGTTAATTTAACAGATATATCTTCACTAACTCCCATAATTAATACTGTAAATGGCTCAAGATTCTCTAATTTTTTTGCATCTTGCCCCATTGCAGTTTGTATCATTCCTTTAACACCCCAACCATTTTTATATGTGCTATATCCTACGAATCCACCTATAAAAAGTACCATAATAGTCAGTATAAATAACAATAATTTTAAAATTATATGCTTCTTTTTCTTCGTTTTTTTATTCATTTGATTATTACTTCTTTCTTTTTTAAATTAAAACTATGAGTTCCATTATAGCAAACTTTTATCTAAAAGGCAATAGTTAACAATAATATTATTGTTGTATAAATATTTAGTAATATAAGACTTTTCTATTGCATCAACAACAGGTTCTGATCCTTTTATTGAACTAACGATAAAAATAATTGTGATTATACAATATATTATTATAATTGCTTTTAGAAATCCATATACTATTCCTCCAATTTCATTTAGCTGTTTTATTATTGGAAACTTTGAAATTGTATCTGATAAAAAACTTAAAAGAATTATAATAATTCTAATTATTATAAATAGTATAATTGAAACTCCAATTTCAATCACTTTTTTGGAAATACTATCTGCAATGGTTTCAATAGCTTTACTTTTTGCATCATCTGTTTTTTCTTTAATAGTTTTCTGTATATATTTTTTTATAAATGTGCTATTTTTTTTATCAATAGGCTCTTCACTATTTTCATTATTATCAGATGTCTGTTCTGCATTTTCTAACTCATTATTTTTAATTACTATTTGTTTTATATTCTCATCCATTTGTGTATTATTTATTATCAAATATGAAACTGGTCTCACTAAAATTAAAGTTACAATTAATGCAATTATAAAGGCAAAAATATTAAAAGCTACTTTTATTAGACCTCTCTTATAGCCAATTAATACATTTATTAATATAATTGCAAGCAGTATTAAATCAATAATTATGCCCATAATAAATTCTCCTATAGGTCTATAATTTCTATTTTATCTTTATATACTATAATTGCTAAACTATCTGACAAAATAACATTAGTAATTTCCTGTTTTGATGTATATTTTTTATTTAACATTCCATTGGTATTTATAAAATATATTTCTGTTCCAACATTTATACCAATAGTATTTTTATTTGCATACATCTCCTTAACAACTTCATCTATATTATAGGTAGTCCTTTGATTATTTGTTGTATTTAATATATTAACTATCGACCTAGAATTGAAAATACCTGTACTTTCTTCTGTTATGAATGCAATATGACTATTTAAATCACCTGATACAAAAGTATCATTTTTTTCTATGTCAAATTTTTTTTCGTTTGCATTTTGATTAATTACTTCCACAGAATCATTAAATACACAAGCTAAAATATTTTTTTCTTGATAATTTATGTTCACTATCATTTTTGAGCTATCTGCATTATAAGTATAAATAATAGCTTCTTCTGGCTTTTTTAAAGCTTCATCTACTGAGATTATTTTTATATTAGATTGAATCAATGCTCCAGATGTATCAATATCAGCAAATGCTAGAAATTTGTTGTCTTTTGAAATAGAAACATCTACAACTCTAGATGTGGACAAATAATTCTTTAAAACACTTTTCCCATTTTGATCATACAAAGTTATTATTGATTTATATGTTGTATCTGTTGTAACCACAGCAACATATCCATTTTGATTAATTGCTATTTGTAAAATCTCTCCATCTACTTGTTGTTTCCATAAAAAAGTTTTATCAAATATTGTACATATATTTTGTCCATTTTTCTCAGCAATTGCTAAATATTTTTCATTTGAATCAAATAAAGCTGTATTTATATCTACAGAAATATTTGTTTCTTCCTGACCTGATGAAGTGTATATCTTTAAATTTTTATCATTTAATATACATATATTTTTCCCATAACAATATATTTGATTATTTTTATTAGTTGATAAATCAATATTTGCAACATCAGATGTAGTAATATCTTTTCTTAATATATTAATATCTATCCATCTTCTAAAATCTTGTCTAATAAAATATAAGGTAATTGCTGTGCCTATAAGTATACATATTAATACAATTATGCTTATTTTAGCAATTTTCTTAATAATTAATTCTTTTTCAATATAAAAATCTATTAATTTATTCTTCAACTCTTACCACTTACCTTTCATCTGATAATATTTTATCAAATGATAATTTAAATAGCAAGGTAATTATTCAATTTAAAACAATATTAATAAAATCTGTAATATACCCATATATCCAAACATCGGAAACAACACCTTTACCAAATTTGAAAATCCTATATTAGCTACAATTATACTAATTAAGCACATCCAAAAAGCAATACTTATATATTCTCTTTTACATGTACTAACATTGTTTAAAAAACCCGTACCTATTGAAATAGCAGTAGTAAAAATAGCAATTAAGATTATTACGCCATATATTTTACTAATCTCTGGGAATTTGTTTTTTATTACATATACTACCGGCATATCCAAATTAGAGAAATTTGTATTCACATTTATTAATAATAAAAAAATAAGAATTGAAATTATAGAAATTAAAATAGAAGTTAATAAAGATATTATTATTAACTGTTTTTTATTTTTCAAATATGGTCTAAGATTTATTAAAACTGGAATTAATAATATCAAATTGTAGCTAGCATATAATATAGCCTGAACTATCCACATAATACTAGATTTTACAGCAATATTTTCTCCAATTTGATTTATATTTATATGTTTTAAATTATATACTCCAACTAATAAAATAAATATAATTAAAATTGGTATAATTATGCTATTAATCTTTATTATGTTCTTAATATTTCCTAAAAAAACAACAAAGCAAATTGTTGCCAATAGTAATGAACCTATTATTTTATTTAGTCCGATATTCTTGGCTAAAATATGCTCCAAAACCCGAAATCATTATAAAAAATGTAATTAATAAAAATATATTAATAATCTTATTTGTTATATCGCTTAAATCAAAATGCTTATTTTTTTTAAATTTAGGTGTTATAATCTCCAAAAAATCTTTATATGTCTTTATATCTTTTTCTTTGATAATTTTAAGTGTTTTATATATAACTAATCTCATCAAAATATTACAAACTATAATCCCTGCTATTCCATTTATTCCATATCTGTAAAAAAACAAGTAGATTTCTTGCCCGAGATGCAAATCCTGCTCCTACAAGAGCACCAATAATTGTAAAAATAATCATTAAATAAACCTCTTTTATTGATAAAAAATAACCAACAGCTAAATAAATATATTAATGAATTGATGAGTTCGACCCTTGTAGTAGGTATTTATCATTTTCTCTTTCTAATTATGGTTAACCCTCTTTAGCTTTGTACAAATTTAAGCTAATTTTGAGAACGGAAGAAATGAATTAATATATTTATTTAGCTTTGATTTATAATAAATTAAAGCCCCCATTTAGTATATTCTACAAATGAGGGAATTATTAATTAATTTATTTTTTTCTTTTTCTAACATTCCATACAATGATTCCAATTACAATTATTAAAATAGGTACTGTGAATATGATTATTCGAATATTTCTATCCTGACTTGCAGTTGCTGTATATACTACTGTTCCTGTACTTTTTCTTGCTGTAATATCTTCTGGTCTATCAACTAAATATGCTAGTGAATTTAAAACCACATCTTTATTTTTACCATAATATATACCTGGAGTAGTTGTCCCATTTACTATTGGATAATCTGAAATAAAAGCATTTTCTCCATATATTATTAATTTTGAAGTAACTTCCTTTTCATTGTTTTCTTCATTAGCTTCCTTAATTATTTTTTTAAGCTCTGCTCCAACTAAAAATGATTTAGACTCTTCTTCTTCTGATTTTTCATCTTGCATATTGCTAAAATTTGATCTAAAATATGCGCCATCAGTTGTTGTTAGTAAATCTTTCTTTTCCACTTTTAGTTCTTCTAATTTATCCTCATTAACATTTATTTTTGTAGCATTGACTAGAACAGCTCCAATAGTATTATATACATCTTTTAAAATTTCTGAATACTCTGTTTTTGGAATAATATCATCTGGTAGTGAAATTCCTTCTGAATCTGATAACATATTATTATGGTTAGTTTCTCTAATTACACCTATATCAAAAGGATTTAAAGCATATAAACTCAAAATTTTATTTACATTTGTTAATTCAATATTTTGTACTTGTGCAGCATTAAACCATAAAATATTTTTTCCTGAATTAATATAATTTATAATAGCATCTGTTGCAAGATTATCAAAGTCTTTTGAAGGGGTTGTAATAACTAATGTATCACAATCATCAGGTATTTTTCCTGTTGTTAGAATATTTAAGTTTTCAACTTCACTTACCTCATTGCTTAAAAACATATGTAGGTAATTCATACTTTTTTGTAGAGTAAAATCATCACTATATCCATCCAAAAAATAAATCTTTGGAATTTTATCACTTATAACTGACATAATAGTACTTGTTATTTTTTCTTCAGCTATACTTATGGTTTCATATGAAGATGTGTCATATGTTACCAAGTCATTTTCACTTAATACTTTTGACTTTTCTCCACATTCAATTATAATTCCTTTCGAATTTTTATCTATACTATATTTTTGAACCAAATCTGGTCTATTATTAATGTCTACTGACTCAATATTGATTTTCTCATTTGCTTTCTTATATTGCTTAGCTAATTCCAAATTAGAATCTTCTTCATCATATCCTATAAAGAAGATATTTATTTCTTTATCTATATTTTTAACTTTATCTTTGCTTTCCTGTGTTAAAGAATTAATTTTATCTTGGCTAAAATCAATTGGTGTAAATTCTTTTTTTTGCATAAAAATGTTAATTGAAATAAATATACCAATAATAATTGCAATTAGTAAAATTGTTTTCGTTCCGTCAATTAGCCATCTTCTTTTGAATGCTTGTATAAATTTACTTGATTTTTTTTGTTTAATTCTGTTTAAACTTTTTTCTGTTTTATTTTCTTTCAATCTAAATCTCCTCCTATTTTACCATTTTTCTTCTTTGCATTATTATTATTGTGATTGATAAGCACATTACTATAAATGTTATAAATGTAACTGTATCTGCGATATCAATTTGTCCTCTTGGAAATTTTGCAAACATATTTATTAATGAAACACTTGAAAAAGCACTACCGAATTTTGGTAAAAACCAACTTAAAATAAAGAACCCTATTGTTAAAATTCCAGCAACAATTTGATTTTCTGTAATACTTGATGCTAATATTCCAAATGAAATATAACTCATTCCTAATAGTAAAAATCCTAGTTGAGTAACTAAAGCTGTTGAAAGATGTGGTTTTCCAAAATACATTAATATAGCAAAATATAAATAAGTACATATTTCAGTAATCACCAAGATTAGTGTTGCTGCTAAAAATTTACTTATAATTAATTTTGTAATACTTAGAGGAGATGTAAGTAATATTTGTTCTGTTCCATTTTTTCTTTCTTCTGCTATTGTTCTCATTGTAAGAATTGGTGTTATAAATGTTAAAATAGTGGCTCCTGAATAAAAAATATATTCAAAATTTGTACTTTTGTAACTAAAAACATCTGTATAAAAGAATATACTAAACATTAGTAAAAATAATCCTATAAATACATAACCTATTGGTGAAAAGAAGTAATTTTTTAATTCTTTTTTTATTACAGCTATCATTTATTTTGCATCTCCTTCCATAATAATCTTCATAAATGCATCTTCTAGAGTTGCTTCAGGCTTTTTCATTTCTAATATGGTAATACTTTGTTTTGCAAATTCACTAAATACTAATTTGTTAAGATTGATACCTTCATTTGCTTTAATTTCATATTGTTTTGTTCCATCTTCATTTGTTTTTAATAATGTAATTGATGAAACATCTGCAATTTTCATGTTATCTACTTTATTATCTGTATCTTCAACTGTAACATAAATAATATTGTTGTTAGAAACCTTATTTTCCAAATTTTCAGGTGTATCAATTGCAACAATTTTTCCCTTATTTATAATAATTACTCTATCACATATTTGACTTACTTCAGATAAAATATGTGAACTTAGTATTACTGTATGCTTTTTACCTAGTTCTTTTATTAGACTTCTAATTTCTGTAATCTGTTTTGGATCTAATCCAACAGTAGGTTCATCTAATATTAATATTTTAGGATCAAATACTATAGTTCCTGCTAAACTAACTCTTTGTTTTTGTCCACGAGACAGATTTTTAATAAGCTTATTTTGCATAGAATCTAATCCAACCTCTTTTAATATAGATTGAACTCTTTCTTTTTTTTGCTTTCTATCTACCTTATGTAATTCTGCCATATATGTTACAAATTCTTTCACTGTTAAATCAGTATAAAGTGGTACTCCCTCAGGCATATAGCCTATTTGTCCTTTTGCTTTATTTGGTTTTTTAATTGTATCATATCCATTTACTATTATTTGACCTTCTGTTTGTTCAATATAGCCTGTAAGCATATTCATTGTTGTACTTTTTCCAGCACCATTTGGTCCAAGGAAACCTACAACTTCTCCATCATTAATAGTAAAACTAATATCGTTTACGGCTACAAAGCTTCCGTACTTTTTAGTGACATTTTTTACTTCAATCACAAGTAATTCCTCCTAACCTTTTTAATATGTTCTTATAATATCATTTAAAATGCCTAAAGTAAATATATTTCACAAAATATTCACAAAATTTGTAATTTCACTTGACTTTAACTAAGTTTTATGCTATTATATTCTATGTTAATTTGATATGGGTCAGTAGCTCAGTTGGATAGAGCACAGGCCTTCTAAGCCTGGGGTCGGGGGTTCGAACCCCTCCTGGCTCACCATATA
>ODAJ011943577.1_pt1 | contig 15737 bp, 14 predicted proteins | sample 1539241 | NCBI WGS metagenome assembly ODAJ01 (sample SAMN02144231, study PRJEB22623) | gut metagenome | biome: sheep rumen | host: Ovis aries | place: New Zealand
CTTTGATTGGCGGGCTAATCGGCGCAGTGCTAATTTCGGTCGGCGTGAACGGCTTAAACTTATACGGCATTGGAAAAATTTTTCTCGGCTTGATATTCTCGCCGGCAATCGCGCTTATAACGGGAATCATCATCATGAATATAATCTTCCGCCTCTTCGACCGCGCAAATCCCCACGTACTCAACGACAGGTTCCGCCGAATGCAAGTTGTTTCTGCGGCTATGATAGCCTTTTCAAACGGCTCGAACGACGCTCAAAAGTCCATGGGTATCATCACGCTCGCGCTTTTTAGTGGCGGCTTTATTTCGGAGTTTGAAGTCCCAACTTATGTTAAAGTCATGTGCGCGGCGGCAATGGCAATCGGCACGGCGACGGGCGGTTGGCGAATAATAAAAACCGTCGGCGGCAAAATTTTTAAACTGGAACCACCAAGCGGCTTTGCGGCGGATTTGAATTCTTCTTGCGTTGTTTTCGGTGCGACACTGTTAAATTTGCCCGTCTCGACTACTCACGTTGTCTCCGGTTCGATAATGGGCGTGGGCACCGCCAAGAGGATAAACGCTGTTCGTTGGGGCACGGCTCAACAAATGCTAAAAGCCTGGGGAATGACAATCCCAATCACGGCGGCAATCGGTGCGGCGTCGTTCGCTTTGGTCGAATTCGTCTTCTAAACGTTTGAATCGTTAAAGGGTCGTCCTAACAGGCGGCTTTTTTCGTATGCAAAGTTTCCAACAAAAAAGCCTACTCGCGCAGGCTCTAATCTTTCGTATCATCGTCGTCATCATCTTCTTTATCGAACAGCTCGCAATGGTAGCCGTTCTTGCCGTGGTTTTTAACGTAATAAACCGCCTTATCCGCCGCCGCGAACAGACTATCATAATCGCGCCCACTATGCGGAGCAATCGCAATGCCAATGCTCGCCGTGACGAAGTGCGACCTTCCCTCCAACGCCAAGTTAAATGCAATCTGTTTAATCTGCTCGGCTTTACGAACAACAACCTCCATATTCGGCAGGCTGTCAACGATAACAACAAACTCATCGCCGCCGAACCGCCCTATGCAATCATTCGGGCGGAAAATTTTCTTCAAGCCCTTTGCAAACTCAACTAAAACCTTATCGCCGAACTGATGCCCCAAAAGGTCGTTGACTTCTTTAAAGTGGTCAAGGTCGATTATGTAAAACGCTAGAAAGATATTCGCCGCTTCGTTCTCGTTGAAAGTCTTTAACTTCATCTTGCAGAGGTTTTCCATCGTCTTCTTATTGAAAAGTTCCGTAAGTTTATCTAGCTCCGATTCAAGTTGGAAGGCGTCGCGGTCAGACTTCATTTTATTGAAAGCCTTCGCCATCTGTCCTAGCTCATCATTGGAAGAAATTTCGATTTTATCAACGTCTGCTTTGCCGCTGACGATTTCATCAACGACGGTTGTCATCTCTATAATCGGTTTCGTAAAACGTTTAGCCAACCAGTAAGCAACAATCGTACCAAGGAAGAGCATAACCATACCGAAGATAATTGCCTTTGCTGCCTTGTCATAGACCACGTCCATTATATGGTGATAAGGTCGAATCGTGACAATCATCCAACCCGTATTGACATTACGAGAATAAGCAATGAGAGATTCCTCGCCGTTCACAGGCAAAACCGTGGAACCAGAACTGTTATAAATCCTGTCCAAGATGAATTTATAACTATTGTCGAAAGAATATTCGACACCGACTTTTGTAACTTTGCTGGAAGAATTAGCTATAACATGCCCCCGCCTGTCCATAAGAACAATATAAATCTCTTCTTCGTCAATGACTTTGATAAAATCCTCCAGCGCAGTCAAATCAAAATTTCTTTGCACCATGCCTATAGGCTCGCCTTCGGCGTTGAAAACGGGAGCTTCCACGACAATAATCATATTGCCTTTCGACATGCTGGAGATAACGTCCGAGACATAAGTTCTGCCTTTCATTGCCTCTTTGAAGTGTTGACGCTTATTCAAATTTACGAGTGTTGCCCCGTCCGTTCTAATGATTTGCCAAGCGTCCGCTCCAGTCAATGCCATATTGTTTTCATCGCCAAAAATCTTGTTCGTGTCATTTAGAATTTTTTCGACGACTGCACGACGTTGCGGGGTTGGTTCTTGAAGATATTGCACCACTTCAGGAGCCAAAGCAATCGACTGCAAGACCACTAAGTTTTTTTCGATTAGTTCGGATATGTGTTCAGATATGATAGTGTTCCTAAGCAAACCAGTTTGCTTTGCGTATTCCTGCAAATCGTCGTAAGTACTGCGTGCACCCATGCCGACGAGAAGGATAAATGGGATTGCTCCCATAATGATGAACAATGCGAAGAGTTTCGCTTGGATACCTTTATTAATTTCCATAATTTCAATCTAACCCACCCGCCCACGACGGGAAATTTATCTTTAGGTTCAACCGCTGAAAGCTCTTATAAGGGAAATCATTGCTGGGAAGAGAAGGACAACGAATATTGACGGGAAGATAAACAAGACCATCGGGAAAATAATTTTTACGGGAGCCTTCAACGCCATAGCTTTTACCCACTGGCGATGGCGGTCGCGCATATTGTCAGCTTGCTGTTTTAGCGTCCGCGTCATGCTCGTGCCCAACTTCTCTGCTTGAATTACCGACGTTGTGAACAAATAAATTTCTTCCAAGTCACACCGCCGCGCCAGATTCGTCAACGCGTATTGGTGCGTCATGCCTAGGGAAACGTCGCTTTGCATTCGGATAAATTCATCGATAAGCGGACCTTTCATGCGTCTAGTCATTTTGCCGACCGCGCCATCAAATGATAGCCCCGCTTGAACACTAACGCACAATATGTCGAGGAATTCGGGCAGTTGCTTGCGAATTGCCTTCTTGCGTTTTCTAATCGTTGAGTTCAACACGACAAAGGGAAGTCCTGCGCCCATTAAAACTGCTAAGCCGATAATGAACAGCTGCTGAACCGGATGTATCATAACGCCCCGAAGCATTAGGATTGCCAAGGCTGTGCAACCGATAATCGACAACGCCCAAATTGTCACTAGCCGCTGAACGCTCCAAATACCCGTTTTGCCTGCGCGGAAGATTTTATCTTCTAGCTGAGCTTTAATCTCTTTGGGCGTGAGCTTTTGAATGCGTTCGTCCAGAGAATTTATAATCGGCTGAATCACACGAGCCCGGAAACTTTTATTGTCCCGTGGTGCGATAACCTGTACTGCGGCGTTCGGTGCTGGCTCGACGACTGTCGGCGTAAGATTCTTCCGTTTCTTTGGATGTCTGGCGCGCTCCGCCTCCGCTTGGTCAATCATATCGTGCAGACGTTTTCGCAACTGTGCTTCGGGATTCTGCTTAAAGTACACGATACCGAGGCTTAGGATAAAAGCGAACAGCACCGAGACAACTAGCGCAATGAAGAACAAAGCCATTGAGCTTCACCTCCGCCCGCTTTGGAAGAACGACGGCGGCAAATCGATGCCGTTCATCTGGAACTTGTCCATGAAGTTTGGCATAAGCCCCATACTTTCATAGTGCCCGACGGATTTGCCGCGCTCGTCGATATAATCCTGCACGTAGCGGAACAGGTCTTGCAAAATAATCGTGTCGCCTTCCATGCCTTGTACTTCCGTTATATAGGTTATCTTCCTTGAGCCGTCACGAATTCTGGACTGTTGTAGAATCAAATCGATTGCCGAGGAAACTTGCGTGCGCACGGCGCGAACGGGAAGTTCCATACCTGCCATTAAAACCATCGTTTCCAGGCGGCTCAGAACGTCGCGGGGCGTATTGGCATGAGCCGTCGTCAAGGAGCCGTCGTGACCCGTATTCATTGCCTGCAACATGTCGAGAGCCTCGCCAGCACGAACCTCGCCGACGATGATTCTATCTGGACGCATACGCAACGCATTTTTCACGAGGTCGCGGATTGTTATCGCGCCGTGCCCTTCCAAATTCGCCGGTCGACTTTCCAAAGTTACGACGTGTGTTTGCTGAAGCCTAAGTTCCGCCGCGTCCTCGATAGTAACTATCCTGTCCGTCTCCGGGATAAACGACGAGAGAACATTAAGTGTTGTCGTCTTGCCCGAACCCGTGCCGCCTGATACTAGGATATTCAGCCGAGCCTTAACGCAACAATCTAGGAATTTGCCCATATCATCGCTTAGCGTGCCAAAGTTTACTAAGTCATGAATCGAAAGTGCCTTCTTGGAAAACTTACGGATTGTGACTGCCGGTCCGACCAACGACAGCGGCGGGATTATGATATTCACGCGGGAACCATCAGCAAGACGGGCATCAACCAGCGGGCTACTTTCGTCCACGCGGCGACCCAACGGCGTCAAGATTCGTTCAATGACGTTCATCAAGTGCGCGTTGTCGTAAAAGCGAACGTCAGTTAGTTTAAGCTTGCCCTTCTGCTCGATAAAGATTTGCCGCGGCCCGTTTACCATGATTTCTGTTATGCTGTCGTTTTGCAGGAGCGGCTCAAGCGGTCCCAAGCCGAGCAGTTCGTTGCTTATGTCGTCGACGAGCTGAATTCTTTCGCCGCGTGACAGGGTATAAGCCCCTTCCGCCAGCTCCCGATTGCTGTAGACCGAGATGATATTTTTTATCTGGTCGCGGGCCTCTTCGCCGCGCACAAGGACGGCTTGTTCTTCGGGCGTCATCTCGTCAACTATGCGGCGGTGAACTGCAAGCTTTAGCTCCTGCATTACGTCGCTTTTGGAAGTTGATGCACGCCTACCCGCGAACGCCGACGCCTCAACTGCCGCTTCTCGTTCCTGCTGGATTTGCTTTTCCGTGTAAGATTCGCTTGGACTTGGCGTGTGCTTCGGTGCTTCGGGTTTGGACAAATGCGAGCGTTCGGGCATGGGTTGAGGCTTTTCTTCCTTTTTGCCGCCTAACCTTTCAAGCAACGACAGAGATCTTGCCATAAAGTTTCACCTCCTCGCGTTAATTATCTTCGAGCTTCATGTGATAAGACGCCGCGAAACTTCTTGGTGGAAATCCGAAAGGGAAGTCGTCCCCGTGGTCAAAGTCAAACCTCACGTGTACTTCGGTGGCTGTCTCGGGGGCAGATGCAGTAACATCTTCATCGTTTTCGTCCTTAAGCTGAGTCGTCAACGTCACCTTGTAGATACCGCCGAGAGTATCTGCGTCCCCGTTATATGTCTTCTGCACGAGGTCTTGTCTTTGCTCTTTATTCGTCACGGCAATATCTCTGGCAATCCTTCGAGCCTCGTTGCTGTAGTTCATGAATTCAAGGAACATTATCCCTCCGTAGATTGCCCCGAATATCAGCAACATAACCATCGGTGCCACAAGCGCAAACTCTACTGCCGATTGACCTCGTTGCCTTCTCATAAACACCGCCTGCCTCTCTGAAAAAAGAGCCTCCAAAAAAATTTTTTCGGAAGCTCATAAAGTTTGTTAAGCCAATCGTTTCTTATTTAGTTTTGGTTTGTCCTCATCGTCAGCAAGATTATTAGGTGCCGGGGTTGGTGGTGCCACTATTTCTGTAGTTAGTAGCTGCGGCACTTGCACTTTCAACCATGCTTTCTGCGCCACTGAATGCGTTCTTGATAGCAGTGCCCAAGCCGTTGTTGAGAGCGACGATAGCGATAGCTGCGACGAAAGCGATGATGAGTGCGTACTCGACCATGCCCTGACCTTTTTCCGAGGCTTTGAGTTTCTTGACCAACTTTTCGATGTACTGAATCATAAGATATCTCCTCCTGACTTAAACTTTCCTTTGAGTTAATCAATCTATCCTTGACGACCAGTCCTGTCACGACCAATCACTTCAAAGCTTAAGCAACGGCATTATAAATCTTTAATCTAATAAATTCAAGTGCTTTCATGAAACTTTTATACTTCTATATCGACAATGCGCTGAATGACGACAAAACCGATAAGCTCCATGATGAGTGCGACCGCCAGAGCAATGCGCCCTGATTCCTCCGTGAACAGCATCATTGTTTGGTCGTGATTGAAGAAGTAGCAGAATATCGCCACGACGAACGGCAACAGGATTAGCACCCACGCGGAGAACCTGCCTTGCGCCGTCAGAGCTTTAATCTCTCGTTTCATGCGGATTCGTTCGACTATGGTTTCGCTTATGGTGTCTAGGATTTGAGCTAGGTTTCCGCCGACTTCACGCTGAATCAAAACCGCCGTTACGACTAAGTCAAAGTCCGGGCTTGCGATTCGCTGATTCATTTGCTCTAGTGCGTCTTCCAATGTCACGCCCATTGCAATATCGGTCGAGACGCGTTCAAACTCGGTACTCATCGGAGGTTCCATTTCGCGAGCCACAACGTCCATTGCCTGCTGAAAGCTGTAACCTGCCCTCAAGGCATTTGCGACCGTCGTCAGGCAATCGCCGAGCTGTTCCGTAAAAGAATTGCGCCGCTTGTTTATCGCTATTGAACTCCACATCCACAAGCCCAGCGGTATTGCTATAGCAGCGACTATCGCAACTGAGAAATTCAGCGTGATAACGAAGGTAGCACTGCCGCCCAAGCCCGCACACAATATCGAAAGGACAATGAACTCCGCGCCGAACAGAGGAATGCCCGCTTGCTTTAGGCGGAAGTCCATCTTCTTTGCAATCTTCCACTCGGAGATAGGTTTCGCTATCCGTTTAATGAATTTGGAAATGCGTTGGATAATGTCCTCGTCCTTGTCTGAAGATTTATCTGCGTCGGCGTTGTAGTGTCGGCGCAAGCGGTGGAAGATGTCTATTTTGCTTCTCTGCTTGATAAGGAGAACTATAAAGATAACTAAGAAGAAAAAGTCTACTGCACAAAATAACGAGATGAGGAAGATCATATGTCTTCACTCCTTAGCGTTAATGATTTTGTCAGCCATGCCGCTAATCGTCTGAACTAGGAGGCTGTCCTTCGGCAAACCCTGAGCCAAGCGACCGCTATTGGCTACGGAAATCATTTTGTATTCATTTGGAATCATATCGTCGACGGGATAGCCGAGTTGCTCCGAAATCTTTTGGCGGTTCTCTTCGGTGAAGGGATTAACACGAGTAAAGACCGCGTGAACTTTGCGCTTGCCGTCGTCCTGTTGCGCGAACATGTCCATTGCCTTTTTGGCGTGTTTAATCTCGAAGCCGCTGTTAATCATCGTCGTGACAAGTACAAAGGTTGAGATACGGCAAATGTTAAGCGACAGAGGATTAAAGCCCGCCGGCAAGTCGACCAGCACATAGCGGAAGACATTCTCCGCCATCATGACGACTTCGGTTAAGCTATCCGGGGCGACGAGTTCGGCATATTCTGGACGGTCGGGACTGCTAAGGAGTGATACGCCTTTTTTAACTGGATAAAAGTAAGGGTCGAGCGTTACGGGCGTCAACAGCTTAATATCTTGCGTGGCGTCAATGACGGTGCGTTTCGGCTCCAAGTCGAAGAAGATAGGCAGGTCTCCGAATTGCAAATCGGCGTCAACCAACGCGACGCGTTCGCCAGTCTTCTCTGCAATTAGAAAGGCGAGCATTGCGGCTAAGGTTGTTCGACCAGCACGACCCTTTGGGCTGAAGAAGGAAATTAATTTGGCGGGCTTGTGCTTGCCGCGGGCGGTGTAAAGTTGGAGGTGTTCGAGAATATCCTTAGCCGAGAACGGTTTCAAGATACAACCTGTCGCGCCGCCTTCCATGACCTTTTGCGCGATAAGCGATTCCCATTGGCTCATCGTGCCTAGGATATAAGCTTTAGGAAAAGCGGAGACAAAATCGGGAATCATGCTAAGCACTTCTTCGTTGTCGACGTTCATAAAGAACAAATTTGGCTGAAACATAGCCGCCGGATTAATCGCGGCGTGCGCTTGCTTATAAGTCGCCGCAACGTCGAAATCGGGCGAACGTCTAAGAACGGTAAGCATGTCTTCAAGCATGTTCTGGTCGTCTTCAATTACAATTACTCGATAAGCCAAAGTCTAAACCCCCCTTCAGAATCCGAACCAACCTTTGACTTTGCTAAGGAACCCGCCGCCGCTTGTCGATTGTTCTTCGGGCTGAAGCATGGATTTTGGACGATTAGTGTAAAGCCCGACGAGGTCATCAAAACTTTTTGTCAGCTTTGAATCGGGCGCGGCGAACATCAACGGTTGCCCCGTGTTAATGGACTTATTGACGGAAGGATAATCGTTGGGCAGCCTGTGATAGAACGACTCGCCCAAGAGCCTTTCAACGTCTCGGCTTTCGATTAGCTTTTGGGAGTCAGCGCGGTTCTCGACGAGGCGGATTTTACTTTCTTCGTATTCAAAGCGAATCAGAGTATCGTAGCCGACCTTGTAATTTTTTAAGGCGGGCAAGAAGTCGATAACGCCGACGTAATTTATAACCGTGCTTAGGTCAAGCATCGCCAAATTCAACGCGCTGAACATTGAGTTGAGGTCTAGGATAACGTAATCGAAGTAGTTGAGCTGATTGATAAAGGTCGTGACAACTTGGACATCAATTAGGTAGGCGTCGAAGACGTAAAGCGGCGCGGGCAAGATAGAAAAGGTTACATCGCCTTGCGTATACTCGGTAAGGAAATTTCTTATGTTGAAGTTGTCGGGGTGGTCAAGATAGGCTCGTTGAGCCGCCGCGACAGTGTTTGTGGAAGAGAGCTTGAGATAATTTAGCACGTCGCCGAACTGCAAATCCAAATCGCACAGGCAAACTTTGTAGCCTTCATGAGCAAGCCCCGTCGCCAGATTTATTGCAACGATAGTTTTGCCAATACCAGGCGTCGTGCTGAAGACGCTGATAATAACACTGCTTCTTTCGATTAAGTTACCAGTTGCGACTGCCATGAAAGCTCCCTCCTTTATTTCTTAAACGGTCTGTCAATAATCTTTCCATTTTTGGGATAGTTGGCGGGCGGCAAAATTCTTTCCGGCTCCGGCTCCTTAATCTCTAAAACGTCCTCTTCAGGTTCTTTGAAGTCGTGCGGCTCCCTTGCCTCGCGGTATGCGTCTTCTTGTTCGTACCACTCGCGCATAGGTTTAGACATCGGCGATTGCGAAAGGTCTTCTGATTCGACAAGGTAAGGCGTCACGACGATTATAAGTTCTCGTTTATCGCGGGTTCGTGATGTGTGCTTAAAGAATTCGCCGAGAATCGGAATATCGCCGATGATCGGAATCTTTGAAACGGTTTTGCTCTCCGTAGAATCCATTAGCCCGCCGATAACGATTGGCGACCCTGAATTTAACGTAACAACTGAATCCGCGCGGCGTGTGGCGATAATCGGTTGACCTTCGACACTCTGCCCGCTTAGGTTGCTAACTTCCGTATGAACTGCCGAATTGATTCTGTTCTGCGAGTCAACGACTGGCTTGAATTGCAAGATGATGCCGTAATCCTCAAATTGAGTGCTCCAGCCGTCGGTGCTCCGGACGGTATAAGGAATTTTGCCGCCGATTTGAATAGTCGCCTGTTCGCCGCTAAGAGTTACGACACTTGGACGTGAAAGAATTCTGGCTTTGCCCTTTGAAATCAGAGCATGAATTGTGGCGTTAATAGGACCGAACCGCTGACTTATCCATTTAATCGGGTTGTTATGGAAAGGTCTAACATTTGAGCCGTATGAATAATTAGCAACTTGTGTCTGACCCTCCTCATCAATATAAGTATAACTTTCTTCCGTAACAGTTCGGTCGTGCGCTTCGCCGAAACTAAAAATGCCGCCGCTACCGTTTTGTCCGTATTGAATGCCGAGGTCTTTTGCGTCATCGGAGTTAATCTCGATAATCTGAGCCTCAAGGCGGATTTGCGTCGGGTGAAGGATTTGCAGGAGGTCAATAATCGTGCCTTTGTTTTCCGATTGGGCAAGCTCAATATCACTTGAACTGCTAGACTTGGCGTTTTGAGTGTCTAAATCCATATCAAAGCCGCTACCGACAAGAAGACTACTTTCCGTGCTACCGTTTATAAAAAGCCGCGCCGTCTGCAATGCGTAATTCTTCTCGTATTGATTCTCGACCGTGCCAGTTAGCAGAATTCTTTCGCCGACCATCTTAACATGAACATCAGGTAGCCCGATTGCTTTTTCAATCAGCATGGCTTGTCCGGGGTCTTCGGGCGAGACGACGATTAAATATTCATGCCGCACGCCGTCAATCGTCCAAACGAAAAGAGCCGTTGAACCCGCATTTGCCTTGGTGACGATTAAAAATTCACTAGCTGAGCCGGGCAACTGAATAACCGAGGCAATGTCCTTGTTGCCAACCGCAACTCGCTGGATTCGCTTTTTCATGTCCATATAGTGCGACGTCTGCTTTTTTATGCTGAGCGTTTCCATTTCGGCGGCATGAGCGACGCTAGCTGATAGGCAGATAGGCACCGTCGCCAATAAACAAAAATTTTTTAAGTAGTTCATAATTAATCGTTCCTACCCTCTGATTAATGTCCGATTTGATTCATGATAGGAGAATTTGATAAAGGCACCTCTGGAACGGGCGGAGAAGAAAATTCAGGATTGGCACTGCGGGAAGGGATTGCTGGCAATGCCGAGTTTGATGAATTGGCATTACGTACTGTTTCCTCGGAACTTTGGGTTAGTTCGTCGCCTTGGATAATGTCAAATTTCGGAGTAACAGGCACCATGGGCACTGCAGGGATTTGCGGCAAATCTGGTACTGCGGTCGCGGGGATAACTGGTGTCGGTTCGGGAGCGGGTTGCGGCTTATTAATTGAATCAATCGTATATTCCATTTCCGCAACGTAAGTCGCTCGCGGATTTGCCGGACGCAACATCATATAAATTTCGCCGAGCTTCGACGCAGAGATTAATTTCAAAACGTCTTCGGGCGGCAGGGCGAACGTCGCGATTGTCGGGTTGTGAATAGCAGAAGTTGTTCCGCCAGCTTCATCGACGATATTAGCACCGCTCATATCCTGATTGACACTAAGGAGCGGGACGTTCTGCAAAAGAACATTAGTCGTTGCACTGTAATTGCTTTTTTCCACAAGCAACAAGTCAACCTTATCTCCAGGTTTAGCAAAGCCCGCCACGCTCGTTATCTCGTTTACGTTTATCGACACGGCTCGGCAGTCAGCAGGAATTGCCCCCACGAAACCTTCTTCCGACTTATCAGCGAAGACCTTTTGAACTGTTAGCACGTCGCCCGCGAAAATCGAAACTTTAACCTGAACGTCCTTAACATCGTTAAAGCTAGTTATCACGCCTTCAGGCAACATTTCAACGGGCAGTTCCTTTATCTGGAGCATACTCTCTTGAATCCTCGTACGCGCCGGGATATTCACCTTAGCGACGACAACCGCTTTTGTCTCGACGACCTTTTCTTCTTTCGGCGGCGGCGGTTCAGGATTAATGACAACTTCTTTTCCCGCCATCATGCTCATGCCCGCGTATATCGCTACAAACATCAACGCTGCTGAGATTCCTGCCAGAATCATCAGTTGCTTTGGTCGCAGGTCGTTTAATTTGCTTATTATCTTCTGTAACATGACTAAGCCTCTCGTTTACCTAAATAATTTTTGTCTACTTATCAATTCCTATGACTTATCATGTAACTTTCAGCTAGTATTATATAGCCATTAGTTCGTTTGTCAATTAGAAAATGAATTCGCCGCTTTTGCCGCCGATCTTCTGCTCAAGATGAATTTCACCGAGCGTCATGCGTTTATCGATAGCCTTGCACATGTCGTAAATCGTAAGCAACGCGACGCTCACGGCGTGCAGGGCTTCCATCTCAACGCCCGTAGTCCAACTCGTCTTGACTGTCGCCACGGCTTTAACGGCACTTTCATCGGACAACATCTCAAAGTTCAAACTGCAATGATTAATCGGCAAGGGATGACATAAAGGAATAATTGCTGAAGTTTTTTTCGCCGCCATGATTCCCGCGATTCTCGCCACGCCGAGCACGTCGCCTTTTTTGGCGGTGCCCGACTCTATCGCGTGATAGACTTCCTCGCTGACAAAAATTTTTCCACTGGCAACGGCAACCCGTTCCGTCAAAACTTTCTTGCTTACGTCGACCATAACGGCATTGCCCGTCGCGTCAAAATGATTCAGTTCCTCGTTCAAACTATCCCTCCTTTGCTGAATTATATCGCCAATGCTGTCCGATTGCCGCCCATTATAAATCGACAAAGTGATTTTTGCATGACGTATAAAAAAAATTTCCCCCGCCAAACGCGACGAGGGATTTTGATTATCAGAAGAAAATTTCAGCACTTAATGCCCGAACCAGGGCGAGCGTAGAAAAACCACGTGATGCCAATCGTTATGACCGTGAAGCCGATTAACACGTAAAAAGCGGGCGTGACGAGTTCAAAGTTTGAATAAGCCCAGCCAAAGATTTTCGGGATAAGGAACGCGCCATAAGCCGCAATCGCCGCCGTAAAGCCAGTGACCAAAGACGCATGGAACGGATTGTTAAAGATGTAGGGAATCATGCGGAAGGACGCGCCGTTGACAAAACCCGTCGTCAGGAACAGTAGCAGGAACGCCGCAAAGAACATGATAAAGCTATGAGCTTGAAGTCCGAGCAAGACGACGATAATCGAGGCAAGCATTAGAATCAAAGAATAGAGCGTGACTTTGGAGCCGCTGTTGAATTTATCCGCAAGCCAGCCGCCAACGGGTCTCATGCCCGCGCCAATGAACGGACCTAAGAATGCGCCCCATGCCATACTGACTTCGGGAAACTCGTTCGTGAGCAAGAGCATCAATGCCGCCGAATAGCCGATGAATTGTCCGAAGCCGCAAGTATAAATCCACGTCATTAGCCACGTATGCTTATTGCCGAAGATTGACAGAATACTTTTCGGGCTTTGCTTGGGGAGCGGCAAATTGTCCATGAATATCCAGATTAAAACCAGCGTTAAGACGGTCGGCACTGCCCACGCGTAGCAGACGGATTGGATATAAACTTCCGCGCCAGTCTTTACGTTAATCAGCGGGTCGCCGAACAGCCCGCCAAAGCTCATGCCCAGCAAAATTGGAGCCGTCAGATAAATCAGCGACACGCCCAGATTGCCGACGCCCGCATTGATTCCGAGCGCAAGCCCTTTATTTTTCTTCGGGAAGAAGAATCCGATATTCGCCATAGACGACGAGAAATTGCCGCCCGCGATACCGATTAGCGCGACGAGCATGAACAGCGTATCGTAGCTCGTTGAGGTGTCTTGCAAATAAGTTCCCAGTCCGATAATCGGCAGGAGTAAAAGTGCTGTTGAAAATAAAGTCCAGTTCTTGCCGCCGAGTAGCCCCGGCATGTAAGTATAAAACAGTCGACAAGTTGCGCCGACCAGCCCCGGCAATGATGCCAGCGTAAAAATTTCGGCTTGAGAGAAGTTGAAGCCTATCTGATTGAGTTGCGCGGCGATTGTCGCCCAAAGCGTCCAAACCACGAACGAAAGCGTTAATGCCCAAGTCGACGTGTAAAGGTTTTGCTTAGCGATTTTCTCGCCGAACTTCTTCCAAAACGCTTCGTCTTCGGGATTCCACTTCGCAAGAATTTCTTTGCGCGTCGGGTTCTCGCCCAACGATTTCAAAATATCTTCTGTCATATCCATCACTCCTTTTGCTTGCCAGTATAAAAAATTTTTCTCGCGGTGTAAGTGACAAATAGCACACGCCTAAACTAAAAACCTGCTAAAAATCGGCAAATCCTCTCGGCGGCGTCGAAGTCGTTAAGGTCATGTTGATAAATTTCTTCGGAGGCGGCAGGTTCACTCGTAAAGATTGCGGCGACCTGTTCAGAGGAAATGACTTCGCCGCGCCCGCGCCAAAGAGAAATCGCCGGATTAGTTCCGTGTGTGCGGCTCTCCGTTAAAATCAAATCGACGCCTGACATCTTCTCGGCGACGGTGGAAAAGTTTTCGCGCTCGTCAGTCTGCTGAATCATAAACCAACCCTGCGGCGAAACAACTGCCACGCTCCTAGCCCCCGCCGCTTGAAAGCGTTGGCTGTCCTTGCCTTCCGCGTCGAGATTAAAGCCGTGCGAATCACTCTTAATCACGCCGACCCGTAGCTCTTGCGCGGAGAAAACTTTGACGAGCCGTTCAATAAAAGTCGTCTTGCCCGTGCCCGACGCCGGAGCCACGATTGAAATTATTGGCGTCGTCCGCAAGAGGTTCTCCGCCCTGCCGCGTGCCAAGCGTAAATCGGCGGGCGCGTTCACGTTGAAAAAGGTTGCCTCATCCGTTTGAAGTTCTGCAAGTTCGTGCGGGACTTTTTTTATTGCCGCGAAGATTTTACATTGCCCGCCTGCAAGCTCCTGTTTAAAGACCTCGGCAAGCTCCCGACGATAGAAAGCCGCTAGCATTTGTCGACGACCGCTGACCACGGGGACGACTGCTTGCGCGGCGGAAAATCTTTTCGTGAGCGGGCGCACGGCGTCGAAGTCGAAGAACGGCATATCGGACGAGACTGCCAACGCCCAATTTGTTTTGATTCGTGCTAAGCCGTTCGCAAGCCCCGCCATCGGTCCCGAATCTTTGACGGCATCGACTAAGAGTTTTGCGCCAAATTTCTCTGCTAAGGACTTCAACGCGGGCAAATCATCTTCGATGCACAAAAAAATTTCGGCGAAGTCTTCAGCAGCCGCTTTACTCAAAATATTTTCTAGCAAACCGACGCCGCCGACCTCGACGAAACGTTTATCACGACCTAGCCGCGAACTTTTCCCGCCCGCGATTATCAGCAAAGTTATCGTGCGCAAGTTCCAGTCTCCCCGCGAAGAATTTCTATCCCGTGCTGGAGTTGCGGCAGGACAAAGCTTAAGCACTCGTCAACAGCTTTGGGACTGCCGGGCAAGTTCACAATCAACGACCGCTTGCGAATGCCCGCGACCGCTCGACTTAGCATTGCCCGCCCCGTGACTTTAAGCGACAAAGCCCGCATAGCTTCGGGGATACCAGGCGCAAGGCGTGTACAGACTTCCAACGTCGCTTCGGGTGTAATGTCTCGAATGGCAAAGCCCGTGCCGCCCGTCGTGACAATCAAGCCAATGCCCGCGTCCGTCAGCTCAATCAGCTTGTCCACGATAAATTTCTTAACGTCCGGAACGATTGCCCGCGAATGAATCTTGTAGCCCGCCGCCGTCAAAAGTTCTTCGCACTTGTCGCCGCTGGTGTCCTCGTCTCGTAAGCCGTGAAAGCCCCTATCGCTGACCGTGACAATCGCCGCGTCGAGTGGGATATTGTCCGTCGCAAGCTCCAAGTCATCGCCGACAGAAATCCGCCCGCCGTGCAGGACGCGTGCAAAGACTCCTTCGCGAGGCATAATGCAATCGCCAACCTGCTGATAAATCGCGCAGTGGGCGTGGCACTCCTTGCCAATCTGAGTTATCTCGAAGAAGACTTCGCCGCAACGAAGACGGCTTCCAATCGGCAACTCCTTAAACGTGAAACCCTCCGCGATAATGTTTTCTCCGAAGGCTCCCGCCTCCACCTTAGCACCACGAGCTTTGAACGCGTCAATCACCTCTTGACCGAGAAAGCTAACCTGCCTATGCCAATCGCCCGCGTGCGCGTCGCCGTCAATCCCAAATTCCGTCACGAATGCTGCCGACTCCACGAAACTTTTAGCCGTGCCGCGTCGTTCGCTAATGCAAATCGCCTTGACCTTGCCCATAACCTAGCCTCCAACCTGATACATCTGCCGCGAATCTCGAAACTCAGCCGCGCCCTTAAAGAAATGTTCCTTAGGCTTGCGGTAAATCGTCTCGCGGATTTTTTTTGTAAGCTCCTCATCGTCAACGCCCGCCC
>ODAJ012067635.1_pt1 | contig 15736 bp, 19 predicted proteins | sample 1539241 | NCBI WGS metagenome assembly ODAJ01 (sample SAMN02144231, study PRJEB22623) | gut metagenome | biome: sheep rumen | host: Ovis aries | place: New Zealand
ATTAGCTGAATTATTGGTTCTATTTTCAATAAAGCTTTTACCTCCACGTTTAATAATTTCAAATCTTTGCATTTGATCTTCAGTTGGTTTAGGGCTTACTACTCTAGTAATATATAAGTGGATATAATCTTTTAATATTTTATATTGAATACTATATTTATTACAAATTTCTAATAAAGGTTCCTTATATGATCCATACTCTAATACATTTTCAAATGCTTCTTTTCCTATTTCTATATTTCTTCTTGACATTTTATAACCTCCAATTATTCAAAATCTTTAAAACCTAATTCTGATAAATATCTTTCTTTATCTCTCCAATTTTTAATTGTTTTAACATATAATTCTAAATATACTTGCTTACCTAATAGTTTTTCCATATCACGTCTTGCTAGCATTCCGATATTTTTGAGCATTGAACCTTTAGATCCAATTATAATTTTTTTTAAACTATTACGATCTACAATTATATCAACATATACATCAAAAATATTACCTTTATCTTTCATATGAGTAACAGCACATGTTACAGAATGTGGTACTTCTTCTTCAGTTAGATTTAGAACTTTTTCTCTTACTAATTCACCTAACATAAATTTAATAGATGTATTAGTAATAGTATCAGCATCATAATATTTTATTTCATCAGTTAAATAACCTTTTAAAACTTTTAATAATCTATTAACATTATCATCTTTTAATGCACTTATTGGAATAATATCAGCAAATTTATATAAATCTTTATATTCATTAATTGCTTTTAAGATCCCCTCATCATTTAATTTATCAATTTTATTTAATACTAATATAACAGGTGTAGTTGTATTTTTAAAGGTTTCAATTATAAATTTATCTCCTTTACCTGGAGAAGAAGTGGCATCAACTACAAAAAGTATAGCATCAATATCTTCTAAAGATTCATATGATTGCTTATTTAAATATTTACCTAATTTGTCTTGAGGTTTATGAATTCCAGGTGTATCTATAAATATAATTTGGGTATCTTCATCATTATAAACACCTTGAATTGAATTTCTTGTAGTTCCAGCAACATCAGAGACAATAGCTAAATGAACACCTAATATGGTATTTATTAAAGTGCTTTTACCAGTGTTGGGTCTTCCAATTATACTTACAAATCCACTTTTCATTTAAACCTCCTTCTTTAATAAATATTATTAATTAAATTACCTACTTTAATAATTCTTTCATTGCGATTTAAATCATATAAATAAACACATTTATCAGGCTCCATAAACTCAATAATAATATCTTTATTAATATATTTTAAATCACTAATATTCTTAGTCCCTACCATAATATAAATAGCTTCAATATCTCCATAGGAATACCCTGCTGTAATAGCACGAGCTATCGCAATTTGTTCAGCATAGATGGCATCTCTAAAGATAGGATTTTTAACAGTTACTCCGCCAAAAGTAGTTTTATCTTTTAATAAAACTACTGCACTAAAACACATATGGTCATAGGGAGCATAACTATTAGCTAAAAGTCTTTCTAACTCACTTACCATCTTTAGCCTCCAAAGAAAATGCATATGGACATAATTCACTAACTAAAAATTCCCTGCTTTTTCCATTTCTATTATAGCAAATAATTTTAGCATTTTCATTAAAAAACTCAGTTAAAAGCTGTCTACATAAAAAGCAAGGTGTACATATTTTAATTCCACTACCTAAAACATGCATTTCTTTAAAATCTTCTTTTGAGTATCCTTCACTTATTGCGCTACCAATTGCTACTTGTTCAGCACATAATCCACTTTTTGAACTTGGGTTTTCAATATTAACTCCAATAAATTCTTGCCCATTATTACAAACTAAAATACATGCTACTTTATATTTAGATAAAGGACTATAAGAATTTCGTATAATCTTTTTTAAATTATCAAACATTAAATCACCCCAATTATTCCTAAAAATTTAGGTACAAATATAATTAAACCAATAATGGCACTAATTAGCGCTAAAATCATTACAAATGAAGCAGATACATCTTTGATAAGACCTGCTTTTTCATTTTTTTCTAAGGTAACTAAATCAACTAAATTTTCAATAGCAGTATTAAGTAGTTCAGCACCTATTACTAATCCTATCGCAAATAATAAACAAATCCACTCTAATATACTTACTTTAAATAAAAAACCACATATAATAACTAATATAGCCATAATAATATGTACTTTCATATTAGCTTCTTCCCTAAATGATTTTTTAAAGCCTAAAAAGGCATAGCTAAAGCTTTTAGATAGTCTTTTAATCGATAATGCCTTTTTCATTTAAGATCTCCTTTTGTAAATCAAACATTTCTTTTTCTTCTTTTTCTCCTAATGTATGATCATATCCTAATAAATGTAATAACCCATGAACTGCTAAAAATGATAATTCTCTTTTTTCACTATGAGCATATTCTACTGCTTGCTCCATCATTTTAGGAATGCTTATATAAATATCTCCTAGCATATTAATTGGACCTGGAAAGGCTCCACCATCATTTAAAGCAAAGCTAAGAACATCTGTAGTTCTATCAATATTACGATATTTTTTATTTAGTTCATGCACTTCTTCGTCATTTGTAAGAATAACTGTAAAACAAGCATTTTCTATATTTAATTTATCTAATGTATAAGATAAAACCTCATCTAAATAATCATACTTTTGATATCCATATTTATCTACTATATCAAACATTTAAATCACTACTCCATATAAACTAAGTATTATAACTATTAATACTATAATCATTATAATACAGATTAAATTCAATAAAAGATTATTTTTAAATTTATCACTATATTTTTTAAAAATTTTACTAGATACTAAATAAACTATATATCCAATAAAACCACCAATTACATTTAAGATAATATCATCTATATCAAAACTTCTGCCAATACCCATTTGGGTTATTTCAATCGTTAAACTGGTAATTAAAGTAATTAATAATGATATATACCACTTCTTATTAACTATGCAGTAGTAACTAGCAAAATAACCAAAAGGAATAAATATGACTATATTACCAACTACATTACGATAAAATAATTTACTATATGGACTATATCTAAATATTTCTTTAAATGGAATAAAGTTATTACTAAAAGATTCAAAATCAGTATTAGTAACTAATTCAAACAAAAGCATAATATAAATAATAAAACATAAACTAATTAACTCCTTATATATTATTATTTTTTTATGATTAATTAGTAAATATGTTAGTCTTAACGTAATTAAAACTATACTTATTAATACTAACATTGGCCATAAATCAACTACTATATTAATTGCTTTTTGTGGTATCATTTTCATCACCTAATTCATAATATGAGTACTCACTAATAATTTCATTGGTAACTACAAATATTCTATAATCTATTGTACTATTATTTTGTTCTTTTTTCAAAACTTTTTGATTAATTATTGTGCCAGTATTTTTTAATTTCTTGTTAAATGCTTCTTTTAGCTTTTTTTCCATATATAAATCTTGTTCTTTTTCATTTAATTTAACTTCTTTTTTAGTATATTCAACTTCCTTATATATTTTAATTTTAATACCTAATATATTTAGTTCTTTAATATTTTCCTGTCTAAATAAAGGGTATTTATTTTTTAAAAATATTTTATTATTAATATTTAAATTATATCTTTTTTTACCAGTATCAATTATTTCTTCTCTTTTAAGAGGTACTTTAATTTCCGCCTCATACCAAACATTTCCATAAATAGTTCCAGTAGATGCTACGTTACCTTTTACTTCTTCGTATAGATGAATTTGACCACTTATTAGAATATCACCTTTTTTTACATAATCACCGCTTCTAACTAGGGGCTCACCATGAGTTACGATTACTTTAGTAATTAAAGCATCTTTTTTGGCAATTATATTTCTAGGAAGTGATTCTTTCTCTTCTTCTTTTATAATTCGCTCTTCAATTCTAACTACATAAGTCATACCTACTTTAGTAATACTCATCCATTCTAAAGTATTAGGATTATCATTTAAGATAGATTCTTTTATTTTTTCTAATTCATCAAATGAATAAGCTAAAGAATATTTTTTAATTCCATGATCATTTAACTCCCTTTCAACTAATTCTCTAACTTTTTTATTTTCATGAATTACATCTATTTTGACAATATAACTAGTACATATATCCATTAAAATAAAACAAAATAAAAATAATAAATAGGCATATAAATATTTTTTAAAGTGAATTTTAATTCCATTAATACCTAAATAATTAATTATTTTAATTTTTGAATAATAATTTAATCTTTTTATTTCTTTAAAATCATTTATATTGATGTTACAAGTTAATTCATCATTATTTAAATAATTAATATCACTTAAATTAAGATGATACTCAATACACTTTTTAATAAATCTGTTGATATTACCGGTTACTTTGATTATAATTTTATTATTCATAAATAACCCCACTAATTAGACCACTTACTAATAACTCTCCATTTTCCATTTTAACTATATGTAAATTACTACCTTTAATTTTAATATTGGTGTTAGAAAGCTTAATTAAAATAATATCATTGTTAAAACTAAGTATTTCTTCATAATGATAAATATATACATGATTTTGATACATACAAATGTAATAATTCTTACTTCTTAGGGCATTATTAAAAATTTCAAGCATTGTATCACCATTTAAATATATGCTTAAGAATAGTTATTTAGAAATCTATAAGCTAATATATCTAGTTGCAAATATCCTTTTATCACTACAATAAGATAATATTAATTTATTATCTTCTTTGCATATAATGATACCAATAGTTTTATCTTGATTTATTTTTCTTAAATTTTCATCTATGTAATTCATATAAACTTCTATTTGACCAATATGTTCTTTCTTTAACTCAGTTACTTTTAATTCAATGACAACAAATGCATTATATTCATAGTTATATAGAAGTAAATCAATATAATTATAAGTATTACCTATTTTAATTTTATATTCGCTACCTACAAAACAAAAAGATAAACCTAATTCATGAAGAAAATCTTCAATGTTTTCTAATATTAATCTTTTCAATATTTTTTCACTTATAATTTCTTTCCCATTTGTTTTTATTACAACAGGATTTTTAACAAAATCTGTTATATTTGTTTCTTCTTTAAATATTAATTTGCTCTTTGTTTGATCATCTAATCTTTCGTATTCATTGGATTTTATTTTATCTCTAAGCTCTCTAACTGATAGATTTTGATCCTCGGTAATTCTTATATAATAATTAACTTCATTAATATCATCAAATTTTAATAACTCAATATAATGACTCCATGTTAATATTGCAGACAGTGTCTGCACTTTTTGATATAAATAGAACTTACGCATGTAAAATAAATTCCTTGATGAGTATCCTTTACCTATTTCTTGAGTTAATTTTTTGGAGTATTCTTTAATTAACTTATTACCATACTCTGCTTTATCTTCTCCGCCTTGCGCTTCAATTAAAAGTTTTCCTACATTGTAATAAGTTTTTAAATCATTTCTATTTTTAGAATAATCCTTTACTTTTTTATATATTTCATTATTAATCAATTCTTCTTTAATTTGGTTATAGTAATTCATATTCCTCCTTCTATTAGTTATTATTACCTATAAAAGCTCTATTCCCTTTTTTATTTTAAATTTGTTAATAAATACATAATTTTGTTTACATCTTTAAAATCATATTTTTAAAAAAATTATACACTCTGTTCTTTTCGTATCATACTAATTCATATTCTCTAGCAATTATTCTCTCATCAGAACAATATTTTATAACATACTCATTATCTTGTTTGCAAATAATAATGCCAACAGTACTGTTTTCTTCTATAGTTTTAATATTTTCATCTATGTAATTCATATATGTCATAATTTGACCTGTATGTTCCTTCTTTAATTTAGTTACTTTTAATTCCACAACTACATAGCATTTATATCTAATGTTATACAAAAGTAAATCTATATAATTATATCTATCGTCAATTTTAATTTTATATTCATTTTTAATAAAAGTAAAACCTTCACCCAACTCTTCTAAAAAATTAGATATATCTTCTAATATTAATTTTTGTAATATTTTTTCCGATATTATTTCTTTATTCCTATTATTTCTAATTTGGATAGGACTTTTTACAAAATCAACTACATTTGATTTTTCCTTTTTAATCAATTTGTCTTTAGTATATTCAGGTAATCTTTCGTATTCATTAGATTTAATTATTGCTTCTAATTCTCTTTTAGAAAGATTTCTTTTAATGACTTGATTGATATAATAGTCTATCTCATTATTATTATTCAAAGGAAAAAGAAGTCTATAATGTGACATTGATAATTGTGCACCCAGTGGGTGCACTTTCGCAAACAAGTACAGTTTTCTAATATCAAATAGGTATCTTACACTATATTTTTTGCCAATTTCATTTTGTAGTTTTTTTGAAAATTCTTTGATTATTCCATCGCCATAATTATTTCCCGCCTCTAACAGAAGTTTACCAACGTTATAATATTTTTGGATTTCATATTTATTTTTACTATAATCTTTTACTTTTTTATTTAGCTCATTATCAATAAGTTCTTTCTTTATCTCGTTATAATAATTCATGATTATAATCCTCCTTCTATTAGTTAATATTACCTATAAATGACTTATTTCCTTTTTATTTTTTGATTTTGTTTAAAACATTAAAAAATTTGAGATTTTTATTCTCAAATTTAATAATTTTAAATTAAATTATAATATTTATTTTTTTATTTCTAATAGTTTTATTTCGATAATACTTGTTATTGGGATAATTATTAAACAACCTAGTATGGCACAAATAAGTTCAATTATTTCAGAAGCAAATCCATGATAGTTTAGTATTTCAATGATATTATCATAATTATGCCATAAGATATATCCAATAAAACCAGCTAGGAATGAAAATAATAAAGTATTAACTGTAGTTCCAATAATGTCTTTTCCTACATTCATACCTGAATTAAATAATTCTTTATTAGATAGTTTTGCATTGTTATTTATTTCATATAAAGCTGATGAAATAGCCATAGCAGTATCACATATACTACCTATGCAAATAAATAATAAAACCATAAATGATATTTGTTTTAAATTTAAAGATATATTAAATGAATATGCAGATATTTCTTCTACAAATTCATAAGAGAAACTACCTAAATGTAGTTTATTATTCAAATACCCTATTAATGTGGTCATGATAATACTTACAATTATAACTCCTAAATATGCTGATTTTGTTTTAATATTCCATCCATTTAAATAAAAGATAATAATAGAAGAAATACCCAACAATGAGATAAAAGTAATAAAGTAGATATTAAATCCAAAATTAATTAATATTAAAGATATAATAATTATTAAAAAGTTAAATATAAGGGAGAAGATACTTTTGATTCCACGATGTTTTCCTACTAAATAACTTAATATAATTATTATTATTCCATATACTAGAAGAATCATTTTATCCTCCTTTTTTTAAAGAAATAAATAGATAAGTACATAGTTATTGGTATAGTTATAATAATACCTAAAGAACCAGTCATAAATCTAATCATTTCAATTTTAGCATACATATTAAAGGCAGTTAATACTGGGATATTATTTCGCATCACAAATATTAGCATTGGAATGCACCCTGATATACTTGTAAATAATAAGACATTTACCATAGTACCCATTATATCATCAGATACGAAATTACCAGATTTAATTAAAGATTTAGCGCTTATTTTAGGTGCATTAGTTATTAATTCATTTAAAGTAGATGATATACTAATTGAAATATCCATAATAGCACCTAACCCACTAATTAATGTTCCTGCTAAGAATATTTCTTTATAATCAAATAAGATATCCACATAATCCATATACCAGTATGGTATGTCATAATTAAAGATTAAAATTATAATGTATGATATTAAAAAGGTAATAAATAAGGATATTAATGAAGAATATATAGCAACTTTAGTCTTTTTATTAAAACCACTAGTAAGTAATAATGATAAAGAGCACATTATAATTGATCCTATTATAAATAGTAATAATATATTAATATTTTTATCTCTTAAAATTGTTATTAATAATACAATTAAGATATTTATGATAAAACTAATAATGGTAAATAAGCCTTTTATATTTCCAATTAGTATAAGTAAACAAATCATTAAAACAAATAACGGAACTAAATATTTGTCTCTTCTTAAATTTACTATTTCACTAAATGATCCATCATCATTTAAATTTACAAATACTTCATCATTAAGACTATATTCATTATCAAAGACTTTAGAGTAACTTCTAATATTATCAAAAGTAATAATATTATCTTTGTATTTACCATTTAATACTTTACCAGTTATTGTTTCAAAGTAATATTTTTCATTTAAGTTATTATTTTTTTGAGTTTCTTCTTTAGTTAAAGTGATATTTGTTATTTTAATAATGGGAGTATTATATAACTCATGATTATGATTCATAAAGATTATTGAACCAATAAATATTATTAATAATATTAGATATTTAAGATATTTTTTCATTTTAAATCACCTATTTATATATTGATTTTAGCATATTTAGAAAAGAAAAAGAACCATTTTATTGGTTCATTAGTTTATCTTTAACAAGTTTACTTACTAAGCTCATATCTACTCTAGCTGCATATTTAGAAGATATATCTTTAATAACTAAGCCCATTCCTTTAATTCCATCAGGTTTAATTTCATTTATAGTTTCATCAACTATTCTCTCTATTTCTTCTAATGATAATTCTTCTGGAAGATATGATGATAAAATATCTATTTCTTTTTGTAAATCTTCAGCTAAGTCAAGGCGATTATATTCTTCATATTCTTTTTTAGAATCTTTTCTCATTTTAACTTGTTTTTTAATTACAGTTAAAACTTCATCATCAGTTAATGGTGCTTTTTTATTAATTTCTTCATTTTTTTAAGGCACTTTTAAGCATTCTTAGAACAGATAGTTTAAAAGCATCCTTTTCTTTCATAGCACTAGTTAAATCTTTAGTAATTTGTTCAAACATGTTATCACCTTAATCTCTATTACGATTCTTTTTACGAGAATTTTTAATCATTTCCTTTAGTTCATTTCTTCTACGAACTCCAGGTTTTTCATAGCATTTATGTTTTTTGATTTCTGAAGGGACACCACTTTTAGCAACTTTAATTTTAAATCTTTTTAAAGCCTTATCGACATCGCCATTTCTTACTTCTACTTTTGTCATTATTTTTCCCTCCCTTCAAACTATATGTATTATAACACTTAGGATTAATGCGTGCAAGAGAAAGTTTTATCAATTAATTAATATAATAAAACTAGAGTGTGCTCTCTAGTTTCTTTTTTAGTTTACTGTTTATAGTTGGCCTGAATTGCGTTTTTTTATATTATGTGATTTAAGTTTGCATAACATAACCAAGTTATCTGATGTAAATGATCTATGAAATACATTAATTGTCAATGATATTATTCTTTAACATAATCACAGTTTGAACATTTAATAACTTTACCATGCTCTACTAGTAAAGATTTACAATTTGGGCATTCTTCTCCAGTAGGTTTATCCCAATAGGCTGTTTTACATGATGGATAGTTATCACATCCATAGAATACTTTACCTCTTTTGCTTCTTTTTTCTACTATGTTATGGCCACAATTAGGGCAAGTACAAATAGAAGTTTTTTCTTTTTCTTCTTTTTTAATGTACTTACAAGTTGGGTAATTAGAGCACGCTATGAATTTTCCAAATTTACCGGTACGATAAACTAACTCATTACCACACTCAGGGCATATCTCTCCAGTTTCTTCTGGAGCTTTCTTTTCCATTTCATTAAAAGCTTTTTTTACAAGTGGTTCAAACTTTTCGTAAAAATCTTTTAATACTTTAATATTATCTTGTTTGTCTTCAGCAATTAAATCTAAGTCTGTTTCCATATTAGCAGTATATTCAACATTAATAATATTTGAGAAAAATTCTTGTAATTTATCAGTTATTTCAAAACCTATTTCAGTTGGAATAAACTTCTTTTCTACTAATTTTACATATGATCTTTCTTTAATTACTTCTAATATTTTTGCATAAGTAGATGGTCTACCTATTCCGAGTGATTCTAATTCTTTAATTAAGCTTGCTTCAGTATATCTAGGTTTAGCTGATGTAAAATGTTGTTCTTTAATAATATCATCTGATATTACTACATTAGTATTAAATCCTTCAAAATCAGGTAAGATAACATCTTCACTATCAGTATATTTTTCATAAACATCTAAAAATCCTTTAAATGTTACAATTTGACCTGTTGCTTTAAATTTATAATCATTATTATCTAAGTATATAGTCGTAGCTAAAACGCGTGCATCAGCCATTAATGAAGCAAGTGCTCTAGCGTAAATAATACTATAAACTTTATATTCATCAGGAGTTAAGTATTCCTTAATAGACTCAGGAGTTCTAATAACTGATGTTGGTCTGATAGCTTCGTGTGCATCTTGAACATTTTGACTTTTTTTAGCTTTCTTAACTGCACCTACATATTTTTTTCCATACTTTTTTTCAATATAATCATGAGCATCTTTAACAAATACATCTGATAATCTTAATGAGTCAGTACGCATATATGTGATTAAACCAACTGTTTCTGTTCCAATATCGACACTTTCATATAATTTTTGCGCTATTCTCATGGTTTTAGATGCGCCAAAATTAAATTTATTAGCGCATGCTTGTTGTAAAGTAGAAGTTGTAAATGGCATAACTCCTTTTTTATTTTTTTCTTTTTTATCAATAGATTCTATCTTAAATGATTTAGATAATTTGTTTAAAATATTATCTGCTTCTATTTCATCTTTTATTTCTATTTTTTTATCTTTATATTTTTCTAAAGATGCTTCAAAATCTGGGAATATTCCTTTAATTGTCCAGTATTCTTCTGGAATAAAGCTTTTTATTTCTCTTTCTCTATCTACTATTAATTTTAAGGCAACACTTTGAACACGTCCAGCAGATTTACCTTCAGTTTTAGATTGCATCAATTTTGATAGCCTAAAACCTATTATTCTATCTAACATTCTTCTTGTTTCTTGACTTTTAACTAGATTCATATCTATTTTACGAGGAGTTTTAAAAGCATTTATTACAGCATCATGAGTTATTTCATTAAATACTACTCTTTTATAATTAGCATCTTTTAGTTTTAAAGCATCAAATATATGCCAACTAATTGCTTCTCCTTCTCTATCTGGATCGGTTGCAAGATAGATTGTGTCAGCAACATTGCTATCTTTTTTTAATTCTTTAACGGTTTTAGATTTTCCTTTAATAACAGTATAATTAGGTTTAAAATCATTTTCAATATCAATACCTAATCCGTATTTTCCAGTAGTTGCTAAATCTCTAATATGTCCTTTACTTGATACTACTTTATAATCTTTTCCTAAATAATTACCAATAGTTTTAGTTTTACTTGGAGATTCTACAATTACTAAATTCATTAATTTTCCTCACTTTCTGTATCTATTGTTTCTTCTTCTTGGATAGATAATAAAGATTTATAATGTTTTAAATTATTATCTAAGTATTTAAAATAATTATTTTTAATAGCTAAAGCACTCATCTTTTGTCTAGTATTAATTTCGTTATTAATTGATATTAATTCTTCATCTGTATAAGTTATTTCACTATTTGTTGGTTTAAATTTACCACTAGTAGCATTGTAATAACCTATTTCATCTTGCCATGAACCATCAGCAAAGACAGTTCTTCCGTGATTATCTGACATAATATCTGTACCTAAATAAAGACGAGGATCATAATCTAAATTAAACATATTAAGTAGTGTTGGAAGTAAGTCAATAATAGATGTATATTTTTGAACTTGTAAAGGTTCAATAGTACTATTATATATAACCATAGGTGTGCGATCTACTTCTTTATTTACTGTAACATCATAATCTAACACTTCATTTATTTGGTTAGTAGTAAGCCCATATGGATAATGATCAGCAAATAACGCAATAACTGTATCATCTAATTTACCTGCTTCTTCTAATTTTTGGAGTAATAATTCAAGAGCTTTATCTAATTCTTTCATCTTAGACATATATCTTTTAACGGCTTTACTATATTTATACTCTTTAAATTCGCTTAAATTTTTATCACCATTTTCGGATGATACTCCATATGGTTGATGAGTTGTTACGCTTGTTAAAAAAGCCATAAAATGATCTTCATTGATAAAATATGGAGTTGCTTTTTCAATTAAATCAACATCACTTGGCCACTCTTCATATACAGCACTCCATTTAATTTTTAAATCAATAACGTTACGATATTTCATACTACCCATATTTGGATGGATAGTTTTACGATAATAATAAGCTTCATTATAATCATGATAACTACTAGTAACATAACCAGCATTGTTAAACATATTAAAGATAGCTTCTGGATAAACATTGTTTTTATATCTATTGGCAGTACATGTATTATTTATGGTAAAAAGACTTGTCATTACAGTCATTTCATTATTACCTGTACTACAATTATTTCTTGGTGTATAGTTATTTCTAAAACTAATACCTTCATTATAAATTTTATATAATGTAGGAAATTCTTCTTCATTAATTGCTATCATATTAACTGATTCCATTAATACTACTATTAAATTTTTACCTTCAAATATACCAGTATAATCATTTTTATCAGTAATATCTCTTGATATAAAATAGTTATTTAATTTATTATTAGTAGCATTCTTTTCATTTTCAATTAATGCTAGCCATGCTTCATCATCTATTTTACGTGTATAATCAGTTTCTTCTTTTTGTTCTTCAACATTAGCAATTATTTCTGCTTCTGGTGGCTCAATATTAAATGTACTTATTGCTATATCAGATAATGCATAAACATATAATCCAAATTGACTTACAGAAAGGTTTGAATTATCACTAGTTTTAATTAAATCAGTATTATTTATTGATTGTAATTTATTTTGCATAAATTTTGCATCTAATGAAAAATAATATATTAAAGAAAAAATTATAATAATAGCAATATTTAATAATCCAAATAAAGATTTTTGAAATGAATTAAAATTTCTATAAATAAATACTCTAGTCTTTTCTAGTTTTTTACGTGTTATGAATCCATCTAAAAACCAAATATATATTACATATATTATAAAGGGTACTAATACTAATAAACTAAGCAATTTAGCAGCTGCCATATAATCTTTAATATAATCAACTATTTTGGTTCCTTGTTCGGCATTACCTGCTCCCATAAAAAAGCCTAAATAATTATATAAATTTATTTCTACCCAAGTATAAATACTTAATAAAAGAGTTAAAATTGTACCAATAATTTTATTTGCCTTACCCTTAAAAAGACTCATAATCAAGCCTAAAATTAATCCAATTAATATTGAACTAATTAGTATTCTTAAAGTGCTCCAATCAAAAATACTATTATTTGTATTAATCTTAACTATTATTTCTAATAAAAAGATATAAATAGTATAAATTATTGAATTTTTAAATATTTGTTTTCCTAATCTCCTTTTCAAAATTACCACCTTGTTTTATTAAATCACTAACTGGGCTAAAAGTAAACCTATAATTATCAAGTAAACCATATTTTTTGACATTTTCAATATGCTCTTTAGTAGGATAGCCTTTATGTTTTTCAAAACCGTATTCGGGAAATTTATTACCTAATTCATACATCATAGAGTCTCTAGTAACCTTTGCGATTACCGAAGCAGCTGCGATAGACATACTTTTAAAATCTCCCTTAATTATACTCATATGAGGAATAATTAATTCATCTAATTTCATAGCATCTATTAATACATATTCTGGTTTAATACTTAGTTTATTAATTGCGTCATACATAGCCTGTTTAGTAGCTTCATAAATATTAATTTCATCTATTACTTTAGCATCTTTTATACCAATAGAAACTGCTAATGCATCTTTCATTATAATATTATAATATTCATTTCTTTTCTTTTCAGTTAATTTCTTTGAATCAGTTAGACCTTCTAATTTATAGTTTGGTGGTAATATAACAGCAGCTGTTACTACGGGGCCTACTAGTGGGCCACGTCCTACTTCATCAACCCCTGCAATTAAATTATAGCCTTCTTTTAATAATTTTCTTTCATAACGATAATTATCTTCTTTAGCTAAAATTAAATCTAATTTTTCAATTATTTTTTTATCTTTTGGTCTATTTAGTTCTTTCTTTACTTCTAAGCATTTTTCTAAATTCATACATTTATAACCATCAACCATTACAATATTATCTTCATCATAAAATGTTGGAGAAATACTATATATATCTTTTACTTTTAATTTTTTATTTAATATTTTGTCATATTCCCAATCAATTTCATCATAAATTTCTTTAGAACATGACAAATCAATATCAGGTGTTTCTTCAATAATGCCTTGCATAACTAAAGAAGAACCACATATAACTATGTAATCTTTTTTATTTAATTTAATTTTTTTTAATTCTTTTAGGATATCTTCTTTATTCATTTTAATTAATCATCTTTTCTATCAAAAGTTATGCCTTTAATTTTTTCTCCTTTTATTTCATTAATAATATATGTGCTAACCCTTTTATAATCGATTTCTCCATTTTTAATCGCACCGATGTTCTTAGCAATAACTTCGTAAGTATTATCATCTAAAGTATCTATTTTAAATCTTTCTTTTAATAAATTAGGATAATACTTATTTAATGTATCTAATATGTAATAAGATACATCTAATAGTGGTAATACATTTTCACTTATTGCACTCATTGAAGCTAAATTAAGGGCTACTTTTTCATTATCAAACTTTGGCCATAATATACCTGGGGTATCTAGTATTATTAATCTTTCATTTGTTTTAAGCCAATTTAATGATTTAGTTACTCCTGGAAGATTTCCCACTTTGGCGCTTTTCTTACCAGATAGTTTATTAATTAAAGTGCTTTTGCCTACATTAGGTATACCAATAACACAAGATTTTATTTCTTTAGGTTTCATTCCATTTTTAAGTCTTTTTTCATTAATAGATGATATTAATTCATTAGTTTTATTAATAACTTTTTTATAGTCATTATTATCATTTAAATTAATTAATAAAACATTATATCCTTTTTCTTCATAATAATTTACCCATTTATTGGTTACATCTAAATCACATAAATCTTTTTTAGTCATAATTAATATTTTAGATTTATTCTTAATTAAATTATCTATATCTTTTATTTTAGAAGAATATGGAATTCTAGCATCTATTATTTCATATATAATATCTACTAATGGCATTATTTTAGCTAGTTCTCTTTTGGTTTTTTCCATATGCCCTGGATACCAGTTGATATTAGTTTTATTATCCATAGGAATCACTCCATTTCTATTCAATTATAGCATAAAAAAGACGAAATTTAGTATAATTCCGTCTAATTTTAAATCGTTTTTTGGGGGTATTTATTGCAACATCATTTTTTGAGTTACAGTTTCCAGGTCATATGGTAAATCGTAATATCTTAATCTTCCGATCATTTATGATTTAACTTTTTTGTTAATATATAAAGTATATCCTAAACATAGAATTATCAATATAATACTACTTATTACTGTACTTTTCCCTGTTGAAAAAATATTTAA
>ODAJ012149980.1_pt1 | contig 15735 bp, 8 predicted proteins | sample 1539241 | NCBI WGS metagenome assembly ODAJ01 (sample SAMN02144231, study PRJEB22623) | gut metagenome | biome: sheep rumen | host: Ovis aries | place: New Zealand
TCTTTAAAGGAATCCCCAAACCGAGAATAATCATGAAAACGAGACAACTACTATTCCTGTTGGCATGCTTCATGGCATGCGTTGCCAAGGCTGCTCCCGTTGACCAAAAACAGGCACAGCAGCTGGCACAAGACTTTTTTGCCAAGAAAGGCATATCGTATGCTGCTCCCAAGCTGGTTTTCAAAGCTCCCGGCAAACAGCAGACGGTCCAGACGGTCTCCTATTATGTTTTCAATGCCACGGGCCGAAACGGCTTCGTCCTTGTTTCGGGCGACGACCGCACGGTGCCCATCTTGGGCTATTCAGACCATGGCTCGCTCGACACCGACAACTTGCCGCCCAACGTCAAGGCATGGCTTGAGGGCTACCAGCGGCAAATCGACGCTCTGGGCGAAGAGACCGCTGTGGGCGCTCCTCAGCAGAAGGCTCCGGCCATCAACCGCCGAGCCGCCGAGGCCACTAAGAAACCCATCGCTCCGCTGCTCACCAGCACGTGGAACCAAAACAGCCCCTACAACGACTTGTGCCCAAGATATGGTTTCCCCAACTCTGATGACACGGAAGCCTGCGTAACGGGATGTGTGGCTACGGCCTTGGCGCAAGTGATGTATTATTACAAATGGCCTGCAAAGACTTATGAATTGATTCCCGGCTATACCAATCCGAGAACCGTAAATGGTTTTACAATGAAGGTGGAAGATGTTGCAGCCGATACACCCATTGACTGGGCAAACATGTGCGACAACTACCAGAACGTTTCGGATGTAGCCAAACGCAAAGCCGTTGCAGAGTTGATGCTGTATTGCGGAACCTCTGTCGAAATGGCTTACGGCCCTTCCTCGTCTGCCTCCTGTTCCGATATACCCTACGCCTTGAAGACTTATTTTGGCTATCAAGGCAAGATGAAGTACATCAATCGAAAGTTTTATTTGATTGACGAATGGGATCAATTGATTTTCAACGAGTTGCTCAACGGTCGTCCCGTCATCTACGATGGCCAATCAACGGGCGGCGGCCACGCCTTTGTGGTGGATGGGTACGACGGCGATGGCCTCTACCATGTCAACTGGGGCTGGGGCGGCATGAGCGACGGCTACTTCGCCCTTTCGGTGATGAATCCCAACAACAACAGCGGCATCGGTGCCAGCTCCAGCAGCGACGGCTACTCCAAGGATCAGGGCGCTGTCATTGGCATTCAGGTGGAGGAAGCTGAACAGCAAGACGACGAAAAACCACAGGTGTTAAGTGCATGTGACCTCACTTTGAACGAGCAAACCATTACGGCTACTTTCACGAACGGTACCGGCGAAACACAATTCCCACTCTGTGGCATGGGTATCGTTGATGATGAGGGCAATGTCATCTTAGTACACGAGTGGGATTATACATACAGTGAAATCCCCCCAGGACAATCTTTCGAAAACAAAGAATTTACCATTTCAGCCTCTGACTTCGAGGATGCCAATCTTGATTATGGCACCTACCACCTTGTTCCACTGTCAAATTTCGAAAGCGATGGTGTTTGGCGAGCCTGCATCATCCGTTCCACTGACTATGTAGAAGCCGTTTATGATGAGAATGGCGTTACGCTCACGCTCCACACGGCTGAGGTGAACCTTGAAGTAACAAGCTTTGACTTCCCAGGCTCGCGCATTGCTGGTATGGAACAACCCGTCAACATGATTGTCAAAAACAATGGCGACGAGTACAGCGGACTTCTCCATTTCTTTGTCAACGATCAGCTTGTTGGCAATACAGGAGTGGCCATCGCAGCAGGGAAGAACGGCAATGTGAGCTTCAGATTCACACCCTCCAGCAGCGGCCTTCACACCATTGCCGTGGCACTCGATGAAGATGGGGCCAACATGATTGGAACCGCAGAAGTGGAGATTACTGCCGGAAGTGCAGAGCAAAGTTTGGAAGTGGTTTCATTCACGGCTGCCAATGCTGACCCGGCAGGCAACAAGACGATATATGGTACTACACTGAAAGGAACTGCAGTCATCAAAAATACAGCAAGTTCAGCCTATGCGGGCGGGGTGCTTGTATATTTGTTGGAAAATACGGATGCCACTCATTACTCCAGTGTCCAACAAAACACTTACTCTGTTGAAATACCAGCTGGGGGCTCCCAAGAAATAACAGTACAGTTTGAACAATTAAATACTGATAAATATTATTGGGTCTCCTTCAGATACACAGACGGAAATAAAACGAAACTGACCAATGCGGATTTTTACGCATACGACATGGAGCCAGGTCTCGTCACCTGGAACTCTCAAGGCGAGCAGAAAGCCATTGCGGCATCAAGCAGTTTGACTGTTCCCGCCGAAGCCATAGCCGTTGACCTGACGGGGACTGGCGTGAGCACTGTCGTGCCGAACGACAATCCCAACACCTTATATTATTTGGGCGACACCGATGCTGTGCCCAGTGGCCTTGAAGGAAGGAACATCGTTCAGGGCAGCACGGCAGCCTCCATTGTACTGACCGACGAACAAGAGTTCTTCGTGCCCAAGACGTTCACCGCCACGGATGCCACCTACACGCAGACACCGACTTTGGTGACCAGCGGCACGGGTGGATGGACGACTCTTGTGCTTCCGTTTGCCGTATCCTCGGTGACAAACGCCACCGACAACAAACGCATCGACTGGTTCCACAGCCGCACCGACACGGACAAAGACTTCTGGGTGAAACGTTTCGCTGAATTGGAAGGGAGCACGGTGCTGTTCGATTTTGCAGACGTGTTGGAGGCAAATGTGCCCTACATCGTGGCTTATCCGGGCAACAAGTGGGGCGAAGAGTTCAATCTGGGCGGCAAGCAGATTGTCTATGAAGGCGAGAATGTAAGATTCGCAGCCAATGCCCGCATGCTGGCCAGTTCGAGCCTCTACAATTTTGTGGGAGCCACCACAAAGACAGAGATTGTCGGCGGCTACGCCCTCAACGACGCGGGCACCAATTTCGGCTTGAACGCAACTGTGGAGACAAAGCCGTTCCGCGCCTATTTTGTTGCAAAAACACAGACTGCCAGCATGCCCAAGCGACTGAACATTGGCAGCTACAAGGGTCAGCCTACGGAAATACTGATGCCTTTTGCCGCCGAGGATGAGCAAGTGGCCATTTATTTGTTGAACGGACAAATGGTGCGCATGGCAAAGAAACAGAACGGCTGCATCAGCCTGGAAGGCCTGCCCAAGGGAGTTTATGTGGTTAAAGGAAAAAAGGTAGTATGGTAAGATTTATGGAAGCAACGAAAGCAAAATATTTACATCCACGGATGAAAATTCTTCTGATGGATTCTGAATGTATGGGACTGACAGCCAGTGGCGTTGAAGATCCGACGGTTGGGTCTGCAAAGGGTGGTTTCTTCGATGAAATCGACGAAAACGAAGCTAGCAACACCCCACAAAACGACCTTCAAACCACGGTCAGCCAGATGCACAGCGTCTGGGACGAATAAGAATAGGCAAAAAAAAGGCCCACCCCCGCCTCCTTCCAAAAGAAGAGGGCGGGGGTGGGCTTTTTCCCCCTAAACAATGGGCAGCGAGATGCCGTTGATTTTCTGGTAGAAGTCGAGCGCATAGACGTCGGTCATGCCGCTGATGAAATCAATCATGGCCATGATGCGCGTTTCCAGGTCGGGCGAGTCGATGTGGTACTGGCTGCTCACACGGCCAATGAGCTGGCGCGAATGGAACTTTTCGGGATAGACGGCAGCCTGGATGAGGCTGTCCATGAGGGTTTCTATGATTTTGTATCCCGACAGTTCCACATCGAGCACAGGTTTGCTGTTGTAGATTTTTCGGACGCTCATATCTACGCAGGCACGGTAAGCCTCGCGCTGCCGCTGGTGGATGTGGTCCACCAGACTGCCCGTAAAAGTACCTTTCAGAATCTCGTCCTCGTGTCGCACAAAAGCTTGCACACACTCGTGTTCGAGCAGTCCGATGACGCTGGCGCGCATGTAGATCACCTTTTCGTTGTTGTCGGTGATGCCTTCGTCGATGATTCGCTGGCGTATGCGGTGCTGGGTGTCGTCGTCGAAAAAACGGAGCAGCAGGCTTGATGTTTCGTCGAACGAAAGAATCTTCAGTTTGTGCGAGTCCTCGATGTCCATGATTTCGTAGCAGATGTCGTCGGCTGCCTCTACGAGATAGACCAGCGGGTGGCGGGCGAAACGCATGGGCTCTCCTGGTGACGAGAGGCGAAGAATACCCATTTCATCGGCGATTTTCTGGTATATTGGCTGTTCTGTGGCAAAAAAGCCGAACTTCCCCTTCTTGCTGGCCGCTGCCGACGCCAGCGGGTATTTCACGATGCTGGCCAGTGTGGAATAGGTCATGACGAAGCCACCTTCGCGGCGCCCCTTGAACCGGTGGGTCAATATGCGGAAGGCATTGGCGTTGCCCTCGAAGTGAGTGATGTCGCTCCAGAATTGCTCGCTCACCATCGGGCGAAGCGCCTGTCCTTCGGCCTCGGTGAAGTAGGCTTGGATGGCCTTTTCGCCGGAATGGCCGAACGGTGGGTTGCCAAGGTCGTGCGCCAGACACGCTGCCGAGACAATATTGCCGATTTCATCGAAGAATGTTCCGCGCAGTTCGGGATGGCGAAGCGTCAGCTCGCGAGCCACGTCGTCGCCCAGCGAGCGCCCCACGCTGGCCACTTCGAGCGAGTGGGTCAGTCGGTTGTGGACGAAAATGCTTCCTGGCAGGGGGAACACCTGCGTTTTGTTTTGCATGCGTCGGAAAGGAGCAGAGAAAATCAGGCGGTCGTAGTCGCGTTTGAATTCGCTGCGGTCGTCATGTCGATGGGCATGACGGTCTTCCTGTCCGAGCCGTTTGTTGGTTATCAGTTGGTTCCAGTTCATCATCATGGCGACAAAGTTACGATTAACTGAGCAAATAAGAAAAAGAAACACCCACTTTTTTTGTTTTTCTTTCTTTTACGACCGTCAGCAACTTTATCGCATAGAAACTGTTTTAACAGCCATTTTTATATTAAATAAGGTAAAAACGATGGATATGTGAAGACGAATGATTAATTTTGCATTTTAATAGTGTCATTGAAACAGTTGAATCATCTTAACCAGCTGAATAAAGAAATCAAAGAAATGAAGATAAAAGTAGTGAACCGAAGCCACCATCCGCTGCCTGCCTACGCCACCGCCCAGAGTGCAGGCATGGATTTGCGTGCCAATTTGGATGAACCCGTTGTGTTGCACCCCTTGGAGCGAAAGCTCATCAAAACCGGGCTGTTCATCGCTCTGCCCGAGGGGTACGAGGCCCAGGTTCGTCCCCGCAGCGGGTTGGCCCTGAAGCATGGCATCACCGTCATCAACACGCCGGGCACCATCGACTCCGACTATCGTGGCGAGGTTGGCGTTTGCCTGGTCAATCTGTCGCAGGACGACTTTGTGGTGAACGATGGCGAGCGCATCGCCCAGATGGTCATTGCGCGTCATGAACAGGGCGTGTTTGTAGAAGTCGAAGAACTGGATGCCACCGAGCGAGGCGCTGGCGGCTACGGTCATACGGGCGTAAAATAGCACAGCGGCGATGTTTTTTCGGAGCAAAATATTCGAGTTGGTAGCGGGCGTGTTGGCAGTTGCCGCGGTTTCTGTCGCGACGCAGAGTTGCAGTTACAAAGGAACGGCAACGCATGCGCCATCGGCGAAGGTGAAGTATGAAATCAGCCGCAACGACAGCCTGCGGTACGCCTACTTCTTCGACGAGGCGGTGAAACTGCAGTTGGCAGAGCGCTACGACGAGGCGTACGACCTGTTGAAGCACTGTCAGGAAATCAATCCTTATGCCGCAGAGGTGTATTATCTGCTGGCGGCCTACCATGGCGAAATGGAGCAGGACACACTGGCCATGAACTGCTACAAGAAAGCCGCCGAACTGAACCCCGACAACTACGACTATTTGGAGCGGTTGGCGCAGGTCTATATCAGCGAAGGAAAACTAGACGAGGCAACCGACGTCTATGAACGACTCCACGAGGGCAACAAAGAACGCTCGGACGTGCTGGCCATGCTGCTTCGCCTCTACAGCAACAGCAAAGACTATGAGAAGATGCTGCACACCATCGACAGGCTAGAGGCTACTGACGGCCCCAGCGAACAGCTCACCCTGGGACGCATGAGCATCTACGACCAGCAAGGCCGCAAGAAAGAAGCACTGAACGAACTGAAACAACTGGCCCATCGCCATCCCAACGACCTGAACTACCGGGTGATGATGGGCAATTGGCTGCTGCAGAACGACCGCAAGGCTGAAGCCCTGGGCGAATATGAACATGTGCTGAAGGAGGAACCCGACAATGTGCTGGCACAGACGGCGCTGGTTGATTACTACAAGGCCGACGGCCAGGACTCGGTGGCCCACGAGATGCAGGAGCGCATGCTCGTCAGCCCAAAGACGCCCTCGGACACCAAAATACTGCTCATCCGGCAGATTATCCAGGAAAATGAAACCATGGGCAATGGCGACAGCACCCACGTGCTGCGGCTCTTTGAACGCATCTATGAGGCTAACCCAAAGGATGCCGGCATGGTTTCGCTATGGGCGGCCTACATGAAACTCAAAGAAATGCCCGACGACTCAGTGAACGTAGTGCTGGAACGCGTACTCGCCATCACTCCCGACGACAGCAACGCGCGGCTGGAACTGATTCAGAACACGTGGAAGACGCAGGACTACGACCGCGTGATTGAGCAGGCTCGCCAGGCGCAACAGTATATTCCCGATGAAATGGCCTTTTATTACTTCGAAGGTGTGGCCTACTACCAGAAGGAAATGAAAGAAGAAGCCCTGCAGGCCTTCCGTCGCGGCGTGGGGCAAATCAACGAGCAGAGCAACAAACACATCGTGTCGGACTTCTACGCCATGATGGGTGACATACTGCACGACAAGGGACGATCCGAAGAGGCATACGCAGCCTACGACAGCTGTCTGCAGTGGAAGGATGACAATCTGGGATGTCTGAACAACTATGCCTACTACCTGAGCGAGGAGAACCGCGAGTTGCACAAGGCCGAACAAATGAGTTACCGAACCATCAAGGCCGAACCCACCAACAGCACCTTTCTGGACACCTACGCTTGGATTCTCTTCATGCAGGAACGTTACGCCGAGGCGCAAATCTACATCGACCAGGCCATACAAAACGACACTGCGGCCAGTGCAGTGCTCCTTGAACATGGCGGCGACATCCACGCGCAGAACAACGACATTGTGAAAGCCTTGGAACTCTGGCAGAAAGCAGTTGATGCCGGCAGCGAGAGCAAAGTGCTCATCAGGAAAATAAAGCTGAGGAAATACATCAAGGATAAAGGAAACGAAAAATGAACAGATAATGAAGAAAATGAAAAACAGCAACATCAAAATAGTGTTGGCGCTGGCTGTGCTGATGGCCTTGGCTAGTGCATGTGGCTCGAAAAAGGCCGTAGTGAAAGACAATTCAGGCAAACCGGCAACGGGCCAGCAACAACAAGGCGGGCAGACTGCCCAGGATTCGAAGGAACTGCAAAAGGCGAGATTTTTGCAGATGGTGGCAGACAATGCCGTCTATTCCGACTTCATCAATACAAAAATGAAAATCAAGGTGAACACCGGCAGCAAGGAAATCACTCTGCCGGGCGTGTTGCGCATGCACAAGGATGATGTCATCCGCATCCAGGTGCAGGTGCCCATCGTAGGCACCGAGGCAGCCCGCCTTGAGTTTACCAAAGACTATGTGCTCATTGTTGACCGCATACACAGGGAGTACTGCAAGGGCAACTACAACCAGTTGGACTTTCTCAAGCGCAACGGACTGACTTTCAGCTCGCTGCAGGCTCTGTTCTGGAACCAGTTGTTTGTGCCGGGTAACGAACGCATCGACCAGAATGCCCTCCGGCAACTCGATGCCAATCTGGGCAGTGGAGCCACCACGCCCATCGTGCTGAAGAAAGGCAACATGAGCTATCAGTGGCAAACTGACAGCAAGACGGGCCGCATAGAGAAAACGTCGATAGCCTACTCCAGCAAGCAGAGCGGCAACACAAAGGTGGAGGTCAACTACTCGGACTTCGTGCAACTGGGTGTCAAGCAATTCCCCTCGCAACTGAACATTGATGCCAACACGACAGCCCTGAAAGGTGGTGCCAAGAAGCTGAACGTGAACATCAGCATGAACGGCGTGAACACCGACAGCGACTGGGAACTGCGCACCACACTGAGCAAGAAGTACAAGGAAATGAGCGTTGACGATGTTCTCAAACGCGTCATGAGCCTGTAGTGAGTTGAGCGTGAATGTTTAATGTTAACTGTGAAAAGATGAAGAAATCTGTTCTTCTGCTCTTGTTGTTCTCCCTGATGGTTCCCACCGTGGCACAACAGAAGAAAAATGCCAACAAGCAGAAAGCCAAAACCACCCATGTAGCCAAACCGGCCGCCAAGAGTCAAACCGCCAAGGGAAAGACTGCAAACTCGAAGCAGAATGGCACGGCCCAAAAGGGCAAAGTGCAAACCGCCAAGGCGACCAATGCAAAGAAGAAGGGGAAAACACAAAGCTCAAAGTCGAAAGGACAAAATTCGAAGACGCCCGTCTATACCAACGAGAACATAAAGGGACTGCAAAACCAGCGGGCAGCCATACAGAAGAAAATAAAAGAGCAGCAGCAACTGCTCAGTGCCAACCGTGCAGACGTGAAGAAACGGTTGCAGGACCTGCAAGTGATCAACACTGAGATAGGCAATCGGCAGCGTACCATCGACACCATACAGAGCGACATCAAGCACATTGACGGCAACATCAGCCTGCTGCAAACCCAGCTCAAAACGCTCGAGGAACAGCTCAAGGAGCGAAAGGCCAAGTATGTGCGCAGTATGCGCTACATGGCTCGGCACCGCACCATCCAGGACCAGCTGATGTTCATCTTCAGTGCAAAGAATCTCACACAGATGCACCGTCGGTTGCGTTTTGTGCGCGACTATGCCTCCTACCAAAAGGCTCAAGGCGAAATGGTGAAGGCCAAACAGCAGCAGATAGACGACAAGCACAAGCAACTGCAAGCCGTCAAGGGCCAGAAGCACACCTTACTTAATAAAGGAAAGAAGGAACAGGCCCAACTCACCACCCAGCAGGAAGAACAGCAGAAGGTGGTGACATCGCTGCAGAAACAGCAGAAAACCATTCAGGCCGTCATCGACGAGCAACAGAAGAAAGACGCCGCCCTGAACGCAGAGATTGACCGGCTGATAGCCGAGGAGGTGGCCAAGGCTCGCGCCCGCGCCGAGGCCGAGGCGCGCAAGAAAGCCGCCGAGGAGGAGGCTGCCCGCAAGCGGCGCGCCGAAGAGCTGGCGCGCAAGAAAGCCGAGGCTGAGGCCGCTGCCAGAGAGAATGCCCGCCGTGTAGAGGAGGCCCGCAAAGCTGAGGCCAAGGCCAAGGAGGAGGCTCGCAAGGCTGCCCGACGCGACGCTGCCGCCAAGGCACGTGCCGAGCAACGGGCGCGCGAGGCCGAGGCAGCCCGATTGGCCGCCGAGCGCAAGGCGCGGGTGGAGAAAGAACGCCATGAACACGAACTGGAAACGGCCCGCACCGAGCGCGAAGAGAGCCTGAAGTTCAGCAGTGAGGACCGCCGACTGAGTGGCAACTTTGCCAGCAACAAAGGCCGGCTGCCCATGCCCATTACAGGCGGCTACCGCATTGTGAGCCACTTTGGGCAGTACAATGTGGAGGGGCTGCACAACGTGCGACTCGACAACAAGGGCATCAACATTCTCGGACAGGCCGGAGCTCAGGCCCGTGCCGTGTTCGACGGCGAGGTGAGCGCCATTTTCGGTTTTGCCGGTTCGTGGGTGGTAATGGTTCGCCACGGCAGCTACATCTCGGTGTATTGCAATCTGCGGTCGGTCAGCGTCAGCAAGGGACAGAAAGTGAGCACACGCCAAGTGCTCGGCCCATTGGCTTCCGACAATATGATGCAGTTTCAGCTTCGGCGCGAAACGGCCAAGCTCAATCCTGAGCAGTGGCTGAAAAGATGAAAGGAGTTAAGAGTTAGGAGTTAAGAGTTAGGAGTTATGAATTATGAGTTAGGAATTTGGCACAAAAAAAGGAGTTAAGAAAACTCCTAACTCCTAACTCCTAACTCCTACTAGTTGTCGATGACCACTTTTTGGCCATTCACAATGTAGATGCCCTTTGGCAGTGAGCTGGGTTGGTTCGGGTCGAACGCCACCTTGCGGCCTTGCAAATCGTAAACAGACTTGTCGTTTGATGTCTTGATGTTGCTGATGCCGGTGGCTTGATGGTCTTCATCCATTTCGTCGTTGATGTAGATGGCAATCTTGGCATTCTTGTCCATTTCTCCATTGTAGGTCAGATAGCATCTGAAGGGAGGAATGTAGCTGTTAGGATTGCTGTAGTAGTAGAATCCCAGTGTGCCTTGGCTGTTGAATCCCAGTGTAAGGATGCTTCCCTGGTTGGAGTCAGACTGATAGACGTCCAAACCATAAGAATAGCCACCGCGTCCGTCGGCGCCGATGGATGTACCCTGCAGCCAGTTCTCGTATTTGTTGACATCGGGCACGGTTCCTACGTATGGTTCAAGCCGGTAGATGCCTGCGTTCTCGGCTTTGATGATGACGGGAGTGGTGAGCGGAAGCAGGTTGTTCATGCGTTTCAACTCCACTTCGGTGGTTGTTTCGTCGAATTGGTAGTCGCTGGTCTTGTTTACGCGATAGGCTTTCAGCCCATTGGGCAACTTGGTGGCAAATCCAATGTACATGGTAGCCCACTTGGCATTGGTCACCTGCAGGGGGAAGTAACGGTGGAGTTTGCCCTCTTCTTGATAGGTCCGCCACAGGGGCTGCGAGAGGTATTCTTTCATGACGACACCGTCGAACGTTCCACCATTCGACTCGTCGTAAGTGTTGTCGTAGGTACCGTCGTTGACGTGGATGTCCATCATGGTTCCGTTGTCGCAGTCCCAGTGGACGATGCTCTCGTCGTTGTTGAGTATAGGGGCTGTTCCCGTAGGCTTGGGGTTGTCAAAATAAATGTCGTTCAGCACGGGGATGCGGTAGAAAGCATGGTCGTAGATTTCGCCGATGGGGCCACTGATGGTGATTTCGCTTTCGCCGCGTCCGGCAGGATAGGCAACCAAGTCGTTGGTGCCCGCTGTGAAGAGTGCATTGTCGCGAATGCTGAACGCTTCGTTTCGGGGCGACACTTGGATTTCTGTCAACGAATTGCCGTCGAATGCACCTTCTGCAATGTTGCCCGTTGTGGAAGGAATCTCCACTGTCTTCAGGCTGCTGCAACCGTCAAATGCTCCGGGGTTGATGGTGGACAACTGCTTGGGCAGCTCCACTTCGCTGAGTTGGTCGAGATCGGAAAGGATGCCGTTGCCCAAAGTCTTGATGCCAGTGAAGTAGCGCATTTCGGGGAACTGCTCAACGCCAAGCTCTTTGGCATAGTTGTTGAACTGACGTCCTTGGGGCGTTGCTTTCGTCTCGTAGGCATTGCGCAGTGTCACCACTTCGCCATCGCTCTTTCCAAACACCTGCAGCCATGCCGACTCGCACTTGGGATCCTTGAACTCTATGCCTACGGTGCCCTCGGGTTTAGTGTCTATCTGCATCACTCGCAGAGCTTTGGTCGATTGGCTTTTGGCGGTGATGGTCTGTGCGGAGATAAACTCGGTACCACTGCTCATGGGAGTGGCGGCTCCGCAGTCGAGGATAAGGTCGACGAACGTGTCGCCATTGCTGGCGGTCCAGGTGACATTCTCGGTGGGGAACTCGAAAATTTTCGTCACACTGCCTGCGCGGTCGCCCTCGGCAAAATGCACGGGCATGGACAGGATGTCGCCATAAGGCGTGTCGGCAAACTGGCGGAGCATGGGGTAGCGCCCTTTCTCGTGTTGCCAAGCTGCTTGGTCGGTGAAGATGTCGCCATTGATAAGCTCAGAGGTATTGTGCTCGCCACGATTATTTGTTGATTGGAAGTCTGTTGTCATTTGCTGCCGGTCGAAGTACCAGGTCTGGGCTTCAATTTCGGTTTCTGAGTTATCGGAGAGGATTCCCACGCCTCTGCGGCTAGTGAAATTCTCAACCTTGCCTGTCGATACGCAGCGTAGGATATGGCCAACAGGGCTGCCGGTGATGCCTCCGCCACTGCCTGCCTTTTGGGGCTTATGGACACCTGTGCCTATGCCGTATTCCACGTGGACGCAGGCATAGCAGTCCTCAATGGTGCCACAGTGGTTATAGACGGGGTCGTAAGCTCCTCTGCTTTTACTCCATGACACCTCGAAGTTGATTTCCCTGGAACCACCTACGAGGCCGCCGTTGTTAGTATTGCCATCGACGGCACCGTGGACCATGCAACGGCGGATGGTGGCCTCGCCTGTCATCACAGCGCACAGAATGCCAATGAAATTGGTGGCACTGATGTAGCTGTCAACAATGGCAAGGTCGTGGACATTGCCGCTGAGAAGGTTGAAAAGTCCTGCGCCGGTCACGGTAGAGTAATAGGTGAACGTTTCGTTATTAGAGCCAGGGCCAGTCTTGCTGATGGTGGCCGACTTGCTGGACGTGACATACATGCCATAGATGGTCTTGCCGTTGCCGTCGAGGTTGGCGTGCCACTCCACAGGTGTCCATTTACGGGCTCCGCTTTTCACCGACTCGTCGGATTGAATGAGGTGCTGGTTCATGAAGATGTCATTGACCAAGCGGAAATAAGCGCCCTCCCTGTTCTTGGTGGGGTCGGCTGCAGCCTTGACCAGTTGCGATACGTTCTGGATGAGATAAGGTGTGTTTTGCGTACCGTCGCCGGCGAAGATGTCATCGGGTTCATCGTCGTTCCATTCCACGCCGTAGGCAACGTCGAGGTGAATGGTGCGGGTGAGGCTGGAGGCAATGTGGGTGACGGTGAGTTCGGTATGGCCAGGGTCGAGCGGCCGGACATGAAACGGGTCGTCCTCCTTGTCGAATTCCAGGAAAGAGGCGTCGTTGGGCAGTGTGAAGCGGGCCAACTCACCCACGCCCGGCTGGTTGCTCACCAAGGGTGCCAGTGTGAAGGGTGTTGTGATGTAGTAGGCACTGAAGCTGGTGCTCTTCTTGCCTTCGCTGATATAGAACGGGATGGAGGCCAGAATGAAATTGTCCTTAAAGGCCACTTCCTGGTTGTTGTGGTCAAGCGCATAGTTCTTCATCATGTCGCGGGGCATGATGTAGCAGTACTCGTAACCGACGTGCTCGCCCTCCACCTCTTGACTGGCCAGTTCCCTGGTCAGTTTGGTTTCAACCCCATTCAGTGTTCCCGATGAGCAGGCAGGCAGCCCGCACATGTTTTTGTCAACAAACACATCGTTGAAAGCCTGGCTCTCGTTGAAGAAGCCGATAGCATTGTCACTGGAAGTTGTTGAGCAGTTGCCCACTATCGAGCCATAGTTCATTGAGCCAAGCTGTGTCTTGTCGTATTTGAATGTACCTGCAAAAGTGCATTGGGTAATATATGCACTGCACTGCGTGTTGTCGCTGTTTTCGAGAAGACCTATTAAGCCTCCCACATTGGTGTCTTGTCCGTTTTTTAACTCTATGCCGCCACTTGCAAAACAGTCGGTAAAGGTAACAGGACTCAACACGAATCCTGTCAGGCCACCAACCAACCCCGTTCCAGAAATAGAAACAGCCGATGAACAGTGTTCAATGTTTGCAGACGCCAGATAGCCGAACAACCCTCCCATAAAGGGGCGGTTGGCATCGGCTGGGGCCGTAATGGAGCCAGAAGCCGAACAATAGGCAAAGACAGCTTTATTGTCGGCAAAGCATTCGCCTATCAGTCCTCCTGCCCTTACTCCTGAATACGAATCGACGGTGATTTCAGCACTGGCGTGGCAGTCTTCCACGAACACGGTACTCTCATCCAAATTATAGTTCACACCGTTGTATTTGCCTACCATGCCACCACACATGTGCCCGCCGAGGATGCCTGTAACCGTGCAATGACGGAACACGCAACCAGCAGCCAACCCTACAAGACCTCCCGTAATGCCATTGCCGTCAGACGGCTGCATAATACGCACGTTAGTGGCTGTGCAATTCTCAATGGTTATAGTAGAATTGGAATCTATCATTCCACAAAGGCTACCGGCCGCGAAATCTCTACTGATTTGAAAATCCACATCAGAAAAGCGAGCGCCACTAATACTTTGATTCAGTATTTCAAAAAGTCCGAAGTGATAGGGACCGCTCCAACGGTTGCCTACAGCCCGGATGGTCATTCCCTTGATGAAATGCTCACCCTTAAACTTTACTGTTCCTTTGAACGTTTCTCCTATGGGCACCCAGTTCAGCGTCTGCTCCTGGCCGTCAATCACTTTCTGCTTTCCCAAGTCAATGTTTGCATTCGACAGGTCGAAGAGGAAGTGATTCCCCTCATACGACATATTGTTAACATTCACATTATACGTCAGTAATGCCAACTGCTCAGGGGTGTTAATCACATAAGGAGCAGACTGTGAGCCACTACCTCCGCCAAAACTACTGGCCTTGGCCTCATACCACGTGGGGCCGTCGATGCCTGTCACCTGGGTGTAGGCCTCTGCATGGAGGCAGCAGAGCACGGCGAGAGCGCATGCTGCGATTATCTTACCGATTGTCTTCATTTTGTTTTGAATGTATGTTGGTTAGAATTTGAATTTCAAAATGTCTTTGCCAGTGCTGAGCACATACACGTCGTGCTGTTTCAGCGGAACAAAGATGGTTTCGGCTGTCGCGGGCTCGCTGTAGATGGCCACGCCTGCGGAATTGAACACGCGCACACGGGTTCCTTCTGCCTCTCCCTCTGCCGAGAGCGCCTGGCGGACAGGCAGTCCGCTGATGCGCACACCGCCTTCCTCGTTGGTGATGCGTATGTTGAGACGCGCCTTCTGTTCGTCGAAACGCACAGGGTTGATGGCGGTCGGGTCGTTGCTGGGCTGCAGGATGACGTAGTGGATGTTGTCGCTGTAGCTGGAGTTGTTGACAAGCGGATTCTGGCCCGCTGCCTGCTTGGTGTCGTAGATGTGTGCCGAGAGATAAGCATCGGTGGTTTCCACCACGCCTTCGGCCCGGATGGTGGCATAAGCCTTGCGTACGCCTCCGAAGCTGTGGAAGTCGGATGAACGAACCACGGTGATGGCTCCGTCGGTCAGTGGCACAGGATAGGCTGGATGGGCATAGACACCCACATGCACTTCGTTGTCGGGGTTGAGTCCACGAGTAGAGCGGTCAATCAGCTCAACGGTGAAGATGTTCACGCCGTCCTCAATGCCTTGTCCGATAAGTCGCATCTCGATGTTTTCCATGACGACGCGACGGGGCGCAGTCTGTTTGAGCTGTCGCAGCAGGCTGACATTCTTGCGGCGGGCATGCATGGATGCACGGAAGACGTTGTCATAATCGACAAGTACCTTGGTGGAGAGATAGCCATCGAAGTTGTCGAGCGGATATTCAACCACGAAGTTGCGGCTCTGCATGGGTGGGACGTAGGAGTTGTCGATTGAGTAATCACGTCCGTTGAGCGACACCGTGACGTGGTTGATGGTTGATGTGCCAGTGTTGATGACGTTGATTTCCACGGGCATGGTGCTGCTGCCGAGGAGCGATGTCCGCGAGAAGCAAACCTCGTAGCGGAAACTGTTGGTGAAGTAGCGTTCGCTCTGCACGATGACGGCTTCGTCGGTTTCAGTGTCGG
>ODAJ011911097.1_pt1 | contig 15729 bp, 13 predicted proteins | sample 1539241 | NCBI WGS metagenome assembly ODAJ01 (sample SAMN02144231, study PRJEB22623) | gut metagenome | biome: sheep rumen | host: Ovis aries | place: New Zealand
GGTGGAAGGTGACCTGTTCGAAGTCGCGTCCTCTATTCTCCGAGCCACGATTGTCCAGAATAAAGATGATATATCCCTTCTGTGCCATATATGTCTCCCACGAACGACTCTGCCAATGCCATGATGCCTCTACGTTGTGAGCATGAGGACCGCCATAGACATACACTACCGTCGGGTATTTCTTTGTCGGGTCGAAGTCGTTGGGTTTCACCATTCTGTAGTATAGTTCTGTGGTGCCGTCGGCAGCGAGTATGGTACCGCTTTCAAATATAGGCTGCACGTATTCGCTCCAAGGGTCCGAAGCGCAGAGTAGCATAGTGCTCTTGCCGGTTCCCTTGGTACTTCTCACCTCTATTTTTCTTGGTACGGTGGGTTCGGTATAGCGGTCAACGAACCATTCTCCGCTTGCGGAGAGCATTGCCCTGTGTGACCCTCTGCCGTTATCGAGTAGAGTGCGCTTGCCACTCTTTATATCCACTGAGTAGGTATTGCGCTGTATGGCGTTAGCTTCGTTGGACGTTATTATTACCGACTGTTTTTTCTCGTTGAAACCTATAAGCTCCTCCACAACGAATTTTCCCTTAGTAAGCTGCTTCAGTAGTTTGCCGTCTTTGTTGTACAGGTATAGGTGGTTATATCCGTCGCGCTGACTCTGTAGTATGAACTTGTTATCATCCCAAGGCAGGAATACTATGGGGTGGAGAGGTTCTACGTATTTGTCGCTCGTCTCTCGGTAAATCTCGGCAACGCACTTTCCCGTTGTGGCATCATAGCTTCTCAGCCGACAGTCGTTCTGTTCACGATTAAGTTGGAAGATGTATATCACCTTACTGTCTGGGCTCCACGCTATGTTTGTCAGGTAGCTGTCGGAAGGTGTCGGCTGGTCGTTGGTAGCCAGATAGATAGTCTTGTCGTTCTTTACGTCATACACCCCGACGGTAACATAATGACTCTGTTCGCCAGCCATAGGGTATTTGTCGGGCTCATAGGCAGCAATACGTGTTGTTATGTCCACCTGAGGGTAGTCGGCAACGTTGGTCTGGTCCATGCGGTAGAAAGCCAATAGCTCTCCGTCGGGACTCCAGAAAGTACCTTTGTCTATGCCGAACTCATTACGGTGAACAGTCTGTCCATATACTATGTTACGTGAGCCGTCGGCAGTTATCTTACGACAGTGTCCTTTTGCATCGACAACCATCAACTGGTTATCCTTTACAAAGGCAGTATTCTTTGATGCTGCCGACCAGTCGTAAGCCTTCTGCTCTGCTATGCTGTCCTGCCATACAAGCTCCTTCGTCTTGAAATCTACAAGTATGAACGACTTCCTGTTTCCCAGTGCCACGAGCGACTTGTCGCTGTAGGGGAAGGTGGCATTCATAAGATGACGCACGAAGATGGTGTCGTTGGCGTCAGTCCATTTGTTGACATCATCAAGAGAGAACAGCAACGTTTCCTTACCCGTCTTCTTATCTACGAGATAGCACTCCTCCACATCGGTGCGAACGAGCTCATCGCCCCACCAAGTGTAGTATTTGTTCTCCGGAACGACCTGGTGGTAGTTGGTACCGCCATAGTTGAGTTCTTCGAGAGTGAAAAGTTTATCTTGCGCTTGCATCGTAAGAGTGAAGAGTGAAGAGTGAAGAGTGAAGAGTAATAAGACAGTGAAGAGTGAAGAGTGAAGAGTGAAGAATTTTTTCATTTGTCACCTCGCTTTCCGTAACCCTTGCGGTCGCCACGCTTTCCGTAGCTTTTCCGCTCATCACGCTTCCCGTAGCCTTTGTGGTCGTCACGTTTGAAGTCCCTGTGGTCTCCACGTTTCCCGTAACCCTTTCTGTTGCCGCGCTCTTCGTGGTCGTCTCTGTCGTAGCGTCTTCTCGGTTTTCTGTCCTCCTCCAGACGTTTCGTGCTATGGAACACGAAAGAACGAATATCGCCCTCTTCGTTAGCTTCGTTTTCTTCGAGACGCTTTTTGAACTCGCGGTTTTTCTTAAAACGGTGTTTCTCAGCCATAGCCCGCTTCTCTTCTTCCGTTTTGAGGATGTTGCCTTCACTGCGGAAGTCGCTTAGCTTACCTCCAAACATCTGGTATCGGCGCAGCTCACACTCCAGCGCACCGTTGTAAAGAGGAATCTTTATGCTTGGGCGCAGACCAATCTGGTCGAAACACTCCTCACGATAACTAAGTATCCACGCCTCATTACCTTGGAAAGCATGTTTCAGTCGTTCACCAATCATCTTGTATGTCTCAAGGAGATTAGGTGTTGAGATGCGCTCTCCGTATGGAGGATTGGTAATCATGATGGCGGGCTCCTCAGGCTCGGTGAAGTCCTTGAAGTCGCGCTGCTCGACGGTGATGTCGTTGGTAAGACTTGCCGCACGAACATTGCGCAGGGCGGTGTTAACAGCCTTCATGTCAACGTCATAACCGTAGATGTGGTGCTTGAACTCGCGCTCTTCGGAGTCGTCGTTATACACCTTGTCGAAGAGCTCTGCGTCGAAGTCGTTCCACTTCTCGAAGGCGAACTCCTTACGGAACAGTCCTGGTGCCATGTTGTGTGCTATGAGTGCAGCCTCAATAAGCAGTGTGCCGCTACCGCACATAGGGTCAATGAAGTCGGTCTCGCCGCGCCATCCGCTCATAAGGATAATACCCGCAGCAAGGACTTCGTTGAGGGGTGCTTCCACACTCTCCTGACGATAGCCTCGACGGTGCAGACTCTCGCCGCTGGAGTCGAGACACAGTGTTGCCTTGTCCTCGGCGATGTGTATGTGCAGACGTATGTCCGGTGAGGTGACGCTGACGTTGGGACGCATATTGGTGCGCTCGCGGAACTGATCTACAATAGCGTCTTTCACCTTGTAGGCCACGAACTTCGAGTGTTTGAACTCCTCGGAGAACACCACTGAGTCAACGGCAAAGGTACTCTTCAGTCCTATGTAGTCGCTCCAGTCTATTGCCTTCACCTGCTCATAGACATCGTCGGCACTCAGTGCCTTGAATTCTTTTATTGGCTTTAGTATGCGTATCGCTGTATGTAACTGCATATTAGCGCGATACATCATCTCCTTATCGCCTGTGAACGACACCATGCGTCGTCCTATCTCTATGTTGTTAGCTCCTAAATTAGTGAGTTCTTCTGCCAACACGCTCTCAAGACCCATGAATGTCTTGGCTATGAGCTTAAATTCCTGTCCCATTGTCAAATTCTATATCTAAATAATCTTTCTTTTCCATTTTAAACTTCTTCGTCTTCGGCTTCATGTCCTTTGTTATCCAGAGGTTAGCGCCTACGACACATCCCTTGCCTATGGTTACCCTTCCTAAGATGGTGGCATTGGAATAAACTATCACATCGTCCTCAAGGATAGGATGACGTGGAATACCCTTTATGGGGTTGCCGTTCTCGTCAAGAGGGAAACTCTTCGCTCCTAAGGTGACACCCTGATACAGCTTCACGTTATTGCCTATGATACAGGTGGCGCCGATGACGACACCCGTTCCGTGGTCTATGGTGAAGTGACTGCCAATCTGTGCTGCGGGGTGTATGTCGATACCCGTTTCCGAGTGAGCCATCTCGCTGATGATACGAGGTATCAGTGGAACCCCCAACTCTACCAGCTCGTGAGCCAGACGGTAGTTGGTGAGAGCCTTTATTACGGGGTAGCACGAAATGATCTCGGCATAGCTCTCTGCAGCGGGGTCTCCGTTATATGCTGCCACCACGTCGGTGGCCAGTATGCTGCGAATCTTCGGCAGACGGGCAATGAGCTGAACGGCTATCTCTGCCGCCTTATGACTGCACTCTGTTATCTCGTCACGGATGTCGGAGTCCTCGCAGTCGCACTTTGAGAACCACATACCCGCCATTATCTGGTCGGTAAGCAGTTTCTGCAATCGCTCCACGTTGACTCCTATGTGAAAACTTATGGTTTTTATGTTTACAGAACTCTTTCCGTAATATCCGGGAAAGAGAATAGAGCGTGACAGCTCTATGATTTCCTCCAGTGCTTTGCCCGATGGCAGCGGGGCTCCGTCGCGATGCTGATGGAATAGTCCCTTCAGAGATTCCGCGTCGGAGAGTTCGCTTACTGTCCGAGTAAGAATCTGCGTTAAATTGTCTGTACTCATTAAATACTTTTTTATTTCGGCTGCAAAATTACAAAAAAAATATGAACTGAAAGTCACGAGTACCTATTAAAAAAGATTAATCATTACGAATTATGAATTACGAATTATGAATTATTTTATACCTTTGCAACCAGAATGGAAGAGAATATGCAACAAAACAACGGCTGCACGGTGCTTCGCACAGAAGGTCTTGTGAAGATTTACGGCAAGCGCACTGTGGCTAACGGAGTGAGTATAAATGTCCGTCAAGGTGAGATAGTAGGACTCTTGGGACCTAACGGAGCAGGTAAGACGACGTCGTTCTATATGACTACCGGATTGGTGATACCCAATGCCGGTCATGTTTATCTTGACGATGAGGAGATAACCGATTACCCCGTGTACAAACGTGCCCGAGCAGGTATCGGCTACCTGCCGCAGGAGGCTTCGGTGTTCCGCAAGATGTCTGTCGAGGACAATATCATGTCGGTACTTGAGCTGACGGGTAAACCCCATGACTATCAAGTAGATAAGCTGGAGAGTCTGATAAAGGAGTTCCGTTTGGAGAAGGTGCGCAAGAATCTTGGCGACCAGCTTTCCGGAGGCGAGCGACGCAGAACGGAGATAGCACGTTGTCTTGCTATCGACCCGAAGTTCATTATGCTCGACGAACCCTTCGCTGGTGTCGATCCTATCGCTGTGGAGGACATCCAGCACATCGTGTGGCAACTGAAATATCGAAATATAGGCATCCTTATTACCGACCACAACGTTCACGAGACGCTGAACATTACCGATCGTGCCTACCTGCTCTTCGAAGGAAGAATCCTCTTCCAGGGAAAGCCTGAGGAACTTGCCGAAAACCCCATTGTCAAAGAGAAGTACCTCGGTACGAACTTCGTGCTGCAAAAGAAAGATTTCCAGATGCTTGACGAAGAGAAACGACGTCGTCAGGCGGAGGAAGATAGTTAATAGTTAATAATTCATAATTCATAATTCATAATTCATAATTATTGGTTACCTTTGCGGCTCGTTTTTGAAAATAAAGAATTAAAAAAACAAAATAAGACTAAAAGATGAAAGTAACATTTGAGAATCCCGACAAGGTGAATGGACTGATGACCATTACCGTCGAGGAAGCAGATTATCAGGAGAGTGTCGAGAAGGCACTGAAGAACTATCGCAAGCGTGCTAACGTTCCTGGATTCCGTCCAGGACAGGTACCTATGAGCATCATCCGTCGCCAGGTTGGTACCAGCGTGAAGGTTGACGAGATAAACAAGCTCGTAGGACAGGAAATTTATAAGTATGTCAACGACAACAAGATAAAGATGCTTGGTGAGCCTCTGCCTTCAGAGCAGCAGAAGCCCGTTGACGTAGAGGGCGCAGCTCCATACACCTTCGTATTCGATATTGCTGTCGCTCCAGAGTTCAAGATAGAACTTACAGACAAGGACAAGGTAGATTACTACACTATCACTGTTGACGACAAGACTATCGACCAGCAGGTAGATATGTATGCAAGTCGCGGCGGTCACTACGACAAGGTGGATGCTTATCAGGACAACGACATGCTGAAGGGCGACCTCCGTGAGCTCGACGCTGACGGCAACACCAAAGAGGGTGGTATCACCGTCGAGGGCGCTGTGATGATGCCTAACTACATCAAGGTTGACGCACAGAAGAAACTCTTCGCAAAGGCAAAGACTGGCGACATCATAACCTTCAACCCGAAGAAGGCTTACCCAGAGAGCTCTGCAGAGCTGATGGGACTCCTGAAGATTACTAAGGAAGAGGCAGAGCAGATAACCTCTGACTTCAGCTACCAGATTACCGAGATTACACGCTACGTGAAGGCTGAGGTAAACCAGGAACTCTTCGACCAGGTATTCGGTAAGGATGCTGTAAAGGACGAGAAGGCGTTCCGTCAGAAGATTGCCGAGCAGCTCGAGGCACAGTTCGTTGTTGACGCTGACTTCAAGTTCATCCAGGATGTTCGTGCATACTGCGAGAAGAAGGTCGGCACACTGACATATCCTGACGCTATACTGAAGCGCGTCATGAAGAACAACAACAAGGATAAGGGTGACGAGTTCGTAGAGAAGAACTACGAGATGAGCATCAAGGAACTCACGTGGCACCTTATCAAGGAACAGCTCGTGGCAGCATACGAGATAAAGATTGAGGATGCTGACGTTAAGGAGGCTGCAAAGGAGACCGCACGTGCTCAGTTCGCTCAGTACGGCATGAACAATGTTCCCGACGAGTACATTGACAGCTATGCTGACGATATGCTCAAGAAGCGCGAATATGTTGACAATCTCGTTGACCGCAGCATCGACCGTAAACTTACAGAGAAACTCAAGACTGTTGTTAAGCTGAACGGCAAAAAAGCAACCCTTGAGGAGTTCAATAAACTCATGCAAGGTTAATTTTTGAAAAAAACTCTATAAAGATAGAGGTTATTCACTTTCTTTTTCTTATCTTTGTATTTAGAAAAAAGGTGGATGACCTCTTTTAGTATATAAATAAAGGACAAAACGAATGAAAAACGACTTCAGAAAATATGCCACAAAACATTTAGGCATTAACGGAATGGTGCTTGACGACATGATGAAAGCACAAGCGCAATATCTTAATCCTTATATCCTTGAGGAGCGCCAGTTGAACGTGACACAGATGGATGTGTTCTCACGACTTATGATGGACCGTATTATCTTCCTCGGAACAGAGATTAATGATTATACTGCCAACACCATAACAGCACAGCTCCTTTACCTGGACTCTATTGATAATGGTGATATAACTATCTATATCAACTCTCCTGGCGGTAGCGTTACTGCAGGACTGAGCATCTACGACACTATGCAGTTCATCACCTCCGACGTAGCAACACTCTGCACGGGAATGGCTGCCTCAATGGGTGCGGTGCTCCTCGTTAGCGGTCAGGAGGGAAAGCGCAGCGCACTTACCCACAGTCGCGTTATGATTCACCAGCCTTTAGGAGGCGTTCAGGGACAGGCTTCCGACATCGAGATAGAGGCTAAGGAGATAATGAAATTCAAGAAAGAACTATATACCATCATCAGCGAACATTCACATACTCCGTACGAGAAGGTATGGGCAGACTCCGACAGAAACTACTGGATGACTGCCGAGGAGGCTCGTGAATACGGAATGATTGATGAGGTGTTGAAAAAGAAGAAGTAATGGCAAAAAACGTATGTAGCTTCTGCGGTAGGGGAGAACGTGAGGTAGGTCTCCTGGTGACAGGTCTTAGCGGAATGATTTGCGACGACTGCATCAAGCAGGTCTATGAGATATATCTTAGTTCTAATGCCTACAAAGCAACAAACAGTAAAAAAGAAGAAGAAACAAAGCTTAAGAAGATTCCTAAGCCTCGTGAGATAAAGGCGTTTCTCGACGAATATGTCATCGGTCAGGACGACGCCAAGCGCTATCTCTCTGTGGCTGTATATAACCACTACAAACGTCTTCAGCAACCCGCTGACGACGACGGCGTGGATATAGAGAAGAGCAACATCATTATGGCTGGTGCCACAGGAACGGGAAAGACGCTCCTGGCACGTACCATAGCCCGTCTGCTCGACGTTCCCTTTACTATCGTCGATGCTACTGTGCTCACAGAGGCTGGCTACGTGGGAGAGGACGTGGAGAGCATACTCACCCGACTGCTGCAGGTAGCCGACTATAACGTAGCTAAGGCGGAGCGTGGAATAGTCTTTATCGACGAGATAGACAAGATAGCGCGCAAGTCTGACAACCCTTCCATCACCCGCGACGTTAGTGGCGAGGGTGTACAGCAGGGACTCCTCAAGCTCCTCGAGGGAACAGTCGTAAATGTTCCGCCAAAGGGTGGTCGTAAACACCCCGACCAGGACTATATCCACGTGAACACCCGTAACATACTGTTCATCTGTGGCGGTGCTTTCGACGGTGTGGAACGTAAGATAGCCCAGCGCCTGAATACCCACGTGGTGGGCTTCAACAATGTCAAGAACACCCGTAATATAAACAAGGAGGACCTCATGCAGTACATACAGCCGCAGGACCTGAAAGCCTTCGGACTTATACCGGAGATTATCGGTCGTCTGCCCGTACTGACATATCTTAACCCCCTCGACAAGGAGGCTCTGCGCAAGATTCTTGTGGAGCCTAAGAACTCCATCGTCAAGCAGTACGAGAAACTCTTCGCTATGGACGGCATAAAACTGACCTTCCCCGAGGAGACTCTCGACTTCATCGTGGACCGTGCGCTGTCGTTCAAATTGGGAGCCCGCGGACTGCGTTCCATCGTGGAAAACATCATGATGGATGCAATGTTTGAAATACCGTCAACAAACAAAAAAGAATTTGTGGTCACTCTCGACTACGCAAAGAAACAAGTTGAAGAAAAAGATAAACAAATGAGAAAGAGCGCATAAAAACAAAACTATGGATAAAAACCTGGATCTAAACCTACAATTGAAACACTACTTTGGATTCGACAAATTCAAAGGCGATCAGGAAGCCATCGTGCGTAATGTCCTCGAGGGTAACAACACCTTCGTGCTCATGCCTACGGGTGGCGGAAAGTCGTTATGCTACCAGCTCCCGTCGCTGCTTATGGAGGGCACGGCAATAGTAATATCGCCACTTATCGCACTGATGAAGAATCAGGTGGATGTCATCAACGGCATGAGCGAAGAGGAGGGAGTAGCACACTACCTCAACTCGTCGCTTAACAAGTCGGCAATAGACGCCGTGAAGCGCGACATCGTCGAGGGACGCACAAAACTGCTGTACGTAGCACCTGAGTCGTTGACGAAGGGAGAGTATGTTGACTTCTTCAAGACGTGTAAGATATCTTTCTACGCCATCGACGAGGCTCACTGTATCTCGGAGTGGGGACACGACTTCCGTCCCGAGTACCGTCGTATCCGTCCTATTATCAACGAGATAGGCGATGCTCCCGTCATTGCACTTACGGCTACCGCTACCGACAAGGTGCGTTCCGACATCAAGAAGAGCTTAGGCATCCTTGACGCTAAGGAGTTCAAGAGCTCCTTCAACCGTCCGAACCTTTACTACGAGGTGCGCCAGAAGTCAAGCGACATCGACAAACAGATAGTGAAGTTCATAAAGGCAAACTCCGGAAAGAGCGGCATCATATATTGTCTGTCACGAAAGAAGGTCGAGGAACTTGCTGCTGTATTGTGTGCCAACGACATCAAGGCTGCTCCCTATCATGCAGGTCTTGACAGCGTGACGCGCAGTCAGACGCAGGACGATTTCCTCATGGAGACCATCGATGTCATCGTGGCTACGATAGCCTTCGGTATGGGTATCGACAAACCCGACGTGCGTTTCGTCATCCATTATGACATCCCGAAGAGTCTTGAGGGGTATTATCAGGAGACAGGACGTGCCGGACGTGATGGCGGCGAGGGACAGTGTATAGCATTCTACTCTTATAAGGACCTCAAGAAACTCGAGAAGTTCATGGAGGGCAAGCCTGTTGCCGAACAGGACATCGGTCGTCAGCTGCTCCAGGAGACGGCAGTCTATGCCGAGTCGTCGGTGTGCCGTCGTAAGATGTTGCTCCACTACTTCGGTGAGGAATATACTCAGGAGAACTGTCATAACTGCGACAACTGCCTTCATCCGAAGACAAAGATCGAGGCTACGGAGGCTCTCTGCATCGTACTCCGTGCTGTGCAGCTGCTCAAGGAGGACTTCCGCAGCGACTACGTCATAGACTTCGTGTCGGGAAATGCTACCAACGACATTGTGGCTCATAAGCACGACGCGCTGGAGGACTTCGGTGCTGGTGCCGATATCGACAAGAAACTGTGGAATCCCGTCATCCGACAGGCTCTCCTTGCCGGATATATGAAGAAGGATGTGGAGAACTACGGACTCCTAAAGCTCACCGCAGCAGGCAAGAAATATTTGAAGAACCCCGTGCCGTTCCAGATCGTCGAGGACAATGAGTTCAACGACGACTACGACGAGGAGATGGACCACCAGGGAGGTGCCCTTGACCCGACGCTCTATGCTATGCTCAAGGACCTTCGTAAGACCGTTGCCAAACGTCATCAGCTGCCTCCGTATGTCATCTTCCAGGACGTGTCGCTCGAACAGATGGCTACAGCATACCCCATCACTATGGAAGAGCTGCAGAACATTCAGGGTGTCGGCGTCGGCAAGGCGAAACGCTACGGCAAGGAGTTCCTTGAACTCATAAAACTCCACTGCGAGGAGAACCAGATAGAACGTCCCGAAGACCTCCGTGTGCGCACCGTAGCCAAGAAGTCAATGCTGAAGGTGAAGATTATCCAGAGCATCGACCGTCAGGTGGCTCTCGACGACATCGCCAACGCCCAGGGACTGGAGTTCGACGAGCTCCTCGACGAGATAGAGGCTATAGTATATAGCGGTACGCGCCTGGACATAAGCTACTTCATCGACGAGGTGATTGACGAAGACCACGTCGAAGACATCTATGAGTACTTCAAGGAAAGCGAGACCGATGACCTCGAGACGGCTATGGAAGAGCTTAACAACGAGTACGACGAGGACGAGGTACGACTGGTGCGTATTAAGTTCCTCTCAGAAATGGCAAACTAGTAATTCATAATTCATAATTCATAATTCATAATGCATAATTATTTATCATCCCTTCACAAAAATCTCCCCTCCCTTTGGAGGGGCTGGGGGAGGCTTTTACTTCTCTCCTCTCTCCTCTCTTCTCTCTCCTCTCTTCAAGCCCAAACCGTTGATGGACGTAACTTCGGCGTTGACGGATTTGCAGCATACGAAGGCGAGGCTGGTACAAAACACTATCTCGCAGGTGCTACCACAGGTGGTGCTGCCGGTAAGGTGGTAAAGGCAGAAACCTTCTCGCAGTTACAGGCTTACCTGCAGGCAAAGGACCCTTACGTCATTCTTCTCGACCGCGACATAGAACCTGCTCCGGTAGCATACGTGAACTCCATCGACGAGGGAGCACTCTGTGCCAAACAGGACGGCAGCGAGGGCGTGAAGACCTCTTACGGAGAACGTATCCTTGTAGCTTCAAACAAGACACTCATCGGCATCGTTAACCCCGAGACGGGCAAGGCTCCACTAATCTCACGCATCACTCTCGTCATGCAGTGTGTAAATAATATTATTATTCGCAACTGTCGCTTCACAATGACAGGCGTTCCTGTTATGAAGTCTGGCGAGAACAAAATCGTTGCGTGGCGCAGTGGTGCTGCCGTACAAGTTGGTGACCCCGACTGCATTGGTATTCAGGCAGATAAGGAGAGCTACGCTTCTGCCGACCGTTGGGGAGCACATATCTGGATAGACCACTGTGAGTTCTACAACGAGGGTAGCGACCAGGGTAAGGACCGCTACGACGGACTTGCCGACTGTAAGAATAATATCAAGTGGATGACAATCTCGTATAACCATTTCCACACCCATAAGAAGGCGTGTCTCTCGGGTAAGGGCGACTCCGACAACTTCGACCGCACCATCTCCACCCATCATAACTTCTATGAGAACATGCCCGACGGCTCGCGTCTGCCGCTGCAGCGCTACGGTCACATGCACTACTGCAACAACTACCAGTATAAGTGTGGCGACGGCTACGACATCCGCAAGGACGCCTTCGGCTATGTCGATGCCTGCTATTTCGAGGATTCTAAGTCACCTGTTCATGGAAAGACAAGCGATGGTGGACGTGTAAACGTTCGTAAGGACGAGGGTTACGACATCATCTATAAGAATTGTACTAACCTCCTGAACGGATATCTCAACACCCCCACAACGGGTAAGGAGAAATATACCGAGATGCTTACCTGCGACTGGGTGCCTACAGACACATGGGCAGGCTATTTTCTGAATAATATTGACAAAACGGCTGATGTCCCCGAGATATGTAAGAAGTACTCCGGTGCCGGCAAGATAGAAATATGGCCGACTTACGCACAGGAAATTCCTGCCGTCGATGAGGCTGAGTTCCTCAAGGCTGCCAAGAACTACAGCACAGGACCTACCTACGACGATGAGGGTAACGTAGTTAAAGGTGCTGACCCTGATCCTTCCTCCATCTCTTCGCCCCTCGCCCCTCGCACCTCGCACCTCGGCTACCACGATCTCAGCGGTCGCCGCCTGAACGGGGAACCGCAGCGGGGAGTGTATATTAAGGATGGACGCAAGGTGGTGAAGTAAATTCGAGCGGAGCTCAAAGTTGTGAAGTAAACGGTGAAGTACGACACATACATCTTCGACCTTGACGGCACGCTACTCGACACGCTGCACGACCTTGCGGCAAGCGTCAACTACGCCTTGCGTCAGTATGGCATGCCCGAACACTCTATTGACGACGTCCGTCGCTTTGTAGGCAACGGGGTACGACTGCTCATGGAGCGTGCCGTACCCCGTGGTGCACAGCACCCGCAGTTCGAGGACGTCTTCGCAACCTTTCGTCGTCATTATATGGAGCACTCCTTAGACACAACCCGTCCCTACGACGGTATCACCGAGGTTATCCACACCCTGAAGGAACGCGGGTGCCACCTGGCGGTGGTAAGCAACAAGATGATGGCAGCCACCCAGGAACTCGTGGCACATTTCTTCCCCGAGATAGAAGTAGCTATAGGCGAGCACGAAGCAGCAGGCATCCGTAAGAAACCCGCCCCCGACACCGTCTTCGAGGCGCTCCGACAGCTCGGCAATGTCACCTCCGCAGTATATGTCGGCGACAGCGATGTCGATATCGCTACTGCCCGTAATAGCGGACTACCTTGCATCAGCGTCCTCTGGGGCTTCCGCACCAAACCTTTCCTCCTGGAGCACGGCGCCACCACCTTCATAGAACACCCTAACGAGTTGTTGAGCCTATCGTGACAAAGGACTATTTTCGAGGTGCGAGATGCGAGGTGCGAGATTAGCAAAGAGCGACTCTTCCAAGTTTGTCTATGTCCAACTTAACGCTAATGTTCATTGCTTTGAAGAGCCTAAGGACAGTAGCAAATGTCAGGTTCTTGCCATTCTCTATTCTTGAAATCTGGGCTTTCTGCACACCAACCATCCGACCCAGTTCCTCTTGAGTTAGGTTCTGCTGCTTACGTGTCTGTTTGATAGCAGCACCAATAGCATAGAGTCTCAACTCTTCTTCGTAAGTATCACGCGCTGGGGTGCCTACCTTACCAATCAGTTGGTCTTTTGATTCTTCTAATGTAATAAAGTCCTTATTCATATTTTCTTGTTAAACAATGTGCGGAACTCCCAAATGTCTGTATCAGCCAGTTTCTTGAATACCTCTGGGTCAAGCAATAGGCTGGCTCTGTCAAATGTCTGAAAAATTTTTTTGCGGGTCTTTTCGTCGAGACTCGCAAGGAATTCCTGTGCTTCACTATGCAAAATAACATTGAACTTTTTTTGCAGTTCCATTGTATTTCTATTTGTTAGACGGTGCAAATTTAAGGAAAAGTTTCGATAAACGGAAACTTTTTGTTTAAAATTTATGAGCAGAGTATTTAATTCTCAATATTTATGACTTCTCGCACCTCGCATCTCGCATCTCGATAGCGAGGTTAAAAATCTCCCCCAAAATTTTGCTATTTATATTGAAAAGTGTAATTTTGCAGCATGAGTACACGCCGCTGGAACAGGATTCAGAAACTGGAGCAGGCCTACAAACTGGCCAACACCATTAAGCGTGGCATGAAGCAGGCTGAGAAAGCACCGGTCATGACTGTGGAACAGGCTATGAGGCACATCGAAGAACTATGATTAAGGTGACAGGGGGATGACCCTCGTCACTCATACATGCGGAATATACTAAATTTGTATGTCTCTAATATAATAACTAAAATATAATTATTATGAAGTCTATAAAGAATCTTAGTTTACTCTTGGCATTGATTTTTTTTAGCAATGTATGCTTGGCATCAGATGGAGACGACGCTCCTGGTGGATTAGAAGGTACACCATATATGTATGAAGGTCTATGGTATCTGCTCAATGATGATACACATGAAGCTACTGTTAGCAATGGTGACAATTGGAATGGCGAATTGAATATACCATCAAAGATTGACTGTGGTGGTGAAGAATACACTGTAACTTATATCGCATGGCTTGCTTTTGACCGCTGTGAAACATTAACTAAAGTATTTATCCCTAAAACGGTGAAGGATATACGCCACTACGCTCAATGGGAAGCATGCAAGAATCCGTTTACAGGATGTGTTAATCTCACTTCTATTGAAGTTGATGAGGATAATCCTTGGATGTGTTCTGAGGACGGAGTTCTATTCAATAAGGAGAAGACTTTTTTATACTGCTACCCAGCAGGTTCTCCTAGAACGTCATATAGTATCCCTAATGGAATTCAGAAAATCGGAATGGATGCTTTTGCCTATTCATCACATCTTGATAAAGTTGTAATTCCTTCTTCCGTAACCACAATGTATGGTGGCGTATTTGCAGGATGTAAGAACTTAGAAGATGTTCATTTACCTGCAATAGAAGTAATCTGTGCAAGTATGTTTCGTGATTGTGAGAAACTCAAATCAATTGACATCCCTTCATCAGTACATGTTATAGAAGAACAAGTGTTCTGGGGATGCGCATCATTAAAAGTAATTGACATACCAAGTAGCGTTGAGCATATTGGAAGCCTTGTATTTGGCGAGTGTAATCTTGACGCTATTGTTATTCGTGGCACCATTCAATATCTCACAAAGTATATTTTTGCAAGCATGAATAACTCTGCAATCATTTATGTCCCTGCATCACAAATAGATAAGTACAAAGATATTTATATGGGTACAGTGCTTACTGTTGAAGCATATAACCCTACATATATTCGGTCTATCAATACAGTATTTGATAAGACATACACCCTCTACGACCTCAGCGGTCGCCGCCTGAACGGGGAGCCGCAGCGGGGAGTGTATATTAAGGATGGAAAGAAGGTGGTAAGGTAAAATTATGTTAGTTTTTGCAGCATGTAGCAGCGATGACAACAAAGAGTTTAATAATAACTCGAACAATCATGACGTGGTAGGTAACATTTAATGGCAACCATATAACACTTAAAGGTAAAGAAGTAACTCTTGAGGGTGAAACAGAAGTAACTATAGGAACTACATTTGAAATTCTCCCACAATAAATTTGTGGAAAATTATTTTTTAATTATTTTTGCATAATGATAAAATAAAAAATATTATGAGAGGAATATATATAACATGTTTTGTCCTTTTTGTCTTTTTATGCAAGGCACGGGCTGATGGGGATATCATATATTTTACAACAGCAAATGGTGTTGTTCTGAAATGCAAGATTGTAAACGAGAATGAGAAAACAATACAGGTAGGTGATGGTCAACATAGTGGAGCAAGTGCGGACTTTAGTTTTACAACCATTGAAATCCCTATGGAAGTGAATGGCTATAAAGTCGTATCTATAGCCGAAAAAGCCTTTACTTTTCATGACAAACTTAATACAATCATCTTGCCTTCTACACTAACTAGTATTGGGAGATTTGCTTTTCAATATTGCCCTAATGTAAGAACGATTGTGGTGAATATGGAATACCCGATGGAAATTGACATGACAGT
>ODAJ012161650.1_pt1 | contig 15729 bp, 29 predicted proteins | sample 1539241 | NCBI WGS metagenome assembly ODAJ01 (sample SAMN02144231, study PRJEB22623) | gut metagenome | biome: sheep rumen | host: Ovis aries | place: New Zealand
TATGAAAAAATATATTTTTGAATCATCTGGATATTATAAAACTTTATCAAATTTCTTAGAAACATTTTGGTTAGAAGAAGATTGGTATGATGATATAAGCGGTGCATTAGATGAGGATGATGAGCAAACAAGATTAAATTTAATAGATAACGGATATTGTTTAACTGTTTGTAATTGCGTATCGTTTTTAGAAGATGAACCATTTTATGATGATGTTGAATATTATTTGTTAGATGATGGTGGTCCAAGTTATCATTTCTTTATGAAATATAAAGGTCGTTATTATGACGCATATAATTATGATGGAGTTAAAAGATTATCAGATTTACAATTTTGTAAAATATATATGAAAGGTAAATCTGAAGAATATTTAAATAAAAATCTTATTTTAGTAGGTAAAGGAGATGACTTTACTTATGAAAAAGCACAAAGTTTTATAAAATTTTAAAAATATGGAAAAATGTAAAAAATTCTATTGTTAACGAGTCACAAGACATATTGTCTGGAGAAACATTTTTAAATAAAAATGATTTAGAAAATACGTTTCTTAAATTAATTGATGACGCTGCTTATAATCTTGAACAAGAATATAACATTATTAAAACTCCTACAGAAATAGCAGAAATAGTTATTAAAGCTATGGGAAGATATAAAAACTTTAAATAAAATTATTATAAAGTTTATGAAATCAATTAATGAATAATATTAGAAAGAGAATATAATTCTTCAAATTGAGAAGATTTTAAAAAGAAACTTCTCAATTTACCATAAGTAATTAGTTTTATTATTAAATTAAAAATAATAAATAATTAAAAATAAAAAGTTATACATATGAGTTTAGTTACAGATAAATTAGAAGAGTATTTTGAAAAAACCGGTTTAGATTATCTTAATGATAACCAGTTAGCAGATATATTTGATAATGAATATATGGAAATATCAGATGAAGACGGTTGGCGTTGTGTTACAGATTTATGGGTTGATAATAATAGTTTTGTAGCAAATACTGTAGATAGATATGGTGGAGATCATGAAGAAATCGTTTATTTAACAAGGGATGAAGAAGAAAAACTTTTACGATGGTTAAATAATGAATTAAAAAACTTTTAATTATATATTTTATATAATTATAAAAGATATTTTATTATAATGCCAAACATTAATGATTTATTAAATTATGTTGAATTATATCCAAATGCATCTTTAAAAAATTATATAGATAATTATTTAAATAAAGAATAGATTATTAAAAAGCAAGAAGAAAAATTATTAGAAAAGAAAAATAATTGGTTTAATAATTTAATTAACAAATATTTTATTATTAAATTTAATGACGCTTCATATTTTATTTTTTATTTAGATAAACCTTTAAATTTATCTGATAATTCTGCTAATAATTATAAAGGATTCAGATTATATTTTATTAATGGTGAAACACATATAGTACAAAAAACATTAGATATAAATTAGAATTGGTTTAATAATCCTTATAATAATGAAACTAATGATACTGAAGTTATAGAAATAGATAAAGTAAAATATGATGACTTAATTTATGATTGTTTAAATATAAATAAATTATCTAGTTCTTTATTTAAAAAAATATTTACTTTAATAAATGAATAATTTTGATAATTGGATATAGTCTTTAAATAATATGTCATTTGATGAGTATTCACATAATATAAAAGATAAGATATTATAGTCTAATATGGATGCATAGTCAAAACAACAGTTTTCTGATTGTTTTGACTATGTATATAAATTATATAAAAGTAATAAACCATTAGATGTTAATTTATTTAAGATATATTTAGAAGAAATAAAAGGATATAAAAATATTAAAATGTCTGAATTTATAAACATGATGATATTATTATGTTATTGTGGTTTTAATATATCTTTTGATAAATTAAATAATTTAAATATAGATAAAAATGAAATAATGAAGAAAAATGAATAATGAAGTAACTATAGACAGATTAAAACAAAATAAAATAAAGACATGGTTATCTGCTAATAAAGTTTGTTTTATTACAAATTCTATATCAATGCCGAGTTCTTTATTAATTCCGTCTTTAAAAACATATATAGATTGTATTCCTATTCAAAATTTTTGGTTAATTCCTGGTTTTAAAGGTAAAGAACCATTTTATGGATTAAATGCATTTTTAGAAATGTATCAATATATGTTATCTAATAATCATTTTGATTATGCTATTTATATAGATGAAGATTGTTTTATAACAGATATTGAATTATTAATAGAAGAGTTTAGGACTTTTATTAATGGTGATTATTGTTTAGCTGGTTGTCAAGACGGTGGTGTTTTTTGTCATCGTAATCATTCTAAAAAATATATTAATACATTTCTTAGTTTTTGGAATTTTAAATTATTAAGAGAAAAACAAATAACATTTAAAGATATTTTAGAATATATTACAGAAGTTATAAAAGATCAGAATAATAGTTATAGAATCTGTGATAATAAATTAAGGGAAAAAAATAAAGTCTTATATGAATTTATTAATGATAATTCAGATAAGATGTTAAAGAAGTTAAAAGAATTCAGAGAAAAAACAATATCTGGAAATAATCATGAATCACCATATGCTGAAGTTGTAAAAAACGATAAGAACAATGTTATAGAAGCACATCAAGTACCATATACTTATGATGATAATACAGCAAAGGGTAATTTTGAACCATATTATATTTTAGAGCAAGCATTAGTTTATTTAACAGAAAGACCTATTTATTATTTCTTCTGTGGTGATTTATATAATGATGAATATGTTAAAAATAATGAATCATTTGATTTATCAGGTTTAACATCTGCTGTTTATACACATAATAATAAACATAATTTAATAGCTGTTCACACATGGTTTAGTCGTGCATATACAAAATGGCCATCATTACCATTACAATTAGAACATACAAAACGTATTAATACAATAATTAAGAAATTCTCGAAAATTTAATAAAATCTAAGTAGTTAAAACAGACTTTATATTATTTTTTTATATAAATTAAAAATATAATTTAGAAATAATGCAACTAGTTTTTAAAAATAAATCAGATACATCTAATTTTTCTGCTTGGTTAAAAGCATTTAATGAAATACAATCTTCTTTACTTATTGAATGTGATTTAGTTCAACAAGCATTTATATCAAAAGGATTTACAACAGATCATACAGTTGTAAAGTATTCAAAAATATCATTTGATAATGCGGGTTTAGAATTAGAATCAATAAAAGATAATACAAAAACATATACATTAGATGAATGGAATAAACGATATAAAGATACAAGGATAAAAATCGGTATTTTTATGATACTTCCAAAATTTATTAAAGTTATTGAAACTTTTTCGGATACTAATTTTAAACTTTTGGTTGAATTTGATGTATATAATAATGCAAATACTCAAGAATTTCATGCTATTGACCTTAAATTTAAGTCAAAAACATGTAATATGAAAGTTAAAGATTGTAATATTTCAGAATTTGAACAAGTGTCAGATGATTTATTTTTTAATAAGATTAATATAATAGATCAACCTATGTCATTTGAAATTTCATTAGAAACATTAAAGAATCTTTTATCTATTTCTTCAGTGTTCTTGACAGATGCAAAAAGAGATATAATTAAATTTTATACTAAAAAATGTGAAGATACAGACAAATGGGCAATTTTTGCATATGATGAAACGAATGAGTCTTATGATTATCTATTAGGATATTTAATAGATGGTGAAGGTACAGAGAATTCAGTTCCTCTTTATAGACAAGGATTTTTTACAGCGGTAAATGTTAAAGGATCTGATGAAAATATAATAATTACATTGTCTTCTGTATCTAAACAAAAATTAAGAATTCAAACAGTTGATAATACATCATATACAGTTTTATCAACAATTCAATAAAGAGTTAATTTTTAATTGTTTAACATTTTAAATTTTTAATTAAATGACAAGTTATTTTAAAAGTACAACATCTGCCCAGCGAGTAAACAAACATCCTGAATGGGCAAAGAAAACAAAAGAAACTGCAGAGTTTCTACAAGAGAGAGATGAAAAACGCATCATTATTAAAGATGCTATTGTTAAAACAAATTTGATTATTTCTAATAAACGTGCTAAAAAAAATAAGAAAAATAATGTAGCTAATTGCACGGTTGAATTTGATTGGACTCCGTATGAGAATGGATGGAACGGTAAGAGTTTCAAAATCAATACTAATGTAAAGGCAAAGAACGGTGATAAAGTTTATTGTCATGATTCTTATGCAAATGATTTGTATAATCAATATTTGGGAGTTAAGGTAATAGCACCAAAGGAATTGGTAAAGAATGCTATTGTTAACGTAACAGATATTACACCTATTGATAATGATAATGTTATGCTTACTATTAATAATGGTTCTAATAACGTTATTGTTGATATGAATAAGGAACAGAAATTCCTTAATCAATTTGAAGAAAAGATTACCAAGGAAGACTTTATTTCATATCTTAAGATTCCTACATTTAAGAAGAGTATTTTGGATATGAATCTGTCTGCAAAGATTACTGCAGGTGATGTAGAAAAAGCTTCTATTTGGGATGGTTATGTAGAAAGCCTTATTCGTGAAATGAAGGAGCAGGTTACATTGAATAATAAGGCATATATTGCAACAATTCTTTCTACTAATAATGGCGGTTTTGTTGTAGATATTATGAATACACTTAAAGCATTTATGCCTGGCTCTATGGCTGCAGCAAATCGTGTTACTGATTTTGAAAGTATGATTGGTACACAATTTGAGGTTATGGTTGAATCTTGGGATCCTACATCTGGATTTGTAGTTTCTCGTAAGAAGTATCTGAGAACATTGTTGCCTATTAAAATTTCTGAATTGAAGGATAAGCTTATTGAAAATAAGGATACATTGTTTGATGGTGTTGTAACAGGTTCTACACAGTATGGTGTATTTGTAGAAATTGATGAGTTTATTACAGGTATGCTTCATAAGACACTTGTTCGTGATGAAACAAGAGAAGCTATGAGAAATAATGAAATTAAGCCTGGTTCTAATGTACAAGTTTATGTACATAAGATTGAAGGTACTCGCGTGATTCTTTCAGATGTTCCATCAGAAGAAAGAGATGTTGTAATAGCTCGTAGAGAAGCAGAAGAAAATGAACTTAATAATGTAGTATGAGTGATTATTTAAAAAGTGATATGGATATGACTTTAGGAGGAAATGCTCCTAAAGTCAATCCGTTAGATTACCCTTCTGATAAATGTTCAAAATGTGGTAATGAAGTATTTGTTCCTGGTATTATATTTAAAACAATTCCGGGGGTAATAGTTGGAAATGGTAAAGATGATGTACAAGTACCATTAAAAGTATTTGTATGTTCTAAATGTGGTGAACTTAGTGATTATGATAAAAAAATTTTAAATGCTAAGGAAGAGAAAAAATCTACAAATTTAATTATTTAACATTTATTTTAAAAATATAATAAAATATAATAAAATGAGTAAGACAGAAGTTTTAGTACCTTCAGACGGTAATAAGTTTTTTATGTGTACTGTACAAGTAGATGGTGAGAATCCAGATAATGGTAAACCTAAGAAATATAAAGAAGTACATTTGGTAAATGCAGTTAATCCTACATCTGTAGAAAAAAAGATTACAGAACAAATGGAAGGAACTATATATTCTTGGAGAATTACAAATATTGCAGAATCTAAAATACAATTTGTATATTAAAATTCATGATTCATGAATTTTAAAGTTTATAAATATTTATCTAACAGGACCTATATAATTTAATTATATAGGTCTTTTTATTTTAAATTTAATTAAACAAATAGATTTATTTTAACTATAATAATTAAATAATAGTTAAAATACATTAATGAATAATACATATTTAGAAAATATAATATTCTTTTATATTTTAAAAAATATAGATTTAGTTTAGGCATTTAAAGGTTCATATTTTACAAATCCTATTTTAAAACAATTATTTGATATTATTAAACAACATATATTAGATTATAGAGTTGAACCATCAGAACAACAAACAATAGACCTTATAAAATTAAATAATAAGGAAGATATTATTTCAGAAGATACGGTTCATACTTTATGGGAATCTAAAAAAATGTTAAATCAATATACAGAGGATTGGTTAGATTAGAATACAAGAGCATTTGGTGAATGGCAAAATTTGTTAGACGGTTTAAAACGTGTTATAGAATATGTAAAAACTATATAGCAAGATGTTACTTTTGAAAATTATAAAGATATAGTGCAAAAAGCAAAGTCTATATTTCAAACAAATACAAATTTTACTTTAAATACATCGCAAGGTCATGATTTTTTTGATCCTGTTAATCATCAGCAAACTGAATTAGAAACAAGATCAACAGGCTATAATTTTATTAATAATTGTTTAAAAGGCGGGTGGGCAAATAAAACATTAAATGTATTTATGGGTTCTCCAAAGGTTGGTAAGTCTATGTGGTTATGTAATTTATGTGCTAATTCTGTTAAAAACGGAGAAAACAGTGCATATATAACTTTAGAGATGGCATATCAATTAGTTGCACAACGTATAGGTTCTAATATATTTAATATTCCTATTGATCAATATGATTCAATAGCAAAAGATACTAATTATATAAGAGCAAAAATGAAGGAATATTATCAAAATTCTTTAATAACACCAGGAAAGTTTATTATAGAAGAATTTCCGACATCATCTGCAACGGTATATGATATAGAATCATTTTTATTAAAAAGAGAAGAAGAATTATCTACAGAAGGAAAACCATTTAAATTTAAGAACATTTTTATAGATTATATTAATATTATGAAGGATGCAAAAAATCCTAATTCAGAAAACACTTATAATAAAATTAAATCTATATGTGAAGATGTTCGTGCTATGGCATAGAGAAATCAGTGGTGTGTTATTTCATTAACACAAACAAATAGGTCTGGTTATGATTCATCAGATATTAGTATGTCTAATGTATCTGAATCAGGTGGTCTTATAGCAACTGTAGACAGTTTATTTGGTATTATACAAACACCGTCGATGAGAGTTGAAAATATTTATTATATAAAAGCTGTAGCTATTAGAAATTCTGGTCATATGGGAGACAGGAAGAAATATGATTTTAATCAAAAATATTTAAGGATAACTGAAAATACAGAAGAAGATATTATTCCTGAAAATATATCATTACCTGGAACTTTTAATAATACATCACAAAAACAACAATATCAAAAGCAAAATATGTCTGGTTTGCCTATACAACAATCAAATACAATAAACATACAACCATAGTTAGGAATAACAGAAGCTTAGATTTCTGGTCAAGACTTATTTAAAATTTAAAATAAATGATTAATTTATAATAACAATGAAAAGAATTAATACATCTAAATTATTAAGTAATGAAGGATATTTTTCTAATGCAGATTTTAATACAGATTTTTCATAGACACCAATAGCAGTTTCTCCATTGGTGTCAGACCAATATGATTTTGCATTAACAGAAGATATTATTTTATTAAATGAACGTAAAGATACTGCTGAGAAATTATATGATATATGGATAAATTCTCCATATTATAAAGATTATGAAACAACAAGTACGACGTCTACTATTCCAAAAATTCCAAGAAATCATATAAGTAAAATATTTTATTATATGAAAAATAAATTAGCAGAAGTAAAAACATTATCATCATATGAAGTTGTTCTTGCTATAAATGAATTTTTTGATTTTAATTATGAATATGTAGTTAAGAAAGTATTATCTCCTAAAATAAGAGCAGAAATTTTAGAAGATTATTATAAAAACGGAATGAAAAAAAGAATAGATGAAAATACAACAGAAAAATTATTTTAAAAATTAATAATTAGAAATATGAAAGGTAATATAGGTGTAATGAGTAAAGATATATTTCCACTCATTAAAAAATTTATGTATAATGATCAAGATATATTTATAAGAGAAATAGTAAGTAATGCTATAGATGCAACACAAAAATTAATATATCTTGTAAATTCTAATCAATATAATACAAATATAGATGAATTAGATATTAATGTAATTATTGATAAAGAAAATAAAACTATAACAGTTTCTGATAAAGGTATCGGTATGTCTTTAGAAGAAATAAAAAAATATATAAATCAAATAGCATTTTCTGGTGCTTCTGATTTTCTTGAAAAATATAATGATGCAAATATAATAGGACATTTTGGCCTGGGTTTTTATTCAAGTTTTATGGTCAGTGAATCTGTTGATATTATAACAAAAAGCTATAAACAAGATGAAACCGCATGTAAATGGAGTTGTAATGGTACTGTAAAATATGAATTAATTGAAACTGAAAAAGATAATGTAGGTACAGATGTTGTTATGCATATAGCAGATGAATTTACAGAATATTTACAATTTGACAAACTAAAAGAACTTATACAAAAATATAGTCGATTTGTTCCTATAAAAATAAATCTTATTGAAAAACAAAAGTCTTATAAGGATGCGTCAACAGGTGAAACTATATATCCTGAGGATAAAATAGAAGTTTTGACATCTGATAATGCATTATGGATAAAACAACCATCTACATTAACTGATGAAGATTATATTAATTTCTATAAGGAACTATATCCAAATAAGCCGGAACCTTTATTCTGGATACATATTAATATAGATATGCCGTTTAAATTTACAGGTATTTTATATTTTCCTGCATTTGATCCACAAAGACCGATATTTGAACATAATCATTTAAGTTTATATTGTAATCGTGTTTTTGTAACTGATAATGTAAAAGATATATTACCAGATTATTTAAGTTTATTACATGGTGTTATAGATTCACCAGATATTCCTTTAAATGTCTCAAGAAGTTTCTTACAGTCTGATTCTAATGTAAAGAAAATAAGTAATCATATATCTAATAAAGTTTTTTCATCTTTAAAGTCATTAATGAAAAAAGACAGGAAAAAATATGAAGAAAAATGGGATACAATTAAAATGTTTGTAAATTTGGGAATTATTACAATTCCAGATGTTTATAGTAAAGCAAAAGATATATTATTATTGACAGATATAGATAATAAGAAATATACATTAGACGAATATAATTTACTTGTTAAAGATAATCAAACAGATAAACATAATAAAGTTGTTTATTTATATACATATGATGTAAAAACACATTATACATATATTGAAACATTAAAAAATATGGGTTATAATATATTATTATTTAATGATCAATATAGTGCATTTGAAGTACAGGCATATGAAATAGAACAACAAGATAAAAATATAGTTTATAAACGTATTGATTCAGATATTCCTGAAAAACTTATAGAAAAAGATGAAACAGATAAGAAAAAAGAGTTACAACATAATTTAAAATCTATGCTTATATCTTTATTTGAATCAGCCGATAGAAAAGTCGATAATATAGATATAGTTTATGAAGTAGATAATTTAGGGAAAGATAGTATGCCTATAACTATTATATCTGATGAACATTTTAGACGTATGAAAGAAATGTCAATTATGAATAATTCAGGAATGTTTATAAATGTAAATCCCGTTTTAAAATTAGTATTAAACGCAGATACAAAAATCATAAAGAAGATATTGAATAATGCTAAGAAAGAAATAGGAGAAAATATTGAAAATATTAATAAAGTATTATCTGAATTAAATAAACAACTTGCAGATGAAAATGATGAAGAAAAGAAAAAGGATATTCAAAAAAATATAGATGAACAAATAGAAAGCAAAAAGCAAGTTATAAAAGATTATGCTTTGACAGATAATCATATAAATGAAATTATAGATATAGCTTTATTACAATATGGTATATTATCTGGAAAAGAATTAACAGATTTTATTTTAAGATCAATAAAAATGATTGAGAAATAATAAAGAAATAATTGAAAAAAATGGTTATGGATTTAATATTCATAACCATTTTTGTTAAAAAATATTAAAATATTAAATAAATTTTTTTATTTGAAAAATTATAATTATCTTTGCATTGTTAAATTTAAAAACATAGTAATATGGTTTCGAAAATAGTTGAAAATACAGAACTTCAAAAGAAGAAACGTGGTCGTCCAAAGAAGTCAGAAACTTTGGTTGCAGAACCTGTAGATACTTCTGTTATAAAGAGAAAACGTGGTCGTCCTCGTAAAGTTCCTTTTAGCTTTTCTGAAGATATTATAAATGTATTTAATAATTATACTGTAGATAATAAGGAATTATTAAATATGTTTATTAATTCTACAGAAAGTAGGGTTTCTCAAACTATATGGAATAAAATTAATGATAATGTTAAATCATATGTTAATAAATTAGATGGAAAAGATTTCTTCTTATCTGATTTTAAGAAATATGATTATGCATACAAGCCTAATTCATCTTGGAAATCTATAGATTCTGTTAAAGAACTTAGTAGAAAAAAATGTGTAAATGAATTGTTAAATGATAAAGTCATAGAAGATGAGATTTATAGGTCTTATTTGATTTTTAATCATTTAAAGATTTATATTACAGAGACTGCAAAGGAAATAAAAATTAAGGAAGAAAATAAAGACAAAAGTTAATTTTTAAAATATATATTATGAACTATAAAGAAATTAAACAAAATTTTATTGATAATTTTATTAATAAAATGTTTTTGCATTCATCAGTGTCTGTAAAAAAACATGTTTTTGAGAAAATGAATACATACAGTCCATTTAAAATTATTCCAAGTGAAGATTTTAATAAAATGCAAGTTATTCTTGGGGACGGAATTGTTCTTGATTTTAATATAGAATGGACTGATAGACAAGTTAAAGATAGATTTAATTACGTATTTGATAAAGTTTGGTAAAATTAAATTATAAACAATATGAATATTAAAAAATTAGATCAATCTGATGAGTTTACTTTGTCAATGGATAAAACTGATATATGTTCATTATTTGAAATGATAAAATCAGCAGGGTTACAAGAGCGAAGATATTGGTTTAATGTTAGAAAACAAATTGAAGAAATAATTAAATAATATGATGATTAAAATAATAACAAAATGTCCAATGTGTCAGAAAGAACATGAAGTGCTTGTTCATGAATCTGATTGGAATAATTATAAACAGCAAAATATGTTGGTACATGATGCATTTCCATATTTAAGTGCAGAAGATCGTGAAATGTTAGTAACAGGTATTTGTCCGGATTGTTGGAATAAGTTGTTTCCACCTGAGGAAGAAACCGATGAAATAGAAAATTAGTTAATGTAATTTTATTTAATTATGAAAACAATAATTTTTATATATTTAATTATAGGTGCGTTTTTTACAGTTATTAGTTGGTTATTTCTATCTAAAAAACAAAGTAATTTTAATGAATCTATTATGATTTATTTTGGAATTACACCTTTTATATGGCCTATAATTTTAACATATTTTATATATACTTTTTTATATAAATTGATATATAAAATATTTATGTAATTTTTAATTAGGGTTTAAATAATTTTATTTAAACCCTAATTTTTGTAAAAATTTTTGTAAATAAAATTTATAAAATTAAAGACAAATTATTTTTTATTTTATAAAATATATAGTAAAAATTAAAATTTTATTTATGAATGATAATTTTATAGATACTTATAAAATGGCAGATGTGATAAATGAAATTATTGCATTAAATAATTATGAATCATATTTGGAAATAGGGATAGAAAATGGATTTACATATAATGCTGTAAAAATAGCAAATAAGGAAAGTGTAGATATAAATAAGAAAAATACTCCGTTGACATATCATATGACATCTGATGAGATGTTTAAAAATATGCCTAATAATAAAAAATATGATATTATTTTTATAGATGGTTTACATGATGAAGATACAGTAGATAGAGATATAATTAATTCATTAAAACACCTGAATAAAAATGGATGTATATTAATTCATGATGTTATTCCAAGACAAAAGAGAATGGCTACCAAATTAATGACAGGTGAGTGGTACGGTGATGTTTATAAATCTATGATAAAAACATTAGATTTTATTAATAAGAAAAATGTCGGAATTATTTCATATGTTCATTGTGGAATGGGCATAATTAAAAATTTTAAAGGATGTAAAAGTTTAAATGTTCCTGATTATAAAATATCAGATACAGAATATGAGAAATATTTTAATGATAATGAAACATATAGTTTTTATGGCAAGTTTAATGTTAATCATTTAACACCATATATGTATGAACAATTTAATGTATATAAAAACAAAGAGGAGTTAACATCATTTTTTAAAAAATAAAAATTAATATATGAAAACTTTAAAAAATTTTAACAGAAAGTCTAATAACATAAATATAAAATTTCCTTGGACAATATTTGATAAAAATAATAAATCAGAATTAGAGTCAGATATAGACATTAAATCGGATACAGATAATTTAAATGAAACTTTAATGACAACAATTTGGTTTTAATTTTTAATTAATAATTATTAAAATTATATAAATAAATAATAAAAATAAATTTATTATTTATGAATAATAATATTTTAATTAAAAATATATCAAATATTATATATAAACATATTAATGAAATGGCAAAAACAGTTAATAGAACAATAGATAAAAAATTGTGGTTAACTGTTTCTTCTACATGTTCAAGAAATAAATCAACAGAAGCTGAATTTATAAAGCCTGTAGGAAATGATAAAAATAATTTATTATAGAGATATGTAGCTGCTTTATTAATAATGAAAAAACCATGTCCAGAAACAGAAAGTGATATAGATAATATCAAAACATTTAAATTATTTGGTAAAAAATTAATAGAATTAGGTTGTTCATTTGATGATATTAAAAATCTATATATTTAGAATGGTGGTAAAGTAGATAATACATCTAATAACCCAAATAATCCTAATAATTCTAATAATTTAAATAATATGAATAATTCAGATAATTCAGATAATTCAGATAATTTAAATAATTTAAATAATTCAGATGATACAGATAATTCAAATGATACAGATCGTTCATTATTTGATTTTGATTTTTTGGATGATAATGATGATTTAATAACAAATATAACTGCATCAAAAAATGATAAATTAAAAAATGCAAAATTATCATAGCATGCACATATAGAAACTGTATTATTATATGAATTAAATATGAAAAAGCCGAGAGGGTTTAAATTTGAAAGAGAAACAACAACACAATATTAGTAGTTTTATAAAATGGATACTTCATGGCCTGGTAAATATGTTGAAGATTTATTTAAGTTATGTAAAGAAAAAAATTGGTATGGTTATAAATTTCATCGATATGTTAAAGATAAAAGAATAGAAGAAGTGTATGAATTACCAGATGGATTTATTAAAAATTTTTGTAAAGAAAATGATTATAATATTATAAGAATTTTAGTTTCACCAGATAATGGTTTAATGCTTTATGGTATTGATACAAAACCAAATAAAAAAACTTCTTTTTATAGCTCTGAAATACGTTATGTTTTAACATTTACAGGTTTATATAATTATAATGAATATTTTTTAGACAAAGATAAATCAGAAAATAAACAAATTGCTAATAAAATATAGCAAGAAACTTTATATAAAAGAGGATTTCTAAAATTTTTAGAACTATATCGATTAAAAGGATGGAGAAATGCAATTAAAATAGATGATTTAAATTTACCATATATAACTAATTATCCAGATTATTTACATGGGAACTCTATGAGATGGTTATATAGAAAATTTATAAGAAATGCAAGTGATATATTCTTAAAAAAAGAACCGGATATTAATAATTGTATATATAAATTATAGTCAAAAGATGAAGTGTTAGATATATATTTTATGAAATATGATGATAACTCTACTGATAAATATTATTATCGTTTCCAATTAACACCATAGATAGGAAAAGAAAAATTTTTAAATTTTATGACAACATATGGCAAAAGAAAAACCAATTGAAATGGAAGGAACAATAATAGATGTTCTTCCAAGTACACATTTTAAAGTTGAGCTTGATAACGGTATTATAATAAATGCTGTTATTTCTGGAAAATTAAGAATGAACTACATTAAGTTAATTCAAGGAGATCGTGTAAAAGTTGAAATGTCTCCATATGATTTAACTAATGGTAGAATTACATATAGATATAAATAATTTAATTAAATTATATGGGAACTAAACAAATAAATCAGATTAAATCTGTAATACCAAATACATCTATTAATAAAACGACTACGAATGTTATGTAGAATAATAAAATGTATAAATCTATCTTTTATAAAGATATTATAAAACTTTTTATTAAATATAATATTCCAGTTGCAAAAGAAACAATAAATGTATTAAAACAAAGAAATATATATTACGTTTAAAAATAAGTGATTTACCATATTAAAGTAAATCACTTATTTTTTATCTATATTTTTTATATTCTAAATATGCTTTATTTAATTGATCTTCTGATAATTCAAATTTATTATTTTCTAAATATGCATTATAAATTATTTTTTCATATTTATGTTTATCATCTAATTCATTAAAAAATTTATTAAATTGTTTTAATTCTGATATAGTAAAACCAATATATTCTATAAATTCCGGCACAATAAATTTACCGACTTTCATTGGTACTTTATCATCAAATACCTGCTTTATAAAATCATCTTTTGACATATTTACAGGATAAAAAAATATATCATCTGTTTTTATTTTTGCATTTAATACTTTTTCATTATTAGGTAATGAATCTACTATGCAAATCCAATCTATATCTTTAGACTTATAATCATCAAAATTTTCAAAAAAAGATGATGAACCAATCTTCATTTTCTTTATAATATTAAACATTTCTTTTAATTTTAATTTTAATTTTTTATTTAATTTTTATTCTAATGTTGTAGGAATAGAAGCTCTGACTGCTACTAATTGTAAAGAAGAAACTTCATAATTCGTTATTTCTAAATCTTCATTTAACTCCATAACACAGGGATGATATTCATTATTAATATTATTTTCTAATGAATGGTCATATAAATATTGATAATCTATAGAATCCGTTAGCACATAGTGAGAAGTTACTAAATAATCAAGTAGGTATTGAGGTTTTATTAATTCCCATAAATAATAATCTTGATTATTCCAATTAAATGTTTGTCCAGTATATTTATATATACGAAGATTATAATCTGTATAATTATCAGGATCAAGTATATCATTTAAATACTATTGTGGATCATCATATCCATCTTTATACTTAGCAAAATTTTTAAATCCATAATATGGATTATCATCTTCATCATATGTTTCTCCATAAAAATCTAAATACATATATAAACTTGTATATAATTCTATTTTTATTAGCCAGTCAGAATATCTTTCATATTTTTTATATGTAACCTGTTTATCATTTGATAACATTGCCATAATAGGACAAAAATTATTATCTTTATTTACAACTAATGATTTACTATTTAAAAATTCATAATCTATCGTTTCTGTAAATAAATATGATATATTCTCTTTAGAATCTTGACTATGCTAATATTCATCTGCATTTGTCCATAAATAATATTCTTTATTATTCCATATTAATGTTTCACCTGTATATGTATATATATTAGTTCCACGACCGTCATATGTATTAGAAT
>ODAJ012032540.1_pt1 | contig 15694 bp, 18 predicted proteins | sample 1539241 | NCBI WGS metagenome assembly ODAJ01 (sample SAMN02144231, study PRJEB22623) | gut metagenome | biome: sheep rumen | host: Ovis aries | place: New Zealand
GCCATGTCCGCTTTTTGCCACTAAGATAGGTATGCGGCCTTGATTTTTATTCAACTGGCCTAAAATCGCAAGATTTTATGTACATTTACAACGGTAGAATCCAACGCTTTCGATCTATCCTATTCTGAAAATGCCATTCAACAAGAAGACATCAATGCGATTCGTAAGGCAGCCGAATCCGGAGACATGGAAGCACAGTTTAAACTTGGAAGGGCTTATGATCGAGGGGAGGGTGTATCAAAGGATATGTCGGAAGCTGTAAAATGGTATCGAAAGGCCGCAGAGCAGGGGCATCCCATGGCTCAGAATAACCTTGGGAACTGCTATGAGACTGGAGAAGGAGTTGAGAGGAATCTCAACGAGGCAGAGAAATGGTATCTGAAATCGGCCGAAAAGAATAACCTTTTTGCGTTGAGTAATCTGGGCTATATGTATTTCAATGGCCTTAAGGGGGAGAAGAACTATCTTGAGGCCGTTAAGTGGTTTAGAAAGGGAGCCGATCTTGGTGATTCTGATGCGATGAACAACGTTGGCAGGTGTTATATCTTTGGAGGATTTGGCCTTCCTAAGGATGAAGAAGAGGCAGCAAAATGGTATCGTAAGGCGGCTGATAATGGCAATATTTCTGCGGCGGATAATTTAGGATACTGCTATCGGGAAGGTAAAGGCGTGGAGAAGGATTACGAAAAGGCTGCGGAGTGGTTTCGAAAAGCTGCTGAACAAGGAAACGCGTCTGCTCAAACCAATTTAGGCCATGCTTATTATACGGGGCAAGGGGTTGTTCAGAATTATGAAACCTCTGCCAATTGGTACCGTATGGCTGCTGACCAAGGATTTGTAACTGCCCAAAGCGGCATGGGTTTTCTATATAAGAATGGTAAAGGCGTCCCTCAAGACTATGCTGAGGCCGCTAAATGGTATCGTAAGGCTGCTGAACAAGGTCATGCTTCTGCTCAAGTTGAGTTAGGCGTGCTTTATGAGAAGGGCAATGGTGTAGGAAAGGATTTGTCGGAGGCTGTAAAATGGAATCAGAAGGCGGCAGAACAAGGAAACGCTCATGCTCAAGCAAATATGGGCGTTTATTATGAGGATGGGATAGGTGTTCCCAAAGACTATACTGATGCGGCTAAGTGGTATCGTAAGGCTGCTGAACAAGGACTCGCAAGAGCCCAAGGAGCACTTGGCTATCTGTACGCTAAAGGATATGGTGTTGAGCAGAACAGAGAAGAAGCCGTAAAGTGGTATCGTAAGGCAGCAGAACAAGGGTATGCTAGATCACAGCACAACCTTGGACTGTGCTATGAGCAGGGCAATGGTGTTGCGAAAAACTATGAAGAAGCCGTCAAATGGTTCCGGAAAGCAGCCGAGCAGGGACTAGCTGTAGCTCAGACCTCGATGGGACTGCGTTATTATCGTGGAGAAGGAGTTGAGAAAGATTATAAGAAGGCGTTCGAATGGTGGCAAAAGTCAGCTGAGCAAGGCGATGCATGGGGACAGTATAATCTTGGGCATTGCTACAAAGAAGGGCATGGCGTGAAGAAGAACGAAAAGGTCGCAAGAGAATGGTTTGCCAAAGCTGCTGCGCAAGGCCATGCTGAAGCTAAAAAAATGATGGATTACTATAAAAACAAATAATCCCCTCCCCTCAATTTTTAGTAATACCCACTCCTAAAGGCAGAAGTAATTATCCATGAAATTTCTATCATATGAAGACTGACCATTTGTATCGAGCCTTAAGGATGGCGATTGTCTTTTTCATGGGTGCTCTCGTGATGGCTTGTGGAAAGAATAATCCAGATAATCCCACACCGGAGCCTAATAATGGTGATGAACACAAAGTTGTCGTATTGGATAAGAACGAAAGACCGACAGTTAAGAATCTCACGGCTGATGGGACTGTCGTCTTTGATGGGACCGAAATGGCCGAAAAACTAACTCCCGGAACAATCATTTGTTCTGAACCGACGGAGAACGCACCATACGGATTCTTGTATAAAGTAAAGTCTGTGACAACAGAAAAGGGGAATACCGTTGTTCAAACGGAATTTGCCGCTTTTGAAGAAGCTGTTGAGAACGGGTCTGCCAGTGAAACGTTTGATTTGTTGAGCCATGTCAAATCTATAAAAGACTGGAATGGGAATCAGGTCGAACTTCCGGAAACTAGAGTAGATGTGAATTCGAGTCTCAAGCTCCCTTTGGAGTTGCACCTTCCGAAACCCAAAAATGCCGGGAATATCACAGCCGATTTCTATTTGAAAGGATCGCTTGATTTGAAAGTTGCCTTCCATCTTGATGTAGACATAAAGAAATTCAAGTGGCAGTTGTTTGAACTGTGGGCAGAACCTGAATGTGAGTTTGCTTTGACGGTCGGGTCTAATATCAAAGGTAAAGTTGAATTCGAGCGTTTTCGTCTTTACGAAATGGAGTTGGAACCGATTACAATTCCTATCGCAGGTGTCCCTCTTGTCATAGTCCCTAAGGTGTGTATAGATATCAAGCCATCTGCAGAAGGAACCATTAGTCTGGATGCCAAACTGGTAGATTTGGATTTTAGGTATAAGGGTGGTATTCGCTATACGAAGAGAACCGGCTGGGAAGTGATAGACGAGAATACCAGCAAGGATCCGGTTCTATTCAATGAACTTGCCAAGTTGGAGATGGAGGGGAAACTAACTGTCCCTCCTTATATTTCTGTGATACCGGCTTTTTATGGATTATCTTCTGAAGACGCCGAAGCCGGAATCGACTCGGGAATACCTTTTACGCTGAAGATTTCTGATTTCGATTTAGAAGATATCGTTGAGGGGTATTTGAATCCTCAAATGAAGTTTACCTGGGGAATCGAGGCTGGCGTACATGCGAAACTGAAGATACTGGGTTACGAACTCCTTGACTTTAATCCTAAAGCGACATTGGCTGAATGGGTTATCGTTGATAAGCATTTGTTTCCTAAATTCTCAACTATGACGGTGGATGAATTTGAGCCAGGAAAAGCTCGATTGACTTTCAGAATGGAGGACCTCGATGATTGTTTCTTTACGACCAATTCTGATTACGGGGTATATTGGACCCTAGGTGAGTGGATTAGAAATGTCGAGAATGAGAATGCGGAAAAAGTCAGTCTGGGTTATTTGGACTTGTCGACAATACCTCAGGGTTATAATCATTCTCCCGGAGAAAGTCTGCCGTCTCGCTATTACGAGTTTGACGTTGTCATAGATGGAATAAGGCCGAACACATTATATACCGTCAGGCCATTTGTGGATAACTTGCTTCATGTCCGGCGAGGAGATGCGAATGTCTTCATCTCATCAAATCAGATGAATAACCCGCTGACGGTCATAACGCTTCCGGTGGAGCAATATGTTTCCACGGCGGCAACCTTGCGAGGCCAATTTGAGACTGACGGGTCGATTAGTATTCTTGAAAAGGGTTTTTGCATATCCGACACCGAGACCAATCCTTCTTTGGATAATGCCAGAAAAGTGGTCCTTGAATTGAACGAGGACCAATGTGATGTCTACGATCTGAAGCCTTCTACGAAGTATTATGTTAGAGCATATGCCAAGAATGCACGTGGAGTAGTTTATGGTAGTATCGTCAATTTCACGACTACTCATGCTGTTTCGACTCTCATCGATGTCACTCCGACCGAACTGATTTTCGAGAAAGTTTCGATAGGCTCAAGCGCTTCCCGAACTGTAACTGTAACCAATATCGGGACGGGAGTTTTGACTTTCTATTTGGCTGGTGCTGGTAGCGGATTTACCTTCTCTCCCTCTAGCGAAGTCACCTTAGAATCTGGTAAGTCCTGCGAAGTTACCATCACCTTTGCGCCTTCAAGTACTGGTCAGGTTGGTTCAACTCTCCGTGTCTTCTCTAATGCAACTAATGGCACTAAGTATATTGAATGTAGAGGAGAAGGGGTTGATTCTTCTGATATTGTAACCGAGACCATAACTGTCAACGGCGTATCTTTCAATATGGTTAAGGTCGAGGGTGGCTCATTTATGATGGGTATGCCAGATGATGATCCGGATATATACTGGGCTGTTAGGCCACGCCATGAAGTAGTATTGAGTGATTTTTACATTGGCCAGACTGAAGTAACGGAAGAACTTTTTGAAGCAGTCCTGAAAGATGCTATATCCGTTTACGGAGAACAACTACCTGCTCAGGTCGCTGGCGAATGGATGATGGTGTTCATTGCTAGACTTAATGCTCTTACTGGACTCACCTTTAGATTACCAACAGAGGCAGAATGGGAATATGCTGCTCGTGGTGGTCGTTTTTCGATGGGATTTCGATATGCCGGGAGCAATGACATCGATGAGGTTGCATGGTATGCAAATAACTCATTTGAAGGGGCTTCATATAATCATAAAGCACACCCTGTTGGTCAGAAAAAACCAAACGAATTAGGGTTATATGATATGTCAGGTAATGTTGCCGAACTGTGCCAGGATCGATATTATTATGATTATAACGCAATAACGGCTTCTGTGAATCCATGTTATTGGAGAGATCCGACATGGACAGCGTATTATTTGGATCACAAAATAAAACGTGGTGGAGATTTCGGTAATGGACCCCGATACTTAAATGTTTATCATCGCGAAAATGAGTGGACCGGGGGAAATGCCTATGCAAATGGTTTCCGCCTTGTTTTGTCAGATATTAATCACCTTCCGGGTAATCTTTGTCCGGATAATAATCATCCTCACCTTATTGATCTTGGACTCCCAAGTGGGACTAAATGGTCATGTTGCAATGTTGGATCAACTATGCCGGAGGGTTCTGGTGACTATTATGCGTGGGGAGAGACTGAGATTAAAGAAGACTATTCATCGGAAACATATCGTTTTTATAGTAAGGACGACCGGTCTTATGATGACTTGGGCTCTATAGTTGGTACAAGTCTAGACGTCGCACATGTGAAATGGGGAGATAAATGGCAAATGCCCTCAAAAGAACAGATAGAAGAACTATTTGAATACTGTGTCCACGATTCATTTTGCCATAATGGTGTTATTGGGAAGGTGTTTATAGGTCCTAATAATAACCTTCTCTTCCTTCCTTTCACGGGTTTTAAAGAGGGCAATAAACTCCATGGCTTTGATTACTGGGATTGGGTTGGCTATTATTGGTCGGGAGTACAAGAAACAGAAGATCATGTATATAATTATTTAAAGAATCAACAAGCATTTACTCTCTATATTGACGCAGATGGTGACACAATAGGTGAAAATCGTGCATATGGTTGCGTTGTCCGTCCCGTCTATGATGAATAATAAACAGGACCCGCGCTGTCTCCTGCGCGGGCCCCTCCTTCTATTTCACAACCTCATACTGGTCCACATCCGGGATGAGCGCGATACCTGTTTCTTCGAGGTGAATCTGACCGGTACTGTCGACATAGCGGACAGTGAAGATCTTGCCGTTGAGTTGTCGAGCCTGCCAGTCCATACCTCCGGCGTCATCGATTTTGATAACCCGGGCCTTTGAGCCGCGTTTAATCATACCCGGTCCTCCTTCACTTCAACTTCGTGGGCGATGATTTCCCAGCAGCTTCTTTCAGCGCCATTCCCATCGGTGTAACGTTGAACTCGCACACGGCCAAGGACTCTCACGACCTTTCCTTTTGCGAGTTGGTCCAGACACCGAATCTTGGCGCTCTCGAATGCTGATACGGAAAACCAGGTACAGTTGACTATGATTCCTCCGTCGCGTCCGTTATAGGCAAGTTCGGTGCATACGGAGAAACGAGCAACTCTTGTGTCTCCGACGGGGGTTATCTTCACTGAGCCGACAATCCCCTGAATTTCGATACGATTTAAGAATTCCATGGCCTTATCTGTTATAACGGTCTTCGATACGGTTGGCCTCTTGGAAAGCATCGAGGTCTGACCGCTTGACATAGATTTTCCTCCCTCTCTGGATGAAGGGAATCAGTCTCATTTTCCTATATCGACGGAAGGTCTGAGTGGAGACGTGAAGAATCTCTATGACTTCTTCGGTCGACAGGTATTCTTCTGGATCTTCAATATGAGATTCCTGGTATTCTTCCAGTATCTCATGCATGACTGTTCGTAGGTCCTCCAGATCCAAAATCACAGTAGAATCTTTGAGTTCTTGGAGGACTGATCTCTTCTCAGGTTTCATCGTTGGTATTGATAAATTGATTTTTGACTCTTTGGACCGTAGATATTCCGAAGCCAGTCAGTCGAGCCGTATTCCTGACGCTATATCCTCTCTTCAGGAGCGATATAACCTCTTTGTATTCGGCTCGCTTTGTCTCTTCGGATTTTACGGTCCCTGGTTTCCGTCCTACCTTACCGCCCTTTTCACGAAAGTTCTTATATCCAGACTGCAAACGGAACTGGATATTCTCTCTTTCCATCTGGGCGCAAGTTCCAAGGACGGCGATAAAGATGGTTAGGAACGGGGACTCTTTTCCTTGCTCATCGAAAATGGACAAGCCTTCTTTCTGGAAATAGATGTTGAGCCCCTTTTCCTTGGCGAGCATCACATTCTTCAGCACCTCATCCACATTACGACCGAGACGGCTGAGTTCTGAGATGAGGAGAATATCGATGCCCTCTGAAAAGCAATAATCCAGGCACTCTATGAGAACTGGTCTTTCGTCGTTCTTCTTGGCGCCTGATATCTTTTCTTCGTAGGTCCTGGCGATTATGAGAGACCTGGACTTGGCATATTCTTCCAGATCTCTCAGTTGCCGTTCGTTGCTCTGCCTGTCCCCGATGGAGGAGACTCGGCAGTAGATTACTGCAATTTCGGTTCATTTTTTTCTTTGAATTCGTTGGCAACAGTTTCTTGTCGTGAATGTCAACGGGGAGTATGTTTTTTCTTTTTTTGAACACACTCCCCGTTTGAACACACTTCCTCTGGAAATGGAATCAAGGACGGCAGTATTCCTGGCGTATCCTTTCCTCATTGTTTTCGACTTTCTCGACATCCGCGTCTATGGAAGGAATGAGATTGTCAACGAAGATGCACTCTCTGGTAGCCGTGATTATGTCAGAGCCGTCCAGGAGGTGATACATGAATGTGTCAGATTCGTCATCGTACAGAATCTGAACTTTTCCCTGATGCTTGAAACCGTTGACAGAGAATTCCACTCCATAACGGTCGGAAGAATCAGTGTCGGAAGAATCAGTGATAGGTCTGATGGTGTCCAGGTCGATTCCCCAGGACATCACCACCGCCGGAAAGTATCTGAAGATTTCCAGAATATAACCGGCCATCTGAAGGGTCATTGATAATTGTTCCATATCTTCTTGATTTTGGCTTTCACGATTTTCACACAGGTCTTGACGACCTCTTTGAGCAGCACCCAAGTCTGAGGGAATGGATCAATGAGAATGTTGTTTTTCATAATGAGTTGGTAAAAATGGTATACAAAGGGTAGGTGCAGAATCCGCTGGTCTCGTTCACCCCCATCGGAAGTCCCAGATTGTTCTTCTGGATGAAGGACTCAATCTTGGGATAGTTGTTGGTGTCGAGGAAGGCCATAGAATCTGACTGAAATGGGCTTCTGAGGTTGGTGGTGATCACATAGGATTCACCATCTTCAGTTTCCATCACGACCGCAAGCGTGCCTCCGTGTTGGTATTGGGAGGCTTTCAGGCTGACGGTCTTTCCATTGTACTTGTAGGTTTTCTTCTTCATGATTTAGAAATACATTGATTTGACATCTTCATAAGCCATCTCGACGAAAGACTGATCATAGCCATAGAATTGGCAGATTGCATCATCGAGTGTGGCATCAGGAAAAGTGAACAGGAAGTCAGCCATGAGGTCCCAGATTTCATCCTCAGGGTCATCAAGCTTTCCGAATCCTCTGTAGTGTCCATAGTCATCCTCGTGTGGATAGACCTTGGTGCAATTGGTGATGATGTTTTCAACCAGGGCCAAGCAGTTCAGGAGCTCACTGATAATCGTAAATTCCTCTGAAGTATGTGGTCTATAGTACCCCACTGAAAGGTTTAAAGCTGATACTCCTAGGCCGCGGTTTTTCAGAGTCTCGACATCGGTCATCATTCCGGTTGCCTTCTTGTAGCCGAATTTCTCATAGCCGAGGTCCTTCAGAAATTCTTCGGAGCAGAGTTCAGTCCATCCTCCGATATTCCAGATGAGGTCGCTCCCTCCTTTCCGGTCGCATTGGATTACCCAGCGACAATCTATGAAGAAGTCCATATCACACTTGCTGCTTCCGATGCATCCGACCTCTTCCTGGACAAAGAAGCAACATTTCATGACAGGATATTTCTGGAGGCACTTGAGGGCTTCCATATCCCGTTCTTATCATCTGCGCCAAGGCCTTCTACCTGCATATTTCCGCGGGAGAATCCTAAAATTGCGCCTTTTGTGTCCACCGCCTGAAAATCACGGCTATGGATCTTTTGTACCTGGTCCATATGAGCTACCAGGCAAGGGTAAGTCTCACAGGCTCCCTTCTTGACATAGAGGTTCCCGATGGCATCCTGTTCCATTTCAGCATCGGCAACATTTCGTCTTATCCAGTCCTTTATAAATTTACGGAGCTTCTTTTCGCTTCCGGAGGGACTATGGATCTTATAAAGCTGTTTGAGAAGTTGGAGTTCCATAATAATCAGGCGTTAGTGTAAGGTTTGTTGGTTTGAGGGTTAAGGGCGTTGCAGTATTCCCCGGAAAAGAGGAACATGCTACCCTGGGCTAATGTTTCTTCGAGAGATTTCTTGCTGATGGTCCGGACGAGATAGACTTGCAGTTCCGGACTCCAGCAGTTGAAGGTGGTCAGTTCTTCCAGGGTCTCATAGTAAGCCTGGTCGTAATCGCTGAAGTACCAATTCTTCTCTTTGTAGGCTTTCTCGGCTTCCTCCAGGCAGTCGGAGCAGCAGAAATCCATCTTGATGAGGTCGGAGTGTTTCGCGTTTTCCTTCAGTTCCCAGTTCTTGCAGATGGGGCACTGGAAAACATCGTCAAGGTGGTGATACTCGTCATCAGAATCAACGTATCTGAAATCGTCTAGCCACTCTTCATCACAAGACATAGCCTCACCATGATAATACACGGTCCGGGTTTCGTTATACGTATATTCCTGGTGGTATTCATCCCAGTTCTGATCGTCATCATCACACTCGTCATCATCGATACTGTACGAGGTGGTATCCAGGCAGTAGTCATAGCAGCAACGGCCGGAATTATAAGCCTTCTCGTTGTTGTAGTCATACCACTTGAAGGTGTCCATATAACTAAGGACATCCTCTGTGGCCAAGTCGCACTTGATATGAAACATCTTGTGCGAAAGAGAGTTTCCCTGTAGGTCAACAATTGCGTTTGCATCTCCACACCCACATCCAGGGACTTTGTAGCAGTCAATTTCGCCGGCTTTTATGAGTTCATCAATTAAAGCCCGCATCAAAACTTGGTTGCCGTCGGTTGCATATTGACGGTCCAGATAGCGATAGACATTCCCGTCCTCGTCATAGACCTTGGGCCATAAGATCGCTCTGGCTATAACAAGGTCATCTTCATTCACAAGGAAAGCAGCCTTCGCCTCAACTGCGTTCTTATAGAAAGGGTGATGGTCCTGGTGACCATACAGCTGTGAAAGCATCCCACACACTCGCTGGAACTGTAGATTCTTTTGAAATCATCATTCACGATAAGACGATTCTCCGGCAGCATTCCCATACAGTAGGATGTCCACCGCTGAGTGAAATCTTCTTCCAGCCACCTTTTCACAGGTTCGGGAAGTTCTCGGCCGTATTCCGTGGCATCGATAAGGTGATGAAGCATTTTGCCAGCCTTCATCTTATAGACCCGGCCGGATTGTTCCATATTGCAGTACCTGATACTGGCACATGAATGGTCCTCACATATTCCACAGTAAGAATCTGTCGAATAGAGGTCGCTGTAGAAAGTGTCTCCCATCAGTTCCACACGGTATGGGAGGTTTTCTGCCTGGGCTCCGCTGGCAAGGATTTGTTGCCAGACATGAGCTTGCATCTCGGCCATCGTGAAGTTGATGACCTCATAGTTCTTTTTGAGGAATTGGTCTTTTACAAAAGCGAGCAGGATCTTGTTTTTCCTGCTCTTGCTTCCGTTGCCGTGGACTTGGATACCGAAGCGTTCCTTGAACCCTTCGAATCCGTTGAAATCGAATCGTAGCATTTTTCTAATGTGATTTGTGTCGGCTTAAAACGAAAAAAGGAGGAGAGCATCGTGGTGATACCCTCCTCCTCGGATGTAATCTTGGCACTAAAGGCCACGGGTCAAGAGAGGAGCCAGTCGTAATCGTGATTGGTTCCTTCAAGAGACCGCTGAACTCCCAGGGCCAGTTCAGTACAGTTGGCGTTCTTCAGCAGAAAGTTGTGAAGATAACTTGACTTCGAGGCCTGGTTAAAGCAGTTCAGCATTTGAAATAGATCTACAGAATCCCGTCCATTGAGACCGAAGTGGCCCGAGACGAAATTCCGGGTGGCAGCATAAACTTGGGAATCACCTAATTCGATATGAAATGGAAGTTCCCGTTTGTCCGCTGTACTTAAGCAGTTGTAGTATCTCAGCTTCCCAATGAGATGGGTAAACTGGTCTACGGTGATTCTGGTTCGCCCGAGGCCATCAAGGGATCTCTGGTTCTCCTCGGCATTGAACTGGGAAAAGAGCTGATAGGCCGCAGCATATATTTCAGCAGGGCCAGTGGCTTCAATCCGGTCTTTCAAGCCGTCTTGTAGCGATATCATCAAGTTCGAACAGATTCTTGCCCGAAATGAGATATACGCCTGAAAAACCTCACTGCTCTTGCGAGAGTGAAAGTTGATATCCTGAAGACTTCTGCAACCTCCGAATGTCAAGGTGCATGGCTCTCCCAGGATGGTTGTTTGTCTGGAAGTGATTTGGACGCAGAAGCAGATACGCTCCCAATACTTCGTCTTGTCAGATTCCAGAAGTTCGGATGTTTTCTTGTAGATGGCACTTGGGATTCGGCCTTGGGTCAAATGAAAGGCCCTGATTTCGACCGGTCCAAAAGTGTCATGTGGTAATGCATCGTGTGCCGCCATCACAAGCGCCTGTATGAAGTGGCTGTGCGGCACAACGATTTCCCCGTCGGCATACGAGGGCAGGATGCTTTCTTCAGTAAGCTCCTTCCAGCTGACGGCAGCAGAATTAGCCTCGATGAAGGGCAATGGAGCCTCTTCCTCTGTGGCTACTGGAAACGGTTCAACGGAGACTATCTGAGCCTCCGGAACATCAAATCCCCTGAGAGTCGGAAATTGCCGAACTCTTTCAGGAATCAAAAGTTGATTGTTTTCCATCTGTTGTTATTGTTTCTGTTTTAATAGGTTTCTTGATATCCTTGGACTTCTTTCGGACGATGGCCAGGATTTTCTTCATGTTCTTGGCCACCGCTCCAATCATGTCGGAAAGGGCAATGATTAAGTTTATAAGGTCATCTCCACGGGCCATTTCTGTTTATTCCATAACAGGTTCGGGCTCCGCGGTCTCTTCTTCGTCGATGACCTCGGGAATGTTCTTCTCCGCCTTCCATGCTTTACGCTTCTGAATGAGGTCGGAGACAATGTCGATAAGAAGGACCACGTCAACTAAGACTACCAATGGTCCATAGATTTTTCCTAAGATTTTGTTCATAATGTGTTGTGTTAAAGTGTTGATTAATAAAATGTTCTGTATATAAGTAAGGCTTTGATTTGGGTTGGAAAGGGGCAAAAAAGAAAAGCCCCAGAGTCATCGCGACTGGGGGCTGTATGGGAGAGTTATGGTACCAGGGATGTCCACCAAGAATCGGCAGACCAAGCAAGTCAGATCGGTACCAGGATTGAGTCTCTCCTACAAGAATAAGGGTTTGATGGACTGTGAGAAATAGTTATTGGAAAATCCCATCGAAAGTGGTCCCCTCTTTCCGCACATAGCTGACCCCCGTTAACCTTTCCTTTCATCTGAATCCGAAATGCAGGCTGTTGGGACTAAAACCGCACCAGCCTGCATTCTATTGATGGTTCCGCTTTCAAGACACAAAGGGGGTCACTTTCCATCGGAATTTCCATCCTTGGCTTTGTTCGTCTTTATCGTTTGGTAAAACATAAATATGTGATATGTAATTATGTTGCTTGTCACTTGCTGATAGTTGAGATTCTGGTTATATTTGTATGAAATACCACCCTTCTTTTCTATGAGCCACACGCAGATATTTGATAGCCAGGGCAAACCACTCAACACTGAGACTGTCAATGGACACGAGTATGTCGATATGGGGCTATCCGTAAAGTGGGCTACGTGCAATGTGGGCGCGGAGTCGCCGCTTGATTTCGGATTGTATTTTGCCTGGGGTGAAACGCAGCCGAAGACGGAATACGGTTGGAAGAGTTACAAGTTCCATGAGGGCGGCGAGGACGAAGACATGAAGTTCAGCAAGTACCATTCGCTTCCGGACCCCGTCGACGGCACTTTCAAGACGCGCCTGGACCAGTGCGATGACGCCGCCCGGGCCTATTGGGGCGGGACATGGCGCATGCCCACCATCAGGGAGCTGAAAGAATTGAAAGATAAGTGCGAATGGAAATTCTACCGCACCAAAGACCGGCTCGAGTACTACAAGGTGATTAGCAAGGTCAATGGAGCCATGATCCTGATTCCCCTCGCCGGTTATTGGGACAAAGATCGTTTCAGGGAAAATTACGGTAGTCTGTGGTCTTCCTCCCTCCTGAACTCCGATCCGCTTCCCGGGCAGGAAGGGTTCATCGGCGAAAATGTATGGTTCTCGTCCTTCCAACCATGCGATCCCAGATACGCGATCCGTCTCGACTTCGGTTACAGCGATACCTTCGACTGCGACATGATCGGCTGGCAATCATCCTTCAAATCCTGCGGGATTCCAGTAAGGCCAGTGACGGAATAGTTTATTTGATAATTGTCAGTAGACCAGTTACTCGGTAAATTCCTGTTATCGGTCTCTTCCAGCAACAAAAAAAGAACCGCTACTGTATCGTGACGGAAAGGTGGCGGCGCAAAATACGGCGATGGGACGGCAGTAATGAGTCTAAACTATAACGTTCGGTTTGACGACTTTCAGACCATTTCGAGGCCTTTCATCTCCCTTGTTGTTTCGGAAATGTTTCGGAAGCTTGCGTCAATCAATAACGCAATTATTTGATTATACACCAATTAATACAATAAAAAAGTAGTTCCGCTCTGGGCACGAGAAAAACACCACATTCGTTTGATTATCAAGCGCATGTGGTGTTTTCTTCATCTAAGAAAGTGGGGGTTTGGCGAGAAAAAGGGGTTATTTGGAAATAAGATATTTCTACATTGTTAGCCCTGTATTTTCACGGAAAAAGAAGAATTTCTTCTCTTTCTACGGAAATTTTACTATATTCGCAGAGCGCATTTTATAGATTATGTTCAAGAAAGATCCATTGTTGCAATTTGCCGGGATTCCAGTGTCGGGGGCAGCGATCAAGTCCTGCTTCCCGGACCTTGCCTCGCCGGAGAAAAAGGTGCAGGCATTGAAGAAGAGCGGCGAATTGATCCGTCTCAAGCGTAATCTTTTCATTATCAACAAAGAGTTGACCGGAAAGGAAACAGATGCGAGGCTATGTGCCAACCATATATACGGGCCTTCGTATGTTTCCTTCCAATGGGCACTTCGTCACTATGGAATGATTCCGGAACAAGTATTCCTGATGACTTCTGCGACCACGAAGCGTACTCGTTCTTTTGAGACTCCCCTCGGGAACTTCAGTTACATTCAAGTCCCCGCCTCATACTTCCCAATCGGCGTTGAATGCAGGGAGGAACAAGGTGTCAGTTTTCTCATGGCTACCCGGGAAAAGGCTTTGTGTGACACAATCCTTCTGGATAATTATGTTCCCAGACAGTCCGTCAAGTCATTGGCCATCTATCTCGAAGAGGACCTTAGACTCGATATGGACATCCTGACCGAGTTGGATACCGATATCATTGAACAATGCTCATGTATCGGACGCAAGGGGCAAACATTCAAGAATCTGATTAAGATCATCAAGCAATGACAAGCTACGAATCTATGTTAGCCGCATATAGCGAAGAAACGGGCAGTACCGCAACAACAAACGCTGAACAAGAGGTTTGCCAGAAGATAGCGTTGGCGGGCTTGCATCGTGGCGGCTTTTTCGATCATGCCGCGTTTTATGGAGACACCTGCCTGAGGCTTTTCCATGGGCTTCCAAGGTTCTCGGAAGATATGGACTTTTCGCTTATGGAGAAACGTAATGACATTCATCTCGAGAACTATTTCGACGCAATTCGGGAGGAGTTCCATATTGCTGGCTTTGATGTTACGATTACCAGGAAGGAGAAGAAGGCCTTCGGAAAGGTCGAGTCTGCATTTTTGAAAGAGAATACCGAGGCTTACGATATTAAGTTTCAGACAAAGAAAACGGTCAAGGTGAAAATTGAACTCGACACGGATCCTCCGTTGATGTTCACTACGGAACAGAAGCTCCTTTTGCAGCCTTATTCATTCATGGTCCGCTGCTTTACCCTTCCTGACCTCTATGCGGGGAAAATGCATGCGCTGGTCTATCGAGTCTGGCAACGCCGTGTAAAGGGCCGGGATTGGTTCGATTTCGAGTGGTACGTAAGGAACGGCGTACCGCTGGATTTCAAGCATCTTCAAGAACGGATCAGGGAATTCAACAACGAGGTGCTCAGCCTGGAGGAGTTCATGGCAGAACTCCGCGAGAAGATCATCCATGCCGACATTGACAATGTCAGAAAGGATGTCATGCCCTATATTGACGCAAGACAGTCCATCACTCTTGACATCTGGTCTAATGACTATTTCTTACAGCTGGTAGATATGATGAAGATTCAGCAATGAGGCTCAGAATGACGGGCCCTTTATTTCCGTTCCATGGAGAGGACGGTGGCGGTGAAGTCGGGGTCTTTCAGGTCCTTGGCGGAGGGGATTTCCTTCAGGGAGAGGGCGGTGTCGGTCAGGATCAGGATCTCGTAGGATTCGGGGTCCATCAGTTCTTTCACCAGGTCTTTCTTGATGGGATTGGCGATGAGGGCGCGGAGGATGCCGGGCATGCCGTCCGCCCGCAGTTCCACCTGGGGCTTGGGTTTCTTCTTCGGGACAAAGGTAAGGACATCCCCTTCGCGGGTCCATGTGCCGGTGACGGTCACCAGGACCTGGAAGGGCGGGACGTCGGTGATGCCCATGTCCACGGTCGTGTCCAGGAAGAGGGTGTAGTCGCCTCCGGTGAGGGTGTAGGTATAGACCGCCGTCATGGACAGGACATCGTCCCCTTCGCCGGTCGTTTCGTAAACGGTCCCGGTCCAGCGGCCTTCAAGGCTCTGGGAAAAAGCGAGCGTCCCGGCCAGGAGGACGGCGGTAAGGACAGCCAGTATTCTTTTCATCGTACGTAATTCTATTTGATCCGTTTGCACAAATATACGCTTTTTCAAAGAAAATGCCGATATTTGTGAAAACGACCATCCGATGAAAAGATTCCTCCTCGCCGCGGCCCTGCTTCTCGCCGCCCTCACGGCCTTCGCCCAGAACAGTTTCGTCCATGACCAGTCCGACGGGTACGTCTGGCCCACGGACCCGGAAGTCCTTGCCAAGCTGGACCAGTGGCAGGACCTGAAATTCGGCGTCCTGATGCACTGGGGCCTGTACAGC